>OJDR01000031.1_pt1 | contig 65876 bp, 46 predicted proteins | sample 1593081 | NCBI WGS metagenome assembly OJDR01 (sample SAMN05416873, study PRJEB24817) | seawater metagenome | isolation source: Sea water | place: Canada:Atlantic | collected 2013-11
GTGCTTTCCCGAAATAGGCTGGCATCGAGCCAAAATTTTATAAAATAACGCTTGATATAACTCCCAAGGCTGGTCGTTATTTATTCGACTAAGACTGCTACGCGACATTGCTTGTGTGCCGATATGAAAAAGTTTACTGGCTTGGGCTTTTACATTTTCAATGACATCTCGAATGCTGTTCCTACCCGTAACTTGCAATGTAAACAAAACGATGAATTGATCAAATCGAGTAAATTTACGAAATTTTTGTCCATTATGATGCTCTTTCGCCAACTTCAAGAATTCATATTTTGGTACTAACTTTAAAAATTGGGAAAGGACTGTGTTACGATGACTCATAGGCTTAGTAATCTAGTGGGTGGTTTTTTGTGGTGATTAATCTTACCAACTAATTGATTACTAAGCCTTTTTTGTTTTTAAACTGCGGGACAGCAGTGATCTATTATAAAAGCAATGGCACATCAGAAGGCAATACCACTGGCAAACTTATACAGCAATATCAAGTAAGCCAGCAGGAAAAATATTAAATTTTTTCGATTCTAAGTAGTGGAGGCCTTTCCCTATTTAGTAGGCGCCTATGTTAACCACAAGGTAGGCAATAAATAGCAAAAATTTTATGCGAAGAACATTCCTATCTCCAATAAAGAGGATTTAAATATTAATATTCTTTCAGCTCATATGAGGGATGATTTTCACAAACTGCCTTCTTTGCTAAGACTGGTCCATACGGACTCTAAGAGATTAGAAGGCTGTGTGTCCGTTAAAAGAGGTGGTAAGTTAGCGAATTTAATTTGTAATGTGTTTGGCTTTCCATTAGAAAATAATAAAACTCACTTGGTTGTGGAGTGTGCTCATTTTACTGATAAAATGGAATGGGTTAGGTATTTTGATGGTTTTAAAATGTCCTCTCACTTTATCTCTAAGAAACAGTGCTTAGTTGAAAAGTTAGGGCCTTTGTCATTGGAATTTAACGCTATTGCTAATGGCGCTACGCTTGAATATCAGTTCTCTAAAACCAAACTATTTGGGATTGTACTTCCTTCAATTTTTAGTCCAAAAATAACTGCTTATGAGCAAGAAGTTGCTGGTAAATACCTGTTTTTTGTTAGCGTGCGTATGTTCATGGTAGGGTTGGTATTATCTTATGGTGGCGAGATGGAAGTTAGTGATGTCTCAAGTGTTGCGTAGTTAAGCAATAGCTCAGTTATCAGAATGGAAAATCTATAATCTATCTAGGTAATGGCGCCTAGGCATTTTCTTGGGGCAGTGAACGCTTTTAGAATGAGGAAAAGGTTTGAATTTACCACTGCCGATTTTTTAAACATTGGCGCACTTAAAGAGCGCTACCGTGAACCAATACCCAATTACTGGTTTCACTATGTGAAATATGGCTACGCCCATTGCAAAAATATGTTATTCATAACCCATGCACTTTAACTACCTAGCCAGAATTCATATATCTGGCACTAAAAAGTACAAGACCCTTTTTGAAAAGGGATTCGTATCAACTCAGTCATCACCGCTTCGCAGCACGCCAAATGCGTACACCCAGCGTTCAAATACCTGCTAATTTGTACTAACCTTTATTTATTCTTTTAACGCTTTTGTCATTTAACTAATTACCTTTTTAACAAATAGAAGATCACATTATGAAAAAAACAAATAACCAAAGTCAGCACGAAACTAAAATTGTTGCCACACTGGGCCCAAGCAGTAATAGCGAAGAGAAAATTGGTCAGCTAATAGAAGCGGGCGCCAATGTATTTCGTTTAAATTTCTCCCACGGTGACGCTCAGGGGCACATTGATACAGCAGCGTTAATCCGCAAGGTGGCCGCTCAGCAAAATCAATATGTTGCCATATTGGCCGATTTACAAGGGCCTAAAATTCGCATTGGTAAGTTGCCCGATGGCAAGGTGACCCTAGAAAATGGCGCGGCAGTTTCCATTGATATTAACCCTGACTTTGTGGCAAAAGATGCATCCGTTATCGGCTGTGACTTTAAGAGCTTGCCTCAGCAAGTAAAAGGCGGCGATGTATTATTGTTAGATGACGGGTACATACAATTAACCGTACAGTCTGTTGAAGGCACTATTACTCATTGTACTGTGTTAGTGGGTGGGGTGTTAAAAAGCAATAAAGGCATTAATAAATTAGGGGGCGGTTTATCGGCCCCTTCGTTAACGCAAAAAGATTTAAACGACATTAAGCACGCTGCCAAAACCGGTGCCGACTTCTTAGCGGTATCTTTTGTATCATCAGCACAAGATATGAACGAAGCCCGTGAGCATGCTAAAAATGCAGGTTTTAACCCAGGCCTAATTGCCAAAATTGAACGTGCTGAATTAGCCAATGATTTGTCCTTGTTAGATGACGTGATTAACGCATCCGACGGGGTAATGGTGGCCCGTGGAGATTTGGCGGTGGAAATTGGTGATGCGGCCTTGGTGGGCATGCAAAAGCACATAATTCATCGCGCCCGTTTATTGGGACGCTTTGTTATTACCGCCACGCAAATGATGGAGTCTATGATTACGCAACCATCGCCCACCCGTGCTGAAGTGATGGATGTGGCCAATGCAGTACTTGATGGCAGCGATGCGGTGATGTTGTCGGCGGAAAGTGCCGCAGGGGATTTCCCAGTAGAAGCAGTAAAGGCCATGGCCAATATTTGTAACGGCGCCGAGACCCAGCGCTTTATTGATAGACGTGCCTTGCAAGACATGGAGATTACCAGCTCAGAAGAAGCCATTGCCTCCTATGCTATTCAAACTGCCAATAGCTTACCCGGTGTGAAATGCATAGTGGCCTTAACCGAAACCGGTAATACCACCTTGTTAATGTCGCGCTTTAATACCGACTTTCCTATTTATGCCTTTAGCGCGCACCAAAGCAGTTTACAACGAGTGGCCATTTACCGTTGGGTACACCCCATAAGCTGTGATAAAAACCATTTGAAAAATAACTCGCAAGAGGCCATTGCCTTATTAAAAGACAAAGGGTTAGTGGTGAGTGGTGATCGTATTATTATTACCCACGGAGATGTGGGCAGCCCAAGCGGGGGTACCAATAACTTGCGCATTGCTGTGGTGGAATAAATAGCCATATGTTCACCCTAGTTAAGGAATAGCTTTAAACAAAGCGCAGCTTTAACTAGGGTGTTAACGTGCTAACACGATTAACCACTGATCTTCCTTACCAGTGCTCGGCCAATAAATCTTGCCTTAGTTTTTAAATCAAAACGCTTCAAATTGGTTTTAACCGTGCCTTGAGTAAAACGGGTGCGCTTAGAATAATCTATGTTCACATCCACAATCACCGCTTGCCCCTGTTGCGATGTCTTAAGGGCTGCTTGCAGGGCGCTGTCTATGGTTTGATTATTTTCTAAATGAATGTATTTAACCCCGCAGGCTTGGGCCACGCCGCTGATGTCCAGTGCGCCTAATACACTACAGGTTTTTCGGTTATAGGGAATTTCTTGGGCTTGGGCAATTTGTGAAAGCTCACCATCATTAAACACACAAATAATGGGGGCAATGGCATATTTTGCCGCGGTTATTAATTCCATACAGGTCATTAAAAAAGCCCCGTCGCCTATTATGCCCACCACATTTTTATCCTTATGAGAAAGCTTAGTGGCTATGGTGGCGGGGACACCATAGCCCATGCAGTTGAAATCGGTGGGCGCAATGAAGTGCGTGCTTTTATGAATGGCCATGAGCTCGGCGGTTAAAAATGTGTGGTTGCCATCGTCACAAACTAGATAGTCATCATCATTTAATTGCTGGCGTAACGCTTTAAAAAACAAAGCGGGGTTTACCCGTTGGCCGCTGTCATATTGCGCCCATTGTTTTTTATAATCGAGTTTATCTTTTTGAATGGCTTGAATTAATGAAGGGTTAGATCGTTCTTGTTTTTGAATTTTTTTAAGGGACTCTAACAATTTTGGAACTAATATTTCTGCGTCCCCTTCAAGGCACACCTTAGCCGGATAATTGGCATTGAATACCTTGGGATTAATGTCTAAATGAATGAGATCCTCCGGCACACTAATACCGTAACTGCCGGTGGGTATCTCACTGAAGCGTGTGCCAATGGCCAGTAAACAATCTACCTTGTTAAAGGCATTTTCACTGGCCGGTACCGAAGAGATACCCATGCCCATGCCTGTGTGTAAGGGATGGTTCGCCGGAAATACACTTAAGCCTTGTAAGGTGGTGGCCACTGGGCTGGCCAACCATTGAGCCAATTCTTTTAATGGGCCACTGGCATGGCGTGCCCCCCAACCGGCGAATATGCCAGGCTGTTTGGCTTGCGATAATATTTGCGCGGCTTGTTCAATGCTGTGCTGATCTATGATGGAGGCGGGGGCGTTTTTTTCATAAGGGGTAATTGAATGTATTTCAGCGGTGAAGAGTTGCAAGTTAACAGGTAGCTCAATAAATACCGGGCCGGGTTCCCCTTGTGTGGCAATATCATAGGCTTGGTAAATGGTTTCAATAATTTGATCTTGGTGACGTATTTTAAAACAGGCCTTGGTAATGGGGGCCAATAAAGCATGTTGGTCCATGTCATGTAATTGGTAAGCCCGCTGTGTATCGGTGCGCACTCCACCTGAGATGACTAGCATGGGAATGCCATCTAAATGAGCTTCGGCGATGCCACTGGCGGCGTGAGTCACACCGGCTGCCGGAACTATGACCATGCAACCGATGCCATCTGTTGTTCGACTAATGGCGTCGGCCATGAAGGCGCCGCCTCCTTCGTGCGTCACCAGCATTGGCTCGATGAGTTTGGATTTATTCAGCTCATCATAGAGTTCGGTATTGTGTACCCCAGGAATACCGAAAGTGTATTTTACGCCCACTTGCTCTAATGCATAAGTGGCTAACCAAGCGCCTGTTTTTTTCATAATAATATCCTTTCTTTTTATACTTGGGTTAAATGATCGGCTGCTGCTCGGGCCGTTAAAATACAGCCTGCTAAAAAGGTGCCTTCTAAAGAACGGTTGCCACTGATACCGCCACCACCAAATCCAGCGGCTTCTCCAATGGCATATAGGTTGGGCATGATGTTTGATTCGGTATCCAGTAACTGTGAATTTAAATTCGTTTGCATGCCCCCCATGCTTTTACGACTAATAATGGTTTCTTTAATGGCAATTAATGGCCCTGCCGATTTATCTATAATGGGTTGGGAAGCACAGGTGCGCAGCTTGTCACTTTTCCAGTTTCGTAAATGAGATAAACGCCGTAGCTGATCGTCATTGTGAAAACGTGGCCCTTTATTTAGCTGGCCATCAAAACGCTCAACTGCTTGTTTAATTTTTTCAATGTCGACCTTAACCTTAGGGGTATGCTGATTCATCTTAATCACCAGTTCATCCAGCGTGTTGGCCACTAATACGTCTTGGCATTTTTGGGTTAAGTAATTCACTAAACGTTTATTGCCAAATAGAATTTCTTTTAAAAAAGTAAATAATTTTCGATCACGAATGGCGGGGTTGATGTCTGACCCTGAAACCGCCAGTTCTTTTTCAGCAATTTTTTGATTCATAATTTGCCAAGAATACTGATGGGGCAGATTAGCAATTCGATGACACAAATTATGTGTATCAAAACCCGACACCATTGGCTGTGGGCCGATACGTTGGCCGTGCGCATCTAGCCATAATGCCGTTTTAGGGGGGATGAGACTTAAGCCCTTGTGTTCAAATTCGGGTTCAGGGTGTTTGATGCCAGCGGCGTAATTCCACATCCATTCAAGGTGAGTCACACAGGCCCCTAGTTTAGATAACGCATCGTGAAGGTGACAGTCGGCACTGGGGTGAGAGCCGTTTAATAAGGGTTCAGGGGCAGGGCTGAGTTGTGTGTGCCAGTATTGCCGTGTTTTATTTAAGTTACCGTTAATGCCACCACTGGCCACGATGAGGGTACTCGCCTGATATTGAATTTGTTGATTACCATGTTGTAGCGTTAATAAAAAACCTTGTGGTTTTTTTTCAATATCACTCACGCGATGCTCACACATCCAGGTTAATTGTTTATCGACTTTTTTTATGGCGCTAAGGGTTTTTTTCACTAAGCGTTGACTGGTGCCCCAGATCACGTGATACCGGGGAACAGAATTCCCAGGCACATAGTCGCCACGCTCTACCCAGTTGACCACAGGTAAAAAATGTACTCCTAGACTTGTTACCCAATCATAGATTCGGCTTTTACTGTGTTCGACATAATATTTTGCCCATTTTTTTGGCCATTCATCTTGTGGAGAAAACTCGGCAAAACTGCTCCAGTCTTGCCAAGCCAGTTCCTCGCTGTCTTTAATGCCATTGAATTTTTGCTGTGGAGTATTAATGAGCGTCATGCCGCCAAAAGCATCTTTCGCCAGTCCTCCCATTTTATGATGGGGTTGGACATCTATAATGGTGACGCTTTTGCCTTTTTTTAATAATTCAAGTGCGCAAACCAAACCCGCAATGCCACCGCCAATAATGGTGATGTCTTGTTTATTCGTTTGTTGGAGAATATTCATGATGACCACCGCTGGCTAATTTAATGGTTTATATAATTAGACTTGTTATCTCAAGGGAGCATTGGTTTGGCATTCATATTCATTGACCTGAGAAGCCAACAGGTAAGGGCAATGACATGAATCAGAGGTTACTGAAACATTGCTAGATATTGGTGGGTATGATCTTGTTGGTCGGTAGAGGTAGTGACTGAGTAAAGGAAGTAGGTTGCTTGATTTTTGAACTTATCTAGGGGCTGGAAATTTAAAATACCTTGCTGGGGGGGGGGCTATTATTTGAAGAATTACGATTAAAGGCCATGGCTTTGGTCAAAGAAAAGGGACTCTTGGTGATGGTATTATTGCCCATAGGGAGAAGGGTGCAAAAATGACGCGAGCGGTTCCTATTGATGTCGTCCATGATGGATTTACACTTCCTTCAGTGTGCTAATAAGGCCATATGGCACTGGCCTTGAGGGTTATGGGTGACGAGGAGCCGAGTACCGATAAATAGGGCTAGGCGTTGTTTTAGCATACCCATTTAGTGGGCATAGTATTATTTCATGTCGTTTTCAGAATGTGGAGCAAAGCAGGCTTTTAACGACTTTTTTAAGATTGTTTAGTAGACATTACTTGCCATAATTCATTAGAAATGAAATAACGATTAAATGTGCACTCTTTAACACCCCCCTATGTTTATTGGCCTGTGTGGATTATTTAGTCAAATGGTGTCACGAACTGACCATTATAAATATTGCTTATACCCACTATTCATAAATAGGTATTTGCATAGTAAATGACAAGTCTTCCTTCCCAAAACAAAACCTGTACAATCAGTCAAGTAATGGATTGGGAGGGTTTAACACAGCCTCCTTTTCTGGAACCCAGCTTTGCTAAATATAGATAGTCAGTTTGGCAGGCAAATCGAGCCGTTATAAAAAAAACAAGCGGCATTAATGATTAAAACAATAGAGTACTGTAGTTATGGAACAGGTTAATCAAGCCTATGAATCCGACGCGGCCAAAACATCTGGCTTTGGCGGATTATTAGAGCGACTTTTTAAGCTTTCAGCGCATAAAACCACCCCCAAAATTGAGATGATGGCAGGTCTAACCACCTTCGTGACCATGTCTTATATTATTGTTTTGAACCCTATTATTATGTCTAAAACAGGCATGCCGTTTGACGGTTTATTCCTGGCTACCTGTATCGGTGCCGCTGTTGCGACCATTTTTATGGGTTTATACGCAAACTGGCCTGTTGGTCTTGCTCCAGGCATGGGTCTTAATGCCTTTTTCACATTCACCGTTGTAGGCTCCATGGGCTACGGCTGGGAAATTGCTCTGGGTTCGGTATTTTTAGCCGGTGTGCTATTTGTACTCATGAGTGTCACGCGCCTTAGGGAATGGATGCTTGATAGCATTCCCATGAGCTTACGTTTAGCCATGACCGCAGGTGTTGGCTTGTTCTTAGGTTTCATAGGTCTACGTTTCACCGGTATTGTTGTGCCAGATGCGAACAACGTGGTTGCACTTGCTGACCTAACACACTTTGGCTTTGGTAAATTTGGCCCTGAAGCGCCTGCTCTTGGTCTATTAAGCTTCTTCTTAATTGCGGTTCTTAGCTACCGTAAAGTCTTTGGTGCGGTTGTTTTAGGCATTGGTATTACTACCTTGGTTGCCTTCCTAATGACTTTCTTGCTTCCTGTTGATTTCTTTGTAGTGGCTGAAGAAGCTAAATCTTGGGCACCTGCCACAGGATTTGTATCTTACGGCGGCATGCTGGCGGTTCCTGATTTCTCTGCCATTGAACCCATTCTTTGGAAAGCCGATGTAATGGGTGCCCTTGAAGTGGCAATGATCCCAGTAATCGTTACCTTCTTGTTTGTTAACATTTTTGATACTGCCGGTACCCTTATGGGTGTGGCTGAGCGTGCTAACTTGCAAGACGAAAATGGTAAGATTGAAGGCTTAAACAAGTCTTTGAAAGCGGATTCTATCTCGTCTGTTATTGGTACTGCATTTGGTTGCCCACCAGTAACCTCTTATGCTGAATCAGCTGCGGGTGTGGCTGTAGGTGGTCGTACTGGTTTGACCGCGGTTGTGATTGGTGTGTTGTTCTTGCTAGGTATGTTTTTCTTACCGCTTGCGAAAATGCTGCCGGGCTTTGCCGTTGATGGTGCGCTAATTTACGTAGCCATGTTGATGATGGGCTCTCTTGCCAAACTAGACTGGGAAGACTTTACTGAATTCGCTCCGGCCGTTATCACCACCATTATGATGGCGTTCACCTTCTCGATTGCTAACGGTATTGCCATTGGTTTCATTACTTACACAGTATTGAAAGTAGGTACTGGCAAGTATAGCGATGTATCAAAAGGCGTTTGGGCATTGACTGCGCTATTTGCTGCTAAGTTCATCTTCTTGAACTAATCACACGCTTAAAAGTTTGATGAAAAAGGGTCTTCTATGAAGGCCCTTTTTTTATGTACAGGATGTAAGGTCAGGGTTAATGTTCCAGACAAATCCTAGGTACTCACATCAAAGTGAACATTGACACGGTGCATGGAAAAATAATTGTTTCTGCATTACTTTCATTTTTACCACCCATGGCGGTCATGGTAAAAGCGGCGTTGATCAGGTTGATAAGTGTTTTATCGAAGCGCAGTAAAAAGCGGCGTTGTTTAAATTTTAATAGGTGTCGTTGAGGTGGAGTATGAGTGTGCTCTAGGGCATTTTATTTAGAATTGTCACTTCATCACTTATTGTTATTTCCTAGCTCGATGTTTGCCCCATTAGCCTGATTTCTAATTACATAGTAATATCCATTTAATTTCTTTTTGGTAACTTGGGATCTAAATGAGGTTTTGCTTATTATTTGTACTGATTTGCGTGCCATGTTATGCAGAAAAGATAGCTTCTAATTTTAAAGAAGCGGAATATCTGGCGCTAAAAAATGAGTCGTTTCTTAAATATAAAGTTATTAAAAAAAGCATTATGAATGAGAATAATCTAAGTATTCTTGAGTGGTGTATTAAAAAAAATGATGCTTGGAGCGGAACTAGCTTCGATTTGATATTTGAATTAAATTATCAGGGTGAAATTACCCGAAGTTTTAAAAGTGTAGAATCTCCAGTTGCTGATTGCTTTATTTTGAATATAAAGAAAAAAGATTATCCTGAACCTAAAAATCATCGTTACTATATTGCGACTCCAATTATTATGTTTGATGGGTCTATGAGCGGAGGATACGATCATGTTGAGACTGAGTTAGATCTTAAAAGCCTTGGAATTAAAAGTCACGTAAACTCTTCTTATAGCCAGTCCCAAGAAAAATGGCTGCGCGACAATGCATTAAAATAACGTTAAGAAATGTTTGTTAATAATCGATTGTAAGTAAGGGCACAAATGTGTGCCCTTACTTATTTTTATCAATTTTAAACCCTCATTTTTCTAATATTTAATCTAAGGATACTCCGCTTCACAAATGGCTAAGGCATCCGCTTCATTTTCGCCATAAGCCTGAATCTCCATTTGCGTACACACGGCCACAGGCTGTGCTTGCCAAGAGGTAGTGCAATTGGTCATGACCGTGGTGGCATTTAGCGTAGGGTCATTGCCCATATCTTTTTGCCAACAAGCCGAAATCAAATCCTCTTCCATGACACTGAAGGTAAGGGCACGACTGGTTTGAATGGCATACCACACATAGCTTGGGTGGTTGGCCCCAATGACAGAAGCAAACTTGCCGGTGTCCACTTCAATACTGGCCACGCTGTTTACTCCAAAATTTTGTAAGCTGTAATGATCGCTTAACCAAGTACGCACTGGGCTACCATAAGCCACGATGGGTAAAGGTTGAGTTTGTTCAGCTTGAGTGAGCAAGGGCAGCATGGCCAATACGTATGGCTCAAAATAAGTGTAGGTACTGTCTAGACTGCTGCCTTCACTGGCGGGTGCGGCAATGGGGGCAATGTCTAAAATGCTTTCATATAGGCTAATTTCTGCTTGGGGGACGCCGTTTAATTCCAATAAATCTTCCCAGCGTTGGCTGGTGCTGGAATTTAAATAGTCTTGCTCGGTAAGTGAATAGTCAGGCGGAAAATGCAGTAATTGCACGGAACGCTGATTCACTATAGGTAAGCCCAATGGTAAGAAGAAGCGCCATTCACTGGCATTCCAAATCTCATCTGTTATTAGGTCATCTACTGCGGTGTCGGCCAATAAACCGGCGGCGTAAAAGTCACTTAAACGACTTTCATAATCGCTTAAGGTGCTCTCATCGCCGCGAATAATGGTTTCATAGGTGCTGCCACTCATGTCTACCACGGCACTGGCATTGGTAATGCCATCGCGCTCTAAACGCTGTGTTAGGTAGTGTTCAATGGTTTGTTTAAGGGTCATGCCATTCGTGGAGTTTGGATAACTATATAAGGCTGTCATGTTGGTGGTGTTGCCTAAATCAAAGCGCTCCTCATATGTTGCGGGTGTGGCGGGCAGCATGGCGTAGTTACGTAGTTTCTTTAACGCCGACTTGCCCACGTAATAGCAATTACCAAGGGCAGCCATGGTGGTGGGGCGAGTATCGAATATGCTGTTGGCCGCACGGGAATCAAGGGCCATGTCATCGTCTAGTTCGGTGAGGGTTGCGGTGGCCACCATGGCCATGACGGCGGTGGTTTCTTCGGCTGTAAAGGGCACGTTTTCTAAAATAATGCTGTCGTGGGTAAGAGAGCCATCACAATTAAGGGCCCCTTTGGCTTCGCAAAAACGGCGGGCAAATTCCCCTTCATATTGGTCGGCGATGCTGGTGTTATGAATGATGAGCATGTTTTCATCATTGCTAAAGGAGCCCGCCCCCGAGGCGTTCATGGAACCCGTGACCACGGTGTTATCCACTACCCAAAATTTATGGTGGAATTTATCATAGCCGCTGGTTTCTCCCACGTAGGCTTCAGCTGGATTCGCCCATGGATTGTTCACATCTTGGGTGTAGCTGTCGGTTTCATACACTCCTGGGCTAATTTCAATTTGGGTGCCCGTGACGTCTAAAAACTCGCTGTAATAACGATTAAAAAAAGAGCTGTCGCCAATGCCTTGAATGTCTACCCCAGCGGTGTGGCGAGCTTCCATCGTGTCAGCTAAAACTTGGGCACTAAACACAAATTGTGCGGCATGAATGCGAGTTTGAGCGGTGGCCAAATGATTATCCAAACTTTCTAATGTCGAACCTGCATAAACTGTGGGTGACTGAGGGGCAAACTGCACATCAATTTGAATATTGTCATTGTCGGTATAAACGGTTTGCATGGCGTGATCAGGTTTGGGTAAGCCAAACAAAGAATCGGTTAACCCGCCAGGGCCATCGCCCCACATGTAATTAAATTGGGTGGTATAAATTGCAGCAAGTGTGGCAGATTGAATGGTGATGATGTTATTAACATTCCCGGTGCCGTTATAGCCGCCGTTGCCATCAGGATCTCCATGTAAACCACTGTGAGTAAAATTGGCTGAGCCTGTTAAGACGGATTGATTGTCAATAATAATGAATTTGTTGTGTTGCGAGCCGCTACCGGCACTGCCATCGGCGGTGTCATCTAGCCAGTTTACTGAGTTGTTAGTGAGGATATCTAACGCCCCTTGATTCTCGCTGCCGGTATTTTCGTTGTCGGTGACCAGTCGGACGGTGACACCGCGCACTTTAGCAGCCACCAATGCATTGCTGATGCTTTGCACATCTAAATCGTAAATAGCCACGTCTAGACTGGTGGTGGCAGCATCTATGGTATCGATAATCACTTGTTCTAAATCAGCCGTAATGGCAGGTGCATTAGTGGGGTGATTAAAGTACACCTGAATGTCGGCACTGAATGCCGAGCACGATAAAACCAAACATAAAAATAACGAGGTTATTTTCATTTTTAATTACCTTTGTAATGAAAGAATTAATTGAGCACCAAGGATTGGTACGTTGGCATTAGTGTAGCTGGGGGTGAGAAAAATCAATGGAAAAAAGTTGAAAATTTTACGCAAAAAATATATTTATTGAATTTTTAAAGAAAAAATAATTAATTATTTACAATTTTATTTTGTGGTAAATCCGTTTTTATGTTTTTTAAATATAATAAAAAATATTGATTGAGATTTATGAGCGTTTTACTGTGATTATTTACAGATATTTTACTGTGATTATTTACAGGGGAGACTATGGTTTCGTTTTTATATTTACTCTTTATATTTTTTTAGGGTGATAGAATATTTTTGTATGTGGTAATTAAATAAATTGGCTTGTGCTTTGCTGTAAAGTTTTTATGAAAAATAGATGAATTTTATTTTTGTGAGTCATTGTGTGATAGGCGTCCATGGCATAACGGCGTTGATATGGGCAAAATGGATTATCTTAGAGATTTGCAATTTAGAAATAATTATTGGTAATTTGATTGTTGAATGGCCTAATTTAACTCGCCTTTATTTGTCCGTTTATACCTGTAAATGAATAATTGAGATGCGTTTGGGAAGAATCTTTGAAAATGATCCTCAATTGTCTTAAATGAATTAAAATTGGGCAATACTCCCTAAAATGATAATCAACTAGCTGAATTAATCGTTATTCACAATATTCATGTAAGTCTATAAATATTGAGTGCAATTCATTTATTGTTTGATGTTAAGTGAATACAAACAATTCGCACATCGTTTTTTAGCCCCTGTCTTGTCCTAAATAGCCAAGCATTTTTTTACTTTCTATTTATACTGTTTCTTAAAAAATTATAAGGCCAATTTTTTATATTGTTATTTTGGCCAAATGTCGGTTTGGGGAAGTGTTTCTTGAATATATTTAATAAAATCCTGATTGCCAATCGCGGTGAAGTGGCCGTACGTATCATTTTGGCTTGCAAAAAACTCCATATTGCTACGGTAGCCGTGTATTCGGATGCCGACAAGCACAGCCCATTTGTAAAGATGGCCGACGAAGCCGTTCACATAGGTGAAAGCCCAGCTCAACAATCGTATTTAAATCAAACCAAAATCATCCAAGCTGCGCTTACTTCAGGGGCCGATGCCATTCATCCAGGTTTTGGCTTTTTATCTGAAAACCCTGATTTTGCTCAACAATGCCAAGTCGCTAATCTTCAGTTTATTGGTCCCAGTGGCGATACGATGATTTTAATGGCGTCTAAATCGGCATCTAAAGAATTGGTTGATTCTTTAGGTTTGCCCATCATTCCGGGCCTGGCTAACCCTCCTCAAGATGTAGATTCACTCTTTAATGCCGCGAAACAAATCGGTTTTCCCGTATTGATAAAAGCTTCAGCTGGCGGTGGCGGCATGGGCATGCGCGTGGTGAACAGTGAAGATGAATTTGTTAATGCGTTAAGTGCCACCAAACAAGAAGCTATTAGTGCTTTTGGAAATGACCATGTACTAGTGGAAAAGTATTTTCAAAAAGTTCGACATATTGAAGTACAGTTATTGTGTGACCAGCATGGTAACGCGTTACATTGTTATGAACGAGAGTGCTCTATTCAGCGTCGCCGTCAAAAAGTGCTGGAAGAAGCGCCGGCTCCTTCCATTAGTGAACAGTTACGCCATGATATTTGCGCCGCATCGGTTAAAATTGCTCAAGCGGTAAAATATCAAGGGTTGGGCACGGTTGAATTTATGGTGGAAGAGGGCACTGATAATTTTTATTTTTTGGAAATGAATACCCGTTTACAAGTAGAACATGGCATTACTGAAAAAATAACGGGTTTAGATTTAGTCGCTTTGCAAATTGAAATCGCTCAGGGTCAGGTTCTTTCACTCTCCCAAGAGGATATTTCAATCAATGGTCATGCCATTGAATGTCGCTTATATGCGGAAGACCCGATGCAAAATTTCATGCCCAGTATTGGGCAAGTGTTACATTGGCAGCCTTATGAAAGTGCTGGTATCAGAACCGATTCCGGCATTGAAACAGGCTCGCATATCTCCAGTTATTATGACCCTATGTTAGCGAAATTAATCAGTTTTGATAAAGACAGAAATACAGCCATTCGTGCTATGAATCGCCACTTAGAAAATAGCCAGCTACTGGGGCTCACCACCAATCAGGCATTTCTTAAAAATATACTAAAGCATCCTAAATTCTTGCAAGGCAATACCAGTACCGATTTTATCGAACAAAATTTTCAAACACTCACTGAACCCTTAGGAGTTGATGATATTGAAAGGGTTCTGGTGGTGGCTGCTGTACAGCAAGCCATGGCTCAAGAAATAGGGCTGGCATCACATGGGCCAAGTTTACGAAACTATGCCCTTGAATTTTATGATATGACTTACTCACTGACTGTCCATCACAGAAGTGAATGGGGTTATGAAGTGACGCTTGATGCACAGCGCGGTGCTGGACAGAAAAGTGATGAAGTGAATGGCGCTAAAAAAATAATTGAAGTGGACGTGATCACCCATTCATTACAAAAATATCTTCACAGAAGTGTATGTGAAACATTACTCAGCATAAATGGCCACAGCCACACTTATAAATGCGCCCTTGAAAAAAATACTCTGCACATACATAGCAATGATTTAGGGGTACAGAAGGTGGCGTATGTATCGCGCTTTTCCAATGGAAATTTACAAACGGATGGAGCCGGTTATCACGCGGCCATGCCGGGGCGCATTGTGGATGTATTGGTGGCACAAGGTGATGAAGTAAAAGAAGGGGATAAGTTATTAACCATGGAATCCATGAAAATGGAGCACAGTACCTTTGCAAAAAGTCATGGGGTGGTGGCTCAGTTATTGGTGGCCACAGGAGACCTAGTAAATAAGGGTGACACGTTAATTGACATACAAGATAAATAATTTAGGGCATCACCATGAATTCAACTAAATCAAATAACGACCCTTATAAAATTTCAGCGCTACAAAAGCGTCAAGATAAAGCGTTGCAAATGGGCGGCGATGATAAGGTGGCTCGCCAGCACCATAAAGGTCGTATGACGGCCCGAGAGCGCATCAATAAATTACTCGACTTCAACAGCTTTGAAGAAACCGGCATGTTGGCCCATAGCGATTTAAAATCCGCTCAAAATAAAACCCCAAGCGACGGCAAAGTCTGTGGTTATGGTGAACTGCAACAAAGGGATATTTTTGTAGCCGCCGATGATGTGACAGTTTTGGCTGGTGCGGGCGGGCGCATTGGAGTGAATAAGGTATATGAAAAAATGTCTTACGCCCAAAAGAAGGGTTTACCGTGTGTCTATTTAGGAGATGCTGGGGGCGCGAGAATCCCCGATATCATGGGCAGTGATGGCATGATGAGCATGAGTTATTCTACCACCATTAGTGAGCCCAGAGATCGTAAAGCCCCGTTGGTGACCGCCATTATGGGGGAATGCATGGGTGGCCCCACTTGGGTGGCAGCCACGTCTGACATTGTGGTGCAGGTGAAAGGCACTGTTATGTGCGTGGGGGGCTCGTCCATTTTACGAATCGCCACCGGTGAAGACACCAACGATGAAGAACTAGGTGGCTGGCAGCTTCATGCTCATCATACTGGGCTGGTAGACTTGTTCGCTGAAAACGAAGAGGAATGCTTGGCCTTAATTCAAAAAGTACTCTCTTACCTGCCAAACCATGCCAATGAGTTACCGAAAGTTTTGCCTTGTCACGATGATATTCAAGCAAGTGTGGAAGCTGTACTGGATGTGGTGCCCGAAAATCCAAAACAACCCTACGACATGCACCATTTATTGGATTTAATTGCCGATCAAGACAGTGTGTTAGAGCTAAGGCCTTATTTTGACGGCAGTTTAATTACTGCTTTCATGCGCATTGATGGTCATGTGACCGGGGTGTTAGCCAATAACCCCATGGTCACGGCGGGTGCTATGGGCCCCGGCGCCTGCGAGAAAGCCACCGCGTTTATTGCCTTGTGTGACTCTTTTAATATTCCATTATTATTTTTACATGACACCCCAGGGTTTTTAGTGGGCAAGGCCGCTGAAGATCAGAAAATGTCCCTTAAAATTATGCGTTTCATAGATGCGTTGCATCACTGCAGTGTGCCCAGAGTCAGTTTAATTGTGCGTAAATCTTACGGCATGGCCCATTGTAATATGTCAGGAGGCAAGATGGGCAGCGACCATATAATGGCTTGGCCCACAGCGGATGTTTCATTTATGGCGCCGGATGTGGCAGTAAGTGTAGCGTTTGGTCGTAAATTGGCTCAGTCGGAAAATGGCGAGCAAGAAAAAGAAATGTACCTTCAAGCCATGCAGCAAAGCAGTGAGCCTTGGGAGGCGGCAGGTTTGAATTTGTTAGATGAAATTATAGACCCTCGGGATACTCGCAAGAAAATCATCAAAGCATTCAAGCGAGCTAGGGGTAATGATGGCAAGGCAGGCATGAGCAAACGCTTAATGTCTAGCTGGCCTAAGATGCTTTAAATGTTGAATTAGCCGTGTGCTATTGAGAAAAATGAAACCAAAAATCATTGCCAAAACTAGGCTAGACTTTTTTAATAGGCGCTAATGTATATAAGGCATTAGTTTTTCTCTCAGGCCCTTGGATTTAGGAGTAATGGCTATGGAGCAACCTTTATCTGGTCAAGATAAAGCCCCTGTGCCATCAGGGCGTGGCAAGTTAGATACGCCTGAACTACAGCAAGAATTTGAACTTAAAGTTCGCCTGCCGCTATTTTTAAGTTCTCGTATTTATGCGCTAACGGGCTTAATAGGTTCGTTAATTTTTATTTGGGCTGACTATCATTACCTTAATGAAGAGTTCACCCATTTAGTGTTGGTGCGTGGCCTATTGGTGGCCGTGTGTTTGGTGATGCTGTATATAAGCCACTACACCACCATGCGAATGTCTTTCTTATTAAATAGTTTTGGACTGTGCTTATTTAATGCACTGATTGTGTATTTTGGCATCGTGGCCGCTAATACAGGCAACCCAGGTACGGACATTTATCAACAAGGCACTATTTTAGTTATTCTTTACGCTTGTACCTTGTATCAGGCACCTGTGAAATACACCATGGTGTTGTGTGGTTTTTGTTGGCTCAGCTATGTGGTGGGGATATCTGTGTTTACCTACACGCGTTTTGAAATTTTATTAAATAATGCCTTGGTGTTTGGCATGGCCAGTGTGTTGGGCATTATGGCGGTGATGCAGCGTGAGCGTTATATCATTGATAATTTTTTACAAACCAAGCAATTAAAAAAGCAACAAGTCAGTGCCAGCCAGCAAGCCTTAACCGATGCGTTAACGCAACTACCTAACCGTTATGCGCTAATGAGGGAACTAGAGGCTTACCAAGGGCAGGTGCCCATGAATATGTTGGTTATGATGCTAGACGTTGATAATTTTAAACGCTTAAACGACACCCTAGGGCACAAAACGGGCGACATGGCTCTAAAGGCCATTAGTGAAACACTGGCTTTAGTGAATAAAGAAGAGCAAGGATTTTTGGCTCGTTACGGGGGGGAGGAATTCATTATGTTTATGGAAGGTTTGTCTTCAACTCGTATACACAGTATTACCAAGCGTATCTTAACCGATATTAGCAATATGAAGATAGAAGGGCTGCCTAACATTACGTTATCCATTGGGGCTTATATAACCCAAGGCCAAGATAACTCTATTAGTGAATGCATTGAACAGGCCGATCATGCTTTATTACAAGCCAAGCAGTTGGGGAAAAATCGAGTGCATTTCCATAATAGTTAATTGATTTTTACAGGATTAAATAATTTTTTTTATTTAATGTTTAACAAGGCGCTTAGCAAAGCGCTGAACGCTGTTACCATCACTAAAACCACAAAATTCAGCCAAATCCTCTGCCTTTAATTTCTGTTGTAACCCCTGCTCATATCGCTGCAAACGTACCTCATCGAGTATGGCTGAATAGCCACTGGTATGTTGTTTGAGCTTTCGTTGAAGGGTGCGGCTGGTTATAAAAAAATGCTGGGCGGCTTTGTCTAGGGTCAGTGCCACTTTTAAATTTTCAATGGTTTTGATATTTTTAAAACACTGAAGGAAATAGCGGGTTAGTTCATTCACCATATTTTCCTGTGACTGATATTGCAGCAGTTCATGTTTAGTTTGCTGTTCAAGAATGGCCCTTACATGGGGGTGGCTGCCAGTGAGTGGAAACTGCAATTGATTCACATCAAATACCAACATAGGTGGCCCTTCACTGATTTTAATACAGGGCTTTAAACTTTCTAAAAACTGAGCAAAGGATGAAGGAATGTTCTTTGGCACTTGTATGATAACAGGGCTAACGGGTTCATTTTTTAGCCAGCTTAATACATCTAAAATATGTTGGGCTGCTAATAATAAAAAATATTGCCAATGGCGTAATTGAAATAGATCAGAATTAAAACTCAAATGAATATTGTGTTTGGTTTTCTGTAATTGTATTTGAATGGCGCTGCCTTGGTTTTTGTAATTCAGTAATGTGGTTAACGCATCAATGGCCTGCTGGTGGCTCATGGCTAAATACATAAGACTACTGAAGCTGGCAGGTGCAAGGGTGTCATTGTTCTTAAGGGCTAGTTGTGACTCGGGTAAGGCATTTAACAAAATATCCCATAGTTCATCGTGTTGCTGGGCACTCATGCGGCAATTAGGGTCTTCAAGTTGCTGATGGGTGATACTAGATTGCGCCAGAAGGCTATCTATGTTGATTTTTCGTTTGCGCAATAGCGCTAAATATTGCCTGAAAAGCGTAAAGGTAATCATCTTGTCGTGCTAGGCCGCTGGCTTGTCGTGTTAGGTGGTTGTGATTAAAGTATTGCTGGGCAATATACCAAGATACACATTAATCTTGGTAAAGTATTCATGCAGCCACAATTAAATATTCCCGAGCAGCTTCTTAATAATGGCCATTTGTTTAAGGACGACTTCTTTAAATCGCACCCACTTAGTTCCCCTGACACGTCTCTTTTGTTGCCAAATGGTAAGCAAAGGCGTTACCAGTTTCCCACTTACTTTGATGAGGTGAATTTTAATGCAGGCATTTTTTTCGCTAATTATCAAAAGATAAGTGAGCAATTACCCGCATCTTTGAAACCTGTATCGGTGCCTAACGGGCGAGCCATGGTGGTGTTTGCCAGTTATCATTATGGCCAGATACATGAAATGCCAGGCTATAACGAAGTGTTGGTGATGGTGCCTGTGCTGCATAAAAGTATCAGTATCCCGTTGATCCCACCTCTTTTAAATAATTACCCAGGCATGGGTTATTACATTTTGGCTCTGCCCATGACCAACTTAGAAAATCAATTAAGAGGCCAGCAATTCTGGGGCCTGCCTAAATCACTTCATAATGTGGGAGTTGATCAAAACGACCAGTTTTGTGTGACACAAATAAAAACTGAGGGGGCGTTAGATTTTGAATTTACTATTACAGCCCAAGGGAAAAAGAAGCCTTCGCAGAAAAGAAACTTTATTTACGCCATGAAAAATGATCAATTAATTCGTTTTGAAAGTCACTTTTCTGGGGATGTTGTCAGTGCTACCAATTGGAGTGCATTGATGAAAAACTCTAATCAGGGAAAAGGCCCGATGGGCTCTTTAAAGTTGGGGGCATCGATATTATCTGAAAAGTTAGAGCGTTTAGAAATTAACCCCATTGCATTTCAAACTCGCCATTGTGCTCATTTAAAATCATGTTTGTATTTGCCCAGTGAGGACTTCTAATTTAGTTATGTTAGGAGACAATTGGTTGTGATTGATCACTAAAATTTCGATTTTTATATGGCCTACAAGGGGGAAATAACGCTTAGTAATCGTGAGGGGTTAAAAAAACTAAAGCAGCTGCCACTTTAAAAAATGGATACGCGATGCAAATATCGCATGCTTTTCGTCAACTTTGCCCATAGTGGTTAAGCGCTTTCCTGCCTACCATGCATTCCATCTTGTTGTGTGATGTATAGGTGATTTATGAAGTTTTCAGAGATTCTCAATTCCGTTCGTGAGGGTGACTCAGAACAGGTAACAATTCCTGAAAAATGGGGGCAGGGCCGAGCCACTTTTGGCGGACTAGTGGCCGCTGTTATATATGAAAAATTAATGAAAAGTCTTGAAAAACCCCGTGCAGTTCAATCTATTATGGTGTCATTTGTGGCACCTGTAACACCTGGCGAATTAGACATTCAAACCACCGTTTTACGAGAGGGTAAGTCGGCTGTTCAGGTGCAATCGACTGCTTATCAAGAGGGTAAGGTGGTGGCGGTGATGTTGGCCAGTTTCGGCAGCGAGCGTGAATCCATGGTGAGTGTTTTGCCAGAGCTGGCACCTGAATTTAAAGCCCCTGGGCAGGTGAATGAATTTCCTTTTATTCCAGGTTTAACACCTGATTTTACTCAATACTTTGATTATCGTTACACAGAAGGGAAAATGCCGTTTATGGGCTCAAAGGATACTCACATGGGGGGCTGGATTAAACTGCGTGAGCCTTCCAGTAAGATAGCCTGTGTGCCAGAAATACTCGCCTTGTTGGATGCTTGGCCTCCTGCGGTATTTACCATGCTCAAAAAGCCAGCATCGGGCAGCTCACTCACTTGGACCATCAGTTTTGTGGAGCAGCCGGAAGATTGTACGGCCAGTGATTGGTGGCAATACCAAGCCAATATTGAAAGCTCTAACCATGGCTACAGTCATATAGACGCGTCTTTGTGGGATAAAAATGGCAGGGTGGCAGTGATTAGCCGTCAAACCGTCAGTGTTTTTGCTTAGATGATTATATTGGCCCTAAGCCAATTGAGTCGTCATGTTCATTATCTGTGGCTTAACACCACTGAAAGTATTGCAAATACTTTCAGTGGTGCATAAATACTTCATTATTAACCCGAGAAGTTAGCTTAGGATGATTCTTTAATTTTAATCGGTCAATTAAAGGCCGCATTTTTGTATTTGTTGTTTATAGGTTTGGTAAGATAACCTAGGTTCATATAGAGCTGTCACTGCGCTTGATATTTTACTTTTTACATTATCGTTTGATTTTAGAATTGAAGACTTATTTGAAATATGTAACCACCATTCTTTGTGCCCAAGAATAAAGGCATTATCTAATAATGTGGAATCCATACTTAATTGTTTCATGCTGTATTCTAAACCAGAAAAAGATCCCACTACCGCATCCACTCGCTCAGCTACAAACATTTGTAAGGCTCGAAGATAACTCTCAACCGAGACTTTATTAATTTTTTCATCAATATCAAATGCATTGTCAAATTGAGCTTTGCGAATAACAGCGATGGCCTTCAGATTATGGAGTTGTTGATATTGCTTAATGGGGTGATTGAGTTGGGTTAAGACTACCACCTGAGATTTAGACACAGGCCCTATATAATTTACATAGCCTTTAACGGACGCATTTTTGAAGACAAGGGCCATATCAATTTCTCCATTTTTTAACGAAGTCAGTATACGGGCATAGGGGTAGAGAACATGCTGGAATGTTAAGCCTGAGTGTTGTGCAATTCTATTGAGTATTACCACACTGGCCCCCTTACATTGCTTATTTTCTTGAAAAAATGCGAATGGGGCAAAGGGGGGCACGGCTACATTTAAAGTGTAAGGTTCAGAAAAGGCTGGCTTACAATAAATAATGAGGGCAATGCATAATATAACTGCTAATGGGTACGAATGCTGTAATGCCATGCTAAACCATGTAACTAAATAAACTGATTTACTTAGGGTGAATATGGGCCGTTAGTTAATGTAATAGCATAGCTTACCTTTAACATTAGGTTAGGAAGTGTATTAAAGGTTTTATCTAGTAAAGTCAGCTTCTGACAGGCGATAAACCTTGCATGCTTTATAAGTATGCAAGGTTTAAGTCGTGAGGGCAGTTCAGTTAGCGGGTTTCTTTCACTGCGTCATTTACAATTTTCAGGGAAAAAGCATTGTTATTTAATGAAAATCCACATGCCATCATGGGACCCTGAAGATTCATTGCTGTCATAAGGCCATACTTCAAATACGTTATCGGTGCCTTTATAAAGACTGACACCCACAGCCGAATCCTCTTGTAAAACCACGGCGCTGCGGGTTTCATAGGTTAAGTCACATTGGGAGTCGTTGGTTAAAAATATAGGGTGACTATTGTTCGTTAAATTGATTAGGCTTTCAATGTCATCTAAGGGGTTCACACAGGTGGCATTGTTAATGGCATCTATGTTTATCTTACTGACATTGCCCGCATCATCTATAAACATCATGCCAGTGGTGGCCGTTTCTTTAACCTGTTGCCAGAAAATATCCGCCATAAGACCTGCCCCCAGTGTGTGGCTGGCGTCTGGTGAAACTGTCGCCACGATTTTCCAAGCCCTATGATTTGTGTGATAGCCCACCAGAGTCCAGCCGCCTCCTTGTTCATCCATATTGCAATACACCACTTGTGAGGCGGCGTTAGATTCATCCTCACCAAGGGCGGGGCCATCTACATCAATATTGTAAAACCCTGACGTTAATTGTGAATTATTACTATAAAGCTCACGACAACTGGATTGAGGGTGCGCTGCTAAACTTGCATCATTAATTTGTAAAATAACGTTGATGGCTTGTAATGCACTGACAGAAATGGATTGGGTAATCACCACTTCATCATTTATGGTGCCCGTTAATTGATAATCACCAGGTAACACTCGATAAGATAGAAACCCTTCACTGACACTTGTGTCTCCTGAAATGCCCCACACCTGATCAAATTGATCCTTCACAATCACCCCAGATACTGGATTACCCAGAATAGAGACAGTATTAATGCTGACAATGGATTTAAGGCTGGTGTTCACCACATTGTCCCCCAGTACTCTAGAGGCGCACACCAGAGTTTGCTCAAATGAGGTCACATCCCAATCGCTGCTGCAGCCTCCTAATGCCTCTTGTGTATCGGTGGTTTGAAACTCTAACTCTAAAGTGATGGTTTCAAAGGCACCGATTTGAATGGGCGTATTCAAGACATACCAATCATCTTGCTGCACCATGTTTTGTAAACTGTATTCTTGAAAATCGGTTATATTGCCTGCCAAACTTACGATGGTGGTTAAATTATCACTGCCTCCCAATTCATTAACAATGGCACTGGGAATTCTGAGCGTTATTTCGCTGGGGTACTGGGCTTGATTATTGAAAGTGAAATCAATTTCACTGATTAATGGATAAAGGTCTACTTCTGCACTTGCATCACTATTGAATAAAACATCAGAGCTAAAACTGTCTGATTTTCCAATCAAGTGTGCATCGTCATAAAACTTAAAATAAAAGGTATTGACGGTTTGTAATGTATTTAAATAAAACTCATTAATGCTGTCTGCTTTACTCACATCAAATATGTATTCATCTTGCGAGTTAATGACGAGCCCTAATCTTGGGACATTTATTTCGTTAAGCTGCTCAAGCGTAAAATACACCTGTACTTGTGAATACACAGAGATGTCATCAACACTGGCTTCCACGTTGCCCACTATGGGCAATAGCGCTAAATCAAAACTCACTTGATTATCCATGCTCACTTCAATGACGCCTTCGCCACCATATTGCTTGTTAAGATTACTCACCAATAAACTAACCAGGTAGTTACCAGGAGGAAGGGTGAGAATTGAATTAGACAAGACGCTGAAACCTTCTTGTTCAATGTAAATAGACCAAGGAATGTATTGGTATTCACTATTGGCTTGATCGTAAATAGTCAGGGTACCCGTGTATTGCTCACCGGAGCCATTACCACCCCCTGTTGAAAGGCGATTACTTTCGTCAAACCCCAATTGGCTTAAGGTAATGCCCAGTTCAATATCGGCTTCTAATATCAGTGTGCCTTGAGCATCTATGGGGGCCTTAATGGAAATAGGGTTGTAGCCTATTAATAAATCGCTGCCCACTGTGTCGACTATTTCTGAATGAATTTCTTGCTGTGTGGTTTGTTCTGGGTTGGCCCCTATAGAGTTATCTAATTTAACTTGATGCGTAATAAGATTATCGTTTTCATCAGTAAACTTTATTTTAAACCAAAGGTTATTATCACCACTAAAATCAAAAGGACCATTCTCGCTAGAAATAAGTTCAGGGGAATTAAAGGTGCCGTTAATGCCACCACTGGCGTATCGGTTATCACTGGCAAATCCAATATCGGTAAGTACCATGCCAGACTCTATGGCGGGAACCAGCTCTATATGGCCTGCACTTTCATTAGGCCCAGTAATGGTTAGTGGGGATTGAGTGATAATTAAATCATTGCCCACGGTTTGTACTATTTTAAAAAAGATATCGCTGCTGGTAATGGCGGTAGCGGTGTCTCCAATGGAGTCATCTAGCTTCACTAAATATTGGCTGATAGCACCTGATTCATTGATGTAATTAATGTGAAACCAAAGGTTAATTCCACCACTAAAATCCCAAGGTCCCTCTAATGTGGCCGACAGAGAAGGAGGGCTATAATCAGGCCATTGGTCAATGCTGCGGCTATTGCCCCCTAAGCTGTTTGAAGTCATTGGCCGAGCCTGTATGGCGCTGGGGGAAGTTACGGAGCTTAATGAGCTGCCTGTGGATTGCACACGGGGGGAAATAGCGCTGGATGAGTTTTCTAAGTATTTTGAGCGAACGCTGTAATTAAATAGAACCTCATTTTCTGTCGTCTCTTGAGACGGAGTGACTGTGCTGCTGGACGAGTCATCAGGTGAGCCCCCTGAAGAGCCACAGCCGCTTAGCCCAATGGTTATACAAAGCATCAAAATAGTTAGGCTAATTTTCATACGTTTCTCCCCCCTGGCATTCACTGTTAATGGAATGAACAGGCAACTCAATGAATGGCTGGTATGAGCAGAGCAGTTAATGTGCCATGTTGATGAAAAGAGCGGGTAAGTATTATTATTAGAATGTATCGCTTAAAGGCTTTAAATATTCATTGAATAAAAGCGGAATGCACTGTCCAAGTTTGCCCATTTAGCGGCAGCCTTTGTAAGGCTGCGCTAATGTGAATTAGGCCTATATCACCAACTTGCATCTAGGCGGTATAAGTCATTAGTGCCTTCCACTTGATTTAGCGTGCCCTTTAAATAGATGTTCGCCGTTACGTCGTGAATAAATGTGGTATCTGCAAATAATCGAATGTTGATCGAGAAGTAAGGGGTAGGTGCAATTTGGTAATCAAGGTCAATGCGTTGCATGCCTTGTAATTCACCTGGAAAAGGAATTTTTGTATCAACCGGGTAATCACTGGCATTTAGTCTTAACACGCTGACTTGTCCATTTACATGGTACTCATAAGAATTGTTATGGCCTTGGTCTTCAGTGGGTAAGTATAATGCACCACCAGATTTACTAACTGCATAAACATGACCTATATCTATGTTCAGTGCTTGAGCAATAATTAAAGAGATGTCATCGCTGGTGGTGGTTTTTAAAAAAGGTAAAGTAAGCTCATTAAAGGCTCTTGATAACTGATAGTCGTCTACTATTTGAATGGCGGCCAGTTGCTCATTGGCAATCTTGAACAAACCATCACCTGCTAATCGAGCCATTTTAGGCACCATGGCCACATAAACTTGCCCGGTAGAATCAAGGTATTTGAAAAGGTATAAATTGTCAGCGATGGCGGTTTGAAATTGTTGACTAATATCTTCAACTTGTGGATCGCTAGGGTCAGGATTTTCAGGTGGATCAATCGGTGGTGGGTCAATGGGTGTAGGGTCGGTAATGATCTCATCATTATCGTTAACAGGTTGTGAAGAACTGCTATCACTGCCACAGGCGCTTAATAAAAATGACAGCATCATAGTGATGGTTAGTAAATTAATGGAATTCATTTTGGGTCCTATTTTTTAAAGGCAGTATGACCAAGAAAATTTTATGTTCAATTTGTATGAAACAAAAAATAGTAAAGTGTGAACCCTGTGGGTTTTAATTGTTGACGGATATTTGCAAACGTTAAATGTCGTGATTAAAAAGCTAAATTTTGAGTATTGTTCTAAAATTGAAACACTGCGTATTAGAATCGAGACCTATTTTTAACGGGAAGTATGAATGTTTTTATCACCTAAATTGATTGTTTTTATTGTGTGTTTGACGAATTTATCGATATTGACTCAAGCAGATGATTTTTCTTTTAACCCAAGTCAATCTTTTGATCCTGATTTTTTTATTGAAAGTAATTTGGAATTCACCCTGCTTCATGAGCTGGCTCATGCCGTTATAGAGCTATACGATATTCCCGTATTGGGAGGGCAAGAACAAGCTGCCGATCAAGTGGCGTTGATGTTGTTATTAACCGATCAACGCCATAAAGGGGTTCTTAGACCCGTGACGCTTAATAAGTTACTGGCCATATCAGGTGAATGGTTTTTAGAATGGCAAGCTGAAATGAAGCAAAACCAAGCGGTATATTGGGATGCACATCCATTAACCATTCAAAGGTTTTACGATGTAACTTGCTTAGCCTATGGTTCTAACCCTGATATTTTAGAATCCCTTAGAAAAGAGAAGTGGTTGCCAGTAGAAAGAGCATGGAATTGTGATTTAGAGTATAAAAAAACGCGACAAGCTTTGGCCTGGCTAACTAAAAAAGTCAGCCATTACCAATTAGACGAAAATTGGAATTTTGTAAAAAAGAATAAGCCTCCACAAGGGTTTACTGGGCAAGTAAAAATCGTTTGGGTTGAACCAACACGTCAGTCACACAAAGACATGGCCAAAAAACTTAAAAACTTTAAATCCCTTAAATACCTCGTGGCGCAAACCAATGAGGTACTAAATTTAAAAGAAGATATTACCATATACATGGAGCCCTATTGCAAAGGGCCCGATGCATGGTGGAATGGTGAGCAGAACATAATTACCGTTTGTTATGAGTTGGCTGAGTTATTTGAAAAAAATGCAGCGTTACTGCCAGGGCTAATCAATGAAGGCCTTCCAGAATAAAAGCATATTACTGTTGCTCATCCTCAATTATGTCTGGTGAAAATGCCTTGGTAAATGTGTAATCTGAACCTTAACCAAACGGAAACTGAACCTAGCCTGAACAGATTGAAAATAACGTCTAAACCCCTTAAAAGGCGCTTTTATCCCCATGCTTGGTTTGTTAGGGTGCGCATTCAATAACGCATTGGTTAAGGAAGGCATGATGGAACGATTAGTAACACTGTTAATGCTGGTGCTTTTTTCCAATGTTGTCATGGCCAATGATCAAGGTGACGTTATCGAGCTCTCTCCCATTAGCATTCACGGGGGGGAGGATTTAGGGCCCACCATCTCTACCCAAAAATTATTGAAAGTCCCCGGTGCCAATGGTGATCCTATTAAAGCCATTGAAGCGTTACCGGGTGTGGTATTGGACGGTGACGATGACAGCGAACCTGCTGTACGGGGTTCTAGTCCTGCTGATAATCGCTACATTACCGATCACATGTCTGTGGGGTATTTATTTCACAACGATGGCTCCAGTACCTATAACGAAAATATTATTCAGGATTTTTCATTAAAGGCTGGAGCCTGGGATGCCCAATACAATAATGCCATTGGCGCGGTATTAGATACCAACCTAAGAGATCCCTATCACGAAGAAATCTCCACCGTAGTGGATTTAAGTTTTATTCGTGCAGGCATATTGGTTGAAGGGGCGGTAACTGAAAACAGTGCGCTATACATTAGCTATCGTGAAAGTTTACTTAAATGGTATTTTGATGAAATAGCCGATGAAGACGAAGGGCTTATTATTCAGGTGCCTAAAAATTCTGATTACCAGGTGAAATATCACTGGCGAATGGATAACACCAGTAATCTTCGTTTTGTGGCCACCGGTGCTAAAGACAAGGTTAGCTTCGAATTAGATGAGAATTTTGAAGAAGCGGGTAAAGAACCTACGATTATTGGCAAAGGTAATCTAGATGGTTATTTTAATAGTCAGGGCATTTTATATGACACGGTTTTCTCTGGGGGAACCAGTGCTTTATTGGTGGTGAGTCAAATAGAACAAGATTTTAATTTTAAGGTGGGTACCTTATTTGATCTTGATGCCACCAGTAAAAATGCACGGGTTAAAGGGCAATTTCAAACTCCAATTAATAATGGCGATAACTGGCGCTACGGATTTGAAACCACTAATTTGCACTTAAAATATACCATGGATGGTTTGTATAACCCTTGTAATGACGATGTTGAAAGTTGTGACCCGGCCTCTACCGGTGAGCGTTTTGATTCTCAAGAAACACTCAACTTAAATGGCTTATACGTGTTTTCAGCCTACGATTGGTTAGCCACCCCTTTTTGGCAAATTACCTTTGGCATGGGCAGTGATTATGACGACTATTTAAAAGAGCGTAATTATCAGCCAAGATTATCCAGCCGTTATGAACTCAATGATAGATGGACATTAACCTCCGCTGTGGGTAAGCACCATCAGTTTCCCAGAGACTTTTTTGCTGTTACTAAAACCCTAGGTAATCCTGATTTAAAGGAGCCCAATAGTGAACATTATGTGGTGGGGTTTGAATATGCACTAAATGACTTATTAAGCGCCAAGTTAGAAGTTTATTACAAAGACATTCATGACATTATTATTTCCAATGAAGCTTATCAAGATGAAAACACGACACCTGAGGAAGTTAAGTTTATCAATAATGCCAGCGGCCATGCTTCGGGTATAGAATTGCTCATTAATAAAAATTTAAGTGATGATTGGTACGGTTGGCTATCGGTGGCCTATAGCAGCACCGAACGGACCAATCACAACACAGGCGAAAGCTTTAATTACAGTTACGACCGCCCTTGGATTATTAATTTGGTGGGGAACTATCAATACAGCCGAACCATTAGTGTAGGGGCTAAATGGCGATATCAAAGTGGCGGCTTGGTGACGCCTATTTCCGATGGTGTGGCTTATTACCAATGCGGTGATGATTTAACCAGTGACCCGAGTATTGATGCGTGTGACGGTCTTGGGAATTCAGACAACCCTGATGGAAATCCAGATGTTTATTTGTATGACCCTGTTGAGGGAAAGATCAATTCAGAGCGACTACCAGCTAAGCACAGTTTAGACTTACGCCTAGATTACACTCCCAAAGAGGGGCGTGTGTTTTACATTGATATTCGTAATGCTTATGCTCGCCAAAATATTACCGACTACGAATACAGTGATGATTATAAAACCCGAACAGCGGTGTCTGAACTGGAAACCATTACCTCGCTGGGATTAAAGTTTACGTTTTAAAGCAGAGCTAGCCTGCGGTTATCAATCAGCGGCCTTTGAAGTTTGTAAGCTATGTAGAATTAGCCAAAATAACCTAAATTAAAACCGTTATTGATAAATGGCTAAAACTTATTTTTAAGAACATTATTGAATACTATGAAAATTAATAACGCTGGCCTCGTGCTGTTACAAAGTTTATTGCCTAGCTATTTTATTAAAAATAGATGGCTACGACCAAATTTAGACTTATTGAAAAGTAATGTGTGTCAATATCAAGCTGTGCTGTGTTTGCAATATATGACAAGCTCAGAAGATGTCGATAGTGAGGAAGACCTGTCTTTAAATAATTTATTATGCGGGTTATCCGCTGCAGAAAAACACCGTAAAGTGAATAGTATCACCCCAGAGGAGACTCAGGTGGTCAATGACTTTTTACAAACTTGCATGGCCTACTGGCCTGAGGAAAAAACCAAGTCAGTAGAGGATTTTAGAAAAAAGTGGCTTGTCCGAGAAGGCTTACTAAAAGAGTGCCCTAATCATTGGGAGTTATTGGTGACCAATCGCCCCAATGATAAACTGTTAACACAGTCTCCATTTTCATTTTCCACCATTCAATTCCCTTGGATGCCAAAACCCCTGCACGTAACTTGGCCCACCACATAGGACTAATGTAAAACCCGGTGATCCAAGTGGTCCAGTGACAACAACGACTGCATCCAGTGATCACTTAAGTGAATGGGCAGGTTAATCACCTCTTCAACTGGCTGCATTAAGTACTCTGTGGTCATGGAATGCTTAACGTGTTTAATGTGGCTTTTGACGTGGGGAATTAAAGCATTAAGATTTGAATCGGTATGATTTTTTCTAAGGGCATAGGCAAACTCAAGGGCGCAACGCAGGTAGCGATCCACTGAAAAAACTGTTGGATCACTGATTAACAAAAGTTCTGAAATTTCAAAGGCATTACCATACACCATGGCCGCCTTGTGCCAATCTTGCAGGTGAAATAATTCCCGGGCCTGTAACATCATGACCTGCCAAGATTGGGCTGCGTGCTGAGGGTCATTAATGAATTGTGTTCGGTGATTATTGCATAGGTATCTCATGGGGTATTTCCGAATAAAACAGCGATAAATAGATATTTTCTTACCATAATCTTAATGATAATCATTTGCAAATGGTTTTTTGGCTATTAATCTTACCATTAGGCACTCTCGCCTCCAGGCGGTTTGGAGATATCTGATAGTGGAGGGCTTAATCGCTGGGGTGATAGAAAGGATAAGTTAGTGGTTTTAAAAGGTGATAGCGGTAGCTACCTGCCCAGTAAAATAAGTTAGGGAACGTTAAAGGAAGTTTAAAAATAGCTTACACATAACAGTGGGGTTAAAAACCGTGCAAACAAAAGAAAGGTGTTGCTCTCATATTTATGAGGTAAATAAGAGAGCAACTTAGATTTACATAATAGCGACTACATTGATTTATTTATGAGCGCTAATAATTTGTCCACCATCCAGCACCATAGTGTTACCCGTCATCCAAGCCGAAGCACGAGATGACAAATAAATAGCGGTACCGGCAGCATCCTCAGGAGAACCAATGCGACCGCGAGGAATAGAAGCGGCAGCCTGCTCTTCATGGCCATCTAAAACAAACGCCGTCATTTTACTTGGAAAGAAACCCGGGGCGATGCCGTTAACGTTAATGTTGTCTTTGACTAAATCAGCAGCCAAGTGTTTGGTTAAATGAATGATGGCCGCTTTACTGGCGGTGTATGAATAGTTATTCATACCAGAGTAAGACAAACCATTCACTGAACCAATATTAATCACTCGTGCTGGGTCTTCCTTGGTACCGGCCGCTTTAAGGGCTGGTAGTAGCTGCTGAATTAAAAAGAAAGGGGACTTTACGTTTAAGTCCATGATTTTATCCCAACCGGCTTCAGGAAACTCGGATATGGGAGCCCCCCAAGTGGCACCGGCATTGTTTACTAAAATATCAATTTTATCTTCCTGCTTCATGATCTCTTGGGTTAACGCTTCAATTCCCTCAACAGTGGATATGTCAGATGCGATAGCAATACATTCGCCATATTGGCTAAGTTCTTTGGCCGTGGCGTCAAGTTCTTCTTTTTTACGGGCGGTAATATAGGTTTTTACACCGTTCTCAACAAAGCCTCGTGCCATCATGGCGCCTATGCCGCGAGAACCACCGGTGACGATGGCCACTTTGCCTTCCAAATTAAATAAGTTTTTCATGCGCTTCCTTCGTGTCTCTCTATTGGGCTAAAAATACCAATAGAAAATGCTTAAATAAAACCTGCTGGCAGTATATCAGCTAGGTTAGGCAGCCCAATGACGTGTGGGGTCAAGTATAAGCGGGTAACTATGGGGTAAAAAATGTTCAAAAATATGCCAGCCTAAAAATAAGATTTGATTATTTTTCAAGAGATAATCTTTGGTGCCACTGTTGAATGCTTTCACTTGGGTATTCAGAAAATTGTTGGTCATTGTCACTAACACAAGGGTTTACCCAATTGGCTTTGTAATTAAGCATAAGGTGAGTTTTTTCAGGGGGAATAGGCAGGGGTGTATCAATGGCAGAGGCATGGGGGTGAACCAGTTCAGGCCAGCGTGGATCCCATATATACAAGGGGCTGCCACATAAACTGCAAAAGTGACGTTTGCCTTGGCTGGTTATTTTTTGTTGGGTGGATTCATTGAGTATTGCGGCTTGGTAAACAGATATATGTTGTTTTCCTGTGACTTTAAGAGTTTCGGTGCTTCCTGCAATATTAATGGCAAAGCCACCACTGCCGCTGGTTTTACGGCACACTTGACAATAACAAATATTAAAAGGATAAGGGTGTGAGGCGTTTACAGAAAAAGTGACAGCCTGACAATGGCATGAGCCTTCTAACAGCATGATGAACAACCTGGGTAAGCAATTTATTTACCTTTAGGGTAGCGTAGTTATTTGGATGGCGCTGATGGCTTTTTTTAGCAGTAGCTGAGATATAAAATGGCTGTGTTATAGTCGGGAAAATCTTCAATGTTTTAGCGATAATATTTATGAATACCAACGAAGCAATAAAAACCGATTCTAATAATTCTGAAAATATTAATTGGGATTTTCCTAACCCTTTTGTTGTGAAGGTGGTGGCACAATCTCTGGATATCGATAGCTACCAACACGTTAATAACTCTGTTTATGTTCGTTGGTTAGATGAGTGCGCCAGAGAAAATTCAAAGTCAGTGGGAATTGACCCTGATATTGCCAGTGAATTGGGTTTCGGCATGGCGGTTAGGGACAGTCACATTACCTATCTGGCAGCGGCTCATTTACATGATGAGTTATGGGTGGGTAATTGGATGACAAAAAACGATGGCCGCTTGCGCGCCACTCGCCAGTTTCAAATTATTCGCCCAGCAGATGGGGTAATCATATTGCGAGCCACCCTTGATTATGTGTGTATTAATATTGAAACGGGCCGCCCTTGTAAAATGCCTGCACTCTTTAAGAATAACTATACCAGTATGGTTGATTCACCTAAGTAATGCGCTATGTTGAGTTGGGGCTATAATTGAGGCATACATTTAGGCTTAGCTAGGAATACAGATGATGCGCCCTTTTTTTGTGGTTATGTGGTTCATGCATTTGTTGTTATGGGGAGTACCTTCTAGCCAAGCTGATACCAATCAATCATTAGTGTTCATTAAGGCCAGATGCGCAGAGTGGCGACCTTTTGTATATGAAGATAAAGGTCAATTAGTTGGTCCTGCCTATGAAATTGCTTTAAAAGTCTTAAAGCACAGCCAACACCCTTTTGATTATAAATTGCAACCTTGGGCGAGAGTTTATAACGATGCTCTTAATCAACCGAATTTTTTAGTTGCCTGTATTGGCAGAACACCAAAAAGAGAACAACTATTTCATTGGATAGGTCCTATATCTAAAGGGGTAGAGATATATTTTTTCAAATTAACTAAAAATAATCTTAATATAACCAGTTTGTCCCAAGCCAAAGAGCTAAAAGTAGGCGCCATGCGCGGCACTTATAATTATGATTTTTTAGAGCTGAGTGGTTTTAAAGACAAGAACATACATCAGAGTGTGAAGTCAGAACAATTGCTCAACATGCTTATTAATAAGCGATATGATTTAGTGATTAGTGATGAAAAACAACTTCAATCAGAAGCTAAAAAACTAAAGGTTAATCCTGATGTATTTGAAAAAGTCCTTTTTGCCTTTAGCGTAACAGACAACTTGGCGTTCAGTAAAAATACTCCAGAACATATAATAAAGACATTTAAAGATGCGTATTCCCATTTAGAAAGAAACGGCAGGTTTGAAGGGCTGTTACGTTAATAGTGCAAGGCGGTTGATCATTAGTGCAGGGTTTTAATAGACTAATTTAAAGTTAAAATATATTTTTTAATGAATTGTTCAGTCGTTTTCACCTTAAAATCTAATGTTATAGGGTGAGCTTGATTCTATTGCTTATTCTACTATCTTTACTCATGAGATTTTGTTTGTTCTTTTTTCTTTATTTTATGTGCTAAAGAGGATCCCATGAATATCCTTCTAAGAATTATCCCTTCAATTATTTTATTGGCTTTATCCTTTGGCAGTGTGGCTAAAGAGATTAAGGTGGCAGTAGGGTTAGCTTTACCTCCTTATGTTATTTCCAGTGAAAATAAAGGCATGGAACTAGATATTATAAAAGAAGCCTTAGCGTTAACTGGGCATACTGTTAAACCTGTATATTTGCCCTTTGCTCGAGTGCCTTGGTCATTGAAGGAGGGGAAAGTCGATGCGGCTATGACCATTAATGAATCCTCTGGTATTGACTCTGTTTTTTATTCACAAAGCCATATTACTTATCAAAATGTGGCGGTATCTCTTGCCAAAAATAAATACACTATTAATGACGTGGCTGACCTGTCAGATCGTTCAGTGTTGGCTTTTCAAAGTGCGACGCTATATTTAGGGGATGACTTTAAAAACATGGCCAGCAAAAATAATCGCTATAAAGAAGAGCCTAGGCAAGATATACAAATTACCATGGTGTATAACGGCAGAACCGAAACGGTGGTAATGGATAAAAATATATTTAAATATTATAAAGCCAAAGAAACCCGCGCTGATGTGAGTCAGGGTGTGAATATTCATACTATATTTCCTCCCAGTTTGTATAAAGTAGGGTTCAGAAGTAAAGCGCTGCGCGATGAATTTAATACTTCACTTAAAAAGCTCATCGCTAGTGGAAAACATAAAGAGATTATTAATCGATACGTTTCTGATTGATAAGTGATATTGCTAAAATAAAGTGGGGTAATGATTTGAGGCCTGCTATTACCCTAAGTGAATAGTTATTAATATTGTTTAAAGACTGCTGTAGAATGATCGCACATTCATAGTTGCCTAATAAAAACATGGAAAGTTTCCCGTTACCCCCAAAACCCCCAGAAAATAATGAATACACCAAGCGGATTAATAAAGTACTCGATCATCTTAATACACATTATGCTCAACCAGCCACATTAGAGTCTTTGGCTGAACTGGCTGATTTTTCGGCGTATCACTTTCATCGTATTTTTACCGCAGTGGTGGGGGAGTCTCTTTATAAATACATTCAACGTATTCGTATTGAAAAAGCGGCCCATGCGGTGCAGTTCTCTACCAATAAGCCTATAACGAACATTGCCCTAGATTGCGGATTTAGTAATTCGGCTGTGTTTGCTCGTACCTTTAAGGAATATTTTTCCATGACGGCCACTCAGTGGCGTAATGGTGGTCATGAAACATTTAGCAAGAATTGGCAAGTGCTTAGCAAGAATAGAAAAACGCCCAGCAGCGATTGGCAAGTAACGGGCATGTCCCCTTTGTATATTGATGGCTCTGACAATAATACTAAATGGGACATATACAGAATGAACTTATCGAATATACAGGTTGAAGTAAAAGAGTTGCCCCAAACCACAGTGGCTTATATTAGGCACATAGGACCGTTTGTGGGTCAACAAGCCATATGGGCACAACTATTTCAAATATTGACTCAATGGGCTGGCGCACGCAATTTATTACAATGTCCTGGAACGCACTATTACACCGTGTTTAGGGATGACGTTAACATTACCGAGTTCGCTAAATTTAAATGTGATTTAAGTTTATCGGTACCAGAAGGAACCAAACCCGAAGGAGAGGTGGGGGTAAATGTCATTGCAGGAGGCAAGTATGCCGTGGCTCAATTTGAAATTGATGCTCACCAATACCCAGATGCTTGGGAATTAGTGTACGGTCAATGGCTTCCCAATAGTGGCTTTCAGCCCAGTGGTGATTTTTGCTTTGAGCGCTATTTGAATGACCCCAATATGCACCCTACTAAAAAACACATATTAGAAGTGTGTATCCCTGTGAAACCTTTATAAAATTTCACCCAAGCAGAATAGCTGCGCTTATTCTGCTTGGGTGAAACGTCGCCGATAACCAATGGGAGACAACCCCACACGTTGTTTAAACAACTTTGTAAAGGAACTAATATCGTTGTAACCCACCTTGTGCACCACCTGAGCCAATGGGGTGGTGGAGTGTTCTAATAATGTTTTAGCGGTTTCTATGCGCACATTTTGCAAATAGGTTAATGGGGTCACCCCCAATTCACTTTTAAAACGCCTAATTAATGTTCGTTGACTGACCCCCATTTTTTCAGCCAGCCGAACTTGGTCTACGTTTACATCCAAATGATTATTGATCCAATATTGGGTTTTGGCCACCACTGGGTCACTGCTTGAGGTGGTGGACAATAAGTTATGATAAGGGGATTGGGCATTTTCACTGGTGTTAATTAACATGGTTTTCGCACACTGCATGGCTAAATCTTCAGAGATTTGTTTTTCGATAATATGTAGAGCCAAATTGAAATAGGCGGTCATGGTGCCAGCGCAAATTAAATTATCTTGCTCGGTGAGCATGGCTTGGGAATTTAAATTTATGTGTGGGTAACGTTGCCTGAAGGTTTTTTCTAACCACCAAGTGGTGGTGGCTTTTCGGCCATCCAGTAAGCCAGTCTCTGCCAAAATAAAGGTACCCGTGCAATTTGCCCCTATGGTGGATTTATTTTTCCAGCTTTGTACTAACCAGCCTTTAAGCTCTGACAGACTGTCCATCATTTTTTCAAAATGACTTAAGCCTTCAAACAAAAAGCCTGGAATGTAAATGAAGTCAAAGTGTTCGCCATTGTTGATATGAGTATCAGCTTGCAATGAAAAGCCGCCACTGGTTTGTACGGGGCCAGGCTCTAAAGACACGGTTTTCCATTCAAATTGTGCACTGTCTTTGCCTAGCTGAGCCTGTAAGTGGCTATTGGCAATTTGAAAAGCATCCACCGGTCCCGTGAGACTGGATAAATAGCAACCCTTATAAAGTACAACCCCTACTTTATACATGGCGAGACCACAAAGTAGTTAAGTGTAGTGGGCTATTGACGGTTGAGGACATCTTAACTCTCTGAATTTTATACAATTTTTAAAATGGCGTTGACGGGTTGGCTATCTGTGTGGCTCAAGTTCGTCCAATATGGCTATGTAGTTGTCAAATTTGACAATATCACATAATTTGGTCATTGCTTAGACTTAATTTTTCTAATTATTTCACCAAGCGAGTCATTCATGACATTACCTGTGCAATTTGAAAATCGTTTAAGCCTGCCCGCCGTTGTGGCCCCTATGTTTTTAGCGTCAGGCACTCAGTTGGTGACCGAGTGTTGTAAAGCGGGGGTGGTGGGCACCTTTCCCGCATTGAACCAGCGCTCTACGCAAGGGTTTGATGATTGGTTGACGGAAATTGAAACAGAATTAGAGCGCTTCCATGAAGAAACAGGCATTAAACCAGCCCCTTTTGGCGTTAACTTAATTGTGCATAAAAGTAACCCAAGGCTTGAGGCTGATTTAGCGGTGTGTGTGAAGCATAAAGTGCCATTGATCATTACTTCGCTTGGGGCGCAGAGCGCTTTAGTAGAAGCGGTGCACAGCTATGGTGGCTTGGTGTTCCATGACGTGGTGAATGCGCGTCATGCTAAGAAAGCCGCCCAAGCGGGAGTAGATGGCCTAATTGCTGTATCAGCCGGTGCAGGGGGCCATGCGGGCACGTTAAACCCATTTGCGTTAGTCAATGAAATCAGAGCCTTTTTTGATAAAACCGTTTTGTTATCGGGCAGTTTATCCACTGGCAGTGATATTGCCGCGGCGCAAATGATGGGAGCCGATTTGGCTTACATGGGCACGCGTTTTATTAATACTCAAGAATGCATGGCACAAGAAGAATATAAACAACAAATTACTCAAACCAGCGCCAATGATATTGTTTATACGCCGGTAATTTCTGGGGTACATGCTAATTTTATTCGCCAAAGTGTTGAGGCAGCTGGGTTAGATTTAGCCACACTTGAGCGTCCCTCAAAAATTGATTTTGGTGCCGAATTAGATGAAGCCAGTGATGATAGTCATGAAGGCAGTGCAGCCAAACCTTGGAAGGATATTTGGTCGGCAGGGCATGGGGTCGGTAGCATTAACGATACGCCAAAGGCTAAAGATTTGATTGATCGCTTAAAAGCGGAATATAAAACGGCCCATGATCATCAAGTATTAAAAGTCGCGAAGCAAATTTGAGGCTTGGGAGGCTCTAAATAACCCATCTTAGGCATGGTTTTCGCGGTTATATTAAAATCCTCTAACCTGTGAATATTCGTACTAATATCTTCTATACTCACTTAATAACCTATTAAGTGAGTTATCTATGCCAGCCAGCCCTCATCTGATTGAATATGACAATTTGTCTATTAGATTACTGTCTGCATTGGCTGGCAATGCCCTTGGCAACCTATCTACTTCTGCTGGGAAAATGCTAGACGTTGCCTGCTTCTTTTTTGATAAAGACATCTCTAAATCATTATTGAATTTTCATTCCCTGTATTTAGAAAACAGCCACCTAGATGATCATAAAGACGATATTAACCAGCAAGCCGATGATATTTTTGCTGCGGCACAGTCGTCGGTTACAGCTGCGCAAGCTGTAGATTTTGATGCCGCCTCCCAGAAAAAAATTACAGAGTTAGCCAATGTCCAAAAAGAATTAGAAGCGCTTATTCAACAAGATAGCCTAATTAAAAAACGCATGGTGCCAGTGATGCAGTGCATGCAATATGAAGACTTAATATCCAACCGCATACAAAGGCTTATATTGTGCTGGGAATACATGATATTGATATTGAGAAAACCCAAGGAAGTGAGCATTAATCAAGCTTTGGAAAAATTTAATCATTTATTAGCCAGTGAAGACGAGCACCAGAAATTTTTTGAAAGTGTTTTAAAGTGTCAATATAACCAGCAAGATATTAATGACGTAAGCCATGAAATTGAAGATGTTAGCGATTTATTAGAGCGTTTTTTTGCATTTTCACATGCCTCTTTAGAGGCGTGTATTTTACAAACTCAACAAGCCTTTGATGAACTAATGATGTTATTAGATTTAGTAACAGGTGAGTCCAAAGACGTAGCGTATTTATTTACAGATGAAAATGAATCCTTAAGCGACATTAAAAGCATTATTTCCAAAAGTCACCATGATCCCAATAATCACCAAGTCAGCCAGGTTATAAAGGAGATAGCCATAGCCAGCGAACAACACAGCAATGAAGCTAAAGACATTATTCAATCGTTCATGATGGCGTTGCAATCTCAGGATATGATTAGGCAAAATATCGAAAACATAGCTCATGTCCATCAAGTTTGGAGTTTTTATAGACACTCCATAAAAACTCAGAAAAAGATAAATGCTAATTATTTGATCGATTTCGGCCAAGACCTTATTGGCAAAATGACGTCGCGCCCTGAACAGGTGATTGTTGAAGGCTTTATTCCTGGTGTAGATGCTGGCTCCGAAGAAGAGGAAAGTATATTTTTTTAAGAAACATTCCATAAGGGTATGGAATTTATATTTGTATCAAGAGTATCTATATGAATAATCTTTTTAAAATAACCATGCTAATCGTTTTGTGTGTTTTTTATGCTGGCAGTATGGCCCAAGGCATTATTCGAGTTTCAAATTTACACATTGCGCCTGCTGGCTTTATTGAAAACAACACACCACAAGGAATTTTTTATGATATTGCCAAGAAAATTATTTTAGATGCAGGCTACACACCGGAAATTCAATTGCTGCCTTATCCTAGGGTATTGGATAATTTAGCTTCAGGGCGCGCTGACATGTCTATTTTAATTACCAATAAAGCTATCGAGGAAACATGCGATAGTATTATGCCTCTCGCTCAAGTGCATAGCATTATAGTTGGTCTAAAAGGCCATGATTTTTCTGAACTATCGTCATTACAGGGTAAAACGGTCGGTGTTTTGCGGCTTGCAAAATATGATCGCAACTTTGAAAAGAACACTAAAATAAAGAAATATGAATTTAACAGTTACGAGCAAGGCCTCAAGATGCTTTTATCAAAACGTTTTGATGCAATGGCAGGTACTCAAATTAGTGTCTATTACACATTAGCTAAGCAGGGATATTCACATACCTTGCTAGGAAAACCGTTGATAATAAACTCAAATAGCATTTCTATTCAGTATTCCAAAAAGTCTCTAAATCCACAGGCTAAAGACCCTATAGCGCAGGCTGCCCGGAAACTTCTGGACAAGGGTGAACTGGATAAAATAATCGCCAGTTACCTCTCCAGACCTAGAATTTAACCAAACCAATTAGCCAAAAACGATAAGTCCTTAATTTTATTTAGTCACAGCCTAATGACTTGATGCTCGCTTAGGTTATCAATAGAACGGTATTTTCCAAATAATAGAATTGCCAGTGCTTGGCATAGGGATTAATGTGTGATCATTAAAAATAATGAAATATAAAAAGTTAAATTATGAACTTTAAATTGTCAGTGCTGGATCAGTCGCTATCCCCTTCACGAGAGCATGCCGCCCAAGCCTTACAAGAAACTCTGCAAATGGCCAAGTGGTGTGAAGAGTTGGGCTATCATCGATTTTGGGTGTCTGAACATCATGCATTTCCTGCGGTAGCAGGTAGTGCTCCAGAAGTATTATTAGCAGCACTGGGGGCCGCCACAAGTCGCATTAGGCTTGGTTCGGGAGGGATTATGCTGCCCCACTACAGCCCCTATAAAGTGGCCGAGACATTCTCACTGTTGGCCAATTTATATCCCAACCGCATTGATCTAGGGGTGGGCCGAGCGCCAGGTGCTGATATGTCTACGGCCATGGCGTTGGCCACAGATGGCCGCCCTAAGTTTGAAAAATTTCCCCAGTTAGTGGAAAAGCTGAGTGAATATTTATGGAATGATGTCACCGCCCCCATTGTGAGCCCTAAACCTCCTAAAGACTTGCCTTTATGGATGCTAGGTTCTAGCCCTGATAGCGCTGCGTTAGCAGCTCAACGGGGCCTGCCTTACAACTTAGCCGCATTTATTAACCCGCAAGCCAGTCCTCAATTTATTGAGTATTACAAAAATAACTTTAAAGCCAGTGAGTTACTTAAAAAGCCTTATTCGATATTAACCATGAGCGTATTTTGCAGTGAGTCAACCGAACAAGCCCAAGCTTCGCAATTAACCTTTGATATTAATTTTTATCGATTTATTACAGGTCAAAGCACGGGTACTTTTTTAACGCCGCAAGAAGCCATGTTGTATCCCATTAGTGCGCCATTAGCCGAATTTATCGCAGGACGACAAAGTCTAAGGGCAGTGGGTAACCCTAAGCAAGTGAAAGAAATAGTCGCGGGTATTGCTGAAGAATTTGCAGTGGATGAAATTATGGCTGTGAGTAATTTGTATTATTTTCAAGATAGAAAACGTTCATTTGAGCTTTTAAAAAATGCTTTTGGTAAATCTTGATAGGCGAGAAACGCGTTAATAATGGCAGTTAAAATAAACTGCCATTATTATTAAAATACACTATTCAAAAGAAGCCAAAATAACCTGCCCCATGTTTTTGTTATCGCTATTGGTGATGTAACGATACTTGTGCAACCAATCAAAAACATCGTAAAACTCATAATATTCAATGTCTGTGCTGAGGGTTTTAATGCCACTGTTGTTGTAGTTGTCTTCACCGCTTAATGATACGGTCATTTTATGACCATCTTTATCGGCCTGCATTTCATTATGCGCCATGGTCTCACTTAATATCAGTGGGTAGTGATAGTTATACAATTGGCTGGCAGATGGCGCGTTGCTAACATTCATTACTCGTCCATCTATACGTAAGTCCTGTGTACAGGAATCGTATCCAATATCATTGGCGGCACCACATGCACTATGAAGAGGGACCACGCTGTCATCACTGCCTTTAATAAAGGGGTGAGTTAGTAGCCCATAAAACTCGTCCCCTGTTGCTGCAATCCGTATTCTAGGAATTTCAGGAATATTATTCACCGCGGTATTACGAGCAACTGATGGTTGTAAATCATTCATCACTCCAGGATTAATGCCCACTTCAATACTAAGGCCAACCCACTCTAAAAGTGCTTCAACCACATCAATGCCCACATTGATACCGCTGACTAAATCCATGCCTATATTGGCCAATTCGGTGCCGCCGCCAGCACCTGCCATATCAATAAAAGCCACCACTTTTAAACGCTCTGATAATTCACTGCCAAGCAAAGAATCTTTGTTGGCCATGATGTAACGCATGACTAAATCACCGGTAGAGTGGGTAATGAACACACAGCCATCATCACAATGCCCTGAGCTTAAAATGGGCACCAATTGTTGTGCGATTAATGCCGCGATACTGGTGGATCCTTGCAAAGGGTAGTTTGAAGGATAGTAAAGGGTTTTGCTGGTTGATGGGTTTTTCAACGCAGAGTCGAATGTGGCCCAATAGCTATTACCATCCGCTTCACCATTATCTATGGGAGGAAAAGCCAAATGTTGAGGTAAAAAGCCTTGAATGAGTATGACGTTTTTGCCAGCCAATTGAGCATGACTGAGGCTGGTAATGATTAATAGGCTAGCCATTAATAAACTTTTATATAGTTTCATTTCTATTCTCGTTTATTTTTATTTTTCCAGTGTTACCACTGGTAATGAGATCAGACTACAAACTTGATATGCGGTTAAGGTACTTTTAAGTGTTTTGTTTTTGGTTATGGTTTACCTCCTAATTGCTCTAAAAATTCTAAACGCTCTTGTGAATCCGAGTTGATGTAGCCTTCATTTATATAGTCGCTGAAAGGGAAGCCATTAACAGAAAAAGTCTGCTGCTTCACCTCTCCATATTGCGTGGTGTAATCTGGGTTAGACGGCATACGGGTTAAACTTAGGTCTCTTAACTCATAGGGGCCAGCATGATCCATAAGTTTTAATGCACTTATATGAGCCTTTAATTCAATAAAGTCATTTTCAAAGGTTAAGTTCTTTTGTTCGCTTAAATGAACTAACGCTTGATTATTTTCAGGGTTATATAAGTTTGCGCTAACAAGGTGATAGCCTGTGTTTTGAGTATTAATGAATACCGGAATATGCAAGTAGGCTTGATTAACAAAAGCTTGTTCCACATGATCTATTTCGGCGACGACATCTTCATAGCGAATAGGGGTGCCTATTTCATAAGATTGTTGGTCGATAGTGAAGTTAGCCACGATACGAATAGAGTCTGAAGAGGTTATGTGAGGCGATACTGCAGGTGCAAATTCAATTTCGAACTGCTCCTGGATCTTAGTTGATTGGCTGACTTTAGCCTCGGCGATACTTTGTCCATTTGAAATTAATCGGGCTGAAACTTTAATGCTTGTATTTGGGTCAAGATGACTCACAGTTGCGCTTGCATGAATACTCTCATGTGAAAAATATTGATGCTTTGATGATATTAGTGAAATGACTGGGCTATTTGGATCCTTAATATTAGTGCTTCTGTTAGAAGGCGTGCTTTTATTTGGGGTGTATTTGTCGAGTTCATGAACATTGCGAATAGGTTTAGAGTTTTCTGGGTACTTTATATCTTCTGAAAAAGATTTGGATATTTGAATTAGGCGAGCTTTGGCTTCTTTTTCATAAAACGGATTTTCAACACTAATATCACTATTTAAATTGTTTAATAATGAGTTGTTGGCTGGGTTAGCTTGAGTGGTAACCTTAATAGAGTGTGTTTTATCTTTAAATAATTCAGAGTGACTAGATGCATTAATAACTTCAGGGTTGTCAGCTGAAACCAGATAAAATCCAATGCCCATCACTATGCTGATGGGGATTGTTTTTATAAGAAATGTATTGCGCATTTTATTGGGCCTTTATTTTTATCGCCTTAAAAACACAACGGAATATAAACCTTGCTGTACAGTGTCACTTGTATGAAATGATGAATGTTTGTTTATATTTTTGAAAATGAGTGGTGCATATAAGTTAAATATTAAAACAATGAGTAGTTTGATACACAAACATACAATTTAAACTCTATGACTATTTAAGGCTCACTATTTAGAGTGACTGGCACGCTTGGTAGAGTGAATGTCTTTTCATGTCTAACTAAATACTTCGAAGTTAGAATGGCAGATTGTTAATATGCGCCAACAAAATAATGTTAGTGGTGTGAATATGGAATTTGAAGAATTAGTAAAAACTCGCCGCAGTATTCGTGGTTATAAAAAAGACCCTGTACCGTTAACTGTTTTACAAGAAATTGTTGAGATTGCTAAAGGCGCACCTTCTTCAATGAACACGCAGCCATGGCACATGCACATTATTACAGGTGAGCCTTTGGAGCGAATTCGTAAAGGCAATACTGAAAATATGATTGCCGGTGTTGCTCCTAAGCGGGACTTTCCCATGAAGGAGTCTTATGAAGGTGTGCACCGTCAACGCCAAGTGGATGTTGCTATTCAATTATTCAATGCCATGGGCATTGAGCGTGACGACAAGGCTCGTCGCACAGATTGGGTAATGCGTGGCTTTAGACAATTTGATGCACCAGTGTCGATTGTATTAACCTATGATAAATATTTAGAGCCTGCAGCCATTAGTCAATTCGATTTAGGTGCGGTGTCTTATGGTATTTGTTTAGCGGCCTGGGAGCGTGGATTGGGTACCGTTATCAATGGACAGGGTATCATGCAGTCGGACGTGGTACGTGAACATGCAAATATTCCAGATGATCAAAATATTATGATTTGCATCGCCATGGGTTATCCTAATGACGATTTTTCAGCCAATGACGTAAAATCTGTGCGAGCCAATAATGAGGACTTTGTACACTTTGTGGGCTTTGAAGAGTCGCCTAGTAAACCGCTAACAAAACCAAAAAAAGAAATAGCCTAACTTTTTTGTCTATATTTTTAATATAAGAAATAGGTTTTTTTTACTTTTCTAATCGTATATTTTATTCACGATTTACTTATTAAAGGCCACATCTCGTGGCCAGGGTTTATGATGGCAGCCATTGCATAGCACCTCTACCTGCAGCGCATGCCCACATTGCTTGTGAATGAGTCTTTCATGAGTGTCTGATTTTGGAAGGTAATCGATTACCCATTGCCTCATAGTCATCACCAGTGGGAAAAGAGATTTTCCTTTTTTGGTAAGTTGGTATTCACTGCGTGGAGGATTTTCTTGATATTCGCTGCGTTGTAAAATGTTGACATCAACCAGCATATTAAGACGCATGGTTAAAATATTAGAAGCAATTTTTAAACTTTTTAAAAATTCATCGTAACGTTTGACGCCAAGAAAAGCAGATATCAGCAAAAGCAACGTCCAACGATCCCCAATTAAATCACTTACCGTGGCCAAAGATAAATCTTCCCGACCGTTTTTAATGGCACTGCGAACTCGACGTTTAGAGAATGAATTAATTTCTCCTATTTGTTCTTCAAGTTCATTTTTAATGTCGGGCCATTGAACATCGTTAGCATTTAAGATTTGCTGACAATATTTGCAAACTGCTGTGGGCGTTAAAGTGTGCTGGCAGCTATTGTGAAATAAAGAAATAGGCAATACCTCACCAGCATGGTCACTCCATTCCAATTCCCACTGCCAGGCTAATAACGAAGAGGAAAATAATCCAAGGCCTTTTTCAGTTAATTTATATTCAAATCGATTGCCTGTGGTGGAATAACAGCGCTTATATAAAACATCGGCTTCCAAAAGAGCGCCTAAACGACGGGTCAGGGTGGTGCGACTGGCGCCAGTGTGAAGACGCAATTCCTCAAATCGGCTGCGCCCTAAAAAAATATCTCGCAGAATAAGCAGAACCCAGCGATCACCAATGACATCAAGCCCAGCTGCCATTTGATTGTTAATGATTAATTGTGTGTTGGTCATGGCTCGATATTACCCATATTCCTAAATTTGTATATATCGAATTATCTTTTCGGCGCTTTCCTTATCCTAAATATTATATTTAAGTTTCATAATAAAAGTTACTTTTAGCCATATATTGCCAATTTATACGTTAAATAATGACACCTATATAAAAATTCATTAATAATTGAGCTAGTTAGTCTCATAGTGCAAGTTACTATGTTGTGCGAATTTCACAAAAGCAAGGACTTAAACATGGCCAGTATTTTGGAAAAAAAGCTCATCAGCACCCTAAAACCTAATGGACACCCATATCTAAATGGTCCTTGGACCCCTAATGTAGAAGAGCACACAGCCACAGACATGGAGGTCATAGGGAAAATACCCACCGACATTGATGGTGTTTACATTCGCAATACAGAAAATCCAATTTTAGAACCCATTGGTCATTATCATCCGTTTGATGGGGACGGCATGATACACAGCATTTCTTTTCGAGAAGGGGTTGCGCAATATCGAAATCGGTTTGTTCGTACAAAAGGCTTTGAGGCAGAACAGTTAGCGGGTGAAGCATTGTGGGCCGGCATTGCAAATAATCCGGCCCTTTCCAAACGGCCAGGCTGGGGGGCTCAGGGTTATGTAAAAGATTCCTCCAGCACAGATGTGGTGGTACACGCTGGGAAAATACTTTCGACCTTTTGGCAGTGTGGTGATGGTTATCGTTTAGACCCATATACACTTGAACAACATGGTGCTGAAAGTTGGACCCCTTTAGGAGGCATATCCGCACACCCTAAGGTGGACGAAAATAGCGGAGAGTTATTGTTTTTTAATTATTCAAAATACCCTCCTTATCAGCACTACGGAGTGGTAGACAAAAATAATAAATTAATTCATTACACACCCGTGCCTTTACCCGGTCCACGATTGCCCCATGATATGGCTTTTACTGAAAATTATTCGATCTTGGTGGATCTACCGCTTTTTTGGGATCCTGAATTATTAAAAGTAAATAAACATCATGCCTGTTTCTACGAAAATATCCCCACCCGTTTTGCCATCATTCCTCGCTACGGAAACCAACAAGACATTCAATGGTTTGAGGCTGCTCCCACTTATGTGTTGCATTGGATGAACGCCTATGAAGAAGGAGATGAAATTATTTTAGAAGGCTATTTTCAAGATAACCCCACGCCAGAGCCGTTGGCTGGTATGCCGCGAGCTGTGGGTCAATTAATGGCAAATATCGATCAGCACTCTTTTCAATCTAAATTACACCGCTGGCGTTTCAATTTAAAAACAGGGCAGGTTAATGAAGAGCACCTTGACCCAAGAGTGTTGGAGTTTGGAAGCTTTAATCAGCAATACGCTGGGCGAAAAACCCGTTACCTATACAGCACCTACAGTAAACCAGGTTGGTTTTTATTTTCAGGGTTAGTGAAACACGACTTTGAAAGTGGTGAATCTTGGCAGCTTGATTTTGGCGAAGAGCGTTACGGAAGTGAAGCCCCGTTTGCCCCAAGAGTGAATTCCAAAGATGAAGATGATGGCTATATCGTCAGTTTTATTACCGATATGAAAGCGGATCGTTCGGAATGCATTTTAGTCGACGCCAAAGATATTGAAGCCGGACCCGTGTGCCGCATCATTTTGCCTCATCGAATTTGCAGTGGCACCCATGCTACATGGGCTGATGGTCCAACTATTCGCAAGCATCAATAAACGCTGTTTAATTTGAGGGGAATATTATGAATCAACAGCGAGTTTATATTCTTGGTGGTCATCAATCGGATTTTTCACGGAACTGGGCACGAGAAGAACATTCATTATTTGACATGTTTGCTGACACTGTTAAAAAAGGCATGACAGCTTGCCGCTTAGACCCCACTGAAATTGACGTGGGTCATGTGGGGAATTTTGTGGGGGATTTATTTACTGGCCAAGCTCATTTAGGTGGTTTTTTTGGTCATGTGGATCCTGCTTTAGCTTACTTACCCGCCACACGCCATGAAGCGGCTTGTGCGTCGGGGTCCATGGCGATCTTAGCGGCCATGGCCGATATTGAATCGGGCCGTTACGATTTAGCGTGTGTGCTGGGCGTTGAAATGATGCGCAATGTAAGTGGTGAACAAGCTGCACAAAATTTGCGCCCCGCTGCTTGGAGCGACAAAGAATGGTGCGATACGCCTTATGTGTGGCCTTGTGCTTTTGATGATTTAATATATCAGTATCAAAACAAATATGGAATAAACATGGAGCACTTACGTTCCATCTCAAAAAAGAATTTTAAAAATGCTCAATGCAATCCCAATGCTCAATCTCGAAAGTGGCAATTTAACGTGGACAGTTTTACCAATAACGACACTGAAAACCCAGTGATAAGTGGACAAATTCGTCGTCAAGATTGTGGTCAGATTACCGATGGTGCGGCCGTACTATTTTTAGCCGGTGAAAAACGCGCGCAAGCTTACGCACGTAAAAGACGCATGAAATTAAAAGATATCCCTTTTATAAAGGGCTGGGGACACATTAATGCCCCTATGCTGCTAAAAGAAAAATTCGTGTTAAGTGAAGGGCAGGACTATATATTTCCTCATATTCATAAATTATTTGAACAAACTTTACAGCGTGCCAATATGGAAAACTTACAAAACATTAATGGCTTTGAAGTACATGATTGTTTTAACATAACCGAATACATGATTCTTGATCATTCTGGCTTACGCCCCCCTGGAGAAATTTGGCAAGCCATTGAAGAAGGGCACACCCAAGCAGGTGGTATGTTACCGGTGAACATGAGTGGGGGCTTAATTGGCTTGGGGCATCCGGTAGGAGCCACTGGCATACGCATGGCGCTGGACTGTTATAAACAAGTGACGTATAAGGCTGGCGATTATCAAATTGGTGGTGCCCGCAATATGATGACATTTAATTTAGGGGGCAGTGCCACCACCTGTGCCAGTTTAATTATTGGCCGAGAATGATAGAGCTAAAGAATAGTAATTTAAAAAGCCAATTTAAAATAATAATAAAAGTAAAATTATGAACACCCAAATAAATGAAGTGTATATCGTAGATGCCGTGCGCATACCAAGAGCAAAGGTGCGTATTAAGGATGAGGGGCAGCGCAGTGAAAGCGCTTATTCAGGGTTAAAACCCATTGAATTACTCGAGCCACTCTTTCATGCATTGGCTGAGCGAAATCAGCTGGACAGTCGTGAAGTGGAAGACGTTTTATTAGGGTGCGCCACACAAACCCAAGAACAAGGGGCTAACCTTGCCAAAATTTCTGCCCTTTACGCAGGTTGGTCAGATCAGGTATCTGGGGTTACTTTAAATCGATTTTGTTGTTCTGGATTAGATGCTGTGAATATAGCCGCCTCTAAAATAATGGCGGGCATGGAGTCGTTAGTGGTGGCCGGAGGGGTTGAGCAATTAAGTTGTGTGCCCATGTTTGCCGATAATGGCCCGTGGTATTCAGATAAAAAGGTCATGAAACAAACTCGCTTTTTGCACATGGGTTTGGCGGCAGACTTAATCAGTCATCAACAAAATTATTCTAGAGCTGCTCTTGATGAGTTGTCGGTACGTTCACACCAAAAAGCGTTAAATGCGCAAGAAAAAGGCTACTTTAATAAGTCGCTGATTCCAGTGGTCGATAGTAAAGGGGAAATCCGTCTTAGTGTCGATGACAGTGTTCGTGAAGATATATCCATGGAAACACTTAGTAGCCTTTCACCTCGTTTTAGTGCATTTGTGGGCATGGGGCAAGCGGTGGTGGAGCAAGTATACCCATCTGATGAATTGGTAGCGCAACACAGCAGTGCTAACTCCCCAGCGTTAGTGGATGGGGCCAGTTTGGTATTATTGGCCAGTAAAGAAAAATGCCAAGCATTAAATTTAACCCCAAGAGCGAAAGTGACTCATTTTGCCAATGCCAGTGACGAACCGGTTAAAATGTTAACAGGCCATGTTCGTGCCATGGAAAAAATGTTAAAGGCCACGCAGTTATCGGTTGATGATATTGATCTGTGGGAAGTGAATGAATCTTTTGCCGCCAGCGTGCTTAATTTTCAGCAGCACTTTTGTATTGATGATAATAAATTAAATGTAAATGGTAGTGCCATTGCTTTAGGGCATCCTTTAGGTGCCACTGGTGGGAATTTAATCGGTATGTTACTGGATGAGCTTGAACGTCAAAACTTAACCCGTGGTGTGGTGGCCATTTGTGGTGGTGCCGGCGTTGGTGTGGTGACCATGATAGAGCGAATATAGATTTCCCAACACTCTATTTATAAATAAGGGCCTACTGGTCCTTATTTATTGTCTTTATTTTTTACATTTTTTTGTTAGGGTAGTTGAACATTTCTAACATTAAAAATTCTAATTTTATAAAGAATTGGCAATGGCTCTAAAGGCTTCGGTGGTCTCTAGGGCTGATTCAAAATCATTTTTCATAAAATCAATGTTGGCAGAATTTTTAACAATCACCACATTGCTTTTTTTATTCACGTAAATAAATTGATCATACACACCAAGGGCCATGAATTCTTCATCGGCATTAACCGGCAACCACCACTGATAGCCATAACCTAAATCCATCTTGGCACTGTCACGTTTACCGGGTGTTAAATGTGGTGCATCAGGCGTCACTGAAGCTTTCACCCAACTGGCAGGAATCACTTGTTCACCAGCCCACTTCCCATCGTCTAAGTACAGTTTTCCAAAGCGTGCAAAATCGCGCGTTAATAAATTCAAACCCCCTAATACCATGGGCTCGCCAGTTGAATCCGTTATGTAAATGGCGTCTTCTTCTGTGCCTAATTTAGACCATAGTTTTTCATTAAAATAATCACCAATTGAGCGGCCTGTGGCATTGCGCAATACCATGCCTAATACATGGGTATCAATGCTCACGTAATGCAGGAAGGTACCTTGTTCTCTTTCGTTTACTAATGATGCAGCAAAGTCATCAAAGGACCCACCTAATGCCATCAAACGGCCAAAGCGATTAATGTCTGAATTAAAATCTTGGTAGTCTTCGTTAAAGGCCACGCCACTGGACATTTGCAATACATTTTTAATGCTTACGCCGTCGTAGCCAGTGCCTTTTAACTGGGGTACATATTCAGTGACCGCTTGCTCTAGATTTCTAATTTTCCCCTCAGATACCGCCACGCCAAAAATAGCCGATAAAAATGATTTGGCCATGGACCAAGAAATTCGGCGGTCAAACTCACCGGTGCCTTGAAAATAATCCTCATAGGTAATGTCGTTACCTTTTAATACTAAAAGGGCCGTTGTGCTACTGCGGGTTAAAAAATCTTGCAGAGACTTTTGTTGGCCTTTGTAAAGATAATGTTCAGGCAGTGATTGTAAATCATGTTCAAACTGGTGTGGTGTACCTGATTTTTTAATGGTCAGTGTAGGGACTATGTTTTTCATACTGGAAAAGTTTTCAACAATTTTTCCTTCATCAAACAAGGTAATAGTTCGGTAAAGCTGTTGGCTTTCTTGCCAGTTAAGAGAGGCGACGACCAAAACGATGGCGCCCAGCCCAAGAATACCGAGACTTAAGAATTTTAAGAGTTGACGCATTGTTATTTTCCTAATGAATTTTTATTAGCGTTTCTCGATAGTATATCGATTGATCTATAAATAAAAGAGGTGTGTATTTCAAGGTGTGTGTTATATGGACAAATTGAATGAGGAAAGGTCATTAAACTAAGGCTGGCAAATTTTTTGTATTTACAATATCAGGGGGATAAGAGGAAAAAGGCGAGGCCAAAAAGGCCCCGCAAAGACGACGTGCAGGCTGATAAATACTCGGGCTCGACGAGTTTAACGTTTACCTGAACGCCTTAGCGCTGAGGCGGTAAAGCTTTTACGTTTAACAGAGGTGCCAAATTTAAACGGCTCCTGCTCTTCGTTATTTAGCTCTACCAAATACCGACCTGACAATAAGTCGTAATTGGTGGTGGAGATGTACCAGGGGGCGTTAGCATTAACAAACTGCAGGGCATGGCCTTCCGATACACGCCATAAAACATTGCGGTTATCATAGTGGTCGGCAATGGAAATTTGCCAGCTGTCTTCATCCACATAAAAGGTACGTTTGGCGTATACGTGGCGCTCACCTTCTTTAAGGGTGGCTTCTACTTTCCATACTCGGTGTAATTCATAGCGGGTAAGGTCCTGATTAATGTGGCCTACCTGTGCGATGTCTTTGTATTTCATATTGGGGTCGGCTAATTGATAGGCATTGTAGGGAATGTACAGCTCTTGCTTACCCACAAGGTTCCAGTGGTACTTGTTAGGGGCGCCGTTATACATGTCTACCTGATCGGAAGTGCGTAACCCCTCAGATACCTGTGCGGGTGCGTCGTAAGCAATTTGCGGGGCGCGACGCACGCGACGTTGGCCTGCGTTATAAGCCCACGCCATGCGAGGCTGGTTAACTTGATCGATGGTTTCATGTACCAGCAAAACGTTACCGGTTAAACGGGCAGGGGATTTAATGGACTGGGTGTAATAAAACAAAACATTATCATCTTCTTTTTGATCAAAGCCATCAGCTAAATAGTGAGGAGAGGTCAGTTGTGCACGCACTTTTACGGGCGTAAAACCGCCGTTACGTTGTACTGAAAGCGTGGCGAGATTACGCTCGATAGAGCCACCGCGAAAGCGGCTCACATGATTCCAAATAACTTCTAAGCCATTTTGAGGAATGGCAAATGGTACGGTTTCATCAAAGTTAACCATGCCATTACCGCCATCAACTAATTCAGCCTTGGTGGCATTTTTTTTCGCTTTGTTATAAATGTCTTGTGGGTATGCGGCGGTGCGATGGGTTTGATACACCGGCATCTTGTAAGTGTCTGGGTATTTTTCAAATAAAGCGATTTGTCCGTCGGTTAAGCGGTGTTTATGTTGCGCAATATTTTGGGCCGTAATGATAAATAAAGGCGCCTCTTGCGCGTAAATATTAGTTAATGGGTCGGCATTTAGGTTAGAACTTAGCCCGCCGTCATAGATGGGAATGCTGCCATCTTGGTTGGCCGCCATTTGTGCGCCTATGTGGGTTAATTCATCCCCTAATTTATTGGCTTCAAGGGTGGATACCTTTGCCGTGGTGGTGCTACTGAGTAGGGCCATGAGTAAACTAGATGAAGCCAGTGTGCGTATTTTCATATTGCGTCCTCGCGGCGGGCAACCTAGGTTCACAAATAAGTGCCCGCAATTAGTGAGTGAAATTATTTTTTTGAAAAATTTAGAACTGCATGCCAATGCTCACAGAGGCGAAATCGTGATCGCTGACCACACTGTAATCGCCGCCCATGTATTGGGTGTAGGAAATATTGGCATTGTAAGTTTCAAGGTAATTGGCTTGCACACTTAGCCCAAGAGATTTTTGTCCCTCACCAAAATTCCCCCCTGGCTGAGGAGAATAGCCTTTCACATCATGGCTCCACGCTATGGTGGGTTTTAAGTTCACACCCATGAAGGCATCGGAATATTCCGCCACTAAGCGAGCGCGATATCCCCAAGAACTTTCAGTGACAAAACCATCGTCATCACTTGGGTCGGTGGGATCAAACTCTCCAAAAATATCTGAGCGTCCATATTTAATGGCGTCAGATCCTTCATCGAAACTGTGCACAAAGGTGTAGCCGGCTTCGCCAATTAGCGTCATGCGATTTGCACCGGCCACTTGGTCAAAAAATTTCACGGCACTCATTTGAATTTGTGAAATATCAAATAAGCGATAGCCTTCTGAAGTTTCACCGTCCAAAGTATTTAGGTAATCTTCGTTTAGTTCGGTTGCACTGGAAGAGCCACGTACAAGTGTACCGATCACCATGGGGCCGTTGATTTGAATGGGTGCATCAATTTTGTGGCTGATTTCCCCAGAGATGGCCATGGAACCTGCGTTAGTAGCAAAGCTTAAACCCGTGACAATAATGTCTTCTGGGTAGGTCACAAAGTAATTAGAGGTGGCGACGATATTGACTAAAGCTCCTTGCTGAGCACCAGCGGTGGCGGCATCAACAGTGGCTTGTAACGCCGCGCCTGCATCAATGTGTGCTTGGCTACCTGCTGTATAATCGCCATTGGCTAAAGCAGTTTCTATATTAGTTTGCCCTTGAGTTGCAATGGGAGTAACAATGCCTAGTACATAGGCTTCTTCATCAAATGTGTTTTTAGTGCCGCTGGCCAAAGGGGTGCGGCTGTGAATGTTCATGGCATAAATGCCAAATTCAGTATCTCCTAGTGCCTCAGATAAATATCGCATGGCGAATCCAAACTGGCCATCGTCCCGCGCTTTGCGGTTGCCATCTTCATGCCGACCCACACTAAAAGTACCGCCTCCGACTAACACGGCGCTACAGCCTTCTGGGGCATAATCGTTGGTGGCAAAGTAAGTACCGCAACCAGGGATAACCGACTCTTGAAATTCAATTTGATAAAATGTTTCAGCGCTTAAATTATCGGATAAGCCAATATTGGCGTAGGCCATGTTAACCGGTAATAGACCTTCTTTAATTTCAGCACCGGGTCGGCGAAACGCATTTACATCCACAGGATTAATAGAGTTAATGCCACCGCGAATAAATGTGCTTTCTCCCCAGCTCACCACTTGCTTACCTAAGCGCGCATCAAGGGGCATATCTAAAATATCAAATGAGCCATAAACAAACGCGTCTAACAACGCTACCCCTTCTGACTTTGATAGCTCATTAAAATCAGAATCATCTAACCGGGAATCGGCATCGGAATAATCTAAATTGGTACCGGTAGGGCCATTGCCTCGTTGTGCGGTAGGGGTATGGCCATATTCAACTTGATTATTAGCCAAAGCTGAGTCGTACCAATATTTGCCTCGCACGAAGCCGCCAACATTTTGATAACTAAATTGTAAGTCGTGACTGCCTTTAAATATTTGTGAAAAAGCATCGCCACTTTTGTAATTTCGATTGCCATCATCACTGTTGCTAAAATTATCTGTGCCATCGCTATTAGACAGCAAAGCAGCATCTTGAGACTCCACACGCCAGCTGGACCCCATGCTTAATTGACTATCAAATGATCCTTCAATTTGACCAATGTTAAATTCAAGTGCTTGCGCTTGTGCCGTCATGATGACAGGAATGATAAGCGCTAGAGCCTGTTTGCATCCGAGAGAATGTTGGTGTTTTTTAAGCTTCATAGTGGCCGCCTCTTTTATTATTTTTTTGTCGGTGAACTCTGAAATTAATTTTTTAGAGTCGCACTTTTTGTTGACCTGCTATTGATACCATGAAGAAACGTCAGCGAAACGGACAAAAAGACACAAAACGTAGACCAAAATTGCCAGTATTTTGGTGACTATTGGGAATTGTGTTTTTGATAGACAATGTGGCTGTTAGATCGAATAACTTATGTTTTAAGTTTTATACGATTCGTAAAACCCTTAAGTCAAAAAGGGGATTGAAAATAATGATAAAACAAGGTTTAGCCAAAACCCTCGAATGGCTGGTCTAGGAGTTGCAACTCTACAATCATTGCAGGCTTTATAAGGGTTGAAATATGGTAGCCATGAGTTATTTAAGTGTGGTTGAAAGCTATAACGACTATAAAACCGTTGTTCATGATCTAATTTCATCAATCTTAACGGGGGTTGATGTACCTGAATTACTTGATCAAAATAGTGCAGGAGAGAATGTATTGCGCGATATTGATGCGAATTATCCTTTTGTTGAGCTTTTGTACACGCTAAATGAAAAGGGCATTCAAACCAGTGAAAACTACGCTAAAACAAAAGATGGCATTATCATACTGCCTGATGCTAAGCATACTAATCGCAGTCAGCGCCCTTATTTTAAATTAGCAGACAACTCTCACACCATAGACATTACAGCCCCTTATATGTCCGCCACCACGGGCCATTTGTGTTTGTCGGCTGCATTGAAGAGGACGAACGAAGAGGGTGAAATACAAGGCTATTTAGTGATTGATATTCACCTGACTCATATAATTGAATTTTTAAGAGGGGACGAATTGCGTCGCAAAGCTTCGCCATTTTTTTGTGGGGTATACAGTTTGATGGTGGTGGGGCTCATGGGTGTCGCGGGTATTATGCTGTATATCGCTTTTCAATCTTTACTTAATATTTTTCCAATTGATACGAGTAAAAGCCATCCTCCTTATGAGTTATTTGAGGTGATTATTTTTATTACTTTAAGCTTGGCTATTTTTGATTTAGGAAAAACTATTTTGGAAGAAGAAGTGCTCATGCACAAAGATGTTTTTCGTCATAGTTCTACTCGGCGTACCATCACGCGCTTCTTAGCGGCTATTTTAATCGCGGTTTCTATTGAGGCGTTATTAAGTATGTTTAAAGCATCGTTAGGAGACATTGAACATATGAACTCAGCAGTCTACATGATGCTTTCAGTGGTGGGGTTATTGCTGGCTTTGGGGGGCTATGTGTATTTGGGAGCCAAAGCGGAAAGAATATTACTCAGTAATAAAATGGACTTTGGACGACACAGCAGTTAGCACTTTTAACGAAGGAAATCTCTGGGGGCTTGCCCCCGAGTCAAACTATCGCTTTGGGAAATTTCGGTTGGCCGAAGGCCAATAAAATCGACGGTAAGCTCGGTCGCTTGCGGCCGACAGTCGATTTTAAGGAATTTCTTTTTAACAACTGGGGTAATTTAGAAAAGTAAATGCAGTGATATTAAAAAACGGCCCGTAGGCCGTTTTTTAATGTTTACACTTAAAAACTCAGTTTAGTTTTCTTCATAAGTTTCAATGGCAGGGCATGCGCAAATTAAATTACGATCGCCATACACGTCATCAATGCGGTTCACCGTAGGCCAAAATTTATTTTCATAAACATAGGCTGCTGGGAAGGCCGCTTGCTCGCGAGTGTAAGGACGCTCCCAATCACCGGCAATGTCTTTTTGGGTGTGCGGTGCATGCTTTAGAGGGTTATTCTCTTCATCCATCTCACCAGATTTCACCGCATTTACTTCGGCTTTAATGGCGGTCATGGCAGAGATAAAACGATCCAGTTCGGCTTTACTTTCTGATTCAGTCGGCTCAATCATGAAGGTGCCTGCCACAGGGAAGCTCATGGTTGGTGCATGGAAACCGTAATCCATTAGGCGCTTGGCAAAGTCTACTTCGGTAATACCGGTTTCGGCTTTAATGGGGCGTAAATCCACAATGCATTCGTGGGCCACCCGACCATTTTGTCCTGAGTACAAAATTGGATAATGCTCAGCTAGTTTTTTGCTTAAGTAGTTACCGTTTAACAGGGCCATTTGTGTGGCTTGGCGCAAGCCTTTTGCCCCAAGTAAACGTACGTACATGTACGAAATAGGCAAGATAGAAGCACTGCCGTAAGGCGCGGCACTGACCGCACTTTGGCCCACAGACTCATCATCAATTTGACGAACCGCGTGATTAGCAATAAAAGGTGCTAGGTGTTTCTTAACACCGATAGGACCCATACCAGGACCACCACCACCGTGAGGAATAGCAAAGGTTTTGTGCAGGTTCATGTGGCTAACATCGGCACCAATGTAAGCGGGTTGAGTCACACCCACTTGGGCATTTAGGTTGGCACCATCCATGTAAACCTGACCGCCGTTAGCATGAATAAGGTCGCAAATTTCTTTAGCCCCTTCTTCATAAATACCGTGGGTAGATGGGTAAGTCATCATTAGGCAGGACAGGCTGTCTTTTAATTCTTCGGCCTTTTCTTTTAAATCGTTAAAGTCTACGTTGCCTTCGTCATCACATTTAGTCACTACCACACGCATGCCTGCCATTTGCGCAGAAGCTGGGTTAGTGCCGTGGGCAGAGCGTGGAATTAGGCAGATGTTTCTATGCCCATCATTGCGGCTTTCGTGGTAATGACGAATGGCCATTAAGCCCGCGTATTCCCCTTGTGCACCTGAGTTAGGTTGCATGCAAATAGCATCGAAGCCAGTGATGTCACGCAGTAAATGATCAAATTCGGTGATCATTTTTTCGTAGCCCTGAGTTTGTGACTTAGGAGCGAACGGGTGGATGTTACCAATTTCAGGCCAAGTCACCGGAATCATTTGTGCGGTGGCGTTTAGTTTCATGGTGCAAGAGCCCAGCGTGATCATGCTGTGGTTCATGGCCAAATCTTTATTTTCTAAACGCTTCATGTAACGCAGCATTTCGTGTTCGGTGTGGTAACTGTTAAACACAGGGTGCGTTAGGAAGTCACTGGTACGCTTTAAGTGTTCAGGAATGCTGCTTTCTACTTCTTCGTCTAGCATTTCAATGTTGAAGTTTTCGTCATCGGCTTTTAGACCCGTGATCACTTCGAACAAGGTGGTCATGTCGTTGCGAGTGGTATTTTCGCTGATGCTTAACCCCACCACATTGTCAGAACCTTCTGCTTCATGGGCTTGAATCTGTGTTCGAAGGTTAATGCGGGCTTCTTGGGCACGAGCCAATACTTCAGCTTTGTTTGGCACTTCAATGGTTAATGTATCGAAAGCACTTTGGTTAACAATAACCAAGTCATCAATGGTGGCATCAGTTAAGGCAGCCGCCATGATTTCGGTAAATCGATGAATGCGATTGGCAATACGGATAATGCCATCACGACCATGGTAAACCGTATAGAAAGAGGCCAAGTTAGACAGTAAAACTTGCGCGGTACAAATGTTTGACGTGGCTTTCTCACGACGTATATGTTGTTCACGGGTTTGAAGTGCCATACGCAGCGCACGGTTGCCGTTGGCATCAATGGAAACACCAATTAAGCGTCCTGGCATGGCACGTTTGTGTGCATCTTTTGTGGCAAAAAATGCTGCGTGTGGGCCACCAAAGCCCATGGGCACACCAAAGCGCTGGCTGTTACCCAGTACCACATCGGCACCCATTTCACCGGGTGATTTTAATAAGGCTAGGGCCATTAAGTCAGTGGCCACAGCGCTTAGCGCATTTTGATCATGCAGTACTGAAATAATTTCTTCTAGATCCGTCACGGTGCCATCGATGGCTGGGTATTGGAACAACGCACCAAAACATTCGTTATTAAGGGCTTCAACCGCAGGGCCAATTAATAGCTCCCAACCAAAGCCTTCGGCGCGGGTTTTTAGTACGTCGATGGTTTGTGGCAGTACATTTTCATCTACAAAGAAAACATTAGATTTATTTTTGCGTACCACACGCTTCATTAATGCCATGGCTTCGGCAGCGGCAGTGGCTTCATCTAATAAAGAAGCGTTGGCCAGTTCCATGCCGGTCATGTCGATGACCATTTGCTGGTAATTTAGCAATGACTCTAAGCGGCCTTGGGCTATTTCTGGCTGGTAAGGAGTATAGGCGGTGTACCAACCTGGATTTTCCAATACGTTTCGCAAAATAACGTTAGGCAGTGTGGTCTCGTGATAACCCATGCCGATGTAACTGGTGAATACTTGGTTTTCTGAAGCCAGTGCTTTCAGGCTGGCCAGGGCTTCACGCTCAGGCATGGCATCTTGCATTTGTAAGAATGGCTCACGCAAAATACTGCTAGGTACGATTTGCGCGGTTAAATCATCAAGAGAGCTTGCGCCCACATCACTTAACATGGCGTTTACGTCTGCCACGCTTGAACCCAGATGACGCTGTATAAATTCATCACGGTTTTCTAATTGAGAAAGTGTCGCTTTACTCATAAAAGGCCAGCCTTGTGGGGGTGCCCATGCACCGTTTGGGTGGCATGAATGGCACGGGATGCAAATTATTAAGGGGACGAATTATAGCAAGGGGTCTAGGGGCTGTCAGGGGATTTCATTGAAATTCAAAACGACTTGAATCCTGTTCAATTTAGTGTGAATGGCATGCACATTCTGGTTGATATTTGTACGAATGGATTGAATTTTAAACATAAGAATGCCTCTGCCTTCACGCTACCCAGCTGACTGGTTATACTCCTCACCAAAATTTAACCCTTGCCATTTTCCATAAGAATCCGTCAGCAATGATCGACATTACTAACACAGATATCCGCCGTGCATTTGATAGCGGGACTTATATACGCGGCAGTGCTTACCAGAGTCAGGGTAGAGTGGTTAAACTCTCGTTTCTACAGGGGGTGGATGACGATGGCGATGACAGCGTATTCATTAATGGTGTAGTAAGGGGAAGTGGTCGCAGCGAATATCAGCAGGAGGTTCAAATTTGGAAGGACGAAGACGGTATCGCCATTGACAGTGATTGTACTTGCCCAGTTGGTTTCAACTGCAAGCATGTGGTGGCGGTGTGCATGGAGTATCAGTTTAATTTAGACAAAAAAGCCAGAGCCTTAAAAACAGACGAGCGCGACTGTATAAATTGGTTATCGCAGTTGCAAGCGCCGCAATCATCCGCAGATATAAGCGAATTTTTCGTGGCTTATGTTCTAAAACTCTCTACTCGCAAGGGCATTGTACAGATCAGTTTTTTAAAAGTTAAACCCTTGAAATCGGGCAAGGGCCTAAGCAAAGGGACCCTTATTCGCCCACATGTACTGCTTGATGCCAGTTACAACGATCTAGATTATATAAGCCATGAAGACGAAAGCATTGGCATGTTAATGCGCTCTTGCCAAGAGGGCTATCAAGGGATGGAGTTAGTTGGGGAGGTGGGGCAGATCATACTGCATAAAATAGCCGAAACTGGCCGAGGGTTTTACCAGGACACCAACAGTAAGCGTTTGAGCTTGGGTGAACCCAGAGACTTGGATTTGGCATGGCACTTTAATAAAGCCAAAGACAGCGAGCTTAAATTGTCATTGAAACCAGATGCCATTGTGTTATTAACCCAACCCTGCCTATACCTAGATGAAGCCAGCGTGCAGATCGGGCCGTTGAATACTGCATTGTCTATGCAGCAGATGAAGGCATTACTTAACGCCCCTGTTATTCCCAAGCGCCTACAGGCTAAGGTGGCCGAGCAATTATTCAACAGTGCCACGGACCTCCCCATTCCACCCTTAACAAAACACAAGGTTAAAGAGCTTAACAATATTAAACCCCAGCCCTCTTTAATGGTGCAGGCTCAAGCAACCCCTTCGACAAGGCAATACAGTTTGCGTTTGCGCTTTGCTTATCAGCAACACCAAATTAAGGGTCATGCTGCCGTGCCTTGGGTGAACTTTGAGCACAAGGGTCAGCTTTTGCGTATTGAGCGTGATATTAATGCCGAGCAATTTTTTGTTGATACTTTGCAGGGCTTAAATTTTGTGGCCACACCTAGGGATGGCCATATCACAAGAACTGACACTCCCAATGATAAGAATGAATTGCTGTTTCAGGCCAACCCGCTCCTTCACCATTCAGAACAGCTCATACAGTGGCAGCAATTTTTAACCGTTCATATGAATGAACTAAAGGCCCAAGGCTGGCAAGTAGAAACAGACGAGAGTTTTGAGTTGGATTTCTTAGATGCGCAAGACGACTGGCACGCCAATATCGAAGGTGATTCAGGCAACGATTGGTTTGAACTGCGTTTTGATTTACCCGTTGAAAATGGTCAGAAAAAAATCCCCTTGCTGGGTTTAATTAGCGAATTATTAGAGCAATACGGTGACGAGCCTTTACCCGAAACCATCATGCTGGCTACGGCCGATCAACAATACCTAGCCGTCAAGCGCAGTAAAATTCAACCCATTTTGGATATTTTGTATGAGTTGCATCAAGAGCGAGCTGGCCATGACGATACCATAAAATTATCCCGCCATGATGCTAGCCGCTTAGACGTGCTTAATGATAGCGAGCTTAATGTACAATGGCATGGCGGGCAGGAGCTGTTGGCGTTGGGTAAAAAGCTCAATGACTTCGAAGGTATACAAATTGTAGAAGTGCCCACAGGATTAGAGGCGACCCTTAGAAAATATCAGCGCCAAGGATTGAACTGGCTACAGTTTTTACGAGAATATCAGTTTAACGGCATACTAGCTGATGACATGGGTTTGGGTAAAACCATTCAAGCCCTAGCGCATTTGCAAATAGAAAAAGAACAAGGGCGCATGAAAAAACCTTGTTTAATTTTGGCTCCCACCAGTTTAATGGGCAACTGGTCGAAGGAAGCGGCGCGCTTTACTCCAGGTTTAAAAGTGTTGGTTTTACATGGCCCGCAGCGCCACGATGATTTTAAAAAAATTAAAAAGCATGATTTGATTATTACTACCTATCCATTGTTAGTGCGTGATGAAGCCATTTTGTTAAAACAAAAATTTCATTACCTATTGTTAGATGAAGCGCAGGTCATTAAAAATGCAAAATCTAAGGCAGCGCAAGCGGTACGTGGTATTAAAGCTGAGCATAGATTGTGCTTGACTGGCACTCCCATGGAAAACCACCTTGGAGAATTGTGGAGTCTGTTTGACTTTTTAATGCCGGGTTTTTTAAAAGGTGAAAAAGCCTTTAATAATTTATTTCGCAGTCCCATTGAAAAACAGGCTAACGAGGAGCGTCGCGTACAATTGGCTAAGCGAGTGGCGCCTTTCATGTTGCGCCGCACTAAGCATTTGGTGGCCAAGGAATTACCCGAAAAAACAGAGATTATTCAAACTGTGCGTTTGCAAAGCAAACAGGCGGCACTGTATGAAAGCATTCGCTTGAGCATGGAGAAAAGAGTTCGCGATGCCATTGCCAAAAAAGGCCTAGCCGGCAGCCATATTACCATCTTGGATGCTTTACTTAAACTTCGCCAAGTGTGTTGCGACCCGCAGCTGTTGCCACTTGAAAAAGCAGATAAGGTAAAAGAATCGGCTAAGCTTGAATTGTTAATGAGCATGGTACCGGAAATGGTAGAGGAAGGACGTAAAATTTTAATCTTCTCACAATTTGCCAAAATGCTAGGGTTAATAGAAGAGCAACTTAAACAACACAATATCAGTTACAGCAAGCTCACTGGCCAAACCCGCAAGCGCCAAGAAACCATAGATGCGTTTAAACAAGGGCGCACAGATGTTTTTTTAATTAGCTTAAAAGCCGGTGGTGTGGGTTTGAATTTAACCGAAGCTGATGCCGTGATTCACTACGACCCATGGTGGAACCCTGCGGCTGAAAATCAAGCCAGTGATCGCGCCCATCGTTTGGGGCAAGATAAACCTGTATTCGTTTATAAACTTATCACCGAGAATACACTGGAAGAAAAAATACTGGACATGCAAGCCCGCAAACAAGCCTTGGCCGATGGCGTGTATTCGGATGAGAAGCAAGCGTCGCAAGATAAATTGAGTGCAGCGGATTTGCAGGCGTTGTTAGCGCCGCTGTAAATTTGTGAGGTCTATCGCGTGCTGCTGGCGATAAATTTTCGATATTGCAGGGGAGACTTTTGAAAAGCGCTTTTAAAAGCTCGACCAAACACACTGGTGCTATTAAAGCCCACTTGTTGGGCAATGTGTTCTATGGATAAAGAGGTATTACTTAACAATTGCTTAGCGTTTTGTAAGCGAATTTTTTGTTGGTATTGCATGGGGGATTCGCCACTGACATTTTGAAAACGTCTCGATAATGTTCTTGGGCTTACGTTTAAAATGTGGGCCAATTGCTCAAGACCCATATGTTCTTGAAATCGGTGCCTTAAGATTTCTTTAGCGGCATTGACCAACACATCTAAAGCTTGTGATTCCATGAAATCACTTTCCAGCTTGCTAGGCTCGGTAAATTCATAGTATTTAGCACACAGCTGGGCCGCTTCTTCGCCACAAAATCTTGCAATGGTCATCATCATCACATCCATACACGATTTATGACCGGTGGCACATATGAGTTTATCTGATTCGGTGATGCTGCGTTTTAAATTAACACGAATATTTGGGTAAAGATGTTGAAAGGTACTGGCAAAGGCACCGTGCACGGTGGCTTCTTTTCCGTCTAGTAAACCCGCTTGTGCTAAATAAAACTGCCCAGTAATAAGGCCAATAAGTAACGCGCCGCCAGCGTGTTGTTTTTGAAGCCAAGCCAATACTTCATGTTGTTCTTTAATATGCTGAATATCAGGCCGCCAAATAGCGGGAATGGTAATGATGTCGTATTGGCGTTCATCCAGTTCTTTGGTTTCAATGCCCAAGCCCGTAAAGTTTTGCGCTACCTCCCCTGGGAGGTTAAAAAATGAAATATCAAAGCTTGAATATTCGGGCTGATAGGCAGGTTGCCAGAAAAAATCCACCGCCGCATACACTTCAGCACCGGTAATGATGGTGCTTAACCAAGCTCCTTGCGGCACTAAGTAGGCGCACTTTACCTTGCGTTGAGAATTAAACTTACTGAGCGCTGTATCTAGCATATTCACTCATTTTTATAGGTATTTTGTTAATATCGATTTATTTTGGCTGAAAACATCGAAAAGTAGTCTTTATATGGCGAATATAGTTTTAATTTGACTGCTAGTCTAGTGCTTCTGGTTACAGCCATAAAAATAACATATTGAATAATTTTAATAACGGATTGATCTGGAGGGGTTATGAGTGAACCAAAAAATTCATTTAGAGATTACATTTCTAAGGAAGAGCTTCAAGATTTAAAGAAACCCAATAATGTTTTAGCCTGGTATTTGCTATTAAAGAATTGGGTGATGGCTGTGGCGCTATTATCTTTAGTGGCGGTGTACCCTAATATATTTACGGTGATTTTTTCCATCGTGTTATTGGGTGGCGTACAAATGGCCATGGGGGCTTTTCTACATGACTGCTCTCACAGAGCCATGTTTAGCAATCAAAAATTAAACGATGTATTGGGCCATTGGTTGGGGGGCATGCCTGTGTTGGTACCCATGAGCTTTTATCGCCCTTACCACTTTGCCCATCATACTGCTAAAACGGAAGATGAAGATCCTGATGTGCAAAATATTAAAAACTATCCAGTGACGAAATCCAGTATGGCTCGAAAGGTTATGCGTGATTTATCTGGTTTGTCTGGTCTGAAATCAACCATTGGCGTATTTCTTTATGTGTTAACGGGGCGAATTGGAAATTCAGGAGCCATGGGGATTAAAAAAGATAAAGCCATTTCTCGCTCTGAAATAATGAAAATCAGTTTTGTGAATTATCGTGATGCTTTTATTCTTCATGGTGCAATATTACTATTGCTGGCTCAACTTGGTCACTTAGAGTTATATGGGTTGTGGTGGGCAGCGATGATTTTTGCTCAGCCATTGATTCTTAGGGTACGTCAAATTGGTGAACATGGTGCGATGCCTGAACTATTCCATGAAGATGTACGATTGACCACTCGCACGACACTGGCCTCATGGTGGGAGAAATTTTTGTTTGGTCCGAATTTTATCAATTACCATCATGAACATCATTTAGCCGCTACGATACCTTCTTACAATTTACCTAAACTTAATAATATGCTGCAAAAAAGAGGGTATTTTGACGGGTACGAACAAGCGCTGGTAAAAGGGGGGTATATGGAAGTACTGCGAATAGCCTCTAGTAAAGCTGCGTAAAATTAAAAACAGCAAATAAAAAAGACAGCCTAAGCTGTCTTTTTTATTTGCTGTGCGAAACCCTAAAATAGTGCTGCTAGGCTTTGGCATCCTGCCTCGCTTTATCAACTACTTCCATTTAGTTGTGCAATTTTAGGCTCTCCATTTGAGAGTGCCCAGCCATGGATCTAATTACTCACATTCAGCGGCGTATTCTTCAGGAGAAAGCAAAGCTTCTAATTCACTGGCTCCTTAGTTTTACTTTAAAGAACCAAGCGTTGTAGCTAAAAAGGAGGTTCTTCGAGTACGCATCAGGCAATAAAAAAGACAGCCGAGGCTGTCTTTGATGCGATGAAATGAGTTAAAGGTTACTCACATTCAGCGGCGTATTCTTCAGGAGAAAGCAAAGCTTCTAATTCACTGGCT
>OJDR01000032.1_pt1 | contig 65645 bp, 59 predicted proteins | sample 1593081 | NCBI WGS metagenome assembly OJDR01 (sample SAMN05416873, study PRJEB24817) | seawater metagenome | isolation source: Sea water | place: Canada:Atlantic | collected 2013-11
GCGCCGATGGTAGTGTGGGAGTTCCCATGTGAGAGTAGGACATTGCTAGGCTTCTATTAAGAGAAACCCGTTACTGATGTAACGGGTTTTTTGCTTTCTGGCGTTTGAAAATTAAATACGTTAGCCTATTTTTTTATGGTGTGCTTTAAATTTAAAGTAGTATTCTAAAGACTCTTTCTGGCGTCATGGTATTTTATTTGGCAATATACATGTCGCTTATAAAATCTATAATATAGCCTTTTACAGTTTGATTTATACTATTTACTTTTACATACTCGTTTGAAAAAGTAGTAATATATTATTGACTAGTCAGATTTTGATATATGGATATTTAAGGGCGCTGACGTTTTTTATGTAACTTAGTAGGTAGTAGTTTGACAATATTATTAATTATAAATAATGATGCTATTTGTAATAGAGTGTTCAATAAATTAGCGCTTTTAGGAAAAGATGTCATCCGAACATCAAATAGTGTCGACGCTATTGCGCTATTACGTTTAAAAAAGGTTAATTTGATTGTTACAGAGGTTGATATTGGAAAGATTGATGGGTGGCGACTCTCAAGACTTATTCGTAACGACATTCTTGCTCCTAATGCCGATATTCCAATTCTACTTATTACTGAAAATTATAGTGAACGTATTGCTGAAACAACGGCACGGATGTTTGATATTGATAGAATTATTGCATATCAGGAACTTGATATTATTGCTGATGTTGTTGAGCAGACGCTTAGTGGCGATCGAACATTAAATAGTAAGCAAAATGTACTTGTTATCGAGGATACGGAAGATACAGCAAACTTAGTTGTACGGATGCTTAAACATAAATTTTTAGTAGATATAGCACCCGATGGTAGTAGTGGTATCAATGCATTTCAAAACAAATCCTATGATATTGTTTTACTTGATATCATGATGCCAGGCATGTCAGGAGTTGAAGTGCTTGAAGTTCTTATGGAACTTAATCCGCAACAAGTTGTTATTGCGATGACCGCTCACGGGACCATAGATTTAGCAGAGTTGATGTTGGTTAAAGGAGCTTCTGATTATATTCAAAAGCCCTTTAAAGCTGAGCAACTAAGAAAAGTGTGTGATATTGCGTCCAAACGAGAAGATTATCTTATTTCCAATGAACAGTTTGTGGCAAAAACCTTAGCCTTAAAAGATGAGCAGCAAAGATATAATACCTTGTCTAAAGATCATACCCGAATTTTAGATAGCCTTAATAGTGTAGTGATCGAAATATCCATAAAAGGCCGTATTATATTTGTTAATAATGCATGGTTTAAATGCACCGGCTATACGGTTTCGGAAACGGTAGGCAAGTTACTTTCTGACTTTATCGTTTGCAATAGTTCGCAATCAAACGAGAATGTTAATAAAGCGCGCGAAAATATATTGTCAGGTAATAGTCTACACGAAAATATCGAAGTTCAAATAATGCACTTAAATGGCCAGTGCTTTTGGAGTCAAATCAGTCTTACACCTTATTATAAAGACAATGTCTTGATCGGTACGTCCGGTACTATCGACGATATAAGTGATCGCAAGAGTGCCGAAGCTAGATTAAAGCACGTTGCGTTACATGATAGATTAACGGGTATAAACAATCGACATTACTTTGATGATAAATTACGTAGTCTTTCAGATGTTGTAATACGTAATAACAGCTTGCATTCTTTGTTATATATTGATTTAGATCATTTTAAAATTATTAATGACTCTCAAGGACACTATCAGGGGGATCTTGTTTTAAAAGAAATTGCTAAATTACTTTCTGACAAGACAAAAAAAAATGATGTATTGTGTCGAATAGGTGGAGATGAATTTGCATTCTTGCTTATGAACTCTAGCGTTAAAGATGCAAAAGTTATTGCTCAAGATATTTGTAAAGCTATTGCAAATACTAGTTTTAAATTTTCTGATAAAGTTTATAAAGTCAGTTGTAGTATTGGTATATCAATGATTGATGGTAGTACCTCATCAAGCGAAATTTACTTGCAACAGGCCGACATTGCGATGTTTGCGGCGAAGGAGAAAGGGCGTAATCGAGTTCATGTTTTTAAGGATGAAGATAGAGTTACAGATGAACTTAAACAAAGTTTTGACTGGGTGCAGAAACTTCAAAATGCACTTTTTTCAGATAATATTATTTTACACTTTCAGGCTATTATTGATGTTAATACCAGAGAAGTTGAATGTTATGAAGCCTTGGTGCGCTTAATTGTTGATGGAAAAATAATTTATCCTAATGATTTTATTCCGTCATTAGAAAAAGCTAAGGATATGAATTTGCTTGATCGCCATGTTATTGGTAAAGCACTTAAATTAATGCAAGAAAACCCAATATTAAAAAGAATTGCAATTAACTTATCAGCTCAAGCGTTCACCGATGACCGACTATTTTCATTCATTGAAAGTAAGCTAATTCAATATAATATCGATCCATCACTGGTCATTTTTGAATTAACGGAAAGTGCCAGTTTGTCGAATATCACCGGCACCCAACGTATGATAAACCACCTTAATGACTTAGGATGCCACTTTTCTATTGATGATTTCGGTACTGGATTTAGTACTTTTGCGTACCTAAAGCAAATCCCTGCGAACAGCGTTAAAATTGATGGCTCATTTGTTAAAGACATGCTTCACGATCCCATTGATGAGGTATTAGTAAAAGCAATAAACGATACCGCACATGCTTTGGGTAAGACTACCGTTGCTGAGTTTGTTGAAGATGAAGCTACGCTGCTAAAGCTGAAAGAATTGGGCGTTAATTATGCTCAGGGTTATTACATCGCTAAACCGATGGATATTGATAGTATAAAAGCACAATCAAATCCTTACTTGTTAAAGAAAAATCAATAAGCTTTTCACTTAATGTAATAAAGTTGTTAAATATAACATATTGATATACAGTTATTTTGTATAGATAGGAAGATAAGCAGTAAAGTGTGAGTCATATTTTCAGCTACAAACATGACTATGTAAAGGACTATATAAATGAGAATTATAATGTAAGGGATGCAACGCTTTTTTGTTCTTTCTAAAGCACCATCATATTATCGATGGGATATTCTAATTTATCTAGGACAAAAATGAATTCTTCAGACAAAGTGGAAGGTCAATTAAAATCGGATCTGCAAGCAGCAGTAGCTGGTAACCCTAAGGTTATTGATTATGCTGATCTCATCGTTGAATACTTACATCAATTAGGTGTTGAATATGTTTTTGGTGTGCCTGGAGGAGCAATAGAACCGCTCTATAATGCATTAGCACGTTCAGCTAGGCGAGGTGGTCCAAAAGCTGTTGTTGCACGACATGAATGTGGTGCTGCTTTTATGGCAGATGGTTATTACAGAGAAACAGGCAAGCTTGGCGTTGTGTGTTCAACGACCGGCCCAGGAGCTACAAATTTAATCACAGGTGTTGCATCGGCATCGGTAGATAAAAGCCCAATGCTTGTTATTACCGCCCAAACCGCTTTACCCAAATTTGGTAAAAAACCTTTACAAGATTCAAGTGAAACGGCAATTGATACTGTCGGTATATTAAGTAATTGTACTAAATTTAATTCATTGATCTCACATCCGGCACAATTAGAATCAAAGCTCATATCGGCGTTAATGGAATCCACTCAGTCACCCAGTGGCCCTGTTCATATTAGTATTCCATCTGATGTATTGCGCAGCCCATTTCCCCACGATAATCCTAATGTACATGTTAACTATTTAATGAAAAAGTCATCACTCGTTGATAGATTAGCTGTCGATCAATTAGTTGAAGAAGTGATTGCCGCGGATAATATCGTTTTATTTATTGGTCATGGATGTGGACGAGCATATCAACAAATACAAAAGTTAGCTGAGTCTATCAATGCGCCATTTGTTACTGGACCTATGGGAAAGAGTTGGGTTGACGAGCGTCACCCGCTATATCGGGGCGTTTATGGCTATGCAGGGCATCAATCGGCACGTGATTTATTCAAGAATCCTGAGATAGAGTTAGTATTAGCTATTGGTACATCAATCACAGAAATGGGATTAGGGAATTTGGCCAAGGATGTGCTTAATAAGCTTATTCATATTGATGAAACAGTGGAAAGCTTTAGTCGATCTCCTATGGCAAAATTGCATGTATGTGGTCACTTAGATGCTATATTCAATCGCTTACTCAATACTGTTAATACGCAAAGCTGGCAGCGAACATGGCAGGGGATTGAATTTGAATGCAATGTAAATGCTGTTGGTGGCTATATTGAGCTGTTAGAGCCTGAGAAATGTCATTCAAATGCCAGCCCGATCAAACCGCAAAAATTGATGGCTTATTTATCACGAAAACTGCCGGTTAATTCTCGGGTGTTTATTGATACCGGTAATATTTGGGCGTGGGCAACACATTATTTGAGTCATTCTTCAAATCAAGGGCTTTATCGTGTTTCAATGGAGTTTGGGAGTATGGCTTGGGCGATTGGCGCGGTTATTGGATCGGCATTCGGTTCTCCCAAAGAGCCACATGTATGTATGTCCGGTGACGGTGCTTGGTTGATGAGTTCACATGAAATTGGTGTTGCTGTTCAGCATAAACTACCGATATTATTTATTGTTCTAAATGATTGTGCTTATGGCATGATCCGTTTTGGTCAGCAACTTAGCGATGCAGAATCCATAGGTTGGCAACTTAATGAAGTTGATTTTGCCGCGTTAGCAAGAGCACAAGGTGCTAACGGGATCATCATCGAAAAATCAGAAGAACTACATAAAGTTGACTTTGATGCTATTTTTAAAGCAGATAAGCCAACATTGATTGATGTTCGAATTGATCCAAATGAAGTTCCGCCGATGATGTCGCGAGTTAAAAGTTTAGCAGAAGATGCAGAACAAGCTAATGGTTATAGATAGCCCATTAAGTAATCTAATTAATAAAGAGCAAACCTGTCTTAGGGTCTTATGATATGAAATTGAAAATAACTTTACTCGCTATACTTCATGCCTTAGGGATCTCCGCCAATGCGGGAGAATTCAATAACAATGAAGATGATTATTTTGATGACTTCTATGGTAGCGAAGAGATGGTTGAAATAGCGACGGGCATTAAAACACAAATATATAAAGCACCTGCAGTTGCTAGCGTATTTACCGCTGAACAAATTAAAAATATGGGCGCTATGGACATTGATGATGTTTTAGAAGCGGTTCCGGGGTTACATGTATCTCGTCTGTCAAACACCTACACCCCTATCTATGTATTTCGTGGTGTTCATAGTAAATATACCCCACAAGTATTAATGCTAATAAACGGCATTCCTATCACCAATTCATTTTTAGGTAATCGTAATCAAAACTGGGGAGGAATGCCTGTTGAAGCCATTGCACGTATTGAAATTATTCGTGGACCCGGTTCAGCGGTATTTGGTGCTGATGCATTTTCGGGTGTTATCAATATCATTACTAAAAATGCGAAAGATATTACTAGAAATGAAATTTCATTACGTGCAGGTAGTCACTCTACTGAAGATGTATGGCTATCGGTGGGTAATGATGAAGGTGATTTAAAATATTCAGCCGTTTTGGAATATCATCAAACGGAAGGTTCCGATAAAACTATTGAAGTAGATGCACAAACTGCTTATGACCAATTATTTGGGACTAATGCATCATTGGCACCCGGAAGTCTGAGTCTTGGCACTGAAAATATTGATTTTCGTGGCGAGATAAACTATTTCGAATGGACACTACGTGCAGGATTACAAAAGCGTTCAAATTTAGGTTTAGGAGCTGGCTTGGCGGGAGCGCTTGATCCTGATGCTGACAAAGCAAGTGAGAGACGTAACCTAGATATTAATTATCACAGCAATTTGACGGAACAGTGGCAGCTAACGTTACAAGCAAGCTACTTTGATACCAGCCAAGATATTGACCAGTATACTATATTCCCCGCTGGAGCTTTTGGTGGAGCGTACCCTAATGGGTTTATTGGTAACCCAGAAGTTTGGGAACGCCACACTCGCTTTAATGTAACGGGTCTTTATACCGGACTCGATGAACATATTGTTAGAATGGGCGCCGGATATCATAAAGGTGATATGTATAAAACTAAAGAAACGAAGAACTTTGGTTTAGGACCTGGCGGTATACCGATTGATCCCAATGGACCCCTAATTGATGTGTCAGACACCGAGTATATCTTTCTAAGAGAAACAGATCGCACCGATACCTTTGCTTTTATACAAGATGTATGGAAATTTGCCAACGACTGGGAGTTAACTGCTGGTTTACGCTATGATAATTACTCCGATTTTGGTGATACAACCAATCCACGATTAGCATTAGTGTGGTCAACAACACTTAACTTATCTACTAAAGTGCTCTACGGTCGTGCATTTAGAGCACCATCTTTTGCTGATACTGGTAATATAAATAACCCTGTCGCCTTAGGGAATCCCACCTTAAATCCAGAAAAAATGGAGACCGTTGAATTGGCGTTTGATTATCATCCTCAAACGGGGTTGGGGGCAGTCTTGAGTTTTTATGATTATAAATGGAGTGATATAATTCAATATGTTCCAGATGCTGGGCAGTCCTCCTCGACCGCGCAAAATTCTGGCAAACAAGCGGGGCATGGGATTGAATTAGAAGTCAATTGGCAGATAAGTAAAGACCTTAAACTGGCAAGTAACGCTACCTGGTCTAAGGCAACTAATGATCAGATAGATCAGGATGTTGCCTTTGTTCCTACTAGTCAGTTTTACCTGCAACTTGATTGGAAAGTATCTGAGGTCATTCATACCAATATTAAGAGTAATTGGGTGAAAGGACGTGAGCGTCAAAAAGAAGATTTACGCTCAGATATCAATGACTACGTTATCACTGATGCGACCATTCGTTGGCAGCCAAATGATGTAGATTTTACCCTTGCCCTTATGTTGCGCAATATATTTGATTATGATGCTCGAGAGCCATCGTTAAATAATGGTGCCACGGTAAATTTACCTAACGATTTACCATTAACTGGACGCTCAGTTTATGGTGAATTAAGGTACCAATTTTAATGAGTACATCTAATAAGATACCAGCAGCAGGAAAAGGGGGTAAGCAGAGTAAAAAAGACTTTGTTTATGCCAATAAAGCACAAACATCTATCTATTTAGAGCAGGCTTGTGAGCAGAATCCATATATAGCAAGTAGCAATTTTTTACATGGCTATGACGTGCTGGAATTAATCCAGAAAAAAAGCTTTGTAAATGTATTATTATTACTTTTTACTGGCGAGTTACCGGCTCAACACAATGTTCAACTATTAGAAAGATTAATGATCGCCCTGCTGAATTTGGGGCCTCGACACCCAGCAGTAAAAGCGAGTATGGTTGCAGGTGTGAGTAAAGCCAATGTAGAACACTTATTGCCTATTGGGTTATCAGTACTGGGTGGAGCAGCTAATGGTGCTAAAGAAGTAGAACAAGCGATGTTATTTATACAGAAATATAGCCATCAAGCAGTGAATGAAGTTCATCAAGAACTCGGCATAGAGCGCCTTGATAACGACCACGGAGAGATGCATGTTTGCCCAGGCTTTGGCAGCCATTATGGGGGAATAGATGTATTTGCATTAAAAATAGTTTCAACAATAATTGCTGATAATGCAGATATTGAGCAGTATAAATATATTTCATGGGCACAAACATTTGCACAGTCACTGGCTCAATATGATATGGGCTGGTTAAAAACCGGTATTGCTGCGGCGGTGTTTTGCGAATTAGGTATCGGTGCGAGAGAGTCTGTTGGTTTATTTCAATTAATTTGCGCGCCAGGAATTTTTGCTCATGGCGTTGAACAAACTCATAAACCTATTACAGCTATACCTATGTTGTCAGATGAGCAGCATATATATAAACCATAACGGTTAACTATGAAGTGATTAATTATGAGTGATACAAAGTTTTGGGATGAACGTAACAATAAAATTTTTAGCCATGTCGGTCATTGGCAGGGAGGTGTTGATGTTATTATTGAAAATCACTCCTTAATGCATGAGCTAATGAAAAATGCTTCATTAATGCAAGTTCATATCTTAAATGCTACAGGTAAATACGTTGAGCGTTCAATCGCAAACTGGCTAGAAATTAATTTTATGGGTTTAAGTTACCCTGATAGCCGTATATGGTGTAATCAAATCAGTGCTTATGCCGCTGATACTAATGCAAGCGCAGTAGCCGCAGTTAGTGCAGCTATATTATCTACCGATTCTAGAGCCTATGGCGGTAGTCAAACTACATTTTCATGCATGACGTTTTTAGCAACCTCTTACCATAAGTATATACACGGAGAATCGTTATCTAGCATCATATCAGGAGAGAAGGTCAAGAATGGCAAGCCTATTATTGTTGGCTTTGCTCGGCCAATAGATAAGGATGATGAAAGGTTAAAGCCTTATGAATTAATGCAAAAACACTTAGCTATTGAGGTCGGCCCATATCTGAAGTTTGCCAAGCAGCTAAGTGCATATTTAGATCAACATTACTCACTCACGATTAATAGCGGCGGATATGCATCGGCTTTTTTGTTAGATCAAGGTTTTACACCTATTGATGGATATAACGTCAAAGCCTATGCAGTAGCTAGCGGTGCTATTGCTTGTCATCGAAACTTGGTCGCTTCGCCACCAAATTCATTTTTGCCCTTAAAGTGTTCCGATGTTCAGTATACCGGTAAGGCGTACCGCCAAATATCAAGCTAAGCATCCAGTTAACTTTATTGATTGCACGGAATTGATACCGTAAATGTTGCTCCTTGGTTAAGTTCACTGGTAACTGTGATCTTGCCTTTCATTAATTCGACGAAGCGTTGTGAAATCGCTAACCCTAAGCCTGTGCCACTAAACTTACGGGAATGACTTGAGTCGACTTGCCTAAACTCATCAAAAATATAATGCTGCTGTTTTTCAGATAAACCAATACCCGTATCTCGAATTTCAAAGAAGATATGACTATTGTCATTACTGATGGTTAAGTATATTTCACCATTTTCGGTAAATTTACAGGCATTACTTAATAAGTTAAGTAAAACTTGCTCAATTTTCTCTTGGTCAGTGGTTATTTTTGGTAGTGAACAGCCTTGATTTATTTTAAATGAATTATTGTTCTTTTTGGCTAAAGGCTCAATGGTATCAAGTAGACTGACAGCTAGCTCATCGATAAAAATTTCACTGAGCTTTATATCAAGTTTACCTGCCTCTATTTTTGCGAGATCAAGTAAACTATTAATCATATTTAATAAACGCTGAGAGTTTTTCGATATTTTATCCATATCATCTATTAAATCAAAATTACCTTCTAGCTCAAGTTCTTCTACGACAAGTTCACCATAACCAATAATTGACTGGATAGGTGTTCGTAATTCATGACTCATATTAGCCATAAACTCTGATTTATGCTGACTTGCAATTAATGCTGCATCGCGAGCTTCGACCAATTCTCTGGTACGTATACTCACTTCTATTTCTAGTTGATCTCTATGAGTGACTAAATCATATTCCTGCTGTTTCAAAACAGTCATCATGTTGTTGTAGGCACTTGCTATATCATGAATTTCTTTAGCGCCAATTTCTCTAGCTAAAAGATGTTCACCCGTATTTTGAGATTGTTTCATAATATTAGCGATCATACCTAAAGGTTTGAACAACCGTAACAGACCAAAGCGAAGGACAATGCTAAGGATACTAACCGACAATATACCAACTATAGCGACAAGAACGGCAATTTGCCTTTGAGCTTCTCTAAGTTTCTCTTTGCTGTAAATAACTTCAGCGTAACCAATATTCTGTTCACCGATTAAATCAGAATCAAGCTCAAACTCATCTTCCTCACTAGGGCTTGATTGCGCTAGCGCTTTGACAGGTGTTTTAATTAGCCAATAGTCGTTTGTTTCCTTAATAATTTGTGTTGTTTTTATTGCTAATGTGCTTTTTTCTGTATCAGCAGGGTAGTCCCCCATAATTAGAAAGTCATTGTGATTGTCGAGTGAAAGTCTTGCGGATACGACAGACTGAAAACCTTGCACTTGATCCATTGCTTCCTGAGCGTTTTGTTCTGAACCTGATAATATGGAGAAAACCGCCTGTTTTGCCAACCCCTCTGTTATTTGGTAAGCATTATTTAACATGATCTGCTGAGATTGAAAATTTACGCCAATTGTTGTTACCACACTAATGATGATAGTCATCAAAGTGACGCCAAAGATCATGAAGCGTATAACTTGATTTTTTATACTTTTATTAGAATTTTTTAGCAGCGTAATTGGCATAATATTTCAATTAATCAGGAAAGGTAAGCGCAAAACCTGAACGCTCATTTGTGTCATAATCAAAGCCTAAATGTGCTGCGGTTCTCAGGTTAACCGCTAGCTTAATTTTTTCTAACGTGTCTACGGTTGATGGTCTAGATTTAGCGTTTACGGTATTAATCAGGCGTGCCAGCTGTTGTCCTAATAGCTCATTATCAGGCAATGTTGAAAATAAAGCACCACGCTTAGCGTGAGTAGGTTTACTGGAGAAAATCACCATTTTATTTTCCCAAGCTTTTTCTAAAATAGTCGGCACAATAATTTTCTCATTAGCGGTGATAGGATCAAGTGGCAACCAGATAGCCGTGTTTTCAAGATCGCTACCTTCAAAAATTTTATTGTAAGCTACCACTGCTGCTTTAATATCATCAACGGCTATAGAGTTTAAAATTAAGCCCTTTTTATGCGCTTTGATTTTAGCCTCTGCGATAATCCATTCAGATGCCGGACTATATAGTACCGTTATCGTGGTTATATTAGGTGCTAAGTCATGTAAAGAGTCGAAAAGTATATTTGGATCCGCCATTAAGCTAACCCCTGAAATACCATTCGGTTTAATAGGCAAAGCACCCACCACAATAGATTTATCGTTGTAGAGTAATTTAGCTATCCGCATGCCACGTTTGCCTAGGGCAATAATCTTATTTGTTGTTATTTTATTAGCTTGTTGCTCGGCATCAAAGGTGCGAGGGAGTTTTAAATGGTGAACTTTACCTTTAAACTCGCTTTGAATACCGCGGGTAATTTGTTTAAAAATTTTGTCGTAGGGGGCTTTTACTTCAGGATAAACGACAGTCAGCTCTTCAGCGGATGCGTTTAGGCAACATCCAAGTAGTGAAACGATAAATAAAATATAGGAAAGATTCAACTTCACGTCTTTTTACCAGGTTATTTATTATTACTTTACGCCGTCTATAGTAGCGGTGTTTTTAGCTTTAGTCGATTAATATTAATTGTTAATGTCTTCATTAGAAAAGGCTTTTTAGTAAAAGCTTAATGAGTGAAATTACTTTTTATAAAGCTGAACTCGTTGCTATTTTACGCTATCAGCCTCCATAATATTAGTTTTGTCACTTTAATATCTTAGTCAGATGCTTTTGGTATATTCATTAGGTAAAACTAAGTCAACTTAACTTATCTTGTACTAGGCAGTTCAGCATAATATTGCATTAAATATTACTAGCTCTGAATTTGACTTTAAAGCCATGTTTTCAATTTTATCTTGGTTTTCGGCAGCTTTTAGTTTTCATCAGTGATAAAATCTGGTTTATATTATTGAATAGTTATTAAAGATTTATTATGGCGATTAACTGGTTCCCAGGGCATATGCACAAAGCCCAAAGAGAGATTAAAGAAATTTTACCGCAAATTGATGTGGTGATTGAAGTTTGCGACGCCCGTTTACCTTTTAGTAGCGAAAACCCTATGATCACTGAAATTCGTGGTGATAAACCATTAATTAAGATTTTAAATAAATCTGATTTAGCCGATCCGAAAGTTACAGAGCAATGGCTTAATTACTTAGAATCTCAGCACAACGTAAAGGCGATCGCATTGACCACAGAATCGCCATCTGTTGCTAAGACTCTTCCTAATTTAATTCGAAAATTAGCCGCCAGTAAAGATGAAGCCGGCAAACAAATAAATGCAGTGATCATGGGGATCCCTAATGTTGGAAAATCAACATTATTAAATACCTTGGTCGGTAAAGCTAAAGCAAAAGTGGGTAATGAACCTGCGGTAACTAAAGGCCAACAAAGGATTCGTTTGGATGATGGCTTATATTTATATGATACCCCTGGTATGCTATGGCCTAAAATCGTTAATGAAAACAGTGGTTACCGTTTAGCAATCACCAGTGCCGTTAAAGATACCGCTTTTGATCATGAAGAAATAGCCTGTTTTGCAGCAGAGTATTTGCTATCAGCTTACCCTGAACGTTTAAAAGAGCGTTATAAAATTGATGAATTACCAGCACAAGAAGTGGAGTTGATTGAAGCTATTGGAAAACGTCGTGGTTGTGTTAAAAGCGGCGGTCACATCGATTTTCATAAGGCATCTGAAATATTAATTAATGAAATACGAGATAAAACTTTAGGTGCACTTTCTTTTGAAACACCAGAAATGGTGATTGCAGAAGTTATTCACTTTGATAAAGTTGAAGCGGATAAAGTTGCCGCAAGAGAAGCGAAGAAAGTTGCTCGTGGCAGAGGCCGTCGTAATAAACGCTAGCATCATGATAATGACGGGTTACTAGAATATAGCTGAACTATGTAGCTGAAAAGGTAGCTAAAAAAAAGTGAGGTAAATTAAATGAGTGAAAATTTCCAATTACATCCACAACTCGCGAATGACTGTTTTGTTATTGCTGACTTGCCACTTTCTCAATTACTACTGTGTAATGATAGTGCGTACCCGTGGTTTATATTAGTGCCAAAAGTCGATGGTATTCAAGATGTTTATCAACTTGATTGGCAGCAGCAGCAACAGCTTTTAAATGAATCAAGCATGCTAAGTGAAATACTTATGCAAGAGTTTAACGGCGATAAAATGAATGTGGCAGCACTAGGTAATGTCGTGCCACAGTTGCATATGCACCATATTGTACGTTTTAAGAATGATGCCTGTTGGCCAAAGCCTGTTTGGGGACAGCAATCGCCAACACCTTATAGCGATGAATCGTTAGAGGGAATTAAGCAGCGTATACTACCTAAGCTATTGACAATATTATCAACTAATAATTAGTCACAATGTAATCACAACAAGTAGCATAGTTAGCGTTGCTTACGTTAAGCAACGCTTTTACGATTAACTGATTATTTTATCATCGCCAATGATTGATTCAAATCTTCGATCATATCATCGACGTTTTCAAGTCCAACCGATATTCTAATTAAACTATCACTGATACCTGCAGCAACACGCTCTTCTTGGGTATATGGAGAATGTGTCATTGAAGCAGGATGCTGAATAAGCGATTCAGCATCACCTAAGCTAACCGCAATCGAGAATAATTCCATACGGTTAATAAAGTCACTACCACCCGCTAAATCACTGTCAATTTCAAAGGCAATAACACCGCCCGCAGCCTTCATTTGTGAACCAATAAATTTATGCCCTGGGTGGCTTTTTAAACCGGGATAGTAAACTTGAGCTACTTTTTCGTGATTTTCTAAAAACTCGGCGATTATTTGCGCATTGTTACAATGGCGCTCCATACGTATCGGTAATGTTTTCAAACCTCGCATGATCAGCCAGGCATCATGTGGACTCATCGTCGCACCGATATCTTTTAAAACTGTCATTTTAATGTTCATGATCATTTCACTGCTACCACAAATAATGCCAGCAACCACGTCACCGTGACCATTTAAATATTTTGTTGCGCTATGCACGACTATGTCAATACCATATTTTTTAGGTTGCTGTAGTACCGGCGTTAAAAATGTATTGTCGACAACAGAAATAATCTTGTGTTGCTGAGCAATTCTGCCTATAGCAGCCAAGTCATATACCGCTAAATTTGGATTGACCGGCGTTTCTAAAAATATCACTTTAGTATTGGGTTTTATCGCAGCTTCAACTTCTGCCGGGTTAGCCATGTCAACAAAGCTAACTTCGATGCCCCAACGCGTTAATTGATGATTCATCAACGCAAATGAACAGCCATAAACAGCTTTTGAAGAAATTAAATGATCACCGCACGATAAGTTTGCTAATAATGCACCAGAGACCGCCCCCATACCTGTTGCGGTTGCTGCAGCGTCTTCCATTTCTTCCATTGCCGCAACCCGCATTTCTAATTGTCGAGTGGTCGGGTTGCCTAAGCGGCTATAAATATAGCCTTCTGCTTCGCCTGCAAATCTATCTGCACCTTGTTGTGCGTTTTCAAAGATAAAGGTAGAGGTTTGATAAAGTGGTGTGGCTAATGAACCAAATTGCTCGTCATTAATTCGGCCAGCATGAATAGCTTGAGTTTCAATATGCTTACTTGTCGACATGGAATACCTCATTGAGAAAATTATTATTGTTGTTAGCTGTGGGTCAATATTTATTAACTAGGTATAATGCAAATATACTGCCAATAATAAAATGCATTATTTATCAAGTGGTTATGTTTTGTTTTCTTATGAGGAATTGCCTTTTGTAATTTTTTTATTACAAAAGAGGGTTAATAAAAACTAGGGATTATAAAAATATTAAATAGATTGGCCGATTTAAAAGCGCTTGCAGTCTGTTTATACTGGTTGTAATGTAATTATTACGGTGTAATTTTTTTATTACAAGTGTCGGTGTAGCATAATTCAGGTCATAGTATGCGTATAGAAATAAAGTCGGAAGATAGAATGGGAATTAGCCAAGAAATACTGGCTACATTCAGCCGTTTAACGTTAAACATGCAAGCGATGGAAGTAAGTTCTCAGTTTATCTTTGTTCACTTAGCTCCAAGTACTATTAGCTTCAGCAAGGTAAAAATAGCCCTGATGGCCGTTTCAGGTGTTAATCATTGCAGTGAAGTTGATTTATTGCCTTCTGAAAGTCGTGAGAGACACCTAAGGGCCTTAGTTAACCGTTTACCGGATGCAATTATCGATATTGATGTTAATGCGCGCGTGATGGCACTAAATAGAGCGAGTGAAAAATTGTTGGTGAATCACCAGTGCCACATCGGGACATCACCACTAGTGGGTGAAGACCTTAAAGGAACTTTAATCAGCGATATACTCGATATCGAAATAGTCTTACCTTTGTTAGATAAAATCAGTTCGCAAAATGTCGATATCGCGGGTCAGAGCTATATCGCAGAAATTAGCCCGATTAGTGAACAAGAAAATAGCTCCGGGGCTGTTATTTCATTAAAGTCAATCAGCAGTTTAGGTCGACAAATTTCGATATTACAAACACGTGACGAACAAGGCATTGATAATATTATTGGCCAATCGGCAAGTATTCAATTACTTAAAGAACAAACCGCGCGCTTTGCTGAGTTAGAGCTCCCAGTATTAATTAATGGTGAAACCGGTACCGGTAAAGAGCTTGTTGCCCGCGCTTTACATAATGCAAGTTATCGACAACAAGCACCATTTTTAGCGGTAAATTGTGCTACGTTGCCTGAACACTTACTTGAAAGTGAATTATTCGGCTATGCAAGTGGCGCTTTTACCGGCGCTCAGAAAGGTGGTAAACCTGGGTTACTTGAATTAGCTGAAGGGGGAACGTTGTTTTTGGACGAAGTTGCGGAAATGTCGCCGTACTTGCAAGCAAAGTTACTCAGGTTTCTTCAGGATTTTAAATTTCGTCGACTTGGTGGTACCAAAGAGTTACATGCAAATGTAAGAGTGGTGAGTGCCACGCATCAAGATCTATTAGCGATGATCAGTCAGAAAAAATTTAGAGAAGATTTATTTTATCGACTCAATGTGCTTAATTTACACTCGCCGCCATTACGAGAACGCGTAGAAGATATTGCCTTAATCGCGCGTCATTTCGTTGCATTAGCGGCCACACAAATGAATGTGAAACAGCCTTTAGTAGATGCAAGTGCTATGCAACAACTAGCTTCTTATCGGTGGCCAGGAAATATTAGAGAATTACAAAACGTGTTATTTAGAGCGGTGGCATTAAACGAATACGGTGATATTTTTGCAGCAGATATCTCAGGAGCTTTAGCTCAGTTCAAGCAGCAAGACGTGGTTAATATAAATGCAGTTAGCGTAGCAAATGACGTTAGTGATTGGGCGAGTGCGCAAGCGATATTTGAGCAAAAACTGATTAGCAGTTTATATCCGCATTATCCAACAACACGTAAATTGGCAGAGCGACTAAAAGTATCTCATAACAAAATTGCCATGAAGTTAAGACAATTTGGCATTAAAAGTTAATGCCAAATTTAATGTTTAGCGTGTTGGTTTAATCTTCTAATATTTTATAAAGAATTTTTTTAACGTTTTCTGGCTCAAAGGGTTTATCGCACATAGCGGTAACGCCTTCAGTGAGTATATTGGCTAAGTGAGTGTCATTGCTTTCACTGGTTACCATCAGTATGGGAAGATGTGATTGTTCGCTCTCGCTTCGAATATAACGAGTCAACTCTTTCCCATTAATTTCAGGCATATTGTAGTCAGTCACAACAAGGTCAAACATATTATCTTTTAATAATGCGATGGCTTCACTGCCATCAACAGCTTCGGTTATTTTCAATAAACCTAAGTTATTTAATACCCGTTTAATATGATTTCTGGCAAGGCGACTGTCATCAACCAATAATACTCGAACTTCATGGACGTCAAAATATTCAAGCTCTAATTCATCGGTGGATAATAGGTCTATAGTGGTATCAATCGCTGTCGCTAAATGAGTTGATGTAAAAGGTTTTGGCAATAGGGCAATGACACCCGATTGTTTAAATTCTTCAAGATTTTCACGACGATGTTCACTTGACACTAACATGAACGGCGTATCAGCAATCGCGGGATTATTTCTGATTTTATGCAATAACTCTATCGCACTACCGTCTTCGAAATGCATGGCACTGGTAATTAAATCACGCGGGTGCTTTTCCGCGCTTGTGTAAGCTTCTGCTATGGTTTTAGCTTCAGCCACTTGGGTAATACCTTGCTGCTTCAACTCTTTTATTATGATTTTTCTTTGTAAATCAGATGGTTCTACAACAAGTAACGATAATTCATTTGGATTCATAAGTTCACTCAATAATTGCTATAACGAATTGGGTGTTTAGCCACCAACAAATTTAACTTTAAATCCGCTTTTTTCAAGTACAGATTTTATTTCTTCGCGTTTGTCACCTTGAACTTCTATAACTTCGCCGACCACGCTGCCACCAGTACCACAGGTTTTTTTAAGTTTTTTGGCGAGTTCTTTTAACGCTTTATCATCTAACCCTAGACCGGTAATTGTGACGACACCTTTACCTTTTCTTCCTTTAGTTTCTCGGCGTACTTTAGCATAGCCGTCAGAAGGGGTTACTGCTGTGATGTTTTTGGGTTGTGTTATTTTTCCTTCGGCCGTTGAATATACCAAAGATTGATCGGCATTATTGTGCTTAGTTTTTGCTTCGTTGATATTTTTACCGAAAGCACTTGCTAAGTCGCTAAGGTTAGAAAATGTTTTTGTCATAATAATTACTAAAATTTAGATAAAATAAAACCACTGCTCGAGTGGTTTTATTATACATGGTTTTAGGATTAAAAAGTGAGCTTAAAGCTTACTTTCTAATTCTGGTAATGCGTCAAATAAATCTGCAACTAAACCGTAGTCAGCGACTTGGAAAATTGGCGCTTCTGGATCTTTGTTAATGGCGACAATAACTTTAGAGTCTTTCATGCCCGCTAAATGTTGGATAGCACCTGAAATACCTACCGCAATATACAAGTCAGGAGCAACAATTTTACCCGTTTGTCCTACTTGCATGTCGTTCGGTACAAAGCCAGCATCAACAGCAGCACGAGAAGCACCAATAGCAGCACCTAATTTATCTGCAATACCTTCAAGTAATTTGAAGTTATCGCCATTTTGCATACCACGACCACCTGAAATAACGACGCTTGCAGCACCTAAGTCAGGTCGTTCTGAAACAGAAAGTTCATCGTTTACATGGCTAGATGTACCAGCATCAGTAACCTTATCCAATGCAATAATTTCAGCATTACCATCAGTTGCTACGGCGTCAAAACCTGTAGGGCGAACGGTAATTACTTTTTTGCTATCTAAACTTTGTACCGTTGCAATTGCATTACCAGCGTAGATCGGGCGAACAAAGGTATCGCTACTTTCGACCGCAATAATGTCAGATATTTGTGCAACATCTAATAAGGCAGCAACGCGTGGCATGAAGTTTTTACCCGTTGTTAATGCTGTAGCAAGAATGTGGCTATAGTCAGCAGCAAGTTCCGTGACCAATAATGAAACGTTTTCTGCTAGTTGGTGTTCGTACGCTGCGTTATCAGCCACGAGTACTTTTGCAACACCATTAACTTTACTTGCAGCATCAACAACTGCTTGGCAGTTATGACCGGCAACTAACAGGTGAATATCACTACCAATTGCTTGCGCTGCAGCAACTGTTTTAAGTGTATCGGCTTTTAATTCGCTATTATCATGTTCGGCAAATACTAAAATGCTCATGAGATCACCTTCGCTTCATTTTTTAATTTTTCTACTAATTCATCAATACTTTCAACGATAATACCGGCTTTACGTTCAGCAGGAGGCGTTACTTTAATTAATTTAGTGCGTGCTGTTAAATCAAGTCCAAAGTCAGCCGCTGCTTTAACATCTAATGGTTTACGTTTTGCTTTCATAATATTTGGTAATGATGCGTAACGAGGTTCATTCAAACGTAAGTCTGTAGTGACAATAGCGGGTAAGTTTAGAGCAATGGTTTGTAAACCGCTGTCAACTTCACGAGTCACGTTAACTTTATCGCCATCTACCTTAACGGCAGAAGCAAATGTACCTTGCGCCATGCCGGTAAGTGCCGCTAGCATTTGACCCGTTTGGTTGTTATCGCTATCAATTGATTGCTTTCCAAGAATAACCAGTTGTGGTTGCTCTTCTTCAACAATTTTTTGTAATAATTTAGCTACGTTAAGTGAGTCTAAGTTTTGATCGGTATCAATTTGAATGGCACGATCAGCACCTAAAGCAAGTGCTGTGCGTAACTGTTCTTGACACGATTTGTCACCGATAGATACGGCAATAACTTCAGTTGCTGTGCCCGCTTCTTTTAAACGCACCGCTTCTTCAACGGCGATTTCACAAAACGGGTTAATTGCCATTTTTACATTAGCAAGATCGACATTGGAATTGTCTGCTTTAACACGTACTTTTACGTTATAGTCAATAACGCGTTTGATGGGTACTAATACTTTCATCGTTGCCTCTGATTGTGCTTGGTGTATGTAATGTTGGTTAAACTAAATTTAATTCAGCATAACGCTATAATAATGGTTTGAAAGACTACTTGCAGATAACGTTTACGTCAACGTCTTCTGTCGATATCGTCGCTCAAATTGCGCTTAAACAAATATTATCGGTAAATAATGCAATACAGGATAGTATTTAACACGAAAATATCTATAATGTTTGATGTTATCAAACAGGTGTTTGAAAATCAAACGAGTGTTTGAATTTTTCATAAAATATTGAATGATGGGAGATGTTATGGAACGCGAATCAATGGAATTTGACGTTGTAATTGTTGGAGCCGGTCCTGCAGGCCTGTCAACTGCTTGTCAATTAATGAAGTTGGCACAAGAAAAAGAACAAGAACTTATGGTCTGTGTCGTAGAGAAGGGCTCTGAAGTGGGGGCCCATATTCTTTCTGGTGCGGTATTTGAACCGCGAGCATTAAATGAATTATTTCCTGATTGGAAAGAAAAAGGCGCACCGTTAAACACCGAAGTTACCGGTGATGACATTTATTTATTTAATGGCGAAGATAGCGCGGTTAAATTACCTGGTTTTAGCGTACCTAAAACTATGCACAATGAAGGCAACTACATTGTTAGCATGGGCAATGTTTGTCGTTGGTTGGCTGAACAAGCTGAACAGCTAGGGGTTGAAATATTTCCAGGATTCCCTGCGCAAGACATTATTTATAATGAAGATGGTAGTGTTGGCGGTATAATTACTGGCGATATGGGGTTAGACGCTGAAGGTAAGCCAAAAGACTCATTTATGCCGGGTATGGAGCTAAAAGCTAAATATACGGTTTTCGCTGAAGGTTGTCGTGGTCATTTGGGTAAAGAGCTTATTGCTAAGTTTGCGTTAGATGCTGATAAATCACCTCAACATTATGGTTTAGGCTTTAAAGAAATTTGGGATATTGCGCCAGAAAAACATCAGGAAGGCTTAGTAGTACATTCTGCTGGCTGGCCTTTAGATAAAGACACCGGCGGTGGTGGTTACTTATATCATGCGGAAAATAATCAGGTATTTGTTGGTTTAATCGTCGATTTAAATTATAGCAATCCGCACTTGAGCCCATTTGATGAATTTCAACGATATAAGCATCATCCAAAAATTGCTCAGTACCTTGAAGGTGGTAAACGTGTATCTTATGGCGCAAGAGCAATGGCAAAAGGTGGTTTTAATTCTTTACCTAAAATGACCATGCCGGGTGCGGTATTAGTTGGTTGTGATGCTGGTACCATTAATTATGCAAAAATTAAAGGTAATCACACGGCAATGAAGTCAGGCATGCTAGCAGCTGAATCAATATTTGAAGCGTTAGCTGCAGGCGACGAAGGTGCTAAAGACCTGATCAGCTATACTGAAAAATATCAAGACTCGTGGTTATATGAAGAACTTTATAATACCCGTAATTTTGGCCCTGCTATGCATAAGTTTGGTACCTTTTTAGGTGGCGCTTATAATACCCTTGATCAAAACTTCTTTGGTGGCAAGTTACCGTTTAACTTTAAAGATGAAAGTCTAGATCATGAACAATTAAAGCTCGCTAAAGACGTGCCGGTGATTAATTATCCGAAACCTGATAATAAATTGAGTTTTGATAAACTGTCATCAGTATTTTTATCAAACACTAACCATGAAGAAGAGCAACCATGCCACTTGAAGTTGGCTGATAGTAGTATTCCAATTAATGTTAATTTAGCTAAATATAATGAGCCAGCCCAGCGATACTGTCCGGCCGGTGTTTATGAAGTTGAAAGCACGGAAGAAGGTGATAAGTTCGTTATTAACTCGCAAAACTGTGTGCATTGTAAAACCTGTGACATTAAGGATCCTGCGCAAAATATCACTTGGGTAACACCAGAAGGTACCGGCGGTCCTAATTATCCTAATATGTAATATTTATTAGATACAAAAGCCTGCGCTTGCAGGCTTTTTTTTTGCTCTCGAAAAAATAGCGGTAATTATGCTCTAATATGACTAAGTTAGATATTTAAGTAATGTACGCTATTTTATATCGACGGCATATTCGTTAATTACGTCGATGAAAATGAATTGCAATATTTGTCATATTTATACCCTAACCACTCTCAAGTGGCTTGGGTATAAAGGGGGAGTTCAATCAGTTTCTATTAAATTAAATTCTGATAAAGCAGGTATCTCTAATTGCAGTTTATTCTCTAGCGCATCAAGTTGTACTAAACTCGCGCAGATGATAGCGGCTTTTTCTTCTAAGGCATTAGCCTGATTACTGATATCAAGCTTGATATCATTTCCCATGGTTTCAATGCGTTGATCAAACGTTTCTGCTCGTTGTTCGCTACTCTGTTCTTCACGATGTGTCATGGCTTCACCAACAGCAATTAAGATAGTACCGACCGAGTTTGACACGATAGTTTCAATTTCTTTTTCAAATTCACCGGCAAAGACCTCATCAAAGTCGTCGAAATCTTGTGGCGCGATATAATAGCTATCATCACTATGATTAAAGCGAGCACGCAGTCGAGATTTCATTTCATCAAATCGCTCTTGAAATTGTTGATGTGAGGCGCTATTTTCTCCGGTTAAACCACTAATAACCTTATTAACTGCTTTTAGTCCAAGTTCTACACCTTCTATAGCAATAGAGACAATCGCTGGCACTTGTGACCGAATCCCCGTTGTATAATCACTGAGCTGCTCTTTTTGCTTATCAGTGAGAAGGATTTCACGGCCATTGACAAACAGTTGATGCTGGCCATTTATTTGTACGTAAGTTTGCCCCTGATCAACAATACGGACATGCGCAGGGTCAATGATCACGCCGTAGTTGAAATTAATATCACATTGTTGAGCACTGGTTGAACCAACAAATAAGCTAGTAAGTAATAAGCTGCGGGCAATAAAAGCCATAGAAAAACTCCATATTATATCAAGTTCTTGGCGAAGACTTTAAGTCGAAACAATCGGATCTATATGAATTTTTCGTTCTTTGTAAACTAAACGACTAGGTCCATACTCGCGGCGTGTTCTATCGTGAAATTCACCAACGGTGACTTGCACCCCATGATACACTTTTTCGTTTGCTTCAACATAGACACTGGTCATATATTCTTGCAATGCTTCTTCAAGTGACTCTTTTTCTGAAAGGAATTTCCCCATGTTTTTTGCATGGAATTGGTACGTTGACATAACCTTGGCTAATAACTCAGGGTTGGCCTTGTCTTTATTAGGTAGAATTTTTAGCTTGTTAGCGGCAAGTTGTAGCTCTGAAGACTTGTCTGACTCGGTTTTTATCGATACATCAAGATCAGATATTTTTTGCTGATACTCATTAATTTTATCTTCAAAGGTAATATATGTCATGCTACCTGCGGTTGCACCTACTGTACCTGCACGTACGGACTCTCCGACGCGTATATAACCCGCAATGAGTTTACCATTTGCTTTTTCTTCGTCACCTACCCACAAGGTTTTGGCAACTTTGACAATATTGTGCATCATTTGCTTTTCAATGCGTAATGAGTCACAAGTAACCTCTGCATATTGGCTGTATTTGGCAAAAACTTTACCGCCGGCTTTAATATTAACGCTCATGCTAATATCAGAAACGTCTACAGCTACAACTTCTTGTTTTTTACCAATAATACCTGTACCTATTGTTATATCGCCGCCGGCATCTAAGGTCGCTGATTCAACAAATCCACCGATTGAAATATCGCCGGTAGCAAATACTTTCATTCCTTCACAGACATCACCATCGATGATAACACTACCTTCAAATTTAACATGGCCGGTACTGATATCGACATTTTTCATTTGATAAACACTATCAACTTCCATACCGTTTTCGATAATTCGAGGTAAGCCTACTTTGGTTGATACTAAAATACTATTGTTTTTAGGGCTCAAACTTGTGCCTTCCCCAACATGCATATCGATATCTTCACCTGGCGTCGGTTCTAATATCTCACCCGTTACGGTATATCCTTGAATGCCATCAGTCAGTGGAATTTTTTTAGCGAGCGGGTCGCCTATTTTAACACAAATAATATCGCCAAGATCGCGCATGTCGACACTGCCATCTTCTCGTTTTTTGGGCTTTAAAATTCTATCTTGTGCACTTTCAACGAGCAGCTTAATACGAGAGTCTTTGCCATCTATTGGCAGTTTTCCATGCGCTATTTCACTTTTAACAATAGAGCCTGCTGGCTCTTTTGCTGCTTGTTTGGCAAGTTGTATCAATTGTTCTTTACTAAAACCCTTACAAACATTGTCTGCTTGAGCCGCATTCAATATCGCTTTTGCACTCATGTGTTGACCACCCAGTGCCGTTGAAATTTCAGCAGAGGCGGACATTAAGTCCTTTTCAATTGAGATTGAAATGGTTGCATCACGGCGCTCAAGTACCTGATATTTTATCTCACGGCCCGATTGGTTTTCTTGTAAAGGTTTTAAAACACTATTTAGCTCTGCGATGGCATTTTTAATATTGCCGTTATCAACATATAAATTACTATATTCAGAGTTTTCGATTAACTCTCGAATATTGACTTCCGTTAACGGTGTCTTTGTTTTAACTGGAGACAGCACTAAGTCGATATTATTTTTATTATTGCTTACTAAACTTGCCTTGCTCACACGCGATAACTCCATTAATTACAAGCTATATGGTTTCCCTAGATGTAATTTTCTTGATGAACTTTAATAAAGTTTGCTGTTCCTACCTTCGAATAATCAAGCTTATATTCTTTATTATCTAAAGCTTGAACAAATACTAAGGTTTTTTCTTCACCGAATACTTCGCCAGCACTAACATCAACAACTTCTTGATAAGCTTTTTTTGCTTCTGCGCGTTTCTTTGGCATTATACCGTTATATAAGGCGATGCCAGTGTGAGTTACCATGGCAACAGGATGCGCGCCATTAATGATCAGTAGGTCAATTTTTTTATTTTTATGGATAATGGTATTGCGACCACTGGTTATAAAGTTTTTATCGTTCAAAGCATTCTCCTTTTGAGAATCAATTACTTGCCACTTTCAATTATAACGGTTAAACGCACATTTTCACCTTTATATTGCTATTAGCTAATTAATTTTATTTAATTAGCTCTAAATATATAAAGATTTGAATTACTAAGCAATATAAAACAGAAGTCTGCTTGATCTTGCTTGTACCAAATTGATTAAGTTCTTTCCCACTCAGCGAGAGTTAAAAGGCTTAGAGGCAAGGTATTGATTGAAGATAATGGTTATTCCCTTATCAAAATCAATAACGCAGCATATAAGACTTTTAAACTCGCCCTCTGGGAGCTTTCTCGATATCCACTAACATCGTTAAATTTATTTGATTTAGAATGACTAAATCGAAACAAATCTTCCTTGTTTTTGAACATCGAGAAGAGCTCTGAATTGGGAAGAAATTTAATCAAATTGGTATTAGCAAGTTAACCTTTACGGTCGTAATTTGGACATGCTTTACTATTTATCAACATTCGACGAATTAAATCTAAACCGCGAGCCGTAACTACTTGCTGAAAAAGCTGTCTCGCTAGCGGAATACAGTAATATTTTGCGTTTAATGTTTGTTTGTTGCCCCAAGCTATCCATACTGAACCGACCGGTCTATCTTTGGTACCACCGTTTGGTCCTGCAATACCAGAGACAGCAATGACATAGTCGGCATTAGACTTTTCTAAAGCCCCGCGCGCCATGGCTAACACAGTTTCTTGGCTAACCGCTCCATGGTTAGCTAATGTAGTATTAGGGACATCAAGCATTTTGTGCTTCATGTCATTTGAGTAGGTAATGAAACCAGCTTGAAATACTGCCGAAGCGCCTGATACGGCGGTTATTTGACTGGCAATCAGGCCGCCAGTGCAAGATTCTGCAAGGGTAATACGTTTTGCTGACTTAATTAACAAGGGTACAAGATGGTCTGCAAGGGTTATCTTGTCACTTTTTCCGGTTGAGAGAATATGATCGCCTAATAAATAACTTAGCTTTTCCTGCCATTGCGTCAATAATACTTTTCCTTTACTACATTGCGTGGTTAATTTAACCTCCAGTAATGGCATCGCCGCGCGAAAACCGATTGATATTTCATCAGGCCAATCCGGCAGTTTGTCATTAATCAATGCTTGTAATGTCGACTCACCCATACCAAAAGTTTGTAAACGTGATACCTCGATTTTATTTGTTATGGGAAAGGCTTGCTGCAAACTAGGGATAATTTCGTCTTTTAGCATATGAGCTAATTCACTTGGTACGCCTGGCGTGCAAATAATGAGGCATTGGTCCAATTTTATACTAATGCCAACAGCGCTCCCTGTAGCATTGGCGATAATTTCACAACCCAGAGGCAAGTAAGCTTGCTTTAAATTAGGTTTATTAAGCTTAGTGTTACGTTTATTAGCCCAATGTTTCAGATGTATATGGGCTTGAGTATTAAGCTGTAAATCAACGCCACAGGCTTGAGCTAATGCTTGTGACGTTAGGTCATCAATGGTTGGGCCGAGTCCGCCGTTAATAATAAGTACCTTGGCTGTTTTGCTAAGCTCAGCTATTTGTGAGCGCAAAATAATGAGGTCATCAGCAACCGTCACTTTTTTGTTGATGTTTAAGCCAATACTACTGAGTTGGTCGGCAAACATGACAGAGTTGGTATCAATAATATCACCGTTCATCAGTTCGTTGCCGGTTAACAGTATATTCACTTCTATATTCATTTTGCACCAAAGCTTAATTAGATTACGGTATTTATGTTAACGAAAAAATGATCTGATTGCGCTGCAAATTTAATGAAAATTATTTAATGAGCGTTTAAACCTTTTTGCTGTTGGGGGTTACTTACCTATTAAACATTAAATAAATCAGTTTAAGGGAATGTTATGTCTAGTTCATTTATAAAAATATTTTTAGTGACCAGTTTTATTGCGTTAATCAGTACCCATGTTCAAGCCAATGTCGTAGATGAAATTGAACAAACATTTGATGTCAACGATGAGACTTCATTTCGTCTAAATAATATCAATGGCTCAGTAGCAATTAATGGCTGGGAACGTTCGATAATTAAAGTGACTGCGACCATTACAACAGATAGTCAAGACGAGAGAGACAATATCGTTATTGATATGCAGCAGTTATCTAATGGGGTAAACGTAGAAACTCGTTACAAAGAACAAGGTCGCTGGAAACATAATAATTCAGGTAAAGTTGAATATGAGGTTATGGTGCCAAATAATGCTACCTTGTCGGCTATAGAGCTAGTTAATGGCTCTTTATCTATAACGAATATTAAAGGTGCGGTTAGCGCTGAGTTAGTTAATGGCTCTATTAAAGCTAAAGGCTTGGCAAGTAACAGTGAATTAAGTTCAGTTAACGGTAGTATTAAGGTCAGTTATAGCGAACTAGCAAAGGCATTAGATAAAATTGATATTGAAACGGTTAATGGCAGCATAAAAATTTCCATGCCTAAAACACTTAATGCTACGGTGAAGGCCGAGACCATGCATGGTAGCATTAAAACTGATTTTGGCTTAGTTGCTAAAAAGAATCTTCTTACTGGACGCCACTTGTCAGGGGAAATAGGTCGTGGTGATGTCCGTATAACAATGGAAAGTGTTAATGGTAGCATCAAACTAATGAGCGATTAACCTCTAGTTGTATTTCGTTAACAGTGATAAATGGTTGCATAAAAGTGAGTAAATAATACTCGCTTTTTTATTTTCTTTTTACTCGGCTGATATATTTGCACTATGATAAGTATAATCGGTAAAAAGGGTAAGGTAAATTGGGCTATCAATTGACACAAGTTAAAAGAGCAAAGCTACAGTGGATGTTAGTGTTTTTATTTGTTGTCATATTCTATATCGGCAATCGCCCGGTGCAGGCTCAAGAATATATTATTGGTGTCGAAGATGTTAGTTATTATCCTTTTTATGACTTTTCTGCCCATAATGTTGAGCAAGAAAGCTTTATCAAAGAATTATTAAGTACTTTCTTTCGCGCTAAAGGCTATCAATTTAAATTCGTGGCATTGCCCGTTAAGCGATTTGATAAGTGGTATGTTGAAGAAGCTATCGATTTTAAATTTCCCGATAACGTGCGATGGCGTAACGAAGAAAGTAAAAAATTAAATGTCAATTATAGCCAACCAGTATTGCAGTTGAATGCTGGAAGCTATGTTTTAAAAAAAAATAAAGATATGTCGCGTGAAATGGTTAAACGTTTAGGCACTATTTTTGGTTTTTATCCCACGCTTTGGTACGATCGAATTGAAAATGAAACCGTTGAGTTAATAGAAGCCTCATCGTCCATTAGCCTTGTTAAGCATTTATTGCGTGGCAATGTTGACGCTATCAATATCGATATCAATGTTATCAAGCATAATCTGCAGTTATTAGGAAAAGCCGATGAAGCGGCTGTGTTGAATGAAAATATACACCATGAAAACTACGCTTATCACTTTTCAACCATCCATTATCCTAAAATTATCCAAGAATTTGATGAATTTATTGTCAGTCATCGTCAATTGTTGACTGAACTGAAAACTAAATATGGTATTGTTGAGTCTCAGTAAATTTTTTAGTTTTTAGCGCCAATGAGAAGATATTTCATAAAATGAGCAAGAAAATGCAATCGTATCATCGAACACTTTTGTTTGGTAAATGGTACCGAAGTGATCAAGATGAAGATGGTTATGTATTTACAGAATTTGCGGAAATTTCAGCTGACGGCCGTTATGAGTTTACCTTTATTGAACATGACGATAGTGGCACCATTTTAGAGCAATCGATTGAATCTGGTGATTGGGGATTAGTTGGCGATATTCATTTCACCATCAGTAAAAGCGAATTTATTCATGATGTACATTATGCCGCGGACTTAGAACATGATGAAAATTATCATGCCTATCGAGTGTTGAGATTAGATAGCCAAATTTTTGAATATCAACATATTTTAACTAATGAAGTGTTTATCCTACGTCGAGTTATTGATAATATCGCACTCAGTTGATAGCTAAATTAAAGTCCACATACTCATTATCCGTTTACACTAATTATCTTGTTGAGAATCCGAATGAAGCAAATTAAAGCAGCCAGTTTAATAACGGCAATTAAAACACCATTTAATGCCAAAGGTGATATAGATTTTAATACCTATGATCAATTGGTCGCTGAACAAGTTAAAGCCGGTGTCGACGGCATTGTTGTTGGTGGCACAACGGGGGAAGGGCACTTATTAACATGGGAAGAACATTTAATTCTTATTGCCCACAGTGTTCATAAACACGGTAAAGATTTATTGATTATTGGTAATACGGGAAGTAACAATACACGTGAAGCAATAAAAGCGACACAACATGGTTTCGCAACTGGCATGGATGCATCATTGCAAATTAATCCATATTATGGCCGAACTTCTGTCGCCGGTGTTAATGCACATTTTGAAAAGGTGCTTGATATTGGTCCTGCATTTATCTACAACGTACCAGGGCGAACAGGACAAGATTTAACGCCAGATTTAATTGAACCCCTATCAAAGCACAAAAACTTTATTGGCGTTAAAGAGTGTGCAGGTAATGACCGTATTGCTTATTATGAAGAACGCGGCATTGCGTGTTGGTCAGGAAATGATGATCAATGTGCCGCAGGGCGCCATCAACATGGCTCACACGGTGTTATTTCAGTTACCTCTAATATCATTCCGGGTTTAATGCGAACGTTAATGGATACACCCGATGAAGCGTTAGATACGCGCTTACAACCGTTAATGAATTGGCTCTTTTGCGAACCAAACCCCATTGCTATAAATACTACATTGATGATGACCGCAGCCGTAGCGCCTATTTTTAGAATGCCTTATAAAGCATTAACTAAAGTACAGCGTGAGCAAGGTTTAGCGTTATTATCTGCGTTATCTCAAGACGAGCGTGTTGGTGATAAATTAAATTTAATGGCTGACGAAGATTTCCACTATAGCTATTAATCATGTGATTAGTTGCAGAAGATGGTTATGGTGAAGATATGAACAGTGAGTTTTAGCTCACTGTTTTTTTATGTTCAAACTTATCTCTGCCCATGATTTAAAGGCATTATACCAAGTAGTGAAATACCATGAAGGCAGCTAGTCTAATTAAATTTTTGCACTGAATTGATTAAATTGAAGGCACATTGCCGCAGGTAACACGAAATCTCGCTCAATATTGCTGAGTGGACAGTTAAACTTTAGTGCAACGGCACAAAGTTGCAGATTAACTTGTTGATCTATGGGTAAATCACTTTCTTGCTCTACTTGAGACATCTGCTCACCATGAAGTCTATCGCCAAGCACGGGAAAGCCAATACTCGCGGCATGGACTCGTATTTGGTGCTTACGGCCGGATTCTATATTTACCTTTAACAAGGATAAGTCGCGGGTTTTATCATAATCAAGATGTGAAAAGTGACTACAAGCCGCTTTGCCTTCTATCGCCAATTCAACGGTTTCTGGTTGCGGGCGCAGCTGATGGTTACCGTGAACAATTATCTGATAGGTCTTTTCTAATTGATGTTGTTCAAACATTTGACTTAATGCTCGGGCCGCTTTTTTACTATGGGCAACTAAAATTAACCCCGTTGCTGCGCGGTCAAGTCGATGCACTGGGAATACGGCTCGCTCTGGCTGTAAGTTTTTTTGTGCCCAACGGGTAATAGTGCAATGATCGCTCCATTTTGAACCCTGAGATAACATGCCATAAGGCTTATACCAAACGCTATAATCAGCCAAGTCGGCAATTAATGTTGCAGGCGTAGGAGTTTGAGATAAAACATTAACGTCGTAATAAAAATGTAGTTTATCGTCAATATCTAATGCTTTCTTTAGGCGACGACAACGTTGTGTTGTTTTACCTCGGCTATGCCACAATGCGCCTTTATCAATGGCCTTTTTTATTTCACCAACGCTTAGGTCGCATTGAATTTGCAATGCTTCTACGATGCTTATGTTGCGATCAATATTTATGTGACATTCAAATTTTTTCAAAATAGTTCTACTCAGTGAATCTATGTGGGCTAGTTTAACAAATTTCTAGCGCTAAATGGTGTGCTAAAATCATCTTCTATCGTTCGCGAGATAATATAAAGCAGTAAAAGCACAACAAGGGTTTAATTTAGTTAAATTGCTCGTAGTTTTTAAGGTAAGAGCACGATAAAATACGCGCATTAGCAAAATAATATGAGAACAACCAATGCAACGTAATGAAGAATTATTCCCGTTAGATAATGTCGGCAACGCTTTATGGCAAATGTTAGAAGCTGGTGATGATCTCACCATCGAAAGAGAGTTTGAATTTTCAGTTATTTTTTCTGACCAAGAGCAAGCATTAAAGTTTGGTCAATTATTGCTAGAAAATAATCAAAAACTTTCATTCTGTCCATACCAAGGCGACGATGCCTTTCCTTGGGAAATTACTGCTTATCCATTTATGTCAGCAAGTTATGAAAATATTGCTGCTTATCAAGAGTTATTAACGACAAGTGCGACACCATTTTCTGGCCAATATGATGGTTGGTACTGCATTGACGCGAGTAAATAAGCTTACTTTTCGATTTATTGATAACTCAGGTAAATAGTATGGATGAGCAGCAATTTAGTCAGCTAAAAAAAGTTAGCGCTAAGTCATTTAATGATCAAAAAGCTTTGATAAAAAAAGTGCTGGCAGGGCGAGATATTGCCTGTCAGCAATGTGGTACACCGATCAGGGTTGTACTACCTGAAGATAATAAAACTACAGGCTTATACTGTGCGAAAGGTTGTACCAATATCGCTTTAGATTTTGTTTTATAAAAATGTCGCAATATCTGTAATTTTTTTCTTCGTTATAGCATGATGAGGCACAGTGGCATCATCACTTGGGTAGCCAGCAATTAACAACATATAAGGGCGGCTATTGTCATCGCGACCACATACTTTGCTGAGAAATGACATAGGTTTAGGTGTATGAGTTAATGTCACTAATCCACTAGAGTGTAAAGCATTGATCAAAAATCCAGTGGCGATACCCACTGATTCATGGACATAATAATTAGTATTTTTCTCATCAATTGAAATGCCACCTTTTTTCTCACTGAATATTGCAATCAGCCAAGGTGCATTTTCTAAATAAGGCTTGTTAGCATCGGTGCCTAACGGTTTTAATGCGTCTAACCATTCTTCGCCTGCTCGACCCTGATAAAAATTACTTTCATGAATTTCTGCTTGCTGGCGTATTTGCTTTTTAACCTCAGTATCATTAATAGCGACAAAGTGCCAAGGTTGGTGATTAGCACCACTTGGCGCGGTACCTGCTGCTTTTATGCAGTTTTCAATGACTTTTTTTGCTACTGGGCGATTACTGAAGCTGCGAATACTGTGACGACGTTTAATATTCTCATAAAACTTTTCCGAGCGCTCAAGCATTTCTTCGCTAGTATATTCAATATAATCACTTAATGGCGAGGCATCATGGGCTTGCATAAAACTTCCTATTATTTTTATAACTTGATGTAACTACAGACTATTAGCTTATCGGTAAAATTGTTGCGATGGCAAGAGTTAATGATTAAATCTATTGGTGTTAATTGCAAGAAGGCTTAGAACCTTGCGTAGAAGGAGGCCATAAAAAAAATATAACCAATGTGGTACAACAAAGGTAAATAATATGAGGTATGAAAGCTAAAAATCTCGGTGCTTATGTTGCGCTAATTTTTTTAGGTATGAGTCTAAACCTATCTTGCGACGAGCAACTTCGGCTTTATAAACACCGAAACAAAGGGAAGTAGCCATGATCAACGTGATAGCCAATAAGTTTTCGTGTTGAGCATAAGCCGAGAATAGCGTTGTGATCACAGCACCAATAACACAATAGCTTAAAACGATCCGCAACCAAGCATAGCTTGCAATCATGGCTTTCTGTATTGATAAATAAATTAATGGCTGTGATGTTTTCAAGATTTAATACATTCCTAATAATTTAAATACTTTGGTTAGCTAGTATAAATAATGAAAGGGGAATATAAAAGTTAATGTCTATTCGAAAAAGGCATAACGCAGAAGTTTAGTTTATAACCTGACTTTAGCAATTTTTTGGCTATTTAACTTGGAGTGAGGTTATTTAATCTTTTGACGGTACGTCGGTGAATGTAATCCCTCGGATAAATAAAAAAAGCGCCGGTGAGGCGCTTTTAAAATGCTATTTTTATTGACTGGCAATAAATTTAAGCCATGAATTTAGCCAATAAATTTACGTGCGTTACGGAACATACGAACCCACGGTGAATCTTCTTGCCATTCATCTGGATGCCATGAGTTAGCAACAGTACGAAATACACGTTCAGGATGAGGCATCATTATGGTGACTCGTCCATCCGTTGTCGTTAATGCCGTAATGCCGTCTGGTGAACCGTTCGGGTTAGCCGGGTAGGTTTCAGTTATATGGCCATAGTTATCTACATAACGCATCGCAACCGTACCTGATTCATTAGCATCATCAATAGCATCGTCGGAGCTGAATTCAGTACGACCTTCACCGTGAGATACTGCGATAGGCATACGAGACCCTGCCATACCATCGAAGAAGATAGATGGATTTTCTTGAATTTCAACTAAGCTAAAGCGCGCTTCAAATCGCTCAGATTTGTTTTGTACGAAACGTGGCCATGCTTGTGAGCCAGGAATAATTTCTTTCAGGTTTGACAACATTTGACAGCCGTTACAAACACCTAATGAGAAAGTATCTTCACGTTCAAAGAATGCTTTAAACATAGCTTTAGCATCTTTGTTGAACAAGATTGATTTTGCCCAACCTTCACCAGCGCCTAATACATCACCGTACGAGAAACCACCACAAGCGACTAAGCCGTTAAAATCAGCTAAATCAGTACGACCAGACAATATGTCAGACATGTGTACGTCAACAGCAACAAAACCGGCACGGTCAAATGCTGCGGCCATTTCTACATGAGAGTTAACCCCTTGCTCGCGTAATATGGCGATACGAGGATTTGTGCCGCTTTGTGCGTCTTTAGCGATAAGTTCAGCAACAATGTCTTCATTGATATCAAAACTTAACTCAGCGTTTAGACCCGGATCTTCAGTATCGTATTTTACATCGTGCTCTTGTTGCGCACATTCAGGATTATCACGCAGTGACTGCATTCTAAAGGTGGTTTGTGCCCAAAGCGTACGGAAGTAAGTACGAGAGTTTTCTAGTACTACAACACCGTCACGGCTAAAACGTAGGGTATCTTCGTTATTAATGCGACCAATGTCAGTACAACAATCCAAAATGCCATGTTCGGCTAGTACGGCGTGAATAGCATCAACATCGCTTTCGCGAATTTGAATCACTGCCCCCAACTCTTCATTGAATAGTACGTCAACATCATTACCTGATGCAGAAGTTAATTGAGTTAAGTCAATATCAACGCCAGTATGACCAGCAAATGCCATTTCAACGATTGAAGTAAATAAACCACCATCAGATCTATCATGATAAGCAATCAGCTTTTCATCACGTACTAAGGTTTGCATGGCGTTAAAGAAGCCTTTTAATGTTTCAGGGCTATCAACGTCTGGCGTTTCATTGCCCAGTTGTTTGTATACTTGCGCTAAACATGAGCCACCTAAACGGTTTTTACCTTTTGATAAATCAATAGCAACAATGCGTGTCTCGCCTTGGTCTGTTCTTAACTCTGGCGTAACTGTTTTACGAATATCTTCAACAACACCAAAAGCGGTAATGATTAATGACATAGGTGATGTTACTGATTTCTCTTCGCCGTTTTCGTGCCATTGAGTACGCATCGACATAGAGTCTTTGCCTACTGGGATAGTTAAGCCAAGCGCAGGACAAAGTTCTTCACCAATAGCTTTAACCGCTTCGTATAAACCCGCATCTTCACCTGGATGACCCGCAGGCGACATCCAGTTTGCAGAAAGCTTAATACGGTTTAAGTCTCCGATATCAGTACCAGCAATGTTGGTTAATGACTCGGCTACGGCTAAACGAGCAGAAGCACCAAAGTTAAGTAATGCTACTGGCGTACGTTCACCCAATGACATAGCTTCACCGTGGTAAGAATCAAGCGCTGAAGCGGTAACACCACAGTCAGCGACAGGTACTTGCCAAGGGCCAACCATTTGGTCGCGGTTAACCATACCGGTTACTGAGCGATCACCAATAGTGATAAGGAAGGTTTTTTCAGCAACAGTCGGTAATGACAAAATTCTATCAGCAGCATCACTTAATGTAATATCAGCAACCATTAATTCATCACCGGTTGCGGTTTTAGTGGTTACATCTTTGAAGATTTTTGGCGTTTTACCCAATAACACATCCAATGGTAAATCAATAGGGGTGTCTAACTTATTGTTTCCTGAAAAGTGTTCATCAGTTACCGTTAAATGCTCTTCTTCTGTCGCTCGGCCAACAACCGCATATGGCGCACGTTCACGAGCACAAATATTTTTAAAGGTATCGAGATTTTCATCTGATACGGCAATAACATAACGCTCTTGAGATTCGTTACACCAAATCTCATGTGGCGCCATGCTACGTTCATCATTGGGTACGTTGCGAAGTTCAAATACACCACCGCGTCCGCCATCTGAGACTAATTCAGGGAAAGCGTTTGATAAGCCACCAGCGCCAACATCATGAATAAAGGCGATAGGGTTTTGCTCACCTAACTGCCAACACTTATCAATAACTTCCTGACAACGACGCTCCATTTCTGGATTCTCACGTTGCACGGAAGCAAAGTCTAAGTTTTCAGCTGATTGACCTGACGCCATTGAAGAAGCAGCACCACCGCCTAAACCTATGTTCATAGCAGGGCCGCCAAGGGCGATTAAATGGGCGCCAACGACTATTTCACGTTTTTGTACATGTTCATCACGAATATTACCTAAACCACCGGCCAGCATAATAGGTTTATGGTAACCACGTACCTCGTTGCCATTGAATGAGTTAACTTCTTCTTCGTATGTTCTGAAATAGCCCAAAATAGCAGGGCGGCCAAATTCGTTGTTAAATGCGGCGCCACCTAAAGGGCCTTCCATCATAATATCAAAGGCTGAAACAATACGACTGGGTTTACCGAAATCCGATTCCCAAGGCTGTTCAAAGTTTGGAATACGTAAATTTGACACTGAAAAACCCACTAAACCTGCTTTGGGTTTAGAACCAATACCGGTTGCGCCTTCATCACGAATTTCACCACCTGAACCTGTAGCGGCACCCGGGTATGGTGAAATAGCTGTCGGGTGATTGTGAGTTTCAACTTTCATTAAAATTTGAATGTCTTCGTGGTGGTAACCATAAACATTGCTTTGTGGGTCTGGGAAGAAACGACCACCTTTATTACCCACCATCACCGCGGCGTTGTCTTTATAAGCACTTAAAACAAAATCAGGGTTAACTTCATGGGTGTTGCGGATCATTTTAAACAGCGACTTAGGCTGTTTTACACCATCTATTGTCCAATCGGCGTTGAATATTTTATGACGACAATGTTCAGAGTTAGCTTGGGCAAACATATAAAGTTCGATGTCGTGTGGGTTACGACCCAACTTGCTGAAGTTTTCGAATAAGTAGTTTACTTCGTCTTCGGCCAGGGCAAGGCCCAATTCGATATTGGCTTGAACTAAGGCGCTCTTGCCGCCGTTTTCAATATCAATAACCGTAAGTTCGCCGGGCTCTGCGCTAGCAAATAATGCTGTTGCATCATTGAGTTCATTGAAGATGGTTTCCATCATGCGATCGTGGAGCAAGGTATTTAATGTCGATTGTTGAGCCGGCGTTAATGGCGCCAAATTTTTAGTAGTAACGTAATAAGCTAAACCGCGTTCTAGGCGAATAACTTTAGTTAAACCACAGTTATGTGCGATGTCGGTAGACTTTGATGACCAAGGTGAAATAGTGCCAGGTCGCGGCGTAACTAATAAAAATTGCCCAACAGGCTCATGTTCTTCAATTGTTGGTCCATACTTAAGAAGTTGCTGTAAAACTTGAGATTCTTCAGTGTTTAGTGCTTCTGTAATATGTGCAAAATGGGTAAATTCAGCATAGATATCCGTGACGGGCAGTTGCAGCTCAGAGCACTGATTTAGTAGCTTACTTACTCTAAAATCAGAGAGTGCTGGCGCACCGCGAAGGGTTTTCATCAACATCGACATAGTCTATTTCACCGGTTAGATTAATTAAGGATAAAAAACGCGCGTATTATAGATGAAATGGGGCGATTAGAGAAACGATTTGTCTCATTTGTCACTAATTTTCTTAGCACTAAATTAGTCGATTAATAAAAATAGCTTTTTTAATATCTCAATTCACGTGACAATAGGACCTATGATAAAAAAACAAATAAATTCATTTGCTAACCAAGTTAGCCGGCATATGGTGCTGGTTTTGTTTTTATTGCCATTAATCGTTATTTTCTCTGGCTGTAAAACGCAACAAGCACCAGCAAATTTACAGCGTATTATCGACCGAGGCTACGTAACGGTTGGTACGCTTTATGGCAACACCAGTTATTATCTCGACGCAGAAGGTCCTGCCGGTTTCGAATACGAACTTGCGAAAAAATATGCTCAATATTTAGGTGTCGAATTAAAAATGATGCCAAGCTACAACTTAAATGAATTATTTCAGCAACTCGATAATGGTAGCGTCGATCTATTGGCCGCAGGCTTAGCGGTAACCGAGGAGCGTCGCCAGCAATACCATTTCACACCCAGTTATGATGATGTCAGCCAAAAGCTAGTATTTAAACAAGGTAATATTAGACCACGTAAACTTGCAGATTTAACCGGTAAACTCGAAGTGGTGGAGCAATCTAGCCATGTCGAAAATTTAGTTAAGCTCAAGCAATCTAACCCTGAATTGGCGTGGGAAACAACAGGAGAACTTGATAGCGAAGAGCTTTTATTACGGGTGCTTTCAGGAGAAATTGATTACACCATTGCCGATAGCAATACGCTAGCCATTAATCGCAGATATTACCCAGAAATAAGTATTGGCTTTACTATTAGACAGCCTGAGCCGCTAGCGTGGATGGTCAATAAACATAATGATGATTCAATTTATGCCAGTTTAATTGAGTTTTTTGGTCAAGTTCATCATAACGGTGTTTTATTGGCCTTAAATGATAAATATTATGGTCATATAGAAGAATTTAATTATGTCGATACACGTATGTTTATCCAAGCGATTGAAAACAAGCTACCTAAATATCAGCCGTTGTTTGAAAAGTATGGCCAAGACGTTGATTGGCGTTTATTAGCTGCGATTAGCTACCAGGAGTCACATTGGGAACCGCATGCGCGTTCGTACACCGGTGTGCGGGGCATGATGATGCTAACCTTGCCAACGGCAAAACAAATGGGCATAAAAAGTCGTTTAGATGCCGAGCAAAGTATCCGTGGTGGAGCGAAATACTTTAAACAACTTATTGGCCGTATGCCAGCACGAGTTCCAGATCCTGATCGACTTTGGTTTGCGCTCGCTTCTTATAATATTGGCTTAGGTCATTTGAATGACGCACGCAATATTACTAAACAACAAGGCGGTGATCCTGATCGTTGGGTTGAAGTAAAAGAGCGTTTACCACTACTAAAACAAAAAAAGTATTATAAAAAAACTCGCTATGGTTATGCTCGCGGCGATGAACCGGTCAATTATGTTGAAAATATTCGACGTTACTATGATACGTTAACTTGGATGGATGATAACGCCAAGCACAACGCAGCTTCGAATGAGTTAACGGACACAGCAGTAGACTAGCGAAGGTTTTATCCCAAATATTGTATCTATTGTCATTAAAGTGTCATATAGGCTAGTAATAATAGTGCTAGATTTTTAGCTATGATAAGTCGTAAAACCAATCGACATTTAAAATTGCAGATATGTTTTCAAAGAGGATAAAATGAGAGTTAAGAAATACCTAGCCAGTAATCAGCGAAAACGAACATTGCGTCGAAACCAAGTAAGATTGGCGAATCGGCGCCATATGCAATTCTCGTTAGAGCAATATAGTAGTCAAGAACCTTCGGTTAATGCAAACAACGAGCTAAAAAACCCTTAGCTCGTCAAAATAACATTTTATAGTCATTGTCTTAAAACTAAATGTGTTTGCCTTGGCTCCAAGCTGATGTATTTAAAAGTTGCTCGCCAGCATCAACAGCACCACTTTCCATGGTTGTAGCCATTGAGTCGTTCCAACGGTTTAAGTAGCCAAACAATGATATAACACCTAGTATTTCAACAATTTCGCCGTCATCCCAATATTTGTGCAGCGTATTAGCAATATTGTCATCAACCGCATTGGGAACACTTGAGGCAGCAAGTGCAAATTCAAACGCGGCTTTTTCGGCTTCAGTATATAAATGGCTATCACGAAAATTCCAAATGTTTGTCAAACGCTCATCAGTGCCACCATAGCGTTGTGCCGCTAAAATAGTATGGGCCTCACAATATCGACAGCCAGTATTCGCACTGGTGATATAGCCTATTAATCGTTTTTGCTCGGCATTAACTCGGCCATCGTTTGCCATCACAGCCATGTTTAAGTTAATAAATGCTTTTGCTATTGCCGGGCGACGCTGCATGGTTAAAACGCTGTTAGGGCAAAAGCCTAATGTTTCATTAAAAAATCGTGCAAGCTCTGCAACTTCTTCATTCTCATCGCTGGCAAGAGGACGAACTAATGGCATATTTTCTCTCCAATGAAAAAACCGTAAATTATATAATTAAGTGACTATTTAACATATAACACAGATATTGCAAATGCAACATCTAATTAGCAATACAAGCAGAGATAGGACGTTAAATAAGATGTTTTAAAATATCGGGATATGGCTTGTGTCAATTATAGTGGCAAGGTAAAGTGATTTATCGGCCGTTTTTCATAATTTAAGGTGTCATTATTTCTTCATTAGCGAGAGAACAAGCATTTAACCTAACTAATTTGCTCGATGAGCCGTTAGATTTATCGGAGCATTTGCCATTTCGTATTGCTGTTGTCAGCAATTTATTGGCACTCAATCGTGATTTAAGTATACGTAGCTTATCGAACTTAGAGCCAAGAGAAATGCGGGTGTTGATTAATATTGGTTCATATATGCCGATTAAAGCGGCTGATATTGCGTATCAATCTCGCATTGACTCGTCGAACGTTAGTAGAGCGGTAAAAGTACTGTTAGCTAAAAAATTAATAGCTGCAGAGCCGGACCCAACAAGTAAAAATATCAAGTACTTAACGCTAACAAAACTGGGTGTGGGGCTATATAAGCAGATCACTGATGCACTTGATCCTCGAGCTCAAGCATTGGAAAGCATTTTAAGCGCGGAAGAAAGACAAAATTTTTATCAATGTTTAGCAAAAATAGAAACAAAAGCAGAACAATTATTAGCACAACAGGCGTTATCATTTGTTAATCAAGGTTTGGAAATTCCGGCCGATCAAAAAGAACTTTTACGCTGGTATAAAAAAAGTCATAGGCAGGCAACATAGTTGCTTTTGCATAGCTGCTAACCTTTGTCTATTTAGGAGTGCAATAATGCAAGAGCACGGATATTATAGCGTTAAGCTTGAACAAAACTTACTCAATATCACTTTAGTGGGTTCACTTAATGAGCAAGCGGCAGGCACTGCTTGTCAACAAATTAAAGCCAGTATAGTCGGCCTTAATGGTGATAAAGTGGTTGTGTTAGTTAACTGTTTAGATTACCAAGGCAGCACGCCACAGGCACATCAAATTTCTAATCAAACACTAAATTGGCTAAACCAGCAGAACTGCGTTGCAAGAGCGACAGTATACAAAGAAAAGATTCACCAAGATATTGTCAAACACCAGCAACCGGAAATATTTGGCATGAAAAATCGTCGAGAATTTCATTGCTTCGATGAAGCGCGGCAATGGCTTCTCGCACAGTTGTAAAAGGTACTAGTCACTCTTTATATTTTTCCAGTAAAACCGCACCATTATTTTCATTGCCTAAAATGTCCTCAGGATTATAGATAGGGCAGCTCTTCATCGAAAGACAACCACAACCGATACAACCATCTAACGAGTCTCTGAGTTTTTCTAAGTAAGCTATTTTTTGATTTAAACCTTGTTGCCAAAATTTAGATAACTGCTGCCAATCATCTTTCGTTGGTGTTCTTTTGTCGGGTAAATTGGCAAAAGCATTTTTTATTTCCTCCAACGATACCCCCATTTTCTGCGCGGCTTTGATCACTGAAATACGCCGCAGTACGTCACGTTTGTAGCGTCGCTGATTACCTTGATTTCGTAGACTTTTTATTAAACCTACTTGCTCGTAAAAATGTAAAGTGGAGACCTTAACACCGCAGCGTTTGGCAACGTGTCCGACAGTTAAATTAGCTTCTTCAAGCATAGCATTCTTCTTTTTTTACTTTTTTTGAAAATAACACTTTACCTCAAGTTTACTTGAGGTTTTATGATTGGTTTCAACATTAACACAAGGGAGATAAATAATGAAAATTTTTCAACGGAAACAAAATACCCCTAAGGTTCGAACAAACACTGATATTAATAACAGCCTGATACGACATAAATTTTTTCAAATATATAACGCTATCTTAAGTTATAAATAAGCAATAAGTGAGCCCAGTCTTAAAGTATTAATCATTGTAATATCAATATATTAAAGGAAATAACATGTTGTATTTAGAACATTTAAATTTAGTGGTTAAAAACATTCCGCAAGCATTAACATTTTATCAAGCGGCTTTTCCACATTGGCGTATCAGAGGTGGCGGACAGTCAACATGGCATGGTAAACCAAGACGTTGGTTACATTTTGGTGATGATAGTATTTATCTGGCTTTGAGCGATCATGGTGAAAGTGATATTCGCGATAATAAGGCTTTTCAAGTCGGCTTAAGTCACTTTGCTTTTGTGACTGACGAGTTGGCGCAAGTGACTCAACGGCTAAAAGCTGCAGGGTTTGTTGGCGTACAAGGTGATGGCGCGGAAGGTATTCGTAAAAATACTTACTTTGTAGACTCAGATGGTTTTGAAGTAGAATTTGTTGAATATTTAACGGCAGATATCGAAAAAAGAAATGATTATTAATCGTTGCGTTACGCCGGAGATTAGAGGGCTAAATCACTAGCATTGAATTATTCTATATTGAAATTTTAGCGTTAAATCATAAATAAAATGCCTCAAAGCTGAGGCATTTTATTTAGCAAATTAACTGCGTTACATTGCTTATTGCTGTTACTTGTATTTCCATGTCATATCGACACTACTATAAGTAGAGTAGGCACGAACACCAATGTACCAAGTACCTGCTGAAGGGTTGTCAATAGTACAGGTTTCTGTGTTGCCATTTAGCCAAGGGCGGCAAGTATAAGAGCCAGTCGTTGGCGAGCTAGTGTGTAGATATAAGTCAGCATCACCACTACCACCGGTAATATCAACAACCAACTGTGTAGCACCTGAAGGAACCGTTACCGTATCTCGTTGCCAATTTCCTTGGCTAGCCGCTAAATTACTTGCCCCACCAGTAGTCCACGGTGATGAACCGGCGCTTTTAAATCCGGCCATCGTTGCACCTGTAGCATTTAAAACTCGGGTGTTATCACTTAACGAACTCGTCCCGGTTGCTCTACCACTATAGGTTTTATTTGGGTTAGACCAAAATAATTGTCGAGTACAATTTGAGCTACAGTTGTAAGCCATTACTGTGCGCCAGCTTTGTTGTGGGTCCTGATAACCATGGCCGTATGAAAATGGTGAAGAGCTAGGATCATTTTCAGGGTTGTGCCTAGCACCTTGTAAATGCCCTAATTCATGGCCAAAAGAGTAATAGCCAGTGGCACAGTCATAATCGACAATAGCGAAGGCACTTGATGAGTTGGCATATATTGCATCTGCCTGACCACAATAGCCGTTAACATCACTCACAAGTACTACCATATCTGCACCATAAGTGTCGCGGAGCGAATGAACATTGTCCATGTAACCATCGTTAGTGGCGGCTAAGCGTGTTAAGTCACGTTCTGAGTTACTATTTTCACTATAACTAACCTGTGCGGTATGCACGACATTAACCGTTAAATTAACACCACTGCTAGCGTAACCATTATTAGTCTCTGTTTCAGCTAAGTCGATAAGTGAGGCGATATTACCCGATTGAGTTGCAGCAGAAGCCGTATAAACCACTAAAACGTCAATAACGGGATTTGCAACTAAAGCTAACGGCTGTGTTGAAAACTCAACTGGATTACTTTGATGGTCAATGTAGTCATCAGCATGGTCTTGCATGCGCGCTTCATTAATCAATTCAACACTATGTGCACCTTTATCGGTTGGGCGTATACGATATAACTTACCTTGATAACGAATCGTACCTGTTACCGTACCGTCGCGCTCAACTAAGGTGGCTGAATTTTGTTGTGCAGTAAGCGGGTCAATATTAGTATTCAGGCTTAAAAATTTTGATGAAACAATACCTTGCCAAACTAATGCACCAGACTTTTTGGTTTTTGCTTTGGTTTTATTGAATTCAATACTCAGGTTGTCTTCTAGTAAAATATTGATGCTTTTGGTATTTGCTTTTAACGCACCTTTATTAATTTTAAAAACACTACGCTTGGCTACATCAATTTTTAGTGCTTGTGCTGATTTGCTTTTTAGCGTTTCAACAGGTGAAAATAAATCATTTGCTGCTTGTGCTTGAAACCCGATAGTAAACATTGCAATGGTAAGTAAACCCAGTTTAAATTTATGCATTTCTCTCTTCCCTTAGTAGTCATACTCTGACATATATTAGTTTTTAAAATACAGTTTCTAAAGTACATTACGTCATTATTTTTATTCTAAGTAATTGTTAAATTTATACTTCTGATGACTGATACTATATTAGCTCATCAATTAATTTTATTTTTGAGCTCCATTGACGATAGCTTTTTTAAAGTTTTCAGTTCGAAAATTCCCGACAATTTTTGGTTGTGTGGCGACTAATCCACTTTTATTGTGGTTTTCATGACTAAATAACCCCAAAAAAAGCCGTCAGTGATGATGGTAATATTAATGTAATGAAATTTAGTTTACTGGTTTATAAGTCAGTTTTGACTTTTTGAGTGGGAAGGAATGTCTCCAACTGGTTGAGCAAATTTAATCATGCAGCTGAAGGTGAAAGTTTACTGATAAATCTTCTTTTTCTATAAACGATAGAGGTACAAAGAATAGAACACACACGAGTTTATCGAACACCGAGCTTAATCTTTCTTTACTGTTTACTCTCTGCTTTTCTGCTTCTCTGCTTTTTTCTCAGCTCTGCGCCTTTTGAAAAACGCTGAGAGCATGGCGCTGCATTCGTCGGCTAATAGTCCCGATTTAACCTCAACTTGATGGTTATGCTGTTGATGATTTAATAAGGGGAAGGCACTGCCTGCAGCGCCTGTTTTTAAATCTTTACTGGCAAACACTAACTGTTTTATGCGGCTATGTACTAATAAGCCTGCACACATGCAGCAAGGTTCAAGCGTTACGTATAAGGTGCAATCGAGTAGACGATAATTTTTGATGTTTTTACCGGCATCACGAATCGCCATCATTTCCGCGTGGGCTGAGGGATCGTTATTCATGATAGATTGATTAAAGCCTTCGCCAATAATTTTATCGTTATGCACCAGCACAGCGCCGACGGGTATTTCATTGTGACTTTGCGCCATATCCGCCAATGCTATCGCGCGGCGCATAAATTTTTCATCATCAGCTGAAAATGGTGTTTTCATCAGTAAATCTGCTGCTATCGGCAAATCTGAATTAGAGGGCTGGCTGTTGTTACTCATAAGCTATAAAAACATTTCCAATAAATCATTTAAGTATCTATGACCTAATTTACTGACAGACCAAAGTGCGCCATCGAATGCCATTAGGCCTTTTGCTTGTGCTTGTAGCAAGGTAGGTAAAACCGTATCTGTGCTTAAACCGGTATAGGCTTGATAGTCATCAAGCGAAAAGCCAGAAAATAAACGCAAGCGATTCATCATATATTCAAAGGGCAGCTCTTCGGCCGTCACAGTATGCAGTTTATCAAGTGCCTTTCTGTTGGTATCTAAATAGCCCTTGGGATGTTTTACTTTTACCGTACGGTAGATTTTTTGATTATCGACGTCGGTGACTTTGCCGTGTGCGCCACAGCCAATGCCTAAGTAATCACCAAATTGCCAATAGTTCAGGTTATGCTGACATTGATACTGTGGTTTGCTGTAAGCCGATATTTCATACTGCTGATAACCAGCCTGATTGAGCAGGGCAATACCTTGGTCTTGAATATTCCACAACACTTCGTCTTGCGGTAATTTCGGCTGTTTTGAATGAAAAGCGGTATTGGGCTCAATGGTTAATTGGTACCAAGAAATATGCGTTGGATTTAAACTGATCGCGGTTTTTAAGTCATCGAGTGCATGCTCAACACTTTGATCTGGTAAACCGTGCATTAAATCTAAATTAAAACTTTTAACGCCACATTCACTGGCAAGATTAGCGGCCGTTTTTGCTTGTTGGCTATCATGAATACGGCCTAACTTTATTAATTTATCTGATTCAAAGCTTTGTACACCTACCGATAAACGCGAAACGCCACCATTAAAAAAGCCAATAAACTTATCGGCTTCAACGGTACCGGGGTTGGCTTCTAAGGTTATTTCAATATCAGCTTTATGCTCAAAGCGTTGCAACACTTGAGTTAATAGTTGTTCGATGGCTGGCGCTGAAAATAAGCTCGGTGTACCGCCACCAATAAATATTGAATGCAACGGTCGGTTGTTGAGATTAAAGCGCGCGATATCGCTGTCTAAATCTAGCAATAATTGTGCGATATAGTCTTGCTCAGGGATCGCATGCTTTAAGGCATGTGAATTAAAGTCACAATAAGGGCACTTTTCTACACACCAAGGTATGTGAATATATAACGATAGCGGTGGGGCAATTAACATTTAGGTGTTTTCTTCAATCAGGTTTTTAGCAAGGTCTTTGCTCAGTAGCGGCACTAATTGTTGCAATGCCTGACCACGATGGCTGAGTTGGTTTTTTAGCTCTCGGGGCAATTGCGCTGAGGTCATTCTATGTTCAGCTTGCCAAAAAACCGGGTCATAGCCAAAGCCTTGTTCGCCATGTTTTTCACGACAGATACTACCTTGCCAAACCCCGTGACAAATTAACGGTGTTGGATCATTTTCATGACGCATATAAACCAAGACACAATGAAAACGTGCCGTGCGATTTTCATCGGCAACATTTTCTAATGCGGTTAATAGTTTATTCGTATTGTCATCATCACTGGCGTTCACACCCGCATAGCGAGCAGAGTAAACACCGGGAGCACCATTTAAGGCATCTACTTCTAAGCCCGAGTCATCGGCAATAGCCGGCATGCCAGTGATTTTCGCGGCATGGCGCGCTTTAATTATGGCATTTTCAACAAAGGTAGTGCCGGTTTCAGCAACGTCTGGCACATTGAATTCACTTTGTGGCTTTATCTCAATATGCTGCGCAGCTAATAAACTCGCCAGTTCTTTAACTTTACCCTGATTGCCGGTTGCCAATACGATAGTGGTCATGAAAAACACCTTTTAGAATATCTGAAATTAGTGCACTGCGTAGCGTCGTAATATGTTTATGTCGGCGCAGCGATAAATTAATTATAACAATGGCGCGCATAATACCTTAATCTACAACAAAGAGGGAGCGTCAAGCACTAAATTGCAAAGAACTCAGAGGCGATATGTCGTTAAAAGATACATTTTTAGCTTTAGTTATTATTTTTATCTGGGGCTTTAATTTTGTCATTATTGCTTGGGGTGTTGAATCTATGCCGCCACTGCTGATGGGCGGCTTGCGGTTTTTGCTGGTGGCGCTATTAGGTTCGCTTTTTATTCGTAAACCCAACATACCGTGGCGATGGATGGCACTTTATGCTTTTACCTTATGTTTTGGACAATTTTCCTTATTATTTTCTGCTTTAGCGTTTGGCATGCCAGCGGGGTTAGCGTCACTTGTTTTGCAATCGCAAGCGGTGTTCACTTTACTATTTTCGGTGGTTATTTTAAAAGAGCAGATCAAAGCTAGCCAAGTGATCGCTATGCTTATCGCGGGCACAGGTTTAGTCATTATTGGCAGCGCTGGGCAAGCAGGTAGTATGACCTTGCTAGGATTTAGCTTAACGATTGCAGCAGCAATAGCCTGGGGATTGGGTAATGTGGTGAATCGCTTGATCAATCAACGTGGTTATCGAGCTAATATTGGTTTAGTGATCTGGTCATCTTGGGTCGCTATGGTACCGTTTTTTCTAAGCAGTTATTGGTTTGAAGGAGAGCGGGCCATCATGCAAAGTTTACAAAATTTGAATTGGCTAAGTGTGGTGGTGCTATTTTATTTAGCTATTGCGGCGTCTATTACCGGCTATAGCCTTTGGAGTTACCTGTTAACGCATTATCCTGCCGGACAAGTTGCGCCATTAACCTTGGCTGTACCGGTTGTTGGCATAGCTTCGGCGGCATTATTGCTTGATGAAAGTATGTCTTCGCAGCAGGTCATCGGTATTTGTATTGTTATGATTGGACTATTGGTGAATACTTTTGGTACTAAGCTTTATCACTCTTTTAGCGCTAAAACGACGTAATCGTCATCTATTTGCATGTAATACACGTGCGCAAGTCAACATGTAGGTACTAAATAAAAACGGCACATAATTTACCTAAAGTATTTATAGTGCCGTTGGTATGTCAAATATCAATTATCTTTGTAAGCTAGTCAACATAGAATTTTTGCGAAAATTTTAAGTTATGCTGCTTGCCTTTATCAGTGATATTAATGTCAAAATATATGGTTTCTTCATTGGTATAACTGACTTGTGCCAGATAATAAACTGCATCCCCTTCAACAACTTCAGTAAAGTCGAGCGACTTTATTTGTCCGACATCATTACGGGCTTTACCATTGATAATAACTGTTTTAGATGGTTTACCTTCTTGGGTGTTATCAAGTACTGAAATGTTAACTAAGCCTTTATATCTGCTGCGCTCAATGCCATACGCTTTAGCAATTTCAGGCGTTAAAAACGTCGAGCTTAACGCGATATAATGAACGTTAATATCGTTCATTTTTTTCATGTTTTCAGCGTTACTTACTGTGGCAAATGCGATAGACAATACCGCAAACATTACCAGATTTTTAATGATGCTTTTCATGTTTATGACCTTAAAATGTAAGTCGTTATCGTTAAGTATATACGACTAATTCAATTAGGAAAAAATAACCCTTATACCATGGACCAATAGGGCACCCATCCACTTAATAAAATATTCAGCACATTTAATAATAGAAAGGCAATAAGCACCGATAGATCTAACCCGCCTATGCTCGGAATAATGCGTCTAATAGGGGTTAGCACGGGAGCGGTAAGTTGATTGAAAATCATTAACGTTGGGTTATAGCCTTGAACTACCCAACTCATTAATGCCATGATTAGCATGATCATGAACAGCAACATGCCCGCTTGTTTAATGAGATATATTAAACCTAAATACAAGGCAGAAATAATATCTATCGGGCCACCGTTAAGTAATGGAATGATAATAAAAGTTAAGGTGGCAACAACATAGGCCAAAACAATCGTAGCTAAATCGACGCCACCTAAGCCAGGAATAATTCGACGTAAAGGGATCACTAATGGATTACTCACTTTGACAATAAATTGACTCAGTGGGTTATAAAAATCAGCGCGTACTAATTGTAGCCATACACGCAATATTAAAATCATCAGTACTGCGTCAAAGGCAAACTTAAGCAAATAATTAATTGCTTCCATCTAAAAACTCCAAAATTATGATAATAAATCTAACGGTCGTTTAATTGTTTTATCAACCCAAATTACAGGCTAATAAGTTAAGCAATATTAATACTATTGCGCATTTTGCGCCATTTCTTTAGCGCGTGCTAATGCTGTGTTCATGGCCTTTGTAACAAGTTGTTCCAAGCCTCCTTCACTAAAGGCACTTATTGCCGCTTGTGTTGTACCGCCTTTTGAGCATACATTTTCACGCAACTTGCGGATAGATAATTTATTTTCTACCACCATTTTAGCGGCGCCTAAGGCGGTTTGCTGCACCAACTCTCTACTGTCCTGCTCGCTAAAACCATAAGCTTTAGCTTGTTTTTCCATTGCTTCCATAAACAAAAAGAAATAGGCAGGACCCGAACCCGATACGGCAATAATATGGTCAATTTGTTCTTCTGAATCTAACCACTTTATGATGCCAACCGATTCCATCAGTTTGCTAGTAAAGGCTTTTTCTTCATCGTTTATATGTGAATTGGCATAGATGCCGGTCACGCCAACGCCTAGTTGTGAAGGGGTATTTGGCATGGTTCTAATCACGGTACAAGGGTGATTTAGCGCCTGTTCGATTTGTTTTATCGTGCACCCTGCTGCAACCGAGATAAAACACTTTGCGCTAATATCGATACTTTTGCCAAACTGTCGGCAAACATCAGCAATAAAATGAGGTTTTACGCCGAGTACAATCACATCAGCAAATGCTGCTGCTTCCATATTATCTGGCGTTTGTTGTATACCATGAGCTGCTTGTAAAGCTTCTCGCTTTGGTGCAGATGGATTCGACACCATAATGTTTTCTGGCTCAAAACCGCTTTGTACAAGACCAGAAATAATGGCGCCGTTCATATTGCCTGCGCCGATAAATGCTATTTTTTTCATAATTTTCCTATCAAATATTACTGACTCACTACCAAAATCAGGTTAGTAATGAACTATTATTGTTTTAAGCGTGAACCGCCTTTATTGTCGGTGGTAGGCGACTTTTGTCTTAGCATTATACGTCGCGCTTTGAGTTTAATTCCGAGAGCCAAAAATTGCTGAGCCAATGCGTACGATAGTAGAGCCGGCATTAATAGCCAGCTGCATATCGGCCGACATGCCCATAGATAATGTATCTATAGTTGGGTAATTTTTTTGTAGTGCTATAAATAGACTTTGCATTTGCTTAAAGCTTGCCTGAGAAGCATTTTTTTCCGGAATGGCCATTAGACCACGTAAGCATAAGTTGTCACAAGTTTCGATGACCGCAAGTAGCGCAGGAAGCTCATCAAGTAAAACACCAGATTTACTTTCTTCACCACTAATATTCACTTGTAAACAAATGTTTAGCGGGGTATCTTGACCAGACCTATGCTCGTTAAGGCGTTTGGCTATTTTCGCTCTGTCGACGCTGTGTACCCAAGAGAAATGCTGGGCGATTAAGTTGGTTTTATTCGCTTGAATAGGGCCAATAAAGTGCCACGAAATATCGGCTTTACTTTGCAAGGCGATAATTTTTTCAACCGCTTCTTGGACATAGCTTTCACCAAAAGCGCGTTGACCGGCATCATAAGCTTGCTCGAGCATATTAATAGGTTTAGTTTTACTGACTGCAAGCAGCGTAACTTCGTTAGGCTTGCGGTGAGCATTTTGACAAGCAGAAGAAATTTGCAGTTTAACTTGGGCAATATTATCTTTAATAGCAATCATATTGTTTATTTCAGTTCTCAATGACTTATTCAGTTGTTAGTTCAATTATTAATTCGACTAAGAGGTTTGTATGGATATTACCGAATTATTAGCATTTAGTGTGGAAAATAATGCTTCAGATTTACATTTATCAACAGGAACTCCCCCGTCTATTCGCGTCGATGGTGATGTACGTAAATTAAATATACCAGCATTTGACGAGAAAGATGTTAACGCTTTGGTCTATGATATTATGAATGACCGTCAGCGAAAAGAGTATGAAGAAAAATTAGAGGTCGATTTCTCGTTTGAAGTACCAAATTTAGCACGTTTCAGGGTTAATGCCTTTAATCAAAATCGTGGCCCTGCCGCAGTATTTCGTACGATCCCAAGTAAAATATTGTCATTAGATGATTTAGGCTGTCCCGATATTTTCCGTGATATCTCAGCATTGCCGCGTGGTTTAGTTCTGGTTACTGGGCCTACCGGTTCGGGTAAATCAACAACCTTAGCCGCTATGGTTGATCATATTAACAAAAATAAACATGATCATATTTTAACCATAGAAGATCCCATTGAATTTGTTCATGAAAACCACTCATGCCTCATTAACCAGCGTGAAGTTCATCGCGATACGCTAAGCTTTAGCGCGGCACTGCGCTCGGCGTTACGTGAAGATCCCGATGTTATTTTGGTTGGTGAAATGCGTGATTTAGAGACCATACGTTTAGCGATGACAGCAGCAGAAACCGGCCATTTGGTATTCGGTACACTACATACAACGTCCGCGCCAAAAACTATTGACCGTATTATTGATGTTTTTCCTGGTGAAGAAAAAGCGATGGTGCGTTCCATGTTGTCGGAGTCACTACGTGCGGTAATTTCACAAACCTTAATTAAAAAGGTGGGTGGTGGTCGAGTAGCAGCCCACGAAATAATGATGGGAGTTCCTGCCATTCGTAACCTGATCCGTGAAGATAAAATTGCCCAAATGTATTCAGCTATTCAAACTGGTATGTCCCACGGCATGCAAACCATGGATCAATGTTTACAAAATTTAGTTAATCGCGGCATTATCACCAAACAAGATGCGATGGAAAAAGCACAAGATAAAAACCAATTTATGGGTTATTAGCCTAGCTAGTGTCGAATGGAAAAAGGTAACCAGATGAATTTTAATGATTTATTAGAAAAAATGGTGCAACACGAAGCATCCGATATGTTTGTTACGGCTAAATTAGCAGTCAGTGCAAAAATTAATGGTGAGCTACAAGCTATAGATGACAAAATTTTATCGTCAGATGAAGCATTAGGTTTAGTCCATGATGCTATGTCTGAAAAGCAAAAACTTGCTTTTGAGGAAGAAAAAGAATGTAACTTTGCTATATCCATTGACGGCATAGGGCGATTTCGTGTCTCGGCATTTTGGCAACGAGATATGGCGGGTATGGTTATTCGTCGTATTGTCACTGAAATACCAGAAGCGGATGAGCTTGGCCTGCCATCAGTACTAAAAGATGTGGTGATGTCTAAGCGTGGTTTAGTGTTATTCGTTGGTGGCACGGGTACGGGTAAATCAACATCGATGGCTGCACTCATTGGTTATCGCAATAAAAATTCACGAGGACATATATTAACCATAGAAGATCCAGTTGAATTTGTTCACGAGCATGCAAAATGTATGGTGACGCAACGTGAAGTAGGTCTCGACACTGAAAGTTTTGGTGCAGCGTTGAAAAGTTCTTTGCGTCAAGCGCCTGATGTCATCTTAATTGGTGAAATACGTAATCAAGAAACCATGGAGCATGCGTTGAGTTTCGCGGAAACAGGTCATTTATGTATTGCCACTTTACATGCTAATAATTCTAACCAAGCGATTGACCGTATTATGCATTTGGTGCCAGCAGAGCAACACGGAAAATTGCTGTTTGATTTAGCATTGAACCTTCGAGGGATTGTTGCTCAACAATTAATTCCAACACGCGATGGTAACGGTCGTGTGGCGGCCATTGAAATTTTGCTTAATTCACCTTATGTCGCTGAGCTAATTAAAAAAGGCGATGTGGGTAGTATTAAAGAGGTGATGGAAAAATCAACAGATCAAGGCATGCAAACCTTCGATCAAGCATTGTTTAACTTGTACCAACAAGGGCTTATTAATTATGCTGATGCACTGCACCATGCTGATTCACCTAATGACTTGCGCTTAATGATTAAATTACGCAGTAATGATCAAGGCGGAACAGGGTCTTTATCTGGTGTGACTATTGATGGCTTAGAACCAAAAGAACAGTAATGATAGTCTGCTAATGTAAGCTGAAAAAGCATGCTGATTTGGGCATGCTTTTTTTTGTCAGCTGTTTTTTTAAATAAAAGACAACGTCAAATAGTCTATAAAATACCAGGGTTATAAAAATAAAAGGACATTTTAATGATAACAATATCACGTTTACTTACTATTTTTTTCGCCATAACAACCAGCAACATAACAATGGCTGGAGCTGATAACTTTATCTCTGGCTCAGTGATCAAAAACTATGGCAAGCAGGCCAAAGTTCAGCAGGATCTTGATTTTGACAAAAGCATGATATTTAAAGTCGCTTTTGATATCAGTGAGCAAGGCAAGCTTGGTAAGATTAATCGACAAATTGAAACACTTGCTCGTTTTATCAATATGCATGTTGCCAATGGTGTGCCAGCAGAAAATATTCACTTAGCGTTAGTGGTGCACGGTAAAGCAGGATTTGATCTATTAAAGGGCGCGTTGTATCAAGAAAAATTCAACAGCAACAACGCTAACAATGCACTTTTACAAGATTTAATGAAAAACCAAGTAGAAGTTTATTTATGTGGGCAATCGGCAGCATATTACGACATTACTAATCAACAACTAGAGCCAGGCGTAAAAATGGCCTTGTCAGCGATGACCGCTCATGCGGTTTTACATAAAAAGGGCTATAGCTTAAATCCATTTTAGCCTGCGCGATATTATAAGTTATAGCGTGAACATCGTTGATAAGCCCCATAACCATAAAGGTAGGGTGACAATCGAGAATAACGTGGTGGTTACTACGGTGCCGGCAATCGTTTCTTGATGCTTTACTTGTTGCTTCGCAATCAAGTAGGCATTTACCCCGGTAGGGCTTGCACTTAAGATCACCAACGTCATGATTATTAGCGGCGAAAAATGAAAAATATAATGGCTAGTTAGCAGCATCAAAGCAGGCAAAAGTACTAGCTTTAAGACGCTGGCAGACAGTATAAATTTTATTTCACGACGAATTTTATAAGCAGCTAGTGAGGCACCAAGTAAAAATAAGGCGAGTGTAATCGCAGGCTTACCTAAAAGTAGTAAACTGTCATTGATTATGCTCGGTAATTTCAATGTCATTAAGTTAACTAAAAAACCGCTGGTTATGGCAATTAATAAGGGATTGTAAAAGGTTTGCTTGAGAAATACTCGCCAGTTAAATTGCTTAATGTTAACCGCTAGAACACTCGTGAGACCAAATAACAAGGCACTATGTAAGCTAACAACAAGAAATACCGTCGGTAAAACTTGCTCACCTAGTACCATTAATGCCACTGGCATACCAACAATGACGTTGTTCGAGTAACTTGCACCTAGGGCATAGACAGCGGAAGCAGGAAGGTCGCGCTGCAAGTGCAGATGAAAGAAGTAATTTATCAACCAAGCTAAGCCATAAACGACTAATACAGGGAAATAAAACGCGGCATAAATATTTAAATTTATTGTGCTGAGATCTGCATTAGCCAGTTGTTGAAATAAAAATGCCGGAATAGCCAGGTTGAAGGTGAATTTAGTTAAACCGTCAATTTGTACTTTGTTAAACCAAGCTTGTTTAGCTAATAAAAACCCCATAAAACCAATGATGATTAGCGGGCTAATAAGCGTAATAATGGCCATTAATAGTCCAGTTTATTGGCTGAACACGTCAGTATCGATAAACACGGTATTGGCAATATTATAATGTGATAGTGCTTTAGGTTTTTAGTATTGATTTTCAAAGTAACTTTCTATGATCAGTTTTGCCGATTCGGCATCAATATTATCTTTTTTCAGGTTGCGGTAGCCGCCATCAGCAAACAAAGACTCTTTTGCGGTTGCTGTGGTTAAACGTTCATCTTGGAACTCAACCTTAATACCAAACCTTCCTGAGACTCGATTACCAAATTTTTTCGCATCAAGGGTTAATTGTTGCTCACTACCATCCATATTTAATGGTAAGCCGACGACAATAAAGTCAGGCTGCCATTCTTTAATGAATTTAGTCATGCCATCCCAATCCGGAATACCATCACGTGCTTTAATAGAGCCTAAAGGTGATGCTAAACCGGTTAACTCTTGGCCAATCGCGACACCAATATACTTTTTACCAAAGTCAAAACCTATGATGGTGCGCTGACCAATTATTGCCTTACTCGCCATTATGCATGTCCAATTTCATTCGAAAGATGAGCCATATTGATACCCAATTTTTCAGTAGCTTTTTTCCAGCGTTGCTCAATGGGGGTATCAAATAAAATATTGTCATCAGCAGGGGTTAATAACCAAGAATTCGCTTTAATTTCTTCTTCGAGCTGTCCTGGACCCCAACCCGCATAGCCCAACGTTACCATATACTTTTCTGGTGCTTCATCTGTTCCCAGTGCCATCAAAATATCTTTTGAGGTGGTGATCATTACATTCTCACTTAAGGCTAAAGAGCTATTCCAACCCGATTGGGTACTATGTAAAACAAATCCCCTATCTTGAGAAACTGGCCCTCCAGTTAATACTTGTTGAGCAAGCTCGGGCGCTTCTTCCTTCGCTTCATTAATTTGTACCAATAATTCATTTAGCGTGACATTAATTGGCAAGTTAATAATTAATCCCATGGCGCCTTCGGCATTATGTTCACAAATATAAGTCACGGTTTTATTAAAGTAGGAGTCGTCTAAATTAGGCATAGCGATCAAAAGTTGATTCTCAAAACTATCCATAAATACACCTTAATGATCAGAAATTATAAGGGAAATACGCTAAATAAACTTACCTTTAGCGTCAGTTTTAGGTTTTGAATTTAGCGCTTTCTAATGTTTTGCTCGATGGCATCCATTAATTTTCCGCTGATGTTTATTGGGTATGCTGCTTCAATTTCTCGAATACAGGTTGGGCTAGTGACATTGATCTCAGTTACCTTGTCACCGATAACGTCTAAACCAACGAAAAATAAGCCACGTTTTTTTAGTTCTGGTGCGATAGTTTCAGCAATAAGTTTATCGCTAGCACTTAATGGACGAGCTTCTCCGCGGCCACCTGCGGCTAAGTTACCACGTGTTTCTCCTTGTGCAGGAATACGAGCTAAACAGTAAGGCATAGGTTCGCCGTTAACGATTAATATACGTTTATCACCATCAACAATTTCAGGCATGTACTCTTGAACCATAGCATATTGTGAAGAATGTGCCGTTAGCGTTTCGAGAATTACCCCAACATTAGGGTCATTTTCGCCGATACGGAAGATTGAAGAACCACCCATACCATCTAATGGCTTAATAATAATATCTTTGTTTTCTTTAAGAAACTCTCTAATTTTTTGGTTGTTGCGTGTTACTAAGGTTTTTGGTGTTAAATCTGGAAACCAAGCGGTAAATAATTTTTCATTACAATCGCGTAAACTTTGTGGTTTGTTAACAATTAGGGTGCCAGCAATTTCTGCGCGCTCTAGCATGTACGTAGCGTAGATAAATTCAGTATCAAATGGTGGATCTTTACGCATAAGTACGGCGTCTAAATCAGCGACATTGATATCTTCTTGAGCGTCCAGTTCATACCAATGATTAGTGTCATCAAATACTTTTATTTTCGCCGCAGTTGCTCGACAAACGCCTTGTTCTAAATAGAGATCCTGCATCTCCATATAATAAATTTCATAACCACGCGCTTGCGCTTCTAGCATCATCGCCATTGAAGAATCTTTTTGTACTTTGACCTCAGAAATAGGGTCCATTACCACGCCAATTTTTATGCTCATGTATTTTCCTAATTATCTTAATGTTTTTTGATACTAAATTAAGTCACCGTAGCGACATTGCAAGGCGGTGATTGCTGTTAAAGCGGCTGTTTCGGTTCTAAGCACGCGAGGCCCAAGTAATACGTCGTGAAAGCCTGCGCCATTGGCCGTGGATATTTCATCATTACTTAAACCACCCTCAGGACCAATCAGTAAACGCACACGATTATTCTCAATCGGTAGATTCATAATTGAATGCTGAGCTCTGGGGTGCAAATTTAATTTTAAAGCTGAACTATCTTGTTGCAACCAATCATCGAGATAAATCGGCAGTGCTACAATAGGGACCGCGCATCGGCCACTTTGTTCACAAGCACTGATGACTATTTTTTGCCATTGCTCATGTTTTTTTTCTAAACGCTCGCCGGTAAGCTTGACGCCGCAGCGCTCAGTAAATATCGGCGTAATCGTATTTACCCCTAATTCAACTGACTTTTGTAGCGTAAAGTCCATGCGATCACCGCGTGAAATACCTTGCCCTAAATGAATATTAAGAGGGGATTCATTTTCGACTTTATTTTTAGCGATAATTTCAATGTCAGCGCGCTTTTTACCGACATTACAAAGCTTAGCTTGGTATTCGTAATAGCTTTGTTGCTCTGCTACGCCGTTAAATAATGTGATTTCGTCGCCGTCTTTAAGGCGTAATACCCGTACAGTATGGCCAAAAGCGTCATCGCTTAATGCTTGCGTTTGACCTACTTCAAATGCTTGTGCTTGGTAAATACGAGGGTTACGCATAAAAAATGTCCATGTTTATCATTCGAGATCATAGGGTTAGCAATAGCTTTATTGATCATTTTAGTATCGATAAAGTGGCCAGTATGCTTTAAAACTGTCACAAACTATTGCTTCTAATATAGGTTGTAGATAAGGGCTACTCATCGAAAATTCAATTGTTTAGGGGAAAAATATTATATTATTTTTTGTCATTAAAGCTAAAAAAGTCAACTCAGTATATTGAAAATTTTTAATGTCTATCAAGCTTATGTTTATTTGCACTGCCCAATGAATGAAAAACTGTATTTAATATGTAACTAGAGCGAGTAAATCTTGAGAAAACATTGTTTTTGTTACTAATGTTTACGAAATTTCATACTGTACTATACTTTTTAATTATAAAAATAAAAGTCAACATTTGGCTGCACCATTCAAACCTCAAATAGGAGTTAGTTGATGTTCACTCAACTGAATAATTTGTCAATTTTTTCATTTAAGTATTTAGCAAAATATATTGTGGTAGCTATTTTCTCAGTTTTTATAATCGCGTGTGAGCAAAAGCAGCAAACTGCGCCGCCAGCGCCGCCGGCTGTTTCAACGTATAAAGTATCAATGGACAAAGTTGGTAATTATCGTGAATTCGTTGCACGTACAGTCGCCTCAAAAAAAGCAGATTTAACCGCACGTGTTGAAGGCGAGCTAATTGAGCGATTGTTTAAAGAAGGCTCAGTGGTTAAAAAAGAACAAGTGCTATTAAAAATTGATCCAAAAACCTATATCACAGCACTAGAGTCAGCTAAGGCTGATTTAGCCAGTAAAGTTGCTGGTGCAGAAGGAGCAGCTCGAGATTTAAAACGGGGTAAAGAAGTTGCCGGCCAAGGTTATATTTCGCAATCTGATCTTGATAAATTAACCACCAAAGACTCGCAAGCACAAGCCGCTGTAAATGTCGCCCAAGCAGCATTGGAGCAAGCTGAACTTAATCTTAGTTATACTACCATTAAAGCGCCGTTCACTGGACATATAGGTAAAGCAAACTTTAGTGTTGGTAATATTGTTGGTCCAAATAGCGGTGCATTGGCAGCACTCACGGCCACTGATCCGATGTATGTCAGTTTTGGTGTCGAAGAAAGTGAATTTATTTCATACATCCAAGACAAACGCGCGAATAATGAAATAGCAGATGAATTGGATATCAGTTTAAGGTTACCCAATAACACCATTTATGCCGAGAAAGGAAAAATAGTATTTGCTGACACTAAAATAGAACAGGGTATGGGTAATGTTGAATTGAGAGCAATATTTGATAACCCGAATGACATTATTCTCCCAGGTCTTTTTGTTACTTTAGTAGCTGAAAGTAAAGATAAAAATAGTATGGCGTTAATTCCTCAAGCGGCGGTTCAAGAAAATCAACAAGGTAAGTTTGTGTTGATCGTTGATAGCGATAACAAAGTAGCACAGCGCATTGTAACTTTAGGCCGACGGATTAATGCAATGTGGCTGGTTGAGTCTGGCCTAGAAGAGCATGAACGTGTGATCATAGAGGGGCTGCAAAAAGTACGTAATGGTATTGAAGTCGCCCCCGTAGACAAACGAGTAAACGCGCTCACTGGTGTTATTTCTGATTATTTGACAGAGTAAGGGGCAAATAATGATCAGCAAAACATTTATTAATCGACCTAAATTTGCCTTTGTTATTTCTATTTTGATCTCCTTAGCTGGCTTAATTGCAATGCTAATATTACCGGTCAATATGTACCCTCAGATCACGCCTCCACAAGTTCAGATCACCGCGGTATATCCGGGTGCAAGTGCGCAAGTTGTCGAAGAGTCGGTGATAAGACCGATTGAAGAACAGGTTAATGGTGTGGAGGATATGCTTTATATCGAATCAACAGCATCAAATAACGGCACCGCCACCATTACCGTATTTTTTAAAGTTGGCATTGATGATGATATTGCACAAGTTAATGTGCAAAACCGTGTAGCATTAGCGCAGAGCTCACTGCCGAGTGAAGTTACGAAACAAGGAGTAAGTGTTAAGAAAAAATCTAGCTCGATGTTGATGGCAATAACGCTATATTCAGAGCAAGAGAATATTGACCAATTGTTTCTAAGTAACTATGCCACCAACTACTTAACAGAGCCTTTAGGGCGGATAAAAGGGGTTGCTGCCGCATCTGTGATGGGCGAAATGAGCTACAGTATGCGAGCTTGGTTAAACCCTGATCGTATGACGTCATTAGGCATTACAGTTACAGAAGTTCAGCAGGCATTGAAAGAGCAAAACTTAATTGTCGCTGCCGGTAAATTAGGTGGCAGCCCAACGCTACCAAATCAACAGTTTGAATATTCTATTCAAGCAAAAGGGCGACTGAAAACTCCTGAAGAGTTTTCTCAAACCATTATTCGTGCTAATTCAGACGGCAGGTTTATCCGCTTAGGTGATATCGCCCGGCTTGAATTAGGCTCTGAAAATTATGACGTACAAGCACGTTTAAACGGCAAAGAAACCGCTTTTCTTGTCATTTATCAGTTACCAGATGCTAACGCAACAGAAGTTGCCAGTCTAGTTAAGCAGGAAATGGATAAGCTATCGCAAAGGTTCCCTGACGGTTTGGAATACGCCATTCCCTATGATACTACCGAATTTATTGTCCGTTCAATTGAAGAAGTACAAATAACACTTTACCAAGCCGTAGGTTTGGTCATTTTGGTGGTTTTTTTATTCTTACAAAACTGGCGCGCAACCATCATTCCATCTATTGCTATTCCGGTATCGTTAATTGGTACGTTTGCCTTTATGCAACTCATGGGCTATTCAATTAACACCATTACTTTGTTTGGTTTGGTGTTAGCCATAGGTATAGTGGTTGATGATGCTATTATTGTTATTGAAAACGTCGAACGTATTCTTAAAGAGGAAGGCTTACCTATTAAGGAAGCGGTCACTAAAGCAATGGAGCAAGTTTCAGGGCCAATCATTGCTACCACATTAGTATTACTTGCTGTTTTTGTTCCTGTGGCCTTTATGCCCGGTATCACCGGTGAATTGTACAAACAATTCTCTGTTACTATTTCTTTTGCGGTATTGATTTCATCAATTAACGCTTTAACGTTAAGTCCAGCTTTGTGCACCGTGTTGTTAAGTGCAGAAAAAATGAAACCCGTACGTTGGTTAATCCCTTTTGAGCGATTAATTTCGCGAGTGACAATATCATATACTGGTGGCGTTAATTTTTTGTTAAAACGCGCTGTGCGTATTGGTGTACTCGTGCTGATAATGTTTGGAACAACAGCATGGATAACGAGTGAAGTACCGACCGCTTTTATTCCAGATGAAGACCAAGGCTATTTATTCTTGGATGTACAGTTACCTGACGCCGCATCTTCTAACCGTACTGAAGCTTTGCTAGCGAAAATCACACCAATCATTCAGCAAGACCCTGCAGTAACTGACGTTATAATGGTTTCAGGTTCATCGTTATTAGGTGGTGCCGGTTCAAATAATGCATTAGGTATTATTATGCTGAAAGATTGGGAAGAACGTACAAGTCCTGAGTTGAAATTAAGATCGACTATAGGTCGTTTAATGGGACAACTTTGGGCAATGCCAGATGCTCAAATTATGATTTTTAACCCACCGCCAATTCCCGGTTTAGGAACAAGTTCAGGTTTTGAATTTAAGTTACAAGATAGCGAAAATCGAAGTCCTGCTAGTTTAGCACAGGTGATGAATGGTTTGATTTTTGATGCTAATCAACGACCTGAATTGAGTCGCGTATATAGTACATACCGCGCTAATGTGCCGCAGTATTTTCTAGAAGTCGATCGCAATAAAGCGAAAGCACAAGGTGTGGCGTTATCAGATATTTTTGTTACCTTGCAGGCACAACTCGGGTCAATGTACGTTAATGACTTTAGCCAATTTGGTCGCACTTATAAAGTAACCTTACAAGCTGAAGCTGAGTTTCGTAAAGAGCCTGCTGATTTACGTCATTATTATGTGCGTAATAGTGCTAAAGAGATGGTAGCTCTTACAACCTTGGCTAAACTTACGCCGATTTTAGGACCAACAAGTATTAGCCATTTTAACTTGTATCGTAGTGCTGCTATTAGTGGTCAAGCAGCTCCTGGGTATTCTTCTGGTCAAGCTATTGCGGCGATGGAAGCACTAGCGAGCAACTTACCTCAAGGTTATGTTTATGAGTGGTCGGGGCAATCAAAACAAGAAATTGAAGCTGGCAATTTAGCACCAATTTTATTTTCTTTAGCGATTGTTTTTGTCTATCTGTTTTTAGTGGCGCAATACGAAAGTTGGACAATCCCATTTTCTGTTATCGCGGCGGTGCCATTAGCTATTTTAGGAGCTATGTTGGCATTGTATAGTTTAGGTCTGGCAAATAATATTTATGCTCAAGTTGGTTTGATATTACTTATAGGGCTATCGACTAAAACCGCGATATTAATTGTTGAGTTTGCGATGGAGCAACGTGCGGCAGGTTGCAGTGTTTTAGATGCAGCACTTAATGCCGCTCGTTTACGTTTTCGGGCAGTGCTAATGACAGCATTATCTTTTATTTTAGGCGTATTACCGCTTGTATTTGCCTCAGGGGCCGGCGCAGGAAGTCGCATTTCTTTAGGTGTTACTGTATTGGCCGGCATGATTGCTGCGACGTTATTTGGCACCTTATTAGTGCCATATTTTTATATGATTATTCAACGTATGCGTGAATACATTAAAGGTGAGGCAAAGCCAGAAGTACAAGAGGTAAATAATTAGCAATTATGCCTTACTGAGATTTAGAAAGCAGAGATAAAATAAATTGAGTAAAGGGATTAACAAGCGTTTTTAAAAACTATTTTATGCCTGTTAATCCTATTTTATCGCGATATGACGAGAACTGAGCAGACTTAATAAAAAAAACCGCTCAATGAGCGGTTTTTTATGTTTAACTTTAACGCTTTTTTACGACGCGTATTAGATGCCGGCAGCTAAACGCAGCGCTTCGGCTCTATCGGTTTTTTCCCAACTAAACGCGGTAAACGTATCATCACCTACGGTCATTTCAAAAGGTTCACGGCCAAAGTGACCATAGGCAGCGGTTTGCTTATACATAGGATGCAGCAAATCTAACATTTTAGTGATGCCGTATGGACGTAAGTCAAAATGTTCACGCACAAGTTCAACCAAACGCTGCTCAGATACTTTACCTGTGCCAAAGGTATCAATTGAGATTGATGTTGGCTCAGCAACACCAATAGCATAAGAAATTTGAATTTCACAACGATCAGCTAAACCGGCAGCAACGATATTTTTTGCCACATAACGGCCAGCATAAGCTGCACTGCGATCAACTTTTGATGGATCTTTACCTGAAAATGCACCACCACCGTGACGAGCCATGCCGCCATAGGTATCAACAATGATTTTACGACCGGTTAAGCCACAATCGCCTACAGGACCACCTATAACAAATCGACCGGTTGGGTTGATATGATATTTAGTATCTTTAGTTAATAACTCTTCTGGCAAAACATGTTTAATTATGTTTTCCATCACAGCATTGTGCAAATCTTCTTGCTTGATATCAGGGTTATGTTGCGTTGACAATACAACAGTATCAATGGCTACGGGCTTGTTATCTTCATAAATAAAAGTAACTTGGCTTTTCGCATCAGGACGCAACCAAGGTAAGACACCAGATTTTCGAGCTTCAGCCTGGCGCTCAACTAAACGATGCGAATAGTATAAGGGCGCTGGCATCAATGTTTCAGTTTCATTGGTGGCGTAACCAAACATTAAACCTTGGTCACCAGCACCTTGATCTTCAGGTTTTACGCGGTCAACACCTTGAGCAATTTCAGGTGACTGTTGGCCAATTAAATTCATAATGCCACAGGTTTCGCCATCAAAGCCAACATCTGAGGAGGTATAGCCAATATCAGAAATAACATCACGAGTGATTTTTTCTAAATCTACCCATGCAGATGTAGTAACTTCACCTGAAATAATAGCAACACCAGTTTTTACCATAGTTTCGCAGGCTACACGTGCATGCTTGTCTTTGGCAATAATAGCATCTAAAACCGCATCAGAAATTTGATCGGCAATTTTATCCGGATGTCCTTCTGATACTGACTCAGAAGTAAAAAGGTGTGTAGACATAAACCCTCTGTATAAATTAACTGTAAAACTTAATAGCGATAGTCTAACTGTTTCGCAAACTATTTCCTACCATTATTTACGCCTAGATGGCTAAACGTCTTTGACTGCTGTTTTTTGCGGCCCTAATGTTTCTTTGACATTAGTGTCGCCTAATAATAACTGCTCAGGGATAGTGTTTTAACTGCAGAGGACGCTGCCAAATATGACTAAAAAGTGCTTGTTGTTTTGAGCAATGCATCGAGCTATAAAATGCTTTTGTACCTAAACGACTATTAGAATTGATTAGTTGATGTAATTTCAGCTGTCGTTGTAGTTGCTCGGTTACCGGTTGAGCCGTTTCCATAATGACCACGTCATTGCCGCATATATCTTTAATTAGATCACTTACTAACGGGTAATGGGTGCAGCCTAACACGATAGTATCAACACCTTTGGCTAACAGTGGTAATAAATAAGCGTTCAATAATGATTTGCACTCAGCCGTGTTTTTTTTATCTTGTTCAATAAGTTCGACTAAACCTGGGCAGGGTTGTATGGTCACTTGCGTGTTATAGCTATATTGTCCGACTAACGCTAAAAAACGTTGGTTTTCAGCGGTCGCTTTGGTGACTAAGATGGCTATTTTTTTATTTTTGCTTAAATTGGCTGCCGGTTTTATCGCTGGCTCAACGCCAATAACAGGCATTGAAATGGTTTGACGTAACTGGTCTATCGCATTAACAGTCGCGGTATTACAAGCTACAACAATGGCTTTAACGTTACGCTCAATAAACCATTGGGCAATTTCATTTACCCGTTGTTGAATAAATTGTGGTGACTTTTCACCATAAGGTGCATGCAGCGTATCGGCGACATAGAGCAAATTTTCATTAGGTAATTGTTTTTCAATACATTGGGCGATGGACAAACCGCCAACACCGGAATCAAATATACCAATGGCATCAGTATTCACCGCAGGGCGTTCATTTTTCAAAGTTAAATTGGCTGTTTGTATATCGATGTTATTTTGCAAAAGCATTAATAAGCGCAGCTTTAAGTCGTGATGTAGTTAGTTGTGCTAAGTATATTATTAACTGGCAAATAAGGTCTATATATTAATAACAAAGTTAGTTTTTATTCAGGATTTTAACTATATAAATAATAATGTTTGTATAGTTTTTTGTTTATATTTAAACTCATCTTTAATGGTAAGTGGTTACAGGAAGTTCGATGAAAAGTGATGTCTCATTAGCCCGTGTTAAACAGTTTCCGATATTGATGTGGATCTTATTGTTTGGTTCATTTATTACGCGCGGCAGCTATTACATGGTTTGGCCGTTTTTAGCGGTAATTCTCTATGATAAGTTTGCCTTATCAGCCACACATGTCGGACTTATTCTTTCAAGCGCTGCGGTTATTTCTGTGTTGGTGAGTTTTGTTGGAAGTGCACTCTCTGACCGTATTGGCCGCCACCCATTAATGTACTTCAGTGGTCTTTTATATATCATTTCTTTTTCATTATTAGCACAAGCAAACTCTATTGTTGGCTATGCGTTAGTGATCACGCTGTGCTCGATTGCGACGGCGTTATGGCGACCACTAGCTTCTGCGTTAATTGGCGATATAATTAAAGATAACAGCACCCGTGAACTCGCCATGCAATCATTATATTTTATTGTTAATGTCGGTTGTGCTGTGGGTCCTATGCTTGGACTATGGCTGGGTTTAACTGGAGAGCAGTCTAGTTTTTACATTACTGCAGGGGCTTTTGCTTTTCTATTAGTGCTTCTATGGTGGGGGTTTCATCAGCATAAGAAGTTTGACAGCGAAGAAGGAGGCAACACTAAGACAGCGGTTATCGATAGCACAGTAAACAACCATATTTTAACGCCTGAACCAACTCAAACTCATGCCCAAGCTAAAGTAAAAAAGCCGCTAAACAATAAGAATAAAAGTCAACTTCTTAAGGTATTAGCTGCAGATAAATTATTGCAATGTCTTATTTTTGCGAACATTTTATGTATGTTCATTTATGCGCAAATGGACAGTTCACTTATTCAGTATTTAACACGTGCTAAAGTGCCTGATCTACTTGAACTGATCTCAGCAATGATTCTTACCAATGCGTTAGTGATTATCTCAACCCAATTTTTATTATTAAAGTTGATGGCAAGTTTATCGCTCGTCAATCGAATACAAGTAGGCCTAGTATTATTGATGTGCTCACAAGTTTGGTTAGCGGTTAATCCATTGACGCTATTTTGGGGCTGGATAGGTGCGATTGTGGTGATGAGCTTAGCTGAAACTATTCTTTTCCCTACCATGAATGTTCATATTGACCGCCTAGCTCCTGCGCACCTGCGTGGCGCGTATTTTGGCGCAGCGTCGTTTTATGAATTTGGCTTTGCGATAGCGCCGCTTGGCGGTGGTATTATCCTCGACCAACTTGGAGGCTCTTGGCTGTTCTTTATAACCGCAGGTTTAACATTGCTGGTTATCTATCTTTATAGCGTATTGAATGACTTACCCAGACCCGACTTTACAAAATTTAAACCACAGTCAACTACCGAGTAAGTTTATAAATTATCTCCTGCAATAATAGGTAACGGTAAGTAATTTCGAACCTTGAGGGGAAAGTAACGGTTAAAATACTGCAGCTATTTTTAAGATAAAATCAAGATAATGACTTCCAAGGTGCCGCCGTTCACATAGTCTTGGATATCGGGTGCTTGTCTAGTGTTGCGCGGAAATATCGTTGATATTATTTAAAATAAGAAAAGGGTGTGAATTCCAAGGTGCCGCCGTTCACATAGTCCTGAACATCGGGTGCTTGTCTAGAACTGTGCGGAAATATCGTTGATATTATTTA
>OJDR01000033.1_pt1 | contig 63948 bp, 50 predicted proteins | sample 1593081 | NCBI WGS metagenome assembly OJDR01 (sample SAMN05416873, study PRJEB24817) | seawater metagenome | isolation source: Sea water | place: Canada:Atlantic | collected 2013-11
TAGAGTGGTCAGTTTTTTAAGTAGGCTATTGTTAATAAATGGATGGGTTTAGGAGAGTGTGTATGCGAATTTGGGGGTTGATGTTGACTGCGTTGGCAGTCATTAGTTTGCAAGGCTGTGGTAACGGCGGCGAAGAGCTAAATAGTATTAAGGCCACTGTGGTGCAGTTGGCGGATGTGAAGTCTAAATCAGGAGAGCAGGTCTATACCTTTCCTGCCAAGGTGGCACCTAAAAGTACCGTTAATTTATCTTTTCGAGTGGGCGGGCGCCTTCAGAAAGTAAACCTTCCTGAGGGTCGTTATGTTAAAAAAGGGGATTTATTAGCGCAGCTTGATCAAGAACCCTTTAAACGTGCAGTTTCTATTGCCGAAGTTCGTTTGAAGCAATCTAAATTAGAATTAAAGCGAGTGAGAGCCATTGCCACTAAAGGCATTGGCTCAGAGAAATCGGTTGATAATGCATTGGTGGCTTTCGAATTAGCCACCCTTGAATTGGAAAATGCTAAATCAAATTTAAACTACAGCCGATTAAGAGCGCCATTTAATGCCTTGGTGGCAAAGCGTTTAATTGAAAATGAAGATTACATTCAGGCTGGTACTCCAGTGGCGCATTTACAGGATTTCTCGCGCATACACTTTGAATTTGATGTGTCTGAGCGCTTGGTAAGTAATTATCGACGTAAGCAAGTGAATAATGCCAGTGTTCAAATGGGTGGCTCAATAGATAACAGCTACCCCATCCAATATGTGGAACACAGTACCGAGCCTGACCCAGTGACTCAAACCTATCAAATTGTTTACGCCATGGATTTACCAAAAGGGGCCGATATTACCCCAGGCATTCGCGCCACGGTGACCATAAAAGGTGACAACCAAGGCACCATGAGTGTGGTGGGGGTGCCAATTAATTCAGTGGTCACACACAGCGATAACAGCCTATATGTTTGGCTATATAATCCGCAATCGCAAACGGTTCACAAACAAATGGTGACCGTCGGTCCCATGGCAAATGGCTGGATCGCTATTTTGTCTGGTCTTGAAGACGGCCAAAAAGTGGTGGCAGCGGGTGCTTCTAAAATGCAAGAAGGGATGCTTGTGCGCCCTTATGTAATGCAATAAAAGGGGCGAACATGGATATTGCAAAAGCGTCGATAAACACCCCGGTTAACACCTGGCTACTGATTATAATTTGTTTTATTGGTGGTTTGATAGGCTTGGGGGATATAGGCCGTCTAGAGGATCCCGCTTTTACCATTAAGCAGTCTCAGGTAGTGACAGCCTTTCCCGGAGCCAGTGCTGAACAAGTGGAACGAGAGGTGACAGAACCTTTAGAAACCGCCATGCAGCAAATGCCGCAAGTGCTGCGAGTTACTTCCATCTCTAAACCGGGTTTGTCTGAAATTTCGGTGGAAATGAAATCTAAATACGATGGCACCGAATTACCACAAATTTGGGATGAACTTCGCAAGCGTATGAGCGATGCACAAAACAGTTTGCCCACCGGGGTAAGACCCATTCAGGTATTTGATGATTTTGGCGATGTATACGGTTTGTATTATGCGCTCACCGCACCGGACTTCACTCCTTACCAGTTACGAGAGTTTTCTCGAATTATTCGCCGCGACTTATTAACGGTGCCCAATGTTTCTAAAGTGTCGGTGAAGGGGGTTTTAAAAGAACAAATTACCGCCACCATTAATACCAGCCAATTAGCCAATTTAGGTTTATCCCTGCCAGACGTTAAGCAAGCGTTAAATTTTAGTTTGCGCCCCTATAGCAGCGGCCGACTCATTATGGATGGGCAGCGCATTCGAATTCCAGTGGAAAGTGCCGGATCTAAAATTGACGCCATTGATAGCATTACCATTGGTATTCCAGGTGCCACCTCGCAAATTCGAATTACCGATATTGCCGACGTATCGCTAGACGTTGTGGATATTCCGCAGTTTTTAGTGCGTCATAATGGTCAGCCAGCCATTACCTTAGCCATTGCCGCCAACAAAGAAGCCAATGTGGTGGAAGTGGGTAAAGCGGTAAGAGCACGTATTGAGAAAATATTACATGAATTACCTGCCGGTATTTCACTGGCGCCTATTTACGATCAAGCTCAAGTGGTTGATGAATCGGTAAGTGGTTTTATTTTAAACTTGGTCATGTCGGTAGCGGTAGTCATTGCCACTCTATGTATTTTCATGGGTTGGCGCGCCGGTGTGGTAGTTGGAGGAGTATTACTGCTAACGGTGCTGGGCACTATTTTGGTCATGTGGCTTTATGGTTTGAACCTGCAACGAATCTCTTTAGGTGCGTTAGTGATTGCCATGGGGATGCTGGTAGATAATGCCATCGTAGTGGCCGAGGGCATGATGCTGCGCATGCAAAAAGGCATCAGTGCGCTGGAAGCTTCTAGCCATGTGGTGAAGCAAACTCAGTGGCCGTTATTGGGTGCTACGTTAATAGGCATCGCCGCGTTTTCGGGCATTGGTTTATCTAATGACAGTACCGGTGAATTTCTATTCTCTTTATTTGCGGTAATTGCCATTTCCTTATTTTTAAGTTGGGTGTTGGCCGTAACCGTTGCGCCTTTATTTGGTTCGTACTTTTTCAAGGTAGGGGCTACCAGTGAGGCCGCAGACTTTAATAGTGTGTTCCATACTCGTTATCAAAGTGTATTGATGAAGGCATTAAGAAGCCCAGGTAAAACGGTATTGTTATTGGTGGGCATTACTTTATTGAGCTACTTCTCTTTTGGTTTTGTGAAGCAAGGTTTTTTCCCACCATCAAATACGCCCATGTTTTATGTGCATTATTGGGGGCCACAAACGCGAGACATTCGGGTGACGACCGAGTTTTTGAAAAAGGCTGAAGCCTTAGCCATGAAGCACGAAGAAGTGGCGGCACTGACCACGTTTGTAGGCAAAGGGGGAGAGCGATATACCCTGACTTATAACCCCCAGCAGTCTAATGAAAGTTATGGGGAGTTAGTGATACGTACCCATAGCCGTGATCAAATTCCTGGTTTAATTGCCCAGCTTAATGAAGAGCTCACGGCACTTGACCCAGATGCGCAAATTTATATGGAGCGCATTGTATTTGGTCCTGGCAGTGGTGCGAAATTAGAGGCACGTTTTTCGGGCCCTGATAAAGCCATTATTCGTGAGTTAGGCACTCAGGCTGAAAATATTCTTAAATTAGATGGCCAGGTGATTGATGTTCGTCATAACTGGCGTGAAAAAGAATTGGTATTGATTCCTGAATACGATGACTACAACGCAGGCATTGCGGGTATTACCCGTGCTGATTTCTCCGACGCCATTCAGTTTGCCAGTAATGGTTTAAAATTAGGCAAATTACGAGACGGTGACTTTAGCTACGATATCATTGCAAAAGCAGATACCACCAATCAGGTGGATGATATGCAAAAGTTAAATGACGCCTTGGTCTGGAGCCCCTATCAGCGCAGTTATGTGCCGCTTCGTCAAATTAGCGCCAACTTAAATGTGGTGTCAGAAGGGGTCTTAATTCATCGACGTGATCGGCTTCGTACTATTACCGTTATGGCTGAACCCGGTTTAAACGAAACAGCCGGGCAAGCATTAAAGCGCTTAAAACCTCAAATAGAAGCCATTAAGTTACCCGAAGGTTATAGCCTAGAATGGGGTGGTGAATTTGAAAGTGCTCGTAAAGCGCAGGAGTCTTTGGGTGGTGGTTTACCATTAGGGTTCTTGGTGATGATTTTAATAACCATTTTCTTATTTGGCCGTGTGAAAGAGCCATTAATTATTTGGTTAATCGTGCCCATGGCGGTGTGCGGTGTGGTGGCAGGTTTATTGATTGCCGACTTGCCTTTTGGCTTCATGTCGTTACTGGGGTTCTTAAGTTTGTTTGGCATGCTGATTAAAAATGCCATTGTATTGTTAGAAGAAATTGACATACAAATTGAGGACGGGTTAGAGCCCCCTAAAGCAGTGGTAGAGGCCAGCTTAAGTCGTTTACGCCCAGTGGCATTGGCTGCGATTACCACAATACTGGGCATGTGCCCATTATTGTTTGATGCTTTTTTTGCTGATATGGCCGTGACCATCATGGGCGGCTTAGCGTTTGCTACAGTACTCACCATGATTGCTGTACCTGTGTTGTATAGCCTTTTTTATGGCATTAAACAGCCGAGTAAATGAGCTAGTATAAATGATGCCTCTATCGCCCTGAGTGATTAGAGCACAAAGGTGCAATTTAAAAAGCTTCAGCCGTTAAACGCTGAAGCTTTTTTGTTTTCAATGAACTCACTTTAATGACGTTTATTCATTAGCCAATAACCCATTACACACTAAAATTAACAAGTATTGAAAGGGAGTTAAAAATGCAGCAATTGGCTGACAGCAATAATATCATGCTTGATTTAGAAACCATGGGAACAGGTTCTGACGCTGCCATCATTGCCATTGGCGCGGTACGCTTTGATACCTCAGTGAAAGACAGCTTTTATAAAGTGGTGGATTTACAATCAAGCTTAGATTGCGGGTTAAGCATGAGCAGCGATGCGATTCTATGGTGGCTTAAGCAAGAAGATAAAGCCCGGCAAGCCATAACAGCTGAAGGCGTCCCGTTGCGCAATGCATTGTTAGATTTTTCGAAATGGGTGGGTGAAGATGCCTTAATTTGGGGGAACGGCGCTACCTTTGACAATGTGATTTTAGCCAATGCTTATGAAAAATCTGCTATTGAACGCCCCTGGCATTACAGTGCAAACCGATGTTATCGAACGCTAAAATCGTTTTACCCTAATGTAGCCTTTGAACATGTGGGAGTGGCTCATAATGCATTGGATGATGCGCAGAGCCAGGCCATTCACCTTATAAAAATATTGAAATGCATGTGGGGTAGTTAGCTTTATTTAAGGTATTTAAAAAAACAGTTAGTATTGGGTTTTAAATTGATAACGAGCAACCATTTTGATTTACAACTCTATAAAACTAGTAGCCATTATCTTTTGTGGTTTGATGATACAGGCTTGCGGTGATGCTAAATTAACCGCTATTCCCCACAACGCTACCATTTTGGCCTATGGTGATAGCCTCACCTATGGCAAAGGCGTGGAGGAAAAACAAAGCTACCCCAGTGTATTGGCAGACTTATCCAGCCGCGAAGTAATTAATGCAGGGGTTTCAGGAGAAACCACCAAACAAGGGCTGGCTCGTTTAGCCAGTGTTTTAGAGGAAAATGAGCCTCATTTAATGATACTGCTTGAAGGTGGTAATGATATTTTACGCAATCAGAACTTGAGCCAAACGAAACAAAACTTAGCTAGCATGATTGAGATGGCTCAGTCCCAAGGTGTTCAGGTGCTGTTAATTGGCGTACCAGAAAAGAAATTATTTTCAAACAGCGCGAAAATATTTCCTGAGTTAGCAGAACAATATGAATTGGTATTTGAAGGAAAATTAATTGCCTCTTTACTGCGCAGTCCAGAATATAAGTCTGATAGTGTTCATTTTAATGAGTTGGGTTATGAAAAGTTGGCACAATCGGTTTACCAATTACTGCAAGACCAAGAAGCGCTATAAGCTAATAGTTGCTATTGTTTTATAAGCTGATTTTAGTGTTTTAAAAGTAAGGCGAACCCTCGCCTTACTTCACCTCTTTTTATTTAATAAACGACACGATTCTTTGCAAAATCTCAGCTGACTTTAAAATCTTTCTATGACCAAGGTTGTTGGTTAAAAATAATTGCCCATTTTTTAAAACCGATGCCAATCGTTTGGATTCACTGGCGGGCACTTCTACATCTTGTTCGTCATGAATGATTAGTGTCGGAATGGTGGAATCTTTAAGCAATATCTGAGTGTCTAGCTCTTGTGGGGTTGAGCCCACAAACTTTGAAATGAAGGTCACAAATTTATTAGCCCCATTTTTATTTAAACCAATGAAACCGGCAAAGCGCCTTAATACGTTCTCGATGGAAGAGGGGCCTGAAATCAACACCATCTTTTTTGTACTCACGCCGCGCCCAACCGCAATGGCGGTGGCACCGGCGCCCATGGAGTGTCCTACGATGGCTTCAAATTCTCCTAGCTGTTGCTGAGCCAATTGAATGGTTTGCGCAAACATATGGGGGTTAGAGGTATGCCCTTTAGAGTGACCGTGGGCAGGCATATCGATGGCGACCACATCGAATCCAGTGGTTAAAAGTTGCTGGGCCACCCCATACATTTGTGTGGCACGGCTTTCCCAACCATGTACCAACAAAATTTGTTTTGGGTGTGTCTTTGAGGTTTGTTGGTTGTTACTCCAGCGAATGGCGCTGATGTCTTGGTTAATATTAAAACGCTGGCCATTTTTCTCGGCCTGAACTTCCCAGTCTTTAATGTCGTAGCGCTTAGGGGTTAGGAATAATGTCCCGGCTTTTTTAACGGTTCGTGCAGGGGTAAATATGCTGCCTAGTTGATTACCCAAACGAAATGCGGCCAATGGAAAATTCATCATGCTCTCCTGTATTGAGCTACCTGACGTAAGGTGGGTTTGTTGGGTAAAATTTTTACCCATTAATGTTTAAGTAGGTACTCGGTTAAAACCTTCATGCTGCCTTCAAATGAATGAGGATTTTTTGTGATGCGACTGGTGAGCAGGGCCCCTTGGATATTGTCTATGACCCACTGGGCTAAAGCTTCAGAGGTTTGTCCGTGACTATCAAACTCGCCACTTTCAAGGCCTGTGTTAATGATGTGCTGAACCCCTTTAAGTTGAAGATTAATGAGCTTGCCTACCTCACGCTGTACTGGTTCATTAAGCTTGTCCCATACCCCTGCGAAGGCGCCTCCTGGGCATATTTTTTCGCATTGCCCCATGAATGACCTAAATATTCCAATAAAGTAATGGAGTTGCGCACTGGCAGTTTTGCTGTGGCCTCGCTGTAAAGCCTGAGACATGTCCTCACTGGCACGTTCTAAGATGGCAATAGACAAATCGTCTTTGCTCTTAAAGTGGTAATACATGCTGCCTTTTTTAATGCCTATGCGATCCGCTAAGTCCTGGAAGCTGACGCCACTTATGGACTGGCGTTGCAGTATGTCTTGGGCGGTATCGAGTATCTGGCTGCGAGTGTCATTATTTGAGTTCATGCAACCTACCTTATGTCAGGTAGGTTGGTGTTGTCAATGGTCAGACTTGTTTTGACTCATACGTAAATGCTCTAAGTATGCAGTTTTTAAAGCAAAAGTGAGCAGCAGTGGCAAGTAGACATATGGCAAGGATGCCCGGCACCTTAATAATCGATATTTTAGCAGGAGACTGTTTTGCTCTCTGACTTGATAATGAATATTTCCCCTAACATGGCGAAGGTTGCTTCAATAGGGGCAGGCTAAATGTTTACCCTCATTGTTCACTTATTTTAAAGTGTACCTGCAATATAAGAATTACTTTAATTTTTTTAAAAACCTAAAAACAAATACTACTTGTTCACAAATTTAATTTATTCGGCGATTTATCCTCATTGTTTACACAATTCCCAAATAACTAAGGGCTAGAATCGAACTGACTAAAATCCAATATTCAGTTAACCGCTCTTATATCGAGTGAGGCTTCTAGATAATGATAAAAAATATAAAAAGTGTTTATTCTGATTTGAATTTTCAAAATAGGATGTTGGTAAATCAGTTAATTCGATGGCGCCCATTACCAATGGTGTTATCGATATGCTGCGCACTAAGTCTCACTGCGTGTGTGGGAGGTAGTTCAAGTAGTGATGATACGGTATCTGAAGAAGCAAATAGTAGTGAGTTGAGTGATATTGACGTTAATACGTCTGATCTACCTGATTATATTCAATTGAGTGATGACGGAAAGCAATTGTTACGAGGGAAAGTTATTCCAGATGATTTCTATGAAATGTCCAGTGTACAAAATTTTTATATTTATTTTGAATCGGATGATTGGTTTAGTGAAGTAGAAACCGCCACCGATGCTGACGAATATGTTTTAGCAAGGGTTGCTTACGATGATGAAACATTTGAAAGTGTGGGGATTCAATTTAAAGGCAATACTTCTTACAGAAATACAGATGAGCGAAAATCATTTGGCGTCAAATTAGATTACCTAGTTGATGGCCAAGATATCGATGGCTATAACACTCTTAACTTTAATAATTCAGCAGACGATGCCACTTACATGCGCGAAGTCTTTTATGTGAATCAAAGCCGTAAACATATGCCCGTCGCTAATGGTAATTTCATTAATGTTTATGTTAATGATGAGTTTTGGGGGATTTACCCTAATATTCAGCAATTAAATAAAGATCACTTAAAGCAATGGTACTTAAGTGACGAAGGGAGCAATTGGCGTGCATCTTCATCGGTGAGCAGTTCTGATGATGGGGATGCGACTCGCCCTACTAATAGCGCAGGACAAGGCGGAGCTGCAGGGGGGATGAATTTTAATGATGGTACTACGGCTTTGAATTATCTCGGAGATGACTCAAATGATTATGAAACCGCATATGAATTAAAGTCAAGTGCCTCAGATACGCCTTATGATTACCTTGTCGTGGCGACCCAAGCACTGGATAGCATTACGGCTGAAAACATTGAAGAAGTGAGCACCACCTTTGATGTTGACGGAGCACTTTGGTTAATTGCCCATGAAATTATTTTTGGTGATGACGATGGGTACATTAGTAAAGGGGCCATGGATTATTATGTTTATTATGATATAGCCACAGGGAAACTGGTGCCGGTTGAGAGTGATGGTAACTCTGTCATGAATGCCAATAATGCCTATGATGTATTTTACCGAATTGATGAAGATATATTTCCAGTTGCCCATAAACTGCTGAATATTCCAGAATTACGCCAGCGTTATTTAGCGCATTTTAGAACGATTCTAGCCGAGTCTTTTGACCCAAGCTTAAGTGATCCCATATTGGATAATTACAAAAGCCTCATTGAGGATGGTGTGGCAGCGGATCCGCACCCGCATGATGGAATAAGTTATGCTGGTTTTGATGATGCCATTGAGACCGTTAAAGACTTTGTTGCTAGCCGTTATGCTTTATTGGTGAACCATGAAGAAGTTTCATTACAAGGGCCCAGCATTAGCGATGTTTCTCATAAAGTAAATGGTGAGGTTGTAGAAAACCCTTCATCAGGCCAGTCTCCAACGATCAATGCTTTAGTTGAGCATTCCGAGGGTGTTAAAGCTGTTTATGCTTATTACGGTACAGGTGTGATGGGAACGTTCACAAAAGTTGAATTATTTGACGACGGTGCCCACGATGATGGCGCAGCCAACGATGGTGTTTTTGCCAATAGTATCCCCGCGCAAGCATCGGGTACCTACGTGCGGTATTACATTGAGGCCGTTGCTAATGATGATGCTCAAAATTATGGTAGCGTGAGTTTCTTACCGGTTGGAGCTGAACATGATGTATTTATTTACCGTGTTGCGTTAGAGGTAGTGGATCAAACTGATCTGGTTATCAATGAATTTATGGCATCCAATAATAGTACTGCGAGCGACGAAAGTGGTGAATTCGATGACTGGGTTGAAATTTATAACAATTCCAGCGAAGCCATTAACTTACTTGGCTATTATCTTTCCGATGACTCTAGCAATTTAAGTAAGTGGGCGTTTCCAGAGACCACCCTCGGTGCGGGTGAATACCTAACACTTTGGCTTGATGAAGATACTGAACAGGGTGAAAACCATGTGAGCTTTAAATTATCATCAAGTGGGGAAGATTTACTGCTTTCCAATTCGCAACTGTCGATCATTAATATGGTGACCTTTGGCCAACAGATAAGTGACATGAGTTTTGGCCGCAGCCCTAATGGAACGGGCGATTTTCAGACCCTCACTCCCAGTGTTGGTGAATCAAACCCTTAGTCCTTACGTTGAAAGTTGACCATTTACTTATATTTGGGAAGTAAATGGTCAACTGAGTTTAATATATCTGAAATGCCTGCTTTGAACTCTATTCATTTACGGTGGAATTACCGTACGACTATCAATGTCACTTTTTTATTTTTAGGCTGGAGGCGTATAAACCACGTAGTTATTGCGCCCCTGTTGTTTTGCTTGGTACATGGCTCGGTCAGCAAAGGTGATGAGTTCATCTGGGTCTGTGCTGTGTTGGGGGAAATAGGAAATACCAATGCTGCAACTAATGGAAATACTCTTGCCTTGTAATGAAAAGATTTCGCTTAAAGCTTGAACGAACTTCTGTGCCAATAATTGACTGTTTTGCAGGCTAATAAGTGGGTTAAGTAGCACAATAAATTCATCCCCCCCAAGACGCGCCACAGTACCGTTTTCAGGTAGTAAATTACTCATACGTTTGGCGCACATTTTAAGTAATTCATCTCCTGTATTGTGGCCATAGGTGTCATTAACAGGTTTGAAATCATCTAGGTCAATAAACAAAATGGCCATTTCAATTTGGTTGTTTTTTGAAGATTCAATGGCCCCATTTAATAGCTCATAAAAGTAGTGGCGATTGGCAAGGGTGGTTAAATGATCGTGGCAAACTTGCTGTCTGAGGGTTTCCTCTAAGCGATTTCGTTCTTGAACGATTAGGGTTTGCTCAAGAAATTCGCTAATGGACAATAAAAAAGTTTCGTCATTGAGTCTATATTGAGAATCTAATTGAAAGCTTTGGGCAATGACAAAACCGTGCAAGGCACCTTGTAAATATATGGCTGTAATGTAAAGGGAATTGGGTCTTTTATCAGGGTTTATCATTTTCATGAGTACTTGACCCCCTTCAAGGCGATTACCATTTTTAATATCTAAAACGCCATTAAGTTTTAGCCCCTTGATAAGACTAAATGCATCCTCAATATCTAGTTTTGCTCCGCCTTGATGGGAGTGTGTTGTTTTTATTAGGCTGTCTATGCAAATGTAAGCATCCTTTGAGTCATTTAACAGCCAAACACTGGCATGATTGACCAAGCAACCGTGTAATACAAACTCCGTAATTTTTCTGGCCGCTAAGGTAACATCACCTTGTATTAAACAAGGCTCTTTGGCTAGATTAATGAGTAGCTCATTTTGAATGCGTTGGTGCTCTTGGTGATGTTGCAGTTGTAAATAAAATCGCTCTAAGCCAGCCAGCATTTGATTAATAGCCTTAGCTACAAGGGTTATTTCATCATTTCCTTGCACGTCAACTAATTTGCCACTGTAACTATTATTACCAATATCGGCTAAATTATTGCTTAAATTAAGTAAGCGCTTTAACAGTACCCACCGTAAAACCCACAGAACAATGGCAGCAAAAAATACTCCAGCAAGAGCCAGCAAATAGGTGAAATGTTTCAATGTGTGTAAACCTTGATTAAATACCTGGCGCTTTGAGGTGACTTTAAAATAGCCAAAGGGGTTATTTAATAAGTCTTTTAATACGCTGATGCCGATAACCTGATTTTCTCCCGAGTACTTAAGCCAATGATGGTCATTCATAAGCGTCATATAGTCCCTAAAGGCTTGCTCATGATTGTCTTTAAAGGGGGTATATTGAATGGACAGTAATGTTTGATTTGATAGTTTTTCAATAATTTTCAAATCAAACCGTTTGAGCATGGCCAGATAGCCAAGCGGTGAACCACTGCCATCACTTTTAACTATTTTATTTGAGCTTAAAAGGTAATGGCTGTTATTAAGCTTCACGATGCCAGAGAGTCTATTTGAAACTGATTGATGGTAATGCTCAAGAATACGTAGTGACGTGCTAGACAATTCAGTGGCCTGCTGATTTTCTAAGTCAAATCCAAACTGTTTTTTAGCTTTTCCATCGTTACTTAAATAGATAATGGCTGAGATGTCTAAATCGCTAAAAGTAGAATCTACAATGTTTGATTGCTCATACTTAATGGTAGGGGTGTGCATATATTGATAAGTATCATCCCACTCGGCCCAATCGGTCACGATAATTTGAAGCTGATCAAGTTCTCTTTTTAAAGCAGAATCTAAGCGGGTTAAATCGGCACTCATCTGTTGTTGTTCTAGGGCTTCAAAACTGTCCAGTAACAGTACTCGCGTGCCCCAGTAAACCGCCAGTAATAGGGCGATGAGGGAGGTCAGGGTGATAAGCGCAGTTTTGTAATAAATGTTAATGGCAAGAGCCTGCTTGGTGGGTCTCTATCCATTTAGTCTAGCAGCAAAAATGCCATAGTAGAGGGTAAGCAGCCCCTAAAAAAGGGGCTATTTACCCTAGCTACCGGTGTGGCCTGGGGTGTTTTACAAGGAAGCAGCCAGCTCTGAGGCTAGCTTGATCGCACGCTTGGCATCCAGTTCACCGGCAAATTCAGCACCACCCACAAGGTGTAAACCGAAGTTATGTTCTGAGTTTCCTTGAAGATCTTTGTACAGTTCGCTGACGCTAATTTGCCCTGCGCACAGTACGATATGATCCACTTCTAGAATACGCTCTTCTAATACATCGCCATCTTTATTACTGATGGTTATGTGCAGACCTTGGTCATCAATTTTGGTGTAACCCACCCCGCCAATCATTTCCACTTGCTTCATTTTAAGCACGGCTCTGTGCACCCAGCCCGATGTTTTATTCAAGCCTTTGCCTAAAGAGGTGGTCTTACGTTGTAATAAGAAAAGTTTACGAGGTGACGCTTCAATTTCCATGGGTTTTAAGCCACCACTTGTGGAGTTTTCAATGTCTACGCCCCATTCATCAAACCAAGCTTCTTTGTTTAAGCTTAATGATGGCCCTTGATGACTTAAGTATTCACCCACATCAAAGCCAATGCCCCCAGCGCCCATGATGGCCACAGAGCCACCTAATGTGAGTTCTTTGCCTAAAAGATCTTGATAAGACACGACTTTTTCGTGGTCAATGCCGGGCATGTTAGGTACACGTGGGGCCACACCTGTGGATACCACTATTTCGTCAAAGCCGGCTTCTTTTAGCTCATGGGCTTTCACCCAGGTATTAAGTTTTAATTCAATGTTGTGCACTTCTATCATTTTTTTGTAATAGCGCACGGTTTCTGAAAATTCTTCCTTACCAGGGATTTTACTGGCAAAGGTAAATTGTCCACCAATGTCATCACGGGCTTCAAACAAGGTTACACTGTGGCCTCGTTGAGCGGCCACAGTGGCGCATGCTAAACCAGCAGGACCAGCGCCTACCACGGCAATTTTTTTGGTTTTGTGGGTTGGAGTGTAAAGCAGCTCAGTTTCGTGACATGCCCTTGGGTTCACTAAGCAGCTGGCACGCTTGGCTTGGAAAGTGTGGTCAAGACAAGCTTGGTTACAGGCGATACAAGTATTAATTTCATCGGTACGTCCTTGTGCGGCTTTGTTTACCCATTCACTGTCGGCTAAGAAAGGTCGAGCCATGGACACCATATCCGCTTTGCCATGGGCGAGTATCTCTTCGGCGGTATCGGGCATATTGATACGGTTTGAGGCAATAACAGGAATACTCACCACTTCTTTTACTTTGGCGCACGGGTCTACAAAGGCACCCCTAGGTACAGATGTGACAATGGTGGGCACACGGGCTTCATGCCAACCGATGCCCGAATTTAAAATGGTAACCCCTGCTTTCTCAAGTTCTTTGGCCAGAATCAGCACTTCCTCCATGCTGGAGCCGCCTTCCACCAGATCAATCATGGATAAGCGGAAAATGATAATGAAGTTATCGCCCACTTCTTTGCGGATAGTGCGCACAATCTCTAAAGGCAGGCGCATGCGGTTTTCATAACTGCCGCCAAATTCGTCGTCACGTTGATTGGTGCGCTCATTTAAGAATTGGGTAATGAAATACCCCTCAGAGCCCATGACTTCAACGCCGTCGTACCCTGATTTTTGCGCCAGTTTGGCACAACGTCCATATTGACCAATGGTTTTATAGACGCCTTTAGTGCTTAACGCCTTGGGTTTAAACGGCGTAATAGGAGATTTAATAGCAGAAGGGGCCACGCTATAAGGGGTATAACCATAACGGCCCGCATGGAGAATTTGCATGCAAATTTTGCCGCCGGCGTCATGTACCGCAGAGGTCACTTTTTTATGCATGGGAATTTGTAGGGTGTTGCTTAAGCGAGAACCAAGAGGCAGTAACTCACCACGGCGGTTAGGAGCAAAGCCGCCAGTCACAATTAGGCCAACGCCCCCTCGGGCTCTTTCTGCAAAATACTCAGCCAGTTGTTTGAAATGCCAAGGGCGATCTTCAAGGCCAGTATGCATGGACCCCATTAACACGCGGTTTTTTAGGGTGGTAAACCCTAAGTCGAGAGGGGCAAGTAGATTCGGATACTGGCTCATGATGGCTCCTTTATTTTGTAGGCGGCAATATAGTGGTCATTATTTTTCAGGTAAATGACCCAACCTAGCAAATCAGAGATCGAAATGTGTGATTTGGCCAATAAATAAGCATACTGCTTAAAAATCGCATTAGAACTTTAAGCTTAGCGCCATTTCATTCTTTATCATGAAGAATCTAATGAGGTTATGCTTGGGCGATAATGGTCATAATGTTGTTTTGGAGAGGGTATGAATGTCACCAATAACCCTGGATCGTCTCGCGCATTAGAGAATGCCCAGCAAACCCAACAAACTCAGTCAGAACGTATTAGCAGTGCTAAGCGTATTAACAGTGCAAAGGATGATGCCGCAGGCTTAGTGATCAGTACAGGATTAGATACACAAAGCCGATCGTTAACCGCTGCTCTTAAAAACACTGGCGATGGCATCTCTCGTATTCAAGTGGAGGATGGCGCACTGTCCAGCGTTGGTGAGGACTTACAAAGAATTCGTGAATTAAATGTGCAGCAGCAAAATGGCACCTTAAATGAAAGTGACCAGCAAGCTTTGCAGTCGGAAATAGATCAGCGAATTGAATCCATTAACTCGACCCTTAAAGATACACAGTTTAATGACAGGGCCGTGTTTGAAGAAGGGTCGTTAAGCATTCAATCGGGCGCTGATGCGGGGCAGAATATTGAAATAAACCAGCAAGATTTGGCCAGTCAATTTTCAGAATTAGGATTAACCACCGAGGGAGGCGATTTGGATTTAGATGCAATTGATTCGGCATTGAATCAAGTATCACAACGGCGCAGTGATTTGGGGGCCACGCAAAGCCGTTTGGAAAGTAATGCAGAGTTTTTAGAATTAAAAAATGTACAAAACCAAAGTACCAACAGCCGCATTAGCGATACTGATTTTGCTAAAGCCACTGCTGAAAAAAGCAAAGCGGATATACAAAGCAGTGTTATCATTGGTGTTCAGGCGCAGGCCAATCAAAATCAAGAAAACGTATTACGTCTATTAAATGGTTAAAGGGTGAAAGCAATTAATAGAGGTGCCCTTAATACTCTAATTAGCGCTTTTGCTAAGCTAAGCCTTTGTTATACTTAGAAATGCTAAATATCGTTGGTCAATAGGACTCTGCATGGGCAAGGCTCGCCCCCTTATTAAAAAATCGCCCCATATTCGTAATTCTTACATATTGCGCACCACGTCCTGTTTGGTGGTTTTATCTTTGCACCTAGCTATTTTTTGGGAAGATGACACGGTTGGATTTTGGCAGTGGGCCATCGTTGCAAGTCATACTTTACTCTATCCGCATCTCGCATATTTTTTCTCCCCTCAAGACAAGCAAATGCCGGTTATTCTTTTTGATTCCTTCATGTACGCCTTCTCTTTAGGGTTGTGGGGCTTTAACCCATTATTAATGGCGCTTTTTATTAGCAGCACTAATATGACCAATCTTTCAGTGGGGGGATTTCGGGGTTTTAGTCAGGGGCTGGTGTGTCAGCTGCTTGGGTTAATTGCAGGAGGCATATTTACAGGTTTTGACTATCGAGCCGAAATTTCCAGTACGGCTATGTTGTTTGCAGCGATTGGGTTAGTGGCTTTTACCACTAATTTAGGCTGGGTGGTGTTTAAGATTACCAGTAGTTTAAGGCGTAATAAGCAAAGTTTAAGCGCTCGTCAGCAAGACTTGCTGCTCATGAATGAGCTGGCGGTTACCGTTAATAGTAACCTTGATTTAGACACGGTGATGAAAGGTGTGATGCATACCTTTGAGAAAATTTATCCTTTTGAGTCTTTATATGTGGTGGCCTATAACGAGGATCGTAGCAGTTTAAGTATCATTGGAGCTTACGGTAGTGCGGTTAGTGACTACGAAGAAAATGCTTTTAAAGAACTGAATATGGACCCATTGAAAGACAAAACCAGTATTTTTGTTAGTGGCCTTGAAGATAACCGCATTATTAATATTAGCCAGCTGACTCCCGAATGGGTTTCACAAGGGGCAGAATTAGATAAACAGCTTTACGCTATTAAACCCAGTTGTTCTATTGCTTACTTTCCTGTGTATGTACAAAACGAAGTGGTGGCAGGGGTAGGATTTATTAATTATCACCACACCTTTGAACTGAATAAAGCAGATTTAAAACGCATTGGTGAATATTTAGTGCAAGTGGGTACCGCCCTTAAAAATGTCAATATGTACCACAATGCTCATAAGGCTCGTCAACAAGCGGAGCAAAGCGAACAGGCGAAGAGTTTATTTTTAGCGAACATGAGCCATGAAATTAGAACGCCCATGACCGCGATATTGGGTTACAGCGAAGCATTATTAGATAAAACTCTGGGCGAAAAACAAAGAAGTGATTTCTTACATACCATTATGCGCAGCGGTAAACATTTACTAACGGTTATTAACGATATTTTGGATATTTCAAAGATAGAATCCAGCAACATTGATGTGGAAAGCATAGAAGTAGAGCTGGTGTCTATATTAAGTGACTTAGAAGATTACGCCATTTTAAATAGCAAAGAAAAATCACTCAACTTTAAACTGGATATTCAATACCCCATACCCCATGTGATTCAAACGGATCCTACTCGTTTAAAGCAAGTGCTGTTTAATTTAAGCAACAACGCCATTAAATTCACAAGAGAAGGGTGGGTGAAAATTGAAGTGTATTATCGTGATGAGCAACTTGTATTTAATGTGATTGATACGGGTATTGGACTTGATGAATACGAAAAAAGCCGAATCTTTGATGCCTTCATTCAGGCCGACAGTTCTACGACCCGCTTGTTTGGTGGAACTGGTCTTGGTTTATCCATTTCTAAAAGCCTTGCCCATTTAATGGGGGGGGACTTAACTTTGAAAAGTGAAAAAGGTAAAGGCAGTTGCTTTACCCTAAGCGTGAATGTTGGGCAAATTAATGGGCCTCACCTTATTAGTAGTCCAGCTGCCTTTGATGAATTAACGCAAGTTTACAAACGCTGCGCTCAGGATAAATTAATACCAAAATACAAAGGCCAAGTACTGGTTGCTGAAGATAACCCTGAAAACCAAGTGCTCATTGAGAGATTATTAGCACAAGTGGGTTTGAATGTCGTACTGGTGGAAAACGGAGAGCAAGCGGTTGAGTTGTGTAAAAGCCATGGGTTTGATTTGGTTTTTTTAGACATTCAAATGCCCATAATGGGCGGCAAGGAAGCCTCGATAATCATTTCCAAATTATTGCCAAATACACCTCTTATTGCGTTCACTGCCAATATTATGAAGCACCAAAAAGATGAATATATGAGCATGGGCTTTTCATCTGTGGTGGCTAAACCCATCGAGCAGGACAATTTGTACGCCGTTTTGCAGCGTTTTTTAAAACAAAAAATGCGAGCCGGAAAAGTGTTAATAGTGGAAGACAATTTAGTTAATCAAAAGGTGCTGAGGCAATTTGTATTTAAAGCCCATGATGGATTGGAAATTGTTATTGCTAATCATGGTGAAGAGGCTTTGGAGTTAGCAAAAGAGTACACCTTTGATTTAATTTTAATGGATATGGAAATGCCCATTATGGGAGGTTTACAGGCCACTCAAGCATTAAGAGACACTGGGTTTAATGGTCCCATTTATATGGTGAGCGGAAATATAGATAATGAACACAAACGCCAATGTGAGGCCGCAGGGGCCAATGGCCATTTGAATAAGCCCATCGATAAAAGTGCTCTAACTGATTTAATTAGTACTATTTTTTCTTCTTAGTACCTTGTCTATAGCGCTAGCTACTCAAAAAAATAATAAATCAATCATAATGGACACAAATGGCATAGTCTGCGGTGAGCAGTGGCAGTATGCTGTCCAGATAGCTGCATGAATTGATTGTCATAACAAAAATAAAGGAGCAAGAATGGATATTCAAAATAAAATTGCCATTATCACCGGTGGTGCGTCTGGGTTAGGCCTAGGTGCTTGTGAAGAGTTAGTAATAAAAGGCGCTAAGGTTTGTATTTTTGATTTAAATGAAGAAGCAGCACAACAGGCTGTTGAGGCTTTGGGGCCTGAGAATGCCACTTACGCTAAAGTAAATGTGACGGATGAAGCGTCGGTTGAAGCGGGTATTGAGCACTGTTTAAACGTGTATGGTGAACTGCATATTGTTTTAAACTGTGCAGGCATTGGTCCTCCAGAGAAAGTCATTAATCGCGACGGCGCGCCATTGCCATTAGAAAATTTTAAAAAAATTGTCGATATCAATCTATTTGGCAGTTTCAATGTACTGAGTAAGGCCGCCGCGAAAATGGCCACCATGAAACCGCTTAATGAAGACAATTCTCGCGGTGTGATTATCAATGTGGCCTCTGTTGCTGCCTTTGATGGACAAATTGGTCAGCCAGCCTATGCAGCCAGTAAGGCCGGTATTGTGGGAATGGCTTTGCCAATTGCAAGAGAGCTAGCTCGCTATGGCATTAGGGTAAACACCATTGCTCCTGGCCTATTTAAAACACCCTTGGCCCTGAGCCTTCCTGATAATGTGGTAGAAGCCCTTGGCAACAGTGTTGATTACCCAAAACGTTTGGGAAGTCCAACTGAGTTTGGCAAGCTTGTGGTTCATATGGCAGAAAATGATTATTTAAATGGCGAGGTGATTCGCCTAGACGGCGCCATACGAATGGCTGCTAAGTAAGTGTACAAATGAGATAGAAAAGGGGGGCCGCTTCCCCGTTCAATTTCCGGCCCCCTAGTTTACCGTTATTTATTTTCCTACCTATTTTTATAATCCAATTAGTCTTTGTTAATGCATATCTGGGCCGCATAGCACATTGAGCGATGATTTTAATATGCTAAAGTTTAATGCTTAATCTATTTATGTTTTTTAAAGAGAGTGAGAGAAATGAAAAAAATTCTATTTGTTTCAAGCCTGTTGTTGGGTTTAGTAGGTTTCCCTGTATGGGCCGAAAGCAACTCGGTAGAAGGGGTTTGGACCACTTTTGATGATGAAACCGGTAAAGCTGATAGCTTGGTTGAAATTTGGATTGATGACGGTGAACTTAAAGGTAAAGTTATCAAGCTCATTGAGCCAGATGAAGAAAACCCTAAATGCAAAGATTGTGATGGAGAGTTTAAAGATCAGCCTATTTTAGGAATGCAATTTATTTGGGGGCTCACAGAAGACGATGGGGTTTGGGATGATGGTAATATTCTAGATCCAGGTAACGGCAGTGTTTATAGCTCTAAAATTACCGTCATTGAAAATGGCGCTAAACTAGATGTAAGGGGCTATATTGGTTTTGCTTTTGCGGGTCGCTCTACTGTTTGGAGTCGAGCTGAAGCTGAAATGAAAAAAATATTAGAGTGAACTCATTATTTGTAAGTCGATTATAAAGGCCCGAAAGGGTCTTTTTTGTGTTTATAGAATGTGTTTTTTTGGTGCTAAAAGGGGCGGATGGGTTTGATTAACTTGTCAACGGAATCTGGTTTGCTGAATAAAAAACCTTGAATATAGTCACAGCCTATGTCTTTTAGAAAATGATATTGCCCTTGGGTTTCGACGCCTTCGGCAATGGTTTTTAAATCTAGGTGCTTGGCTAAATCTACAATGGCCCGCACGATGTTTTTGTCATCATTATCACTTTCTAAATGTCGGACAAAGGCTTGATCGACTTTCAATGTATCAATGGGAAATTGCTTTAAGTAACTTAAGGATGAATATCCGGTACCAAAATCATCAATGGCCAATGCAAAGCCCATATTTTTTAATTTCTTCATGATTTCAATGCTGTGATCGGCATTTTCCATAATAAGGCTTTCAGTGATTTCCAATTCAATTTTACTGGGGTCGGCTTGGCTTTTCTCTAAGGTTTCTTGTAATTGAGTTAAGAAGTGTCGGTGTTGAAATTGGCGCGCTGAAATATTGATGGCCAATTGAATATCTTGCTTGTTATCTAAAAAGCGTTTGGCCTGACTAAAGCCTTCCTCAATGACCCATTGGCCTATTTTAATAATGAGTCCTGTTTGCTCGGCCACGGGTATAAACATACCAGGGCTAATCATTTTACCATCTTCGGCCACCCAACGAATCAGGGCCTCTGCACCTTTAACTTTTGTGCTGCCGGCATCGACTTTTGCTTGATAGTGCAAAAGAAATTGGTGGTGAGTTAAAGCGTTACGCAAGCCTTCCTCTATGGGGAGCCAGCTTTGTTCCGCTGCATGTAAATCTGGGTTATAGGTATGCCAGCTGTCACCCACGCGAGTGGCATAATTTAAAGCAGCATTTCCATTGGTGATTAGGCCTCGAGCTGTTTGGCCATCATGTGGGTAGTGACAGGTGCCTATGCTGAGATTTAAATAATACCTGTGTTTGTCAACACTCAAGGGGGCATCCATGGAACCTTGAATGGCCGCAATTAAATCAGTGATATTATTCTCTTCACTTTCATCCAGTAAAATACAAAAAATCTCACCTTCAAGGCGAAAGGTTTGAATATGTTTTTGTAGGTTGCCGCAAAATGTTTGCAGCCTTTTTCCCATATGCTCAATGATTCGGTCACCAATGTCATAACCTTGGCTGGAGGTGATAAATTTAAATCGGTCTATGCTAATAAATAACGTGTAAAAGGGCCTATTAAATTCAATTTTTTCATTCAGTGTATTTTCAAATTTTCGACGATTTGGCAAGCCGGTGTGAATGTCATGAAACGCTTGGTATTTAAGTTGCTCTTGGGCCTTTTTACGCTCGGTGATGTCTTCTATGTAAACATGGCAGCTTTCTAAGTCAGGCAATAATGACAAACTGTAATGTAGATGATATTGAGCAATTTCATCTTCAAAATTGATGATGGTTTTATGTTCGCGTTGCCAGTTTCGCAACTTATTAATGAAATCATTGGGTAATAGCTGGGAAAGGTTTGGCTTGCCCCCTTGAATTTTAATTAACAAATCTTCATAAGCGGGGTTACTGAATAGAATTTCCCCTTGCCAATTTAGGTTTAAAATAGGATTTGGGTTTCGCTCTGGAAACTTTGCCAAGGCGCGACGTTTAGCAGTTTTGCGAATGTTTGCCTGTGTATAAAACCCCACGAACATGGCCGCTAAAATAATAAAGGCGGTAAAAATAATCACCAAACGGATGATGTTATCAATTTGTAGTTGAGTGTCTATTGCCCCTTGTTGGGCTTCATTTTGAATTTTTTGGGTGAGCATGAACAGAATGTTTTCTGCTTGTTGTCCGGTCTCTGTGAGTTTGGCTAATTCAAGGCGGGCCTGGTCCCAATCTACAGATTGCATGGCAAGATTTTTATCCAGGGTATGACTGATAGAGGTGATTTCCGATTGAAGCCTAGGCAAGTACATAATATCACCGGCAAAACTTTCGCTGATGCTGCTTAGATACTTTTGAAATTCTTGCTCTTGTTTGAGGACTTTTGGCCAAATTATTTGGCGGTTTGTGGTGCTGTAATACTCATATAACAGTCTTTCATGTTCGGTTAATGACGCTCTAAAGCTTTTTATTAGGGCCAGTTTGGGCAATTGAACAGTGACCAAATGACGCGTGGTGTCACCCACTTGCTTGCCTGACAGACTAATGACATAAGATAAAATGACGCCAGCTGTTAAGACTGTGACAAAGCTAATCCAGATGCGCGTAGACAGGGTAAGCAAGGTAGGCTCTCAATTTTTACTTTACATGCTTTTAGCATAGCCAATAAATAGCAGGTCATAACCGGAAATAGACTTAAATCAAGGTGGGTTAGCTTGGTACCCAGCTTGGCTTCCGGCTGATTATCTGGCGAGCTATACTTGAATTGGCCAAGTAGATTCAGGAAGAAACACGTGCAACGACTAATAGCAGCTCTTAACGGCTTTTTTGAACAGGCGCCGGCTCGGCTTTTGCCTTGGCGGTATTGGGTGTTAGTGGTGTTTTTGTGCTCAACTGGTTATATGACCTACTTGATGATGACCCGCTTTCAAATGGATATGTCTCTTGAAAGTTGGTTTCAAAGCGATGACCCTGCAAAGGTGAGTTTAGATCGCTTTAGGAAAACCTTTGGCAGTGATGATGGTGTATACCTTGTATACGAGGCTCATGATAAAGACGTGTTCTCAGAGACATCCATTATTACCCTTAAAACCCTCATAACAGAGTTAGAGCAAGCACGCTCTAACCCCCTTGATTCCCATTCACCCAAAGCCTCTCAAAGCCAGCTTAGCCGTATACAACGTATCGATAGCCTCTACAATGCGCGTTATCAATTAGCTACGGGAGACACGCTCATATCTCGAAAACTGCTCAGTGATGACTTTCCTAATACATCTAAGGAGCGAGAAGCTCGGCGTGAAATTGCCCTTTCACAAGACAGTTTTAAGTTGGCTTATTTCTCAAAGGACTATCGTTTTGGCGGAATTCGTTTGAAGACCGATTTTGGTACACAAATTATTCAGCCTGAAGCACAACAGGACAACTCGCCCCAAGTGGATTTTTTATTAGAAGATGATTTCATCGTGGAAGGAGCCTTAACGACAGACATAAACCAGATTTCTAATGATATTGTCTATCAGCCCATGCAAATGGATGAATACCTGTCTTTCATGGAGGACCTGCGTGCCATAACTGGCCAAGCTAAATACCAGCACTTTTCATTTTATTACACTGGCAATGCTCCCATGATGGAATTTGCCATGCATTCAATGGGTCAAGCTGGCACCTTAATGGGCATTATGGTGCTGATCGTTATGTTGTTGTTATGGTTTTTATTTAAAAGTTTAAGTGCGGTCATTTGGCCCATATTGGTCGTAATCGCTAGTGCTTTTTGGAGCATAGGCTTAGCCAGTTTGTTAGGGGTCACTTTGTCTAATATGGTCACGCTGACTTTTATGTTAATTTTTGCAGTAGGCATTGCCGATTGTGTTCATGTACTCAGTGCTTATATATCTAACCGCCATGAAAACATGAACCACTTTGATGCCATGTCTTATGCATATCGTAAAACGGGTGTGCCTATTTTTCTAACGTCCGTCACGACCATGTGTGGCATGTTGGCATTGACGGTGTCTGATATTCCGCAAATCTCTGTATTTGCGATTACTTCTGCCATTGGTGTGATGATGGCATTTTCTTTAACGGTGTTTATTTTACCTGTGCTATTGGATATTTGGCACCCCATTACAGAAAAACAGTTTAATAGTCACAGTAAAAATAAAAAACATTGGTTGGCTCCACTATTAAATAATATTCCAAGTTGGGTGAGATCTCGCTCTAAATTGATAGTAGCCAGTTATTTAGGCATATTTTTATTGTTTTTATTTGGCACCAGCCAAGTAAAAGTGGACAGTAATTTTGCCGAACTAACCAAAGAAGGCAGTACTATTCGTGTGACTTATGAACTAGTGGATACTCATATGATGGGGGGACAGAACCTTGAAATTATGATGAGCTTCTCTAAGGAGAATGCCCTAAAAGACCCTAGAGTGCTAAAAGCTGTGGCTTCATTGCAAAAACAAATTGAAAGACAGTACAGCGAATATGTGGTCAAAACCTTCTCCCTAGCCGACTTTGTTAAAGAAACACATATGGTCATGAATGAAGGGCGTAAAGAATTTAAAACCATCCCTGATGACCCTTTACTTAGTGCGCAGTTATTGTATTTATTTGATAGTGCCAACTCAGAAGATAGGCGTATTTTGGTGAGTGATGATTACACCCAAAGTCATATCAGTATTCAGCTTCGTAACGCAGGCTCCTACGAATATACCGAATTTTTTAATGATGTTAGAAAAGACATTAATGACCACTTTTTTCAGATAGAAAATATATACCCTGAGTTAGATATTAATGTAACCGGTTCATTAGCATTAATGATGGAGTTAATAGACCACATAAGTTGGACACAAATTAAAAGTTTTAGCTTTGCCTTGTTAATTATCACGTTACTAATGATGGTGACTTTAGGTTCTTTTCAAGGGGGTTTAATCAGTATGTTGCCCAATTTGTTACCGGCTTTTTTCACCTTTGGATTATTGGGCTTGTTAGGCATTCCTTTAGATACGGACACGTTGATTATTGCCCCGCTTATTATTGGTATTGCGGTGGATGATACCATCCATTTTTTAGCTCATTATCGCGACGCTTGGTATGAAAGCGGTGATGTTGAAAAAGCCTTGGCCAACACCATTCAAGAAGTGGGGCAGGCGGTAACATTTACCACGTTAATATTGGGCTTGGGGTTTTCTATGTTGGCTTTTAGTGATTATTTGGGCATGGCAAAAACCGGTATATTCGGCTCTTTAGCTATTTTTGTGGCTCTGTCATCAGACTTACTGTTGCTGCCAGCGCTTATTCAATTAATTAAACCCGATTTAGGCCGTAAAAAATTTATTAATAAAACCCAGTGCGCCAATGAGCAATCAGGAGCCGTTAAATGACCAGACCATTCATATGCTGTGCTGGTTACTTATTAAGGTTTACAGTCTTAATGGGGCTTTCTTTACAAGCATTAATAGCCATGCCGTTAATGAGTGCGGAAGCCATAATGGAGAAAATGGATACCCAGCAGCGTTTGGTAAGTCATGGCACGTTTTCTTTATCTCAAATTTCTACTTGCCCATTTTCGAGTAACAATAAAAAAATAGTGTGTACGAAAAGTCCTAGGGTAAAGCTTATGGAGTCGGTTTCTAAGCAATATGGTGAACACAAAAAAGACAGTAAAAGCATGTCTATTTTGTTAAAGCCAGCCAGTGAAAAAGGCATTGGTATGCTCAGTTACAGTTACGATGACGCTAAAAAAGACAGCGAATCGTGGTTGTACTTATCTGCCTTGGGCAAGGTAAAACGAATTGCCAGTGGTGCCAGTGAAGACCAAGAACCCACCGCGATTTTTGGGTCAGAATTCAGTACTGAAGATATGGAAAGTAGTAAAACCCATGAGTATACCTATAAAATTTTACAACAGGGCTTATATGGTAAACGCCAAGTATGGGTAATTGAATCAATACCCATTGCCAGTCGACTCCCTAAAACTCATTACAGTAAATTATTGTTTTGGGTGGATAAAGAGCGTTTTATACCGCTAAAAATTCAAACCTATGATAAACGAGGTGCCCTATATAAGCGCTTATCGTTCAAAGATATCGTTAATTTAAAGGATTTTTGGATAGCCAAGGATGTAACGGTACTGAATTTAAAAACCCAAAGATTATCTAATATGAAAACTCAAAATATTGCCCTGAATGTTAAGGTGCTAGATGAGTTTTTAACACAGCGCACACTGACCGACTTTGCATTTCGTGAAAAACACCTTACTCAGCTGCGCGAGCAGGTTCAGAAGTGAAAAAATGGAACGGTTTTTCATTAAAGGTTATTTTAATTTTCTCTCTTGTTAGCCCCCATTTAATTGTAAACGCTCAAATTGATGAAGTGGGCTACCTAGACAATGCTAATCATGAAAACCTATTGGGCAACGACACTGATATCAACGACTTTGAAACACCTACGGGCGTTGTAAAAGAGTCCAGTGACTTGGCACCTAGTAATTGGTTACAAGGTTTTAAAAGCCAATTTAAGCATGATATTACTAAAGCTCAGGCGGCAGGTGATATTGAACGCAGTCAGGTTGGGATTGAATATCAGGGTAGTGTTGCCTCTGGTTGGTTTATGAATTTCAAATCGTTTTATCGCTATTATGGGAGTGAAGATATTCTTGCCAAAGATCGCGGTGGTGCCTATGGGCGCAAAGAGATACAGCGACTTTGGTTTCAATATAGCCAAAACCAATGTGCCCATACTATAGGTCGCCAGGTGCTCGTTTGGGGAGAGGTGGATGGTACCTTTAGTGTTGATGTGGTTTCGCCATTGGATTTTAGTGAGCAGCTTTTTACTGATTATGATGAGGTTCGCGTCGCGCAAGATATGTGGGTAATGGATTGCTACTTAGGAAATGTACAAACACAACTTTTTGTCTCCCATGAAAGTAAAACCCATGTTTTTCCTGAAAAAAATATCTACCCAGATAAAGGTCATGAGGAATGGGGTGGGCGTATTAAGTTATCTTTAACTGGTTTGGATTTAACCTTAATGGTGGCCCAGCTGGAAAGTAATGTGCCTGTGATCAATGATAAGACATCTAAATTCGAATCTAACCAATATCAATTGTTAGGAGCCAGTTTTTCAAAAGCCCATGGTCGCTTATTAATGAATGGTGATCTGGCTTATAAAACCAAGCAGGTCAATGGAGTGTTAGCGGAGCCATCTGACACTGTTGACGTGGCTTTGGGGGTGGAATACACCTTGGTAGACAATCAACATTTTAGTGCCGGTATGTGGCAGGTTAGATCCCTAGAAGATGAAAAAAATCATAGGCCTTTGCTCATGACAGTTGGCTGGAATCAAAATTATTTACACGATGAGCTAGCCATGAGTTTATTGTCTAATTTGTCTCAACAGGCTGAATTTCAGAGCATAACAGTGCTGGCAGCCTACAAACTAACGGATATTTTTACCCTGTCTAGTGCTGTGAGTTTTGCTAATCGCAATGAAAAAGATTTTAGTGAACTACAAGTACCAGCCAAACAAGCTTGGTCGGTTTCCATTAAAATGGAAATTTAAAAGCAGATAATTTAGGGAAGTGATAAATCGGTAAGATCGTGCAGATCTGATTTTAAAAATGCACGATCCTATGTTAATAACGATTAATATTTGAAACCCAATTTTTGGTAAATAAAGGACATAAGCCAAGCGGGACCAATCATTAAATATTGAACATCTTTAAAGAACGAAGGTTTTTTTCCTTCCACTTCATGACCGTAAAACTGAAATGCCCACAAAATAACAAACGCAACGGCGGAAGATATCACAAGGTATCCGTTAAATGCGCTATCAAACGCCACCACACTGAGATAGCACAGAGTGGTGAAAACGGTCATTCCAATGGTCAGAGAGAAAGATAATCGTAAATAAAACATCACGGTCAATACGATTGAAATACTGGCCCAGTTTAAGTGTTCAGACACTTGTGCAAAGCTTTGCGGAGTGGGAATCGCATAAATAAATGCGGTTACGGTCCAAAAAATTAATGGTACGCAGACCCAGTGAATTAGCTTGTTGGTTTTGTTTTGGTGGCTTTCACCGTATTCATCTAGCCATGTTTGAATGCTTTTAGACATGTCTTGCTCCATCGCCCATTAATCTTTTTATTAAGCTTACGATACCAAAACGGCTATTTATAGCATTGTTTATTCGTGCCTATTGGATTGACCTTGCGTGCCAAATAGGTCCTAATTGCCTTCGAGGTGCCTTAATGTACCAAGGTTCCCCCTTAAGATTTTTCATCATTACTGGGTTTAGCGAATATCTTATGGATTCTGCTTATAAGCGTGTCTCAATACACTGGATTAAAGGAATTTTGTCTGCTGCAGAATCCTTAGGCATCAGTGCGGATGATATCTTGTCCAATTTGGATTTTTCACTTGATTTAAAAAACAATAAGCCCGCTTATTTGTCTCTCGATCAGACTCAGGAGATTTGGGCTCAGGCTGAATCATTGAGCGGTCATGATTTCTTTGGATTGCGCATGGGCCAAAGAGGGCGGCCTTCTTATTTCCATGCGGCGGCCTATGTCACCATGACCAGCCAAAACCTTAAAAGTGCGTTTGAGAATTTTACACGCTACATGCCATTAGTCAGCGAAGGAGCCAGTCTTGAACTTTCTTACGAGGCCGACAAAGTTTGGTTACGCTTTACCCCAAAGCCTGACAGTACCCCCTTTAGTCGTCATCAACATGAATCGGTTATGGCTTTGTTATTGGCTTTTAGTAACTGGATGGTGGGGGATAATAATATCGCACCCTCTAATGTATTTTTTACACATGAAGCGGGTCCTGATTTAAATGAATACCAAAAAGTTTTTGGGCTTAAACCTAAATTTAGTCAAAGCTTTACTGGGATACAGTTTCCAAAAGAGATGTTGATGCAGGCATTAATTGAAAGTGATGTGGGTTTAAATCAGGTTCATAGGGAGCACGCTGACCAGTTGTTAGAAGCTCATTTAAATACCAGCTGGAAAGTTAAAGTGGTTCAAATAATTGTTGAGGCGGGGGACTTTAATTTAAACCGCGAGCAAGTGGCGCAGCATTTGAACATTAGCACTCGCACCCTGCAGCGCCGTCTTCATGAAGAGGGCAGCAGTTTTTTAGAATTAATGGATGCTCAGCGTAAACAAAAAGCCCAATACCTTATTTGCCAGACCCAAAAAAGCTTAAAAGAAGTGGCATTAGATTTAGGGTTTTCAGAATCCTCTACTTTTTATCGGGCCTGCCATCGTTGGTTTGACTCACCTCCCAATGCCATGCGTGAAAAATAATGGCTCTAGATTGAAGAGCCATTATTTAGAAATTGCTTTTATCAAGTGGTTATCCATTTGCTAAACGTGTTGTTAATGAAATCTCTAAACCAAACATTGGCAGGGTCCGTATCTCTGTTTTGGTGCCAGTATAAATGCATGTCTATGTTGCCGCTTTTAAACGGTAAAGCATGCATTTCAATATTATCAAAGTGTTGGAGTAAAACCTGAGCATAATGTTTGGGCATGGTTAACACTAAGTCGGTATTGTTTACCACTTGGCAAGCGGCGTAATAATGCTGACAGCGCAGGGAAATATCTCGTTCAAGCCCTAATGTGGTGAGGGCATAGTCGACTAAATTGGGACCACTGGCGCGGGTACTGACTAAAATATGTTTGGCTTTTAAGTATTGGCTTTCGTTAATGGCAGAGCCTATTTTATGACAACTTTTATTGGTCAGAATGACCAGCTCATCTTCAATTAACTTGCGATGCATAATGTTTTCTTGCTTGGGTAAAAGAATATCCACGGCAAAGTCTACTTCACCACTGGCTAATTTCTGTGCCATTTCCTTACGTTCTATTCTAACGCTAGACAATCTTACTTTGGGGGCTTGTTCATCTAACAATTGAACCATGGGGGGCAGCATGGTGGATTCAATGATGTCTCGCATGGCCAAACAATAAGTTTTGTCACTGATGGATGCGTCAAATACATGAGCTTGCTGAAGCGCGCTGGTCAGTTGCTTTAAAGCCGTTTGTACCTCGGGCATGAGTTTTTGTGCCATGGGCGTGGGGCGCATTCGGTGGCCGTGTCGGACAAATAATGGGTCGCCTAAGCGCTCTCTCAGGCGGGATAACGCATGACTTATGGCAGGTTGGGTTAAATTTAGGCGTTTGCCAGCCTGAGTGAGGCTGCCTTCGGTGTAAATGGCCTCAAAAACCGTAAATAAGTTCAGATCTATCTTCATTTTGAGCCCCTTAAGTCTGCATATTGCGCCATATCATACTATTAAATTATCTAATGGCTAGAGATTCTAATTATTCATTAGATTTATAGTGCAAAGGGTTTTACATTATATAAATCTCAATTTTGCCCTCAATTCTAATAAAAAGGCGTCACCATGGATTTTAACCCCTCAGCGAAAGGTGCCGAGTTATTGCAGCAAGTCACTGACTTTGTGGAACAAAAAATACTTCCCATTGAAGAAAATTACTTTAAGGAATTACGTGCCCTAGACAATCGTTGGACTGTCTTGCCCATCATTAAAGAATTAAAAGCCCAAGCCAAAGCCCAAGGGTTATGGAATTTATTTTTGCCAAAGAGTGAATATGGCGCAGGCATTAGTAATAGTGACTATGCACTAATGGCCGAACAAATGGGTCGCAGCTTCATTGCCCCAGAAATTTTTAACTGTAACGCGCCAGATACCGGCAACATGGAAGTGTTAGTGCATTACGGCAGTGAAGAACAAAAACAAACTTGGCTTTTGCCTTTATTGGCCGGAGACATTCGCAGTGCATTTTGCATGACGGAACCTAATGTGGCTTCTAGCGACGCCACTAATATGGCTGCCACGGCTGAAATAGAGGGCGATGAAGTGGTGCTTAACGGTCGCAAGTGGTGGAGCACGGGCGTGGGTCACCCTGATTGTAAAGTGCTTATTTTTATGGGATTGACTCACCCTAATGCTCCTAAGCATGCACAGCACTCAATGGTGTTAGTGCCCATGGATGCAGCTGGCGTAAAAATAGAACGCATGCTCAGTGTCTTTGGTGAACTAGATGAGCCTTATGGCCACGGGGAAGTGAGTTTTAGTAATGTGCGATTGCCTAAAAGCGCCATTATAAAAGGCGCAGGGCGAGGATTTGAAATTGCTCAGGGTCGACTAGGACCTGGCCGAGTACACCATTGCATGCGCGCCATAGGAGCGGCAGAGCGCACACTGGCCATGATGATCGAACGTGGCGTGAGCCGAGAAGCATTTGGTAAACCCATTATTAACTTAGGGGGAAATCGCGATATCGTCGCCAATGCACGCATGGCCATCGAACAAGCACGTTTATTAACGCTAAAGTGCGCTTGGTTATTAGATACCAGAGGCATTATGGGGGCCATTAGTGAAGTGTCACAAATTAAAGTGGTGGTGCCTAACATGCTGCAAGTGATCAGCGACCAAGCAATTCAAATTCATGGGGGAGCAGGGGTAAGCGATGATGTTTTATTAACGGCGTTGTTTACTTATGCCCGCTGCCTTCGATTAGCGGATGGACCTGATGAGGTGCATCGCGCTATGGTGGCGAAAATAGAATTAAAAAAATATCACAAGCAAATTAATGCAGCGGCAAAGTAAACCTTAGTGAAGTAGGAATAATATTATGAAACGCGTTCTCATTACTGGCGCTGCCAGTGGACTTGGTTTGGCCTTAGCAAAGTATTACGCTGCACAAGGTTGGGCGGTATGCATTGCCGACATTCAAGATGAAGCCGGACAGGCAATCGCCAGTCAGTTAAAGCAGCAATACAACAGCGACTGTTTTTTTCAGCACTTAGATGTCACCAATGATCAAGAATGGTTGCAGCTAGCCAATGATATTTCAGAGCGTTGGAAAGGGTTAGATGCCATTATTAATAATGCAGGGGTAGCTTCAAGTGGTGATATTGACGCCCTTGAGTTAAAGGATTTTCAATGGACCGTTGATATTAATTTGATGGGCGTTGTAAAGGGTTGTCATTACTTTACGCCTCTTCTAAAAGAAAGCCGCGGCAACTTAATAAACGTCGCCTCTATGGCGGGTTTACTGCATATATCCGGCATGTCAGCCTACAATGCATCCAAAGCGGCGGTAGTGGCATTGTCAGAAACCTTATATTCTGAGTTGGATCCATTTGGCGTGAAGGTGTCGGTATTATGCCCTGCCTTTTTCAAAACTAACCTCACCGACACCATGCGCAGCACTAACGAAAGCGGAACTGTCATTGCTGGCAAGCTGATGGATAAATCAACGATCACTGCCGATGATATTGCTAAGCAAGTGTACAACGATTCATTAAATGGAAAATTAATGATTCTTACCCATAGAAACGAAAAAATGTTTTGGTGGGTGAAGCGTTTTCTTCCTAGTTTATATTTTAAAATTATGAAAAATACCGCTAAGAAATTTCATGATGCCATGGCAAGGAAGCAAGCATGAGTCTATTGGATGAGGCAGGAAATGTTCGGCAAGGGGAAGAATTAGATCCGATTGTTATTAAAGAATACTTTAAACAAGTACAGCCTTCTTTAAACGGTGAAGTCTCGATTACTCAATTCCCTGGTGGGGCCAGTAATCTCACCTACCAAGTGAGTTTAGGTGACCAGGATTTTATTTTACGCCGTCCACCTTTTGGTGATATTGCTAAAAGTGCTCATGACATGTTGCGTGAAGCCAAAATTATAAAAGCGCTTAAGCCGGTTTACCCATACGTACCTGAAATTATATCCATGTGTGAAGACCCTTCGGTCTTAGGGTGTGACTTTTATGTGATGGAAAAATTAACGGGCATCATTCCTAGGCAAAACATGCCGAAAGAACTGTCGTTAGATAAAGAGCAAACGCGTGGCTTGTGTTTAAACGTCATTGACAAGCTAATTGAACTTCACCAAGTAGACATAAAAGCCACAGGCCTAGATGGCTTAGGCAAGGGCGCAGGTTATGTAGCCCGTCAAATTAGCGGTTGGAGTGATCGTTATATTAAAGCCAAAACAGATGATGCCACAGACTTTAAAGTGGTGATGGATTGGCTTAAGGCGAATATGCCTGAAGACAGTGGCCAAAGCCTAATACACAACGACTTTAGATTAGATAACGTCGTGCTAAATGAGCAAGACCCGCTGCAAGTGATAGGGGTACTGGATTGGGAAATGGCTACCGTGGGCGACCCATTAATGGATTTAGGCAACAGCCTAGCCTATTGGGTAGAAGCAGGGGACGAGCCGCAATTTCAAATGATGCGTCGCCAACCCACTCATTTACCCGGTATGCTGACGCGCAATGAAGTTATTGAATATTATCTAGAAAAAACCGGACTCCAAGCTGAGTCATTTACATTTTATGAGGTATACGGCCTATTTCGTTTAGCCGTTATTATTCAGCAAATTTATTATCGCTATTACCATGGGCAAACCCAAGATAAGCGCTTTGCCGGCTTTGTTCATGCGGCAAAATATTTAGAAAGCCGCTGCCTTCGTTACATTGAAAAAGAAGCGTAATGTGGCTGAAATAATTTTAATTCGCCATGGACAAGCCAGCTTTGGAAAAGAAAACTACGACTTGCTTTCTTCACTAGGGCAACAACAATGTTTTGAATTGGGAAAAAGCCATAAAGGCCATTTGCAACCTGACCGTTTGATAAGCGGAACGTTAGAGCGTCAACAACAAAGTTTAAAGGCTTGGCAAGAAGGCTTTGACTCTAAAGACATGGCTGAGGCTTCCATAAACGTCGAGCAAATGGCTCACTTCAATGAGTTTGATACTGAAGACGTAATAGCCGTGGCCTTCCCTGAATTTGAAAGTCGTGAGAACATGATGCGTCATTTAATGGCAAGTGAAAATCCTAAAAAGACGTTTCATAAGCTTTATCAAAAAGCCGTTGGATTATGGGTAAATGCTGAAATAAATGGCTATAAAGAAAGTTTTCAAGCCTTTAATGAGCGAGTAATAAACGGATTAAACTCTGTCATTAAAAGCAGTGAGCCAGGCAGTACAACGGCGGTGTTTAGTTCAGCTGGCCCCATTGCATTATGTTTACAGCAGGGGCTAGGGTTAAATGCCGCTAGTGCTTTTTCTTTGAATGAAGTCATGGCTAATAGCAGCGTTTCTCGATTGGTATTTAATCAATCAGGTCAGTTAAATTTATCTTATTTTAATTGCTTTGCGCATCTTAATTTTTCTAATACCCAAATTACTTATCGATAATAAAACTAAATATAAAGGAGAATAAAATGAGCAGTGATTTATTTAATTTAGCAGGAAAAGTGGCCTTAGTGACGGGTGCCAGTCGCGGCATTGGCGAAAGCATTGCGAAACTGCTAGCACAGCATGGCGCCCACGTGATTGTTTCTAGTCGGAAAATTGAAGGCTGTCAAAAAGTAGTGGATGAAATAAAGGCCGCCGGCAATAGCGCACAAGCCATGACATGCCACATAGGTGATATGGAGCAAATCGGCAGTTTATTTGAACAAATAAAAACCGAGCATGGCAAGCTAGACATTTTAGTTAACAATGCCGCCGCGAATCCCTTCTTTGGCCATATATTAGATACGGACTTAAGTGCTTATAAGAAAACTGTGGATGTCAATATTCAGGGTTATTTCTTCATGTGCGTAGAAGGCGGAAAAATCATGAAAGCCAATGGCGGTGGCAGTATTGTGAATGTGGCTTCTGTAAATGGTGTGATCCCAGGCTCCATGCAGGGTATTTACAGTATTACAAAGGCATCTGTTATATCCATGACCAAAGCATTCTCCAAAGAGTGTGCGCAAATGGGCATTCGAGTTAATGCATTATTGCCAGGTGCTACAGATACAAAGTTTGCATCGGCCTTGGTTAAAAACCCTGCCATATTGAAAAAAGCACTTGAACATATCCCCATGAACAGAGTGGCTGAGCCTGATGAAATGGCTGGCACAGTTTTATATTTGGCAAGCGATGCCTCTAGCTATACAACCGGTGCTTGCATTAATGTAGATGGTGGTTATTTAATCGGTTAAAGCCGCAATATAAACTGAATAATAATATGTTATGTATTATTGTTCAGTTTACCTTTAGCTAATAATAAAAAAGAGATATCCCAATGAAAATATCCCTGTTAAGTCTATTGGCCATGTTGATGACTTATTTATTACTTTGGCCAACACAAGTAGAGCCTGTTGCGTGGCAAGCACCGATAAATGAGGGTTATGTTGAACGCTTTTCGGCAAATCAACAGTTAAGTCAGTCACATCGTATTGAGCTTAATGGCGATGTAGGGCCAGAAGATTATGCCCTTGATGATAAGGGTAATATTTATTTCTCTTTGTTAAATGGCGACATTAAGTTTTTGGATACCAAGGGAAAGATACAGGCTTGGGTAAACACAGGTGGCCGTCCTTTAGGGATGGAGTTTGATCAACAGGGCAATTTAATTGTGGCAGATGCTTATATTGGTTTATTGAAAATCTCTAAAGATAAAAAAATAGAAGTGTTATTAGATGAGGTAGACGGGGTTGCAGTTCGGTATGCCGATGATGTGGACATTAGCGATAATGGTAAAATTTATTTTTCAGATGCTTCTACAAAATTCCCAGCTAAATCTCATGGTACCTTTGCAGCCAGTTTACTTGATATAAATGAACATGGTGGTCATGGGCGTTTAATTGAATATGATCCAGCGACAAAGAACGCCGTTACACTGGTAAAGGGCATTAACTTTGCGAATGGTGTATCAATGAGTCACGATCAGAAATCGGTATTATTGAATGAAACCGGCAATTACCGAATTTTATCGGTGGCCATTGAAGGGGAGCTGCGAGGTGAGACGAAAGTGATGATAGATAATTTACCTGGCTTTCCAGATAACATTAATCGTGGCAGCAAAGGACTTTACTGGTTTGGCTTAGTGAGCCCACGCAGCAAAGCCTTAGATATATTATCCAATTCAGCATTTGCAAGGAAAATAGTTCAACGATTGCCTGCCTTTATGCGACCTAACGCCCAAGAGCTAGGGCACGTGGTGGCCATGAATGATAAGGGCGAAGTAATTCACAACTTACAAGACCCACTGGGTATGTATAGTCATACTACCGGCGCGTTAGAAGTGGGGGACAGCCTTTATATTAGCAGCTTGCATGAAACCGCTTTGGCCAGAACTGTGAACCCAAATATGCAGATGCAGGTTAATCAGTAAATTAATTTAGGCAGTGTATCCTTAGAGAAAATCGACTAATCAGCCACTGGCATTAATATTATGTGTCCTTCGCCATATTCAGCAACGCTGACTTTTAAATCGAGGCGGTTATCGCTGGAGCTTCCGCCTAATTTGTCGAGGCGGTCAAATGGCTTAGGAATCATATGCACGCTTTTAAGGTCTAGGTCTTGCTCGGTTACGGGGTCGTAAAATAGAGCACTTACCATTTTTAGCAATCGTTTATTGTTATCTAATAAGCGCTTATCCAGAGACTTACTTTTAATGGCCAGCTTAGCTTCCTCGGGTCGATCTTCATCAAAGGCGCAACCTAGAATAACCGCTGCTCGTATATCTAAAACGCAAAGAGCTTTAATGGTGTCTTGATCGTTATCGCTAAAAAGTGCCATAACAAATGGTAGATGCTGGTAATCAGGTTTTTGTTGTTCGACCACTTCAATTTGAATATCTTTTAGGGTAAAACCATCGAGAATTTTCCTGAGGGAAGAGACGCTAGGCAATTGTAGTTCTTTACTTCCAACGTCATTTTCTCTTTGTGAGTTAGTAAGCAGCTCTTCTCCTTCAATGGAGCCCTGCACGATAGGCAGAACAACCTTTTGAAACTCTTTAAGCTCAAATGGTTTGTGCAGGACAAATGACGCGCCAGCCTGACGGGCTTCTAATATGCGTTTAGGGCTGGTCTCAGTGGTGACGAGCCCAACTTTTAGGTCTAGCATTTGATTTTGTATTTCTTTTAATAGCTCTAAACCTGACATATTGGGCATGTGCCAATCTGTAATCACCAGGTCTGGTTCCCAGTTTCTTATGATCTCTAGGGCTTCAAGGCCATCCCCAGCAGTTTGGTACTCATTATCCTTATAACCTGCTTTATCTAGGCTTCGGCGGACAATGGTTTGCATGGCAGGGCTGTCATCGACAATCAAAAACTTCATATAAAGGCAAAATCACTGGCTTAGACTTAAATTAAGTATAGAAGGTTATTGATAAGCAACTAGGTTTTATGACTGTATTAAGCAGGTTTATATGACAACCGAGCATATGATCATTCTAGAGCTGGTCACGGTATTGGTCATGGTGTCCATGATTAGCCTTGTCTTGTGGCGGGATAAAAACAGGGTGATCGCCGAGTTATCTGAAGTAAATGACGCCTTGATTGAGCAAATAGAGGCCTTAGAAGCCCATACTGGTGAGCACAAAATGGCTTATTTAGCGGCCACTAAAGGGTTTGAGTCAATTGAGAAAGATATAGAAAGCCATCTAGACCAAGTATTGGCTGGTAGTGAAAATGATTTTTCAGATATGGAAGCCTTACTGGATCAGCAGGACAAAGTCGTCTCAGAGCTGCGTGATGGTGCAGAGCAGTGGGCCAATAAAAATATCATTAAAGAACTCGACACCCTTACCAGATTGCTTGAAGAATCCAAAAAGAAAATAACCAGTCAAAAAACCGAATTAGCCGCTCAGAAAGTGAAAACGAAAGAATTGAAAGTGAAGGTGCGTGAATTATCGAAAAAGGCTGCGTCTATTGAAGGCTTGGAAATTAGGGAAAAACGATTAATTCGCGATAAAAATCGAATCATTGCCAAATTTAACGAGATTAAAGATAAATATGAAGGGCAACGAGCCATTGCTCGCAAACTTGAGAAAGAGCTTAAGACCAGCTTTAGAGCCGAAGAAGTAAAGGCCATGAGAGGCGAGCTAAAAGACAATGAGGATGCCCTAAAGCGCGCTTTGGCAGAGAAAAACTTCATAGAGCAACATTTCCTCGAACTGGATGAAAACAGTGAGGAAGAAGCATTGCTGCTTTCAAGGCTTGAGCGAGCTAAGCGTGAAATTGAAATGCTGGAAAAAACCGTGCTGGATATGGATAAAGAATCTAAGGAGTAAAGTACTCTACTGGCAGGCTAGGTTGTGGGAGGGTCAATAATTCTGGGTATTTTAATGGTAAAGCGCGTCCCTCTGCCTAGTTCGCTGGTGACTTCTATGGTGCCTTGCAGCTTGTGAGAGACGAGATTGTAAATAATGTGCATCCCAAGGCCTGTTCCGCCTTTACCGCGTTTGGTGGTAAAGAATGGGTCGAATATTTTCTTGCGAACGTCTTCTGGCATGCCTGAGCCATCGTCTTGGTAAGTTAAAATCAGATTGTCACCTGATTCATTTACTTTAATCGTGATACTCCCTTGATCAGTGGTGTCATAGGCGTGATATAGGCTATTCATGATGAGGTTGGTAAAGATTTGTGAAAAGGCCCCAGGAAAGCTTTGCAGCTCTATAGATTCTTCGCATTCAAGCAATATGGTCACTTGATAGCGCTTTAAATTAGGCTTGAGGGTGTAAATGGTTTCTTGCAAGTATTCGTGCAAATTAAACATGCGAATCTCGTCATGAGATTGATCTGCACTGACTTGCTTAAAACTGGTCATTAATTCACTGGCACGAATTAAGTTTGCCGTCATTAAATGTAAACCGTCTTTCCCTAATTCTAAAAAGTGCTGCATATCGCTTTTGGTCAGGGTGCCTTCTTCAAACGATTTATTAAGCTTGGTAAGAGCATCGTTCACATGGCTTGAACTGGTTCTGGCGACCCCAAGAGGCGTATTAATTTCATGACTAATTCCCGCCACTAGACTGCCAAGTGAAGCCATTTTTTCACTTTCAACCAATTGCGACTGAGTTTCTTTGAGCTCAAGCAAAGCTTGTTCAGCTTTGTCTTTTTCAGACGTGAGCATTTGTTCGTGCTGCATTTGCTGCTTTTGTGCTTGGTTAAAAGCTTCAACCAAGGTGCCTATTTCATCTTCGCTGTGCCAATCAACAGGGTGGTGTTGGCCGTCATCTTGAAACTCCTCAATGCTTTTCATCATGGCTTGAATAGGCCTGACCACCCAACGCCTAAAGACGAGAAATACCACAAAGAAAATAGAGAAAAGTGCCACCAAGGCCACTGGAATCCGGCTTAGTAAGATAAAGTTCAAGCGGTGGTTGTCCAGTTTAATGACAAAAGAAGCCACGACTACGCCAATATATTGTCCTTCATAAATGATGGGTTCGCTGTGTAGGATGGCGCCAGATTCTGGGTGGGTGCAATTTTTAGGCGCTTGCTCTTTTAGGTTGGCATCGGATACTAATTCAATGCAGCGTATATAAGGAGCCACAGCGTACTGTTTTAGATAACTATTAATAAATTGCTGATCTAAATTCCAGGTGGGAATCGCAATAACCTGAGCAAGTTGCTTCACTTGGGCCTCAACTTGAGCGTGCTGGTTGGCCTTTAGAGATTGTGTTTCTATATACACAATTACACCGGCGTAGAGCAGCCCTGCCATGAGAGTCAGTGGAAGCGATATAAAGAATAGCCGTTTAACTAGGCTATTTTTTATTTTCATGGGTGTTGGCAAAGTTCATCCTTTATCTCACAGCAAATCAATTACTTGCTGGAAAGTGGATCTTATCGATAAAGACTAGCAGTCCGCTAGGAATAAAGCCCATAATGGTAGCTATTGATCGTCTCATTTAAACAAGTGTTTGAATTTATCAAGTAATTTACACTCGAAATTCAGTGTTGCACCCTTAAAAATATAGCTTGTCTAACAAATAGACTGTAAGGGTGCATTGCGCCAAAATAGTATTAAGCTCCAGAACAGAATAAAAAAAGGGCCTGACCCTAATAATAAAAACAATTATAAGGCATTACATGAGTTACTCACATTCTCTCTCTGTCGATTCATCCCTAAAGGGTAAGCAAGTTTTCATCACCGGCGTCACCGGGTTTTTGGGTAAAGCCATTGTAGAAAAAATTCTTCGAGAAGTACCAAGCGTTGGCAAGGTGCATATATTAGTAAGAGGCTCTGCTCGTCAATCAGCTTATGAGCGCTGTATGGAAGGAGTATTTCAGTCAAGCATTTTTGATGTACTTAGAAGCACCCATGGTAATCAATTCCAGCAATTGGTTGATCAAAAAGTACATATCGTAGAAGGCGAACTCACAGAGCCTTTATTTGGGCTTAATCCCACTAATTTTGCCCTGTTAGGCAGTAAATTAGATTTAATTATTAACTCGGCAGCCAGCGTTAATTTTCGTGAAAACTTAGACCAAGCATTAAAAATCAACACCCTTTGTCTAAATAACATAATTTCCCTTGCGAATTATAATTCACATGAAGAAGCGGTTACCTCCGTTTTGCAGGTATCCACCTGTTATGTGAATGGCATGAATCAAGGTGAAATGCTTGAAAAGGTGGCCCCCCCTTGTTCTGGTCTTATTCCTGAGATTGATCATGACACGTATGAAATAAAGCCGCTTATTCAACTATTTCAAACCAAAATAGAGGCCATTAAAAATCGCTTCCCTGATGCCAATAAGCAAGAGCAGAAATTAATACAATTGGGGATTCAACAATCAAGACATTATGGCTGGAATGACACATACACCTTAACCAAATGGTTAGGTGAACAATTGCTCATTCAGGGGCTGGGTAAAAAGAATTTAACGATACTTCGCCCATCCATTATTGAAAGCACTGTATTTTCACCGGTTCAAGGGTGGGTTGAAGGGGTGAAGGTGGCTGATGCCATGATTTACGCCTACGCCAAGGGTAGGGTGTCGATTTTCCCAGGTGATACGAAAGGCATTCTAGATGTTATCCCTGTGGATTTAGTGGCGAATGCCGCCATACTGGCCAGCGCGCAGTTGCTTCAGCACGCGCCAGAAAACAATCAGCAAGCCTATAATATATATCAGTGCTGCAGTGGGCGATTAAACCCTATTTCTCTGGACCATTTCATTGAGCACTTTCAGCAAGCTTCTTTGGAGCAGTTTGAAGATTTACCCAAACTGTTTGCCGGTAAACCTCAGGAAATGTTTACCATTGTTAGCCAGAAAAAATTCGCTTTATACATGAAAATGTTTACCACGTTTACGTGGTTAAAAACCAGCCTTGCGCGTTTAGCAGGCTCGAAAAGTGCCGGAAAGCATTTACTTAAAATACAAACGACCACCAGTTTGGCGATGATATTTGGTTTTTATAGTGCCCCGAGGTATCGGTTTGATAGTCTTCAATTAGAAGGACTAAAAACGCTTTTTTCTCAAGAAGAGCAAAAGGCATTTGAAGTAAGTGCCAATAGCTATGACTGGAAAACCTATTTAAGAGACATTCATTTACCTGGGCTGCACAAATATGGTTTGGCCGATAAAAGAAAACCATCTACCCCAGAAAAAGAAAGTCACGAGAAAAGGCAGGCAGCTTAGCCTGCAGGTTCATTTCTAATTTGAAACCTAAGAATGGTCATTAAAGTAATTTAATGGCCATTACTTCTATATACACCTCATCAAGACTTTTTTTGTACACCCAGCTTACGTCATATTCTTCTAGTTTTGCCCCGTAAACTCTATTTTCATCTACTTCGTGAAAGGCAGGTCTTGGATCCTGAGACAACACTTGCTGAATAAATTGTTGTAAATGGGGTTTATGACTTTGAGTGGCAATGCTTAGCTTTGCATCGTGACTAAATTGAACGTTTAAGGTGTTAGGTGCTAGTTGGGCAAATGGATATTGCGCATCTGGAAGTGAATCGCTATAGGGGATATAGGGCTTTATATCCATTATGGGCGTGCCATCAATCAGATCAAGGCCACTTACGTGAAGAATAACATCACTTTTTTCAAAAGTGATGTTATCTAGCTTAACCACTGACAAACCTAGAGCGTTAGGTCTATGGGTGGCTCGGGTGGCAAATACCCCCATTTTTTTATTACCGCCTAAGCGAGGCGGGCGAACTTTATTTTTCCAACCTTGCTCGCGGCATTGGTGAAAAATAAATTGCAGCCATAAATGGCTACAGTCTATTAGGCCATCGACTGTATCAGGGTGATTAAAGGGAGCTTGCAATTTAATTTGGCCTGTTGCCAAAGAAACCAAGCCTGGTTGTCTTGGGGTGGCAAACTTTTCTTTAAAGCAAGAGGTAACGTAACCTATGGGTGTAATTTCAAATTTCATGGCGGCATTTTAGCCAGTTGTTGTGTTTGAAGCCACCTTTACGATTTAGGCATAAAGTGTGTGAGTAAAGTGATTTTACTCACACAGGGCTGCTTCAGATTTGTTTTCGTTAACGCACACTTTATTTCTGCCAGTTTGTTTGGCTTTATAAAGCGCTTTATCGGCTTTGCACATTAAGGAATGTGCATCATCCTTTTCTTGTAGGATGGCTAAGCCACAACTGATGGTGGCTTGCAGAGGCCCGTTGTCTGTTTGTAAGCACAGTGAATCCACCGCCATACGAATCCTTTCTGCAATTAAACGGGCATTACCTATGTTGGCGTTATTTAATAGCACTACAAATTCTTCTCCGCCATATCGAAAGCAGATATCGGTTTGGCGAATACAATTTTTTATTTCCCCCACTACTGCCTTTAATACTTCATCGCCCACCAAGTGACCAAATCCATCATTAATGGCCTTAAAGTGATCAAGGTCTAGCATCAAAAGGCTCAGCTCATATTGATGACGTCTTGCCAGTTCCATTTCTCGCTTCAAGCTGTCATCCAAAGCAATTCTATTACCTGCGCCGGTAAGCGGGTCTCTGAAGGCTTGGTCTAGCGCCGTTTTGTAGCGCATGGCATTTCTCAATGGGTAAACTAAGGTTCCCATCAATGCCTCTATGTTGGCCAGTTCGTGCTCACGAAATCGGGTGCTGCGATAGAAACTTATATCGCCTAACACTTCACTTTGGGCGGTTAATTGATAATTGCATGAATGTGTTCCTAAATGACCAATGCTAAAGTAAATGTCATTTTCTTTGTGTTCAAAACAGATGCCGTCTACTAGCACTGCTGCTGCTATTTCTTGCTTGAAGAGTGTGAGGATCTTTTGATAATCCAATGTGGTTTGTAAGAATGTAGCTAAACGCACTAATACTTCAGATTTGATTTGCGGTTTAGCCGCAAGATCTGAGTAGGGTGTCAGCTTGTCGGTGTTAGATGCTGACATATTTGAAACCTGAGTCGCCATAGCTGACCTCAATAAAACTAGATTGACCCGAGGTATTAAGCGATATCTGTGCCATATTCGATGTTTTGTGATTTATTGATTAAAAACAATGGCTTAGGTGGAGTATATGCACTATGGACAGTTAGGTAAGGTTTTTTGGCAGCGCTTTAGGCTAAGTATTTCCAATTTGTGACAGTAAATTGAACGAGAGAACCAGATGATATTCCAATTAATTGACGTTTTTTGACTATCAAAGGGTTGCGTCCGTGCTCCCATGTCAAAGTAACTGTTATTGCTCGCTGTAATCTAATGCTTGTCCGTTCAGGTGTTGGCTTGCGCTACTCATTAAATATACGTATTGCGAGACCAGCGCTTGAGGTTCTTTTACTGAGGCGGGATTTTCAGCGGGATAGGCTTCTGCTCGCATATTGGTACGAGTGCCGCCAGGGTTAATGCTATTTACTCTCACGTTGCTGATATTTTCTAATTCTGCCGCCATGGTTTGCATGAGGCCCTCGATAGCGAATTTTGATACGCCATAAGCGCCCCAGAAGGCTTTGGATTGACGACCCACACTTGAGGAGGTAAACAAAATAGATGCGTCGCTGGGGGCTTCCTCCATTAAAGGCAGTAAAGTGCGAGACATAAGGAATTGGCTGTTTAGGTTTAAATTCATAACCCGATTCCATGTTTGCCAGTTGTAGTTAGAAATAGGAGTGCGTTGGCCCAGCATGCTCGCGTTAAGAAGCAATCCGTCTAGGTGACCAAACTCTTTGCCGATCATATCGCGCAGCTGAAAGTAGGCCTCTTCGGGGGCGCTTTCTAAATCAAAGGCCACTATCACGGGTTCAGGAAGGGACTTGCTGGCAAAGTCATCATAGATCTCATTTAGCATATCTTCAGTTCGTGCCAGCATAATGACCGTGGCTCCGGCCTGTGCAAAGCCATATACTGCTTCACGGCCAATACCGTAGCTTGCGCCTGTCACTAAAATGACGCGATTTTCTAAAGGTGTTTCCGATATGCTCATGTGTTTTCCTGTTATAGGGTTCAATATGTGCCGCTGGCGGTAAATGATGGCCGCAAATTATGTTTAGGCAGGCCCATTAGCTGCGAGTAAAGATTTCAGCAAAGTGGTTAATTCTTGACTCGTGTTTACTGTCCAATGAGCTTGCCAAGATAGGGCTTCTTGCGGGCTATGTACGTAGCCATACCCTGCAGCAATGGTTTTCATATTGGCATTTTTACCTGCTAAAATATCGCGGGCGTGATCGCCAACATAAAGACAGTTTTCACTATTGATGGATATTTCAGAGCAAGCTTTCAGCATGGGCTCAGGGTCAGGTTTGGTATTTTTTACATCGTCTGGGCACACCAAGGTGGCCATGGTGCTGTCTAGGCGAAGTGCAGTAATCAGTGGCTCGGCGTATTTCCTGGGTTTGTTGGTCACAATGCCCCAAGGAATACACTGCTCATGGCACCAATCAAGAAGCCCATCTAGCGAAGGGAATAACTGACTGTGGTTGGCAATATTATCTAAATACATATCTAGAAATTGCTGCTTTAAATCTTCGAAGCCGTTTTCTCCTTCTTTTATGTTAAAAGCGAGGGTGACCATGGCTCTTGCGCCGTCACTGACGACTTTACGAATGTCGGCAGCGGGTAAAGGGCTTTTACCCTTCAAGACTAGAAGTTTGTTTAAGCAGGCCACAAAGTCTTCGGCGGTATCAATGAGGGTGCCGTCTAAATCAAAAAGCACCGCGTTATATTGATTATCCATGTCTTACTCTGGCTTACTGGTTTGCATTAAATAGTTCACATCGGTATTTTGAGCCAGTTTATAGCTCTTGGTGATGGGGTTGTACGTCATGCCCACTAACTCCCCTACGCTTAGACCGCTTTGGCGAGCCCATGCGGCCAGTTCGCTTGGTCGGATGAATTTTTTATAATCATGGGTACCCTTAGGCAGCATTTTTAATAAATACTCAGCGCCTACCACGGCCATTAAAAAGCTTTTAGGGTTTCTATTTAAGGTAGAGAAAAATACTTGTCCGCCTGGCTTACAAAGATTAAAGCAGGCTTTAATAATAGAAGATGGATCAGGCACGTGTTCTAACATTTCAAGGCAAGTAACCACATCAAAAGATTCAGGTTGTTGTTCGGCTAATTCTTCAACCGTAATTTGTTGATAGCTAATGGACAGCTTACTTTCTAAGGCGTGCAACTTTGCAACATTTAATGGCGCTTCCCCCATATCAATGCCTGATACTTGAGCGCCGCGTTGACTCATGGATTCACATAAAATACCGCCCCCACATCCTACATCTAATACTTTCTTGCCGGCAATATTCGCATGGCCATCAATAAAGTTAGTGCGAAGAGGGTTAATGTCATGCAGTGGTTTAAACTCACTTTCTTTATCCCACCAGCGACTGGCGAGTGCTTCAAATTTTGCAATTTCTGCTGGATCTACGTTGCTCATGAGGTACCTAATTTAAATCTTTAAATGTATAGTATTTGGGGAATTTACTTTCCACTAATTTTATCGGCCCAGTCTTGTGCCATATCAATAAGCTGCTTTTCATTAACGTGGCACAACGCTTTATTTTTTACCTGAAGTTTACCGGCAACCCATACATGATCTACTTGATGTCTGCTTGAACTGTAAACCAGTTGCGAGACTGGGTTATATAGTGGAGAGCATGCAATATCAGAAAAGTCGATACTAATTAAATCAGCTTGTTTACCCACTTTAATACTGCCAATGTCATTCTCTTTTCCTAAAGCAATCGCGCCATTAATGGTGGCCATTTTAATTGCCTCTAGTGCAGGAAGGGCTGAAGCATTACCAGAAACCCCTTTGGCCAACAGTGCAGCTGTATGCATTTCACCGAGCATATCTAAATCATTATTGCTTGCAGCGCCATCTGTACCTAGTGCCACATTAATATTTGCTTGCTGCAATGTATCTACTGGGCAGAAGCCACTGGCCAACTTTAAATTAGATTCAGGGCAGTGAACCACGTGAACCCCATGACGTTTAAAAATGGCAATGTCTTCGTCGTTGGCTTGAGTTACGTGAACTGCTTGAACATCAGGCCCCCAAAAATTTAACGCATCGAGTCGTTGGGAAGGGCGCATACCGTTTTTTTCTATGGCGTCATTCACTTCAAATTCGGTTTCATGCAAATGAATCTGAATAGGCATCTCGAGCTGATTGGCAAGTGTTCGTATTTTAGACAGAGGTTTGTCACTTACGGTATACGGGGCATGAGGTCCAAAACCAATATCGATTAAAGGGTGGTGCTTAAATTGGTCGTGTGCATGCAGAATTTTTTCAATGTAGTCATCTGGGCATGTTCCGTAGGAGGTGGGAAAGTCTAGGACGGGCCCATAACATACTGCACGCATGCCAATCTGTGTGGCTACTTCTGCCACCTCTTCAGGATAGAAGTACATATCGCTAAAGCAGGTGGTGCCACTTTTAAGCATTTCGGTAATGGCAATTTTACTGCCGTCTTTTACAAAGTCAGGGCTGACCCATTTACCTTCTGCTGGCCAAATATGTTTTTCTAGCCATGTCATTAAAGGTAGGTCATCACACATGCCTTTGAAAAGGTTCATGGCCACGTGTCCGTGAGCATTGACGAAACCCGGCATCAGCATTTGGTTTTTTAGTTCAATGTGAGGGATATTTGGGAAGAGGCTAAGGGCCTCTTTAGTGGTTAAAATTTCTGCTATTTTGTCACCATTAATTAGAACTGTATGACCTGTGAGCAGCCCTTCTTGCTCGAGTGTAAGTATCCATTTAGGAGTGATTAAAAATTCATTCAGAGGGCTCATACAAGGTTCCTTGTTTAAAAAATGAGCGTTATTGATGTTTGGTTGGCCAGTATAACCGAATTAATGCAAATTTGGCCCATTTGATTGGCGGTAAAACATAGAATTATGGTAAAGTTCTGGGCTTTATTTGCATCTACAAAATCGTCGTTAGCTGAACATAAATTGTTTCATTAACTTCGCTTTTACAACATAACAATATCGCCGAATTTCATGGCGGAAAAAAGGGATGACTGCATGGGTGATTTGAGCAACGAAATCCTACCTGTAAACATCGAAGACGAGCTTAAACAGTCCTACATGGATTACGCAATGAGCGTAATAGTAGGCCGAGCTCTGCCAGATGTGCGCGATGGTTTAAAACCGGTTCACCGCCGAGTTTTACACGCAATGAATGTATTGGGTAATGATTGGAATAAAGCTTATAAAAAGTCTGCCCGTGTTGTTGGTGATGTAATTGGTAAGTATCACCCGCACGGTGATAGTGCTGTATACGATACGATTGTTCGCATGGCTCAGCCATTTGCCATGCGTTACATGCTGGTTGATGGTCAAGGCAATTTTGGCTCGGTTGACGGTGATTCTGCGGCGGCCATGCGTTATACCGAAGTGCGCATGGATAAGATTGCCCATGAAATGCTGGCGGATATTGATAAAGAAACCGTTGATTTTGTACCGAACTACGATGGCACTGAACAGATTCCTGATGTATTGCCTACTCGAATTCCTGCCCTATTGGTAAATGGTTCAAGCGGTATTGCTGTCGGTATGGCCACCAATATACCTCCTCACAATTTAACAGAAGTGATTTCAGGTTGTTTAGCATTAATTGAAAACCCTGATATAGATATAGATGGCCTAATGGAGTTTATAACCGGCCCAGATTTCCCAACGGCCGGCCTTATTAATGGCCGAGACGGCATTGTGGAAGCTTACCGTACTGGCCGTGGGCGAGTTTTAATGCGTGCTCGTCATCACTTTGAAATGGATGATAAAAACAGTAAAGAATCGATTATTTTTACTGAAATTCCATACCAGGTGAATAAAGCTCGTCTCATTGAAAAAATTGCTGAGTTAGTAAAAGACAAAAAGTTAGAAGGCATTACAGAATTACGTGACGAGTCAGATAAAGACGGCATGCGCATTGTGGTTGAGTTGCGCCGCGGTGAAGTGCCTGAGGTGGTGCTAAATAATTTATTTGCTCAAACTCAGCTTCAAACTGTATTTGGCATTAATACCGTCGCCTTGGTTGATGGCCAGCCTAAGATATTAAATTTAAAAGAAATGATATCGGCGTTTGTCCGCCATCGTCGTGAAGTGGTGACGCGTCGTACTGTGTATGAATTGCGTAAAGCTCGTGAACGCGGTCATATTTTAGAGGGCCTAGCGGTTGCTCTAGCTAATATTGACCCTGTTATAGCGGCTATTAAAGCATCTCCAGCTGCTGCGGAGGCCAAAGAGAAATTAATTAGTACGCCATGGCAACCAGGTGATGTAGCCGAAATGTTAGAGCGAGCCGGTAAAGACGCTTGTCGTCCAGATAGTTTGGAGGAACAGTATGGGTTTCGTGATGGAAGTTATTACCTGTCGCCTGCTCAAGCGCAAGCCATTCTGGATATGCGCTTACAGAAGTTAACCGGTTTAGAGCACGGTAAGCTAATTGAAGAATATAAAGTTAAGGTGGCTGAGATTGCTGAATATTTGATTATTCTAGCGAATCCTGAGCGCTTAATGGAAGTGATTACCGAAGAACTTGAATCTATTCGTGACAACTATGGTGATGATCGTCGCACCGAAATTGTTGCAAGTCGTCGTAATTTAACCATGGCCGATTTGATCGCAGAAGAAGATATGGTGGTTACCTTATCTCATGGTGGTTACGCGAAAATTCAGCCTATTAGTGATTACCAAGCGCAGCGCCGTGGTGGTCGTGGTAAATCGGCTTCTGCCATTAAAGAAGAAGATTTCATTGAGCACCTTCTTATTGCCAGTACGCACGATACTATTTTGTGCTTTAGTAATAGAGGTAAAGTGTATTGGCTGAAAGTTTACGATGTGCCTGTAGCCAGCAGGCAAAGTCGTGGTCGTCCAATTGTAAATTTATTGCCTTTGGAAGGGGATGAGCGAATTACGACGATATTGCCAATTAGAGAATACACGGAAGGGCACTTCATCTTCATGACCACCTCTAAAGGTACGGTTAAGAAAACAGAGTTAACAGCATTCTCTCGTCAGCGTTCAAGTGGATTGATTGCTTTAGAGTTGGATGAGGGTGACACCTTAATGGGTGCTGCCATCACAGATGGCACTAAAGACATCTTGATGATCAGTGATGGTGGTAAAGCTGTAAGATTTGCCGAAGAAAATGTGCGCTCCATGGGGCGTACCGCTCGTGGTGTTCGTGGTATTAAGTTAATAGATGACCAAAAAGTGATTTCGTTAATTATTCCTGAAGAGGGTGGAACAATTTTAACCGCCAGTGAAAATGGATTTGGTAAGCGTACCGATATTACAGAGTTCCCCACCAAAGGACGTGGCACTCAAGGTGTGATTGGTATGGTGGTGAATGATCGAAACGGTAAGTTAGTTGGCGCTGTTCAGGTTCAGGATAATCATGAGATTATGCTGATTAGTGATCAAGGGACGCTGGTTCGAACTCGCGTATCTGAGGTTTCTACTTTGGGTCGAAATACGCAAGGAGTGACATTGATTAAAGTACAAGAGGGAGAGCGTTTGGTGGGTGTTGCACCTATTTTGGATGCAGAAGATGACCTTATGGCGTTGCCTGATGCTCAATTAGATGGTAGTGATTTGCCAGATGTATCTGAATAAGGAAGTGTTGGTGGATCAGCAATCTAAATTACCCCAGTCTCGAAATTATGAAGCTGGTTTGCGTGATGATGAGATCGATTTATTTGATCTTTGGGATGATATTGTTAGCCGTAAGTGGGTTGTGGTGGCGGTGTTTTTTGTTTGCTTGGCTTGTGCTGCAACTTACTTGTCTATCGCTAAACCTGTTTATCAGGTTAAATCAGTTATTAAGCCTGTAGAGGAATTGGGCTTGGTTGCTCTTAATGTTCCTCAGTTAAATGGTATTTATTCTTTAGGCGTTGATGCTGCGTACGATAAAGTCAGGCTGGCAGTGTTGTCCAAGGAATTGCAGGGCATCTTTTATGAAGAAAACTTGGCGGAACTTAAAGAAGTAGAGGGCCTGTATAATGAAGCAGTTAGCCTTGCTCAAAATGTAAGTTCCTTTAATGAAACACTTCAAATTAGATTGTCTAATGATAAAAAGGATTCTGAAAAGTTTATTGAGGTGAGTTTGGCGTCGGGAAGTGCCGATGATGCTGCGGATGTATTAAATAAGTATATCGCTTTTATTTTGCAGAGGCAGCTAATGGATGTTAAGCGAAGCGTTAAGGTGAAGCTTGCTACTCGTTTAAATAAGCTTGAATATAATGCCAGCTTAATTAGAGATAAATATTACAGTCGTAAAGTGCAAAGAAAATTGCAGTTGGATGAGGCTGGAAGGATTGCTAAGTCTGTCGGTCAAGTTGACCCTATTTATGCTAATAGTGATATTCTGGGTAGTTTCAAACCTCCGTTGTATATGTACGGTGTTAAGGCGCTTTCTGCTGAAGAGATTGCCTTAAGCGAGCGCGAAGAAATGGCAAAAGATCTCCCGCATGGTGAAGAGCATTTTATTGAGGGGTTGTCTGAAATTTTATTTGAAATAGATCAGCTTAAAAAACTTACAATAGATTACTCAAATATTAAAATTGCGCGTGTGGATGAGTTTGCGCTGGCACCATTGAGTCAAATAAAACCCAAAAAGATTTTAGTGTTGCTTCTGGCTTGTATATTAGGTGTTTTTTTAGGGGTAATGGCTGCATTGTTAGTTTCTGCCTATCAAAGACACTTGCGTGAAATATAATTTAACCGTTAATTCAATCTGGAATAAACCAGTAAATGACTGAAGAAAAAGAACTAGGCTTACTGCGTGATCAAATTGATGGTTTGGATCAAAAAATTCAGCAGCTGATAAATGATCGCGCTAACTGTGCAAAAAAAGTAGCTGACGTTAAGCTGAAATATTCTAAAGGTCAGAGCATTCAATTTTATCGACCTGAGCGTGAAGCGCAGGTTTTACGAAAGGTCATGGATCGCAATTTAGGGCCCATTGCCAATGAAGACATGGCAAGAATTTTTCGCGAAATAATGTCCATGTGCCTGGCTCTTGAGGAGCCAATTAAAGTTGCATATTTAGGCCCCGAGGGAACGTTCACGCAAGCAGCTGCCTTAAAGCATTTTGGGCACAGTGTTTTGTGTGAGGGGCAGGTGTCCATCGCAGATGTTTTTCGTGAGGTTGAGTCTGGCGCAGTGCAATATGGCGTGGTACCGGTTGAAAACTCTACAGAGGGTGTGGTCACTCATACTCTAGATAGTTTTGCGCAATCTTCTTTGCAAATTTGTGGTGAGGTTGCCTTGCGTATTCACCATCACTTTTTGACAAGAGGTGATGGCCCTAAAGGTTTAAAAGAAGGCCTTAAGGTGGTTTATAGTCATCCCCAGTCTTTAGCTCAATGTCGGCAGTGGCTAGATGCTAACTGGCCTCAACTGGAGCGTGTACCTGTTAGTTCAAATGCAGAGGCGGCAAAAAGAGCTTCTCAAGAAACGGGTGCTGCTGCTATCGCCGGGGAAGTAGCGGCGGAGTTGTATGGCTTAGATATCCAAACCAATAGTATTGAGGACCTGACAGACAATACTACTCGTTTTTTAATTATCGGTAGTCAAAAAACTCAGGCTAGCGGTGAGGATAAAAGCTCTATTATGGTCAGTAGTCGTAACCAGTCTGGTGCTCTTTATCATGTTCTTGAGCCTTTTCATGGGGCTGGTGTGAGCTTAACCAGAATTGAAACGAGGCCGTCTAGAAACGGCGCTTGGAATTATAATTTCTTTATTGATTTTGAAGGTCATGTTTCTGATGATCTTATTCAATCAGTGCTGGCTAAAGTAGAAAAAAGCTCGGCAGATCTTAAATTGTTAGGATCGTACCCCAAGGCTGTGTTGTAGTATTAGCTGCTTGTCTTAGTTATGAATAAAAGAATCGTAGAGCTTGAAAAATAATGGATAAAGTAAATTTCACAGAGTTGGCGAATTCGGAAATTCGCAGTTTGAGCCCTTATCAGCCTGGTAAGCCAATTGACGAGCTTGCTCGGGAATTTAATTTAAATCCTGATGATATTGTTAAATTAGCCAGTAATGAAAACCCTATGGGGCCAAGTGATAAAGCTTTACTTGCTATTAAGGCTGAGCTAAATAATTTAACGCGTTACCCTGATGGCAATGGGTATGAATTAAAGCTCACGCTTTCTAACAAATTGTCTATTGATATAGAGCAAATTACTTTAGGTAATGGTTCTAGTGATATTTTAGAGTTTATTGTGAAATGCTTTGTCTCCAAAGAAGATGAAGTAATTGTTTCGCAGCATGCCTTCGCCATTTATGGGTTGGTGACTCAAGTGGTCGGAGGTAGGGTCGTGCAGGTGCCAGCAAAAAACTGGGGTCATGATTTAGATGCCATGGCTGATGCTGTAACAGGCAAAACGAAAATTATATTTGTGACAAACCCTAATAACCCAACAGGGACTTGGAATTCAAAAAAGCAACTTGAGGCCTTTCTCAAAAAGGTGCCGGCCAATGTTGTTGTATTGCTGGATGAGGCCTATTTTGAGTATGTTGACGAGACTGAATACCCAAGCGGACTAGAATATTTGCAGGCTTTTCCAAACCTAGTGGTTACGCGAACATTTTCTAAGGCTTATGGTTTGGCGGCATTACGTGTTGGTTACGGTGTTTGTAGTGCTGAAATTGCCAATTTAATGAATCGTGTGCGTCCTCCTTTCAATGTCGATTCTTTGGCATTGGCTGCTGCCACGGCCTGCTTAAAAGATGCTAATTACGTTAAGCAGAGTAAGGAATTGAACGACAGTGGCCTTGCACAGCTTCAGGCTGGGTTTGAGCAGTTAAATCTTAGTTGGATTCCTTCAGTAGGTAATTTTATTTGTTTTTCTATACCTGGCAGGGCCATGCAGATATTTCAAGGGTTGCTCTCTCTGGGGGTGATTGTGAGGCCTGTTGCTAATTATGAAATGCCTGACCATCTTCGTGTTTCGGTTGGAACCCAGTTTGAAAATCAGAAATTCTTACTGGCGCTTAAAAACTTGTTAGAAGCTTAATGACTGACTCAAACGAACACCCTTTATACCGTGTTTCAATTATTGGCTTGGGCTTAATCGGCGGCTCCTGGGTTAAAGCCTTGCGTGAGCGTGGTGTAATTGGCCGTGTGGTAGGGTTTGATCGAAACCAAGATTCCATGCAGCAAGCAGTTCAGCTTGGTGTTATTGATGAGTATGCAGCTTCTGCCCAAGCAGCAGTTTCTGATGCTGATATTGTCATAATATCTGTGCCTATTTTGGCCTGTAGAGATATCCTGTTGGAGATTAAGGGCAGCTTGCCATTATCAGCAATAGTGACGGATGTTGGCAGTGTAAAAGGAAATGTAGCTCGCGACATACAAGAAATATTTACAGAGAGTGAATCTTCTAATTTTGTTTTGGGTCATCCAATTGCTGGCAGTGAAAGAAGTGGCATCAAGGCTGTTGATTCAACGCTTTATGATAATCACACTGTTATCTTGACGCCGCTAGAGTCGACTTCGTTGGAGGCAGTGCAAGTTGTTAAGTATTTATGGCAATCGGTTGGAGCTAAAGTTGAAGAGATGGGGGTGAGGCATCATGATGAGGTGTTAGCTGCCACTAGCCATCTACCTCATTTATTGGCCTACTCTTTGGTTGATACGTTAGCTCATAGTCATGAAAATAAAGAAATTTTTAATTATGCTGCGGGTGGTTTTCGGGACTTTACCCGGATTGCTGCCAGTAGCCCTAAAATGTGGCATGATATTTTTACTGCGAATAAGCATGCCGTTCTTGATGCGCTAGATATGTTTAACACTGATCTTGCTGTATTGAGGGAGGCGGTTGCCAGTTCAGATGGTAATGCCATGATGGGTATTTTTACTCGTGCTAAAGTAGCACGGGATCACTTCTCTAAAATATTGGCCCGCAGAGCCTATGTGGAACCTATGAAAGATAAACAAGTAAACTTTATAGCTAACCCCGGTGGAAAATTGAGTGGTTCGTTTCGCGTGCCTGGTGATAAATCCATAAGTCATCGATCTATAATGCTAGGTTCCTTAGCTGAGGGTACCACTGAGGTTACTGGCTTTTTAGAGGGTGAAGATAGTCTAGCTACCTTGCAGGCATTTCGAGATATGGGGGTGGTTATAGAGGGCCCTCATCGTGGCAGGGTGACAATTCATGGGGTTGGCTTACATGGCCTTCAGGCGCCGCCGAATACCCTATATTTGGGGAATTCGGGAACATCCATGAGGCTTTTGTCTGGCTTATTAGCGGGACAGAGCTTTTCTGTAGAATTAACAGGGGATGAGTCTTTGTCTGGGCGCCCCATGAATCGAGTTGCAGATCCGTTGCGTGAGATGGGGGCAGTTATTGAAACGGTAGGACAGGGACGCCCTCCTATGGTAATTAAGGGTGGTAAAAAGCTTAATGGAATAAATTATGCTTTACCAATGGCCAGTGCCCAGGTGAAATCTTGTGTTTTGTTGGCCGGATTGTATGCGCAGGGTGAAACGGTGGTGACTGAGCCGGCTCCCACTCGAGATCATACCGAGCGAATGCTAAAGGGTTTTGGTTATGACGTGAATGTTAATGGTAACAGGGTTAGTCTGATGCCTGGTGGCAAGTTAACGGCGACTAATATTGATGTTCCTTCGGACATATCATCAGCTGCATTTTTTATGGTGGCAGCCAGTATTGCGCCTGATTCAGATATTACCCTTGAGCATGTGGGGTTGAACCCTACTCGTGTTGGGGTGATTAATATTTTGAAGTTAATGGGAGCAAATATTAATGTTCTTAATGAGCGTGAAGTGGGCGGAGAGCCTGTAGCGGATATTCGAATACAGTCTGCCGAGCTTAAAGGTATCGATATCCCTGAAGATCAAGTGCCTTTAGCTATTGATGAATTTCCGGCGATTTTTATCGCAGCAGCTTGCGCTGAAGGTACTACTATTTTGACAGGTGCTGAGGAGTTAAGGGTTAAGGAAAGTGATCGCATTCAAGTAATGGTGGATGGGCTTCAAATATTGGGTGTAAATGCTAAGGCCACGAAAGATGGTGCCATAATTGAAGGGTTTGGTGCTCAAGGCTTGATGGGTGGAGGAGAGGTGGTGAGTCATGGGGATCATCGTATTGCCATGTCTTTCGCTGTTGCATCGTTGAGGGCTAATCAGTCGATTAAGATTTTGGATTGTGCCAATGTCTCGACATCTTTTCCTGGATTTGTGGAGTTAGCGCAGAGCTGTGGAATGCATGTGAAGCTAGAAGCTAGAAGCTAGAATAATAAAAATTGTAAGTGCAGAAACTTTTAGGGATTCATGGAGTAGGCAAAAAATGGGTAAAGATAGAGCCGTAATCGCGGAGTCGCCAAGTCGTGAATATCAAGACGTTGGTTTTCCTTTGGAGCGGCGGTCGGATAATCAATTGAATCATGATGAAATTGATCTATTTGAGCTGTTGCTGGTCATTTGGAAGGGGCGACTTAAGGTTGCTATCGTGGTGGCATTTTGTGTTATTTTTGCTTTGGCTTATGTATATACAGCTACTCAGTGGTTTGAAACTAATTTTAAAGTTTCTTTGGTTAAAGAGGGCGCTCTTTTTGAGGTGAATAATAGCGAATTAGTTAAAATGAGCCCAGGCGCTGCTTTGCAAGCCATAAGGCGAAAGCTGTTATCGGCCGAAAACTTTAATGATTTTTATAATAAAGAGCCTGACGCTCAGACTTTCCTACCTTTACCTGAAGGGGTGGAGGCTGATAGATATTCTTATGCTGTATTTAAAAATCAAATTAGCGAAGTTGAGATTAAAGCTAAAAAGGAAGAGTTAGGTAATCCAAGGACTTTATTTCAGCTTAAGCTCTCATATCCTGAAGCAGTAGAGGGAGATAAATTGCTCTTAGCCTACCTTGCTTGGACTGAGCAGGTAATCAAATTAGAGTTGGCCTCCTCATTTGAGGAGGCTCGAGACAACGAGCTTTTGCTCAATCAGCGTAATATGCAAAAAGCGCTGTATGAATATTTAAAAGACGCCGAGATAACCGAAGCGCTTGCTTTAGAGGATTATAAATTTAAGCGTCTAGTTTTGCAGGATCAGCTAGAGGCCCTTAAGTCGCAACTAATAAAGAAAAACCAGCAGCGCATAATTGTATTGAGCGAGAATATATCCATAGCAAGGCGTCTAGGCTTTAAAAAGCCCACGACACCTGCCAACGAAAAAGAGGTTAAGAGCGTTGCTCAGGCGAGTGCTTCAGGGGTGGAGATTGTAAATTCTGAAGGTGATGGCTTAGATAAGTTACCTCTGTATTATCGGGGTTATGAGTCCTTGGAGGCTGAAAAAGCTGAGCTTCAAAATCGTACAAAAGACAATTTTCCGTCTGCTGCCCTTGCAGATATAGAGCACAAAATAGCTTTACTGGAAAATGATCGAGAACTGGAGCGTATAAAGACCCGCCAACAGCCCCAAGCTTTTATAAAGAATTATGTGGCTTTAGAAAAAAGGAATGCCCATTTGTCAGTCTTGAGCTTGGATGAATCTAAGATGGCTTTGTTTGAATTAGACTCCAAGCCAATGGTCAGTGATGGAGCTGTTAAACCTAAGAAGGTATTGATAGTTGTTTTGGCTTTATTTGTTGGGTTGATGATGGGAATTTTATTGGTGTTGATAATTAGTGCTAGCAAGAATCGTAAGGCTGCACTTTAGAAAACCTACATAAGCATTATGATTCACCTTGTTTTTTTGTTGTATTAGGAAGGGGCTCTTATGAGTAACGAAGAGTTTTCACCTGTATTGACCATTGATGGTCCAGGTGGTGCCGGTAAGGGTACGGTTTGTCAGTTGGTGGCTAAAAAGCTTGGCTGGCATTTGTTGGATAGTGGTGCCTTGTATCGCTTAACTGCATTAGCGGCTAGGTTGCATGGGGTTGCTTTAGAGGATGAGGTGTCAGTGGCTATGCTGGCCAAGCATTTGGATGTGCAATTTATCCCTCAGGAAAAGGGGGTTCAAATTGTTTTGGAGGGCGAAGATGTGAGTCTTGATATTCGCACAGAGCAGATTGCAGGATATGCCTCAAAAGTAGCGGCGCTGCCAGAAGTGCGTGACGCATTATTGGCTCGTCAGCGAGCTTTTTCGGAAGCGCCGGGGCTTGTGGCGGATGGTCGGGACATGGGAACGGTGGTTTTTAGCGAGGCTCCTGTAAAAATTTACCTGACAGCTTCGGCTGAGGAGCGTGCCAAGCGTCGGTTTTTGCAGTTAAGAGAAAAAGGCGTTGAAGGGGATATCGTGCAAATCCTTCAGGATATCATGCAGCGAGATGAACGTGATATGAATAGAGAAATAGCTCCCTTAAAGCCTGCTAAGGATGCGCTAATTGTAGAAAGCACAAATATGACGATTGAGCAGGTGCTTGATGTGGTGATGACAGAATTAAAGCGTAACCAGCTTGTATGATATTGAACAATAATTATCTGTAGCAATCCCCCTTAAACCCTGTATAATCCGCCACCATTATTCCAATCGCTGTAAGCCCTTGCCAGATGCGGGTTTACAGCGATTTATAACCATAGACCCACCCACTGGCGTGGTGGTTGAACCTGACTTAGGTAATTTAATGTCTGAATCTTTTGCTGACCTGTTTGAAGAATCCCTTAACGATCTTGATATGAAACAAGGCAGTATCGTAACTGGTACTGTTGTTGATATCGACTCTGACTGGGTAATCGTAAACGCAGGTCTAAAATCTGAAGCAGTTATTCCGCGTGCTCAATTCCTTGATGACAAGGGTGAGTTAGAAGTTGTAGTTGGCCAAGAAGTATTGGTTGCTCTAGAAGCCGTAGAAGACGGTTTTGGCGAAACTAAGCTTTCACGTGAAAAAGCCAAGCGTGCTGAATCTTGGAAAGAGCTTGAAAAAGCCTTTGAAGCACAAGAAGTGGTTACCGGTGTTATTAACGGTAAAGTTAAAGGCGGTTTTACGGTCGATGTTGCGACTATCCGTGCTTTCCTACCTGGATCTTTGGTAGATGTGCGCCCTGTACGCGACACAGCTCACCTTGAAGGTAAAGAGTTAGAATTTAAAGTTATTAAGCTAGACCAAAAGCGCAACAACGTTGTTGTTTCTCGTCGTGCTGTTCTTGAAACTGCTAACAGCCAAGAGCGCGATGAGCTACTTGCTAACTTGCAAGAAGGTCAGGAAATTGCTGGTATCGTTAAGAACCTAACCGATTACGGCGCGTTTGTTGATCTTGGTGGTGTTGATGGCTTGCTACACATTACCGATATGGCTTGGAAGCGCATTAAGCACCCAAGTGAGATCGTAAATGTTGGTGATGAAATTCAAGTTAAAGTATTGAAATTCGATCGTGAGCGTAACCGTGTATCTCTAGGTCTTAAGCAATTAGGTGAAGATCCATGGGTTGCAATCAAGGCTCGTTACCCAGAAAACACTAAGGTAACGGCTAAGGTAACTAACCTTACAGACTACGGTTGTTTCGCTGAGCTAGAAGAAGGCGTTGAAGGTTTGGTGCACGTATCTGAAATGGATTGGACTAACAAGAACATTCACCCATCTAAAGTTGTTCAAGTGGGTGATGATGTAGAGGTAATGGTTCTTGATATTGATGAAGAGCGTCGTCGTATTTCTCTAGGTGTTAAGCAGTGTCAAGCTAACCCTTGGGAAGAGTTCTCAGGTAAGTGTAATAAAGGCGATAAGATCAGCGGTAAGATTAAATCTATCACTGATTTTGGTATCTTCATCGGTCTAGATGGCGGTATTGATGGTCTTGTTCATCTTTCTGATATTTCTTGGAACGAAACCGGTGAAGAAGCCGTTCGTAACTACAAGAAAGGCGATGAGCTAGAAACAATCGTTCTTTCTATTGATCCTGAACGCGAGCGTATCTCTTTAGGTGTTAAGCAATTGATCAGCGATCCTTTCTCTGAATTTGTTGCTGAAAACGACAAGGGTGCCATTGTTAAAGGTAAGGTAACTTCAATTGACGCGAAGGCAGCGATTGTTGAACTTGCTGAAGGCGTTGAGGCGACTCTTAAAGCCTCTGAAATTAGCAAGGACCGTGTCGAAGATGCACGCAACGCGCTAAAAGAAGGCGAAGAAGTAGAAGCTAAGATCATTGTTGTTGATCGCAAAAATCGTACTATCTCTCTTTCTATTAAGAGTAAAGATGAAGTAGAAGAGAAAGAAGCGGTTAAAGCCCATAACCAAAAATCAGCCCCTGAAGCGGCTGCTGGTCCAACCACTATCGGTGACCTGATTAAAGAGCAGCTTAAATCTAAGGGTGAATAACCTTTATTGATTGTTTGATTTAGTTAAACCCGGCTTTGGCCGGGTTTTTTTTGATTTGAATATAGTAGACTTTATGATATTTAATTTATAGGGGGTTGGGTCGATGGGAGGTGATAGTGATGTTGATATATTATTTGTTTCATCAAAGGGGTCTCAATATCGATATTATCAGGCGTTAAGTACAGCTATTGATTTCTCGTCGAGGGTGGTTACTTTATTTCCAGGTTTTGGCTTTAAGGTTTTTAATACTGGGTTGAGCTTAGGTTTAATTAAGCAAGGACTGGATTTTCACCTTAAAAGAAAGAGAAGGAAGTACGGTGGAGTAAAGCCTGCTGGAATTGTATGGTGGGCTTATGTGTTTTTCTCAGCTTGTTATTTTTCAGCTATTTTTCTGAAATTCAAATACCTGTTTTCTAGAACCCCACCCAAGGTGGTGTGTATGTGGAATGGACATAGGCTGCCTGAGATGGCAATACGGGCAGCTTCTAAGGTGCACAATATTCGAATTGCTTATTTTGAAAATGGTTTGCTGCCTGAAACTACAACACTAGATTTTTCAGGTGTGAATGCATTTAGTTCGATCCCGCGGGCAGCTGAGTTTTATGAGAGATACTTTCAAAATAACGACTGTAAAAGTTTAAGTTCTACTAGGCTTTCTATAAGAAAGCCTCATAAAAACAAGGCCAAGTTAGCAGACTCTAATGAGTTTTTAGGTCGATATATTTTTGTTCCATTTCAGGTAGATTTTGATAGCCAGGTTATTATTAATTCCCCTTGGTTGAATTCAATGGACAAGTTTTATGGGGTGCTGCTCTCAGTGGTTGATGAGCTTGATGGTGAATTGACTATTGTCATTAAGGAGCATCCATCAGACCCACAAGTCTATGCGGATACTTATGAAGAGCACTCAAGGATAAGGTTTGTTAGTGGTGATACTGAAGAGTTAATACGCGGTGCTGAGGCTATTGTTACTTTGAATTCGAGTGTGGGTATTGAGGCTGCCATGCTGGAAAAGAAGGTGATTGTGCTGGGGAATGCGTGTTATACCATAAGTGGCATGATGCAGGTGGCACAAACAGAGGCTGAATTAATTGCCGCTTTGAATGATATTTGTAAGTGGGTGTCTGACATTGAGGTAACTCGTGCATTTTTTACCTATTTAAAAGCGGATTACCTTCTTCCTGGTTCTTGGCAGGATCAAATAGAGGGTGTTGAGGTTACTCATAAGGAATCTTTTGAGAAAAAAATGCAGGCCGCAGTTTCCTGGGAGGCCTGCTCGTGAATGTTTTTTTTGATGTAAAGGAGCTTTATTATTTGCCGCAATATATGCCAATACAGGAGGCTTTGTTAAGGCAGGGAGCAGAAGTGACCTTTGTTATGTATGGTGGTGGTGCCGATGTTGGTGGTGAAATGCCTTCAGATGTGACCGTTAGGTGGGTGAAGAGTGAGCGAGAAGCTAGGGTTATCTATCTTAGATCTAAACCTGATTGGTTGATAATAGGGAATAATTTCGCGGGGTTAGAGGGTGTCCATCTAAATACAAAAACTGCGTTAGTGAGCCATGGGATTGGCCCAAAGGCTTGCTATTACAGCGTGTCTGACTCAGCTACGAGTGTGCGCTTTGTGGAGGGGCCTTATCGAACTCGGCGTTTGCAAGAGATGTACCCTAATCAAACTTTCCTGGACACAGGCTATGCAAAGCTAGACCCTGTTGTTAATGGAGAGATGGATGGGTTGAAGCCTTCGGTGTGGGGGCTTGATAATTCAAAGAAAACGATTTTGTATGCGCCTACCTTTTATCCTAGTAGTATTGAATGTTTTCCAAGAGACTTCCCAAAAGAATTTAGTGAGTACAATATTATTTTGAAGCCGCATTATTTTTCATTGGTAAATAGGAAGTATTCAGGGCAAAAGAAATTACTGGAGGAGTGGTCGAGGTTTGACAATGTCTATTTAGCGAAGTTAACCGATAATAATATTATTCCTTTTATGGCTGTATCGAATGTATTGATTAGTGACGCATCGTCTACATTATTCGAGTTTGCAGCTCTAGATAAACCGGTAGTATGGTGTGATTTTTATAAGCTACGCTGGGGTTATAGGGGGTTGTTTAATTTTAGATTTAAAAATCGAATGGATGAGGATTTCTATAGATATGCCGACATTGCCAAGCATGCAAAGTCTTATTCAGGCTTGAAGGGGGGGGTAGATGACCAAGTTAATAATCCTTCTTCATTTGCGCGGCAGCGAGAAAGGTATAGCTTAGATCTGGCTGGAAAGGTCGATGGTCAATGCAGTGAGCGTATAGTGAATTATATTATGGGTGGCAGTAAAGTAGCATGACAAAACGGGTAATTACTTTCGGCACATTCGATGTGTTTCATATAGGTCATATCAATATATTAGAGCGGGCAAGAAAGCAGGGTAATTATTTGGTGGTGGGAGTGTCGTCGGATCAGTTAAACTTTTCAAAGAAGCAGAGGTATCCCGTCTACCCTCAGGCTCAAAGGGTAAAAATACTCGAGTCATTACGGTTTGTTGATGAGGTTTTTATTGAGGAGTCGTTGGACTTAAAAGCTGGGTATATAAAGGAGTATAAAGCCGATGTTTTAGTTATGGGTGATGACTGGGCGGGTAAATTTAATGACATGGAGCAGTATTGCGAAGTTGTGTATTTACCTCGTACGCCGTCAATATCGACCAGTGAAATAATTGAGGTAGTTAAAGCGCTGTAAATAAATACCTTATTTTTTGGTTACTTAAGTCTAATGAATTCAGTGGCTTAGGTTGTATACACGTTAAAACTAGGGCATTCTGAAACGAGATTCCTTGATTAATCTGATTTAAAGGTATGTATTTAAACCTCTGCTGTTGTGATAATGGAAAAGGAGAGTCTCAGATGACTAAGTCCGAGCTAATAGAGCGCATAACCAGTAGACATCCACAATTATCTAATAAGGATGTTGAGCTGGCCGTCAAAACTATTTTAGATTCTATGTCCCAAGCATTAAGTCAGGGGGGACGAATTGAAATTCGTGGTTTTGGCAGTTTCTCGTTGCACTTTCGCAGCCCAAGGTTGGGGCGTAATCCTAAAACGGGTGAGTCGGTGCAGTTGAGGGGTAAATATGTTCCACACTTTAAACCAGGTAAAGAGTTACGTGAACAGGTAAATCATTGGTAGCTTCTGTGTTTATTTATTCTATTTTGTATGAGTGTTTTCATAAAGGCTTGGCTAAATTTAGGTCATTATAAAAAGTGGTACCAGGCAAATGGATAGGGCAATCTCTCCCTCTGCGTAACTAGATTAATTGGGCGAATTCAAGGTGCTTTTTGATCATTTATCAAATATTTTTCCTCTGCAAATGCGCAAGTAATTTACCAATGAAAAAAATCGTTTTAATCAGTACAGCTTGCAATTCGCAGGTTTAAACCTGGATTACTCGAAGAACCGTATAAATCAAACCACAGTTAAATTACTGGGCGATTTGACTCGTGCCTGTGAATTACCAAACACTATTCAAGTCATGTTCAATGGCGAACATATAAATCGCTCTGCACTACACATGGTATTACGTATTTTTTCGGGCGAAAGCATATTGGTAGGCGACAATGATGCGATGCCAGAAGTGCAAAATACCCTTGGCTGAATGAAAGGATTTTGCTGGTCTATACGTAGCCAGCAGTGGCAGAGCCTTAGTGATAAGCTCTTATCGATGTGGTAAGTGTTGGCATTGGTGGTTCGTACCTTGGGCCTAAGTTGGCGTCTGAATCGTTAAAACCTTATTGGGGTTAGCAGATAAGCTGTCATTATTTGGTGAATATAGATGGGGCTGATTTGGTAATCACCCCTTAAATTAACAGGTTCCAAAAGTAGGATTTTCTCGTATATTAAATGCAGGAGATCTACATGAAAACATCACGTTATTCCGACAGCCAAATTATGGCTATCCTCAAGCAATCCGAAGCAAGGACACCTATTCCTGAGCTATGCCGTGAACATGGTATGAGTTCAGCCAGTTTCTATAAGTGGCGAGCCAAGTATGGAGGTATGGATGCATCGTAAGCGCCTAATCAAGCACAGCCTACCATCGCTCCACCAACTCCCTTAAAGTCCCCAGCTTTAAGGAGATAACCATGATCAGACGTTCTCGCAGCGAATGGCTTCAGATAATTGAAGAGCACAAGCATTCCAATTTAACCGCCACTGAATTTTGCAAAAGCAAAGGCATTGACCCAAAATACTTCAGCCTTAAAAAAGCAAAATTCCAACACTTTGAGGCGGCCTCGCCTTTTATCGAAGCGCTGGCTCCAGAAGTAACAGGCCCCGAATTGAGTTTATCTTGGGCTGGGCAGATATTCACTTACCTGCCGATACCTCGCCCGTTTGGCTTGCTCAGTTTTTACGTGAGCTCGTCAAGTGAGGCCATTGAGTGAATTTAAAAGTGTTTACTTGCATCGTGATGTGGTGGACTTTAGAAAATCCATCAACGGTCTCACCGTGATTGTTGAGAAGGGCATGGCATTGTCGCCCTTTGATTCAGCGCTGTTTGTCTTTTGCAACAAAAGACGCGACAAGATTAAGATACTGTACTGGGATAAAACTGGCTTTTGTCTGTGGTACAAACGCTTAGAGCAGGACAAATGTTAAAAAGAAATTCCTTAAAATCGACTGTCGGCCGCAAGCGACCGAGCTTACCGTCGATTTTATTGGCCTTCGGCCAACCGAAATTTCCCAAAGCGATAGTTTGACTCGGGGGCAAGCCCCCAGAGATTTCCTTCGTTAAATGGCCAAAAAAATCACAGGATGAAGTGGTTACGCTTTCAACTGAACAAATGGATTGGCTATTGCGGGGCTTTGATATTGCCAAGTTAAAAGCCCATTCTCCGAAAAACTATGGTGCTTTAACTTAGCAGCCAGTGCTTCAAATCTGGTATAATTCACCCATGATTAATGCCAGCGAACAAGATAATGAAATTGATACTTTACGTGATGAATTGCACGTAAGGGATAAAATTATTGTTCAAAAAGATCAAGCTCTTGTTCAAAAAGATCAAGCTCTTGTTCAAAAAGATCAAGCTCTTGTTCAAAAAGATC
>OJDR01000034.1_pt1 | contig 63579 bp, 57 predicted proteins | sample 1593081 | NCBI WGS metagenome assembly OJDR01 (sample SAMN05416873, study PRJEB24817) | seawater metagenome | isolation source: Sea water | place: Canada:Atlantic | collected 2013-11
ATAGTTATTTATTAAAAAAGGAGGCTTAAGCCTCCTTTTTTAATAAATAACTATTGGATTAATTCAAGTTCATCTCTTGAACTTTTTCATGAGCAATTTCAGGTGCCGTTACTTCTGGCTTACTGTGTAGATTTGCTTTCAATAAGCCTTTGCGGTGTTTTAATGCGGCATCAAGCTTTTTAGCCGCGACAGAAATAGCAGGATACATCACACTATCGCCTGCCGACGCAGAGATACGCCCTCCTTCATAGGTAGTACGAAGCTCAACATTATGAGTGTTATGCTCATGCGATAAAATTACGTCTAATGAAATTAAGGTTGGAAAGTGGGTAGATATTTTTGAAAACTTTTCATTGATATGTTCTTTAATGGAATCGGTAACGTCAACGTGATGACCAGAAAGATTTATTTTCATAGGTGTTCCTTTTTATTAGTTACTCATACTAATCTTGGGTCTAAATGTTAAAAACGCAAGTTAATTAGGTAAATTTCACCACTAATTTGTCGATAAATGCTCAAATCAAATGAACTAATCACTTAGGCTATTGTTAAATATCTTGATTTATAAGTTACACCTCTTTCCAGTACAGCAGCACTAAGAAGATGTAACCTTGTTAAAGCACTACTATCCATCCTCATTTATCTAACTTGCTTAATGAACACCGACTGCCAGTAATTTATTTAATTTCCAGCCTAAACAACAAAGTCACGAAACAAAAGGAGCATTTTTCAATATTATTCAGTTATAATTACGGCTCATTTATTATTTATTTTCGGCAAAAAAAGAGATTTTTGAATGTTTGATGATATACGCCCTTATCGTGATGATGAGGTAGTTGCAGTAATCGAAAAGTTAATTAACGAATCAGGCTTACAAGCGTCGATTGCTAGTTTAAAAATGCCACGCTTATATCAAGTATTGCCAACGCTTGCCTGTGCAATTGTTAAGTGGTCATTAAAGTTTCGGGCACAAAAATTTAATAGTATTGATGAAATTCAAATTGAAGTTGCTAAATATCTGCATCATTTAATCAAAAGCAGTACCGCGGGCTTTACTTTTAGTGGTATTGATAATTTTGACAACACTAAGCCTGCGCTATTTATTAGTAATCATCGAGATATTGTTTTAGACGTAGCATTAGTCAACTTAGCCTTGTACAAAAGCGGTATCAGTACGGTTGAAGCGGCGGTTGGCGATAACTTACTGCACCAACCCTGGGTGGCAGACTTAATGCGCATCAATAAAAGCTTTATTGTTAAGCGTAGTGCAGAAAATAAGCGCGCTATGTTGAATGCTTCAAAGCAATTATCAGCATATATTCATGATACTGTCGCGAACCGTCAACAAAACATTTGGATTGCACAACGCGAAGGCCGCGCCAAAGATGGCATAGATAAAACTAATTCAGCCTTAATATCGATGTTATTATTGAACAAAGCTAAGCCAACGCCGATAGCTGAATATTTGGCCGAGCTTAATATCGTGCCGGTATCGATTTCTTACGAATTTGACCCTTGTGATAGTGATAAAGCTATTGAACTTGCTGAAAGAGCCGCCACGGGTAGCTATCAAAAACAAGAAGGTGAAGACTTAAAAAGTATCACCCAAGGGTTAATAGGACAAAAAGGCCGAGTGCATATCGAATTTTGCCCGCCTATCCTTGGTGACTACACCGACAGCAAAGCTATTGCGACTGCTATTGATAAAGAAATTATCAGCAACTATAAATTATACGACAGTAACTTAGTTGCCCACGCAACACTTAATCAGCAAGCGACTGATAACTCTGTGCTTGAACAACTCAATAAACGTATGGAAAGCCTAACCAGCGAGCAGAAACACTGGTTGTTAACTATGTATGCTAATCCCGTTAAAGCGAAACAGGAACTTTAAAAGCAGTTGTGCTGAGCCTGAACAGCACTTAAATCACCGCAGATTTAACGCTTAACAACATAAAAAAGCCGTATGACATAAATACGGCTTTTTTATTTTTATTGGCACACTTTTAATGATAAAATTCGCCAACGGCGCTGCCGCTATTTCTCTTGATAGAAAGCAGACATCGCTTTATATAATGAATACAAATCTACTTTTGAACCAACAGCATAGGGGGAATGTATCGATAAAATCGGAATACCAAAATCAACCACCTCCATATTATCATTTGATAAGTCACTACCTATGGTGCCACCAGACGCTTTACCTTTATAGGTTGAGGTTTGCCACTTAATATCCGCATTGTCTAAATAGTTTCGTGTCCACGCCATATACTCAGAATTAGCATTAAAACCACCGCCGTAAAGCTTTAAGTTAACACCATTACCTAAGCGTGGCGCATTCCCTAGTTCCCATACACCTGACCATGTTGGGTTAACGCCAGGATTTACGTCAGCAGAAATTACTTTGGTATTGCGTAGCACTTTACGCAATTGGTAATCATTGTAGCTATCGCCTTTTTGGTTGTAGAGTAGACCACTAATTAAGTCGACTAAATAAGTTGAACTTGCGCCGGTGTTATTGATGTTGCCTACTTCTTCGTTATCAACTAGATAGGCAATAGCGGTATATTCTGGCGTTTTTTGCTCAGTTATCGCTTTAACTGCGGCTATCGATGACGCTTTATCATCTTGGCCATAAGCGGCAATCATACTGCGGTCAAACCCGACATCACGTGGTTTGGTCGCAGGTACTAGCGCAAGCTCAGCAGAAACTAAGTCTTCAACAGAAATATCATATTCAGACTTTAAATAACTACTGACCTGATCTTTAATTTTTTTATCAAACTCTGGTTTAGCGGCAACAATAACATCGAGCTCTTCTTTGCCAATAACCTCTCGACTGGTGCGTTTACGATTAGGTGCGTCAACATGAGGAGCAAGATCTGTTACCAAAAAGATAGGGTCGTTTTCATCAAAGCCAACTGAAATATTGACCGTTGTACCATCTTTTTTATCAACTCTTCCCACCAAGGCTAGTGGAATATTAACCCATTGATAGGTTTTAATGCCGCCATGAATATAAGTTTGAAACATAGCAAATTTTTCTTTTTCAAATAACGGTCGACCTTTAAGCTCTAAGCGAGGAGCGTCAATGTGCGCGCCAACAATACGAGTACCTTGCTCTAACGGTTTCTTCCCGATAACTATCAGGGTGATTGTGCGATCGCGGTTAACATCATAAAAGCGAGAGCCTGGCGATAATTTACTTTGCTCTGATAACTTCTTAAAACCTTGTTTTTCAACGCGCTTGATGGTCTCGGTCACAAATGTTAGTTCAGTGGGTACTTTATAAATATAATCTTTATATTCACTTGCGTAATGTTCAACCGCTTTTAGTTCTTTAGCACTTAAATTTAACCAGCTAGATGGCGACTCTTGCTTAGCTTTAGCGTCTGCAGCTTGAACAAAAGTACTGTGAGAAAAAGTCAGGGCACTGACAATGGCGATGGTGGTTAATGATTTAGTTAACTTCATAGTAATATTTATAATGCTCATCCGGATAAAAGGCGAGCACCATGATAAAAGCTACCAATATCCACTGACAAGCTTTATTCGATAAGCTGCACACTTTTAGCTATAAATGTCATAAAAACCAGTATCGTAACCAGCACTTTGTCATTTGACTCACTCAGGACACTAGAGTGTTAGCATATAGCGACTTATTACAAAGCTAATGAGCCCAACAATCATGGTTAAATAGACACTTTTACTTTTAGCTGCTGCTAAGATCGCAAACGTTGCGGCAATGAGATACGGATTATTCAAAGCTAAGTTTAACTGCCCTTTTTGCACAAAAATAATCGGCACCCAAATCGCGGTTAATACCGCAGGAGCACTAAAACTTAATAGCTTAGCCATTTTAGCACCCAAGCGTACTGGCAATCGTGGATGAATAAAAAGGTAGCGTGTTGAAAAAGTAATAACCGCCATCAGAAAAATTGTCAGTAATGTCATGGTTTCTCCGGCAACACTGGCATAATGTTATCACTTTTACTGCGATTTTTTTGCTGCAAACGATCAGTTAAGTAACCACAATACATAGCGACTAGCGCCGCAGCCACTAAGTCTAATTCAAATGCCATTAACTTAAACAACACCGACAATACTCCCGCAACGATCACAGTAACTAAAATAGGTAAATTAATGATGGTCGGAATAACTAGCGCGATAAAAGTCACGGCAATGGCAAAATCTAAGCCTAAATGAGTTAAATCAGGCAAATAACTGCCTGCGATAACCCCGGTGACATTCCATAGTAGCCAAAATAGATAAAAACTGCCGCCAGCAATTAAGGCATAAACCAGTCTTAATTGCCCAACAAAAGCCTTGCTATGACCCGATAAAGCAAACAACTCATCAGTTAATAAAAAACCTAACCCATAACGCCAATTAGTCGGCAAAAGCTTTAATTTATCACGTAAGGCTAAACCATATAAAAAGTGTCGGGAGCTAATAATAAATGTGGTAAATAAAATCGTTGCCAATGAGGCATTATTGGCAATGAGTTCAATAGCAACCAATTGCGCTGAACCGGCAAAGACAATGAGCGGCATTAAAAGTGCTTCAAGTACGGAAAAATCTCGCTGAATGGCCAAGGAACCACAAAGGATCCCCCAAGGTAACACGGCCAAATTCAATGGCAACATGTCTAAAAAACCTTTTTTTGCCATTGCCCAGCGCGCTTGCTGCTTTGTCATAGCCATTAATTATTCACCTAGTATGTTGCTATTTGTTTTCAACCTGTCCACCTAAGCTGCAAACTTAACTGCCTAGGTATACTGAAAAGGCATGTCAGCATCCATGAGTTCAACCAGCATGATGCTATGAAGTTTTTCACCTTGATCGAGCAAGCTGAAATTGCCTATGAAAAATCAGAGCTATAAGTTTTAATTGAACAATTATACCAGTCTGATTAGTTTGTGATCTTGCTGTGCATAGAAAAAATATTTCATGTCAGCAATAATTTAGTCAAATTGGTATTACATGCATCGCCAAACTTAAAAGAAGCTCTAAAGCCTCTTTTAAGTTTGGTAAATTTAGTTATCTAATCGATTTTATAGCGAACTTGCGTAAGCTCGCGCTTTTTCTAGATCTTCTGGCGTATCAACCCCTTCAACTGCTAAACGCGTTTTTGCCACCGCGACATGAATTTTTTCGCCTTGCCAAAGCACACGTAATTGTTCTAATGACTCTACTTGCTCTAACTGACTTGCTGGCCATTGCACATAATCTTTAATAAAGCCGGCTCTATAAGCATAAATACCAATGTGGCGCAGGTAAAAGTCACCAATAGCATTGATGTGATCATTATTAAGAAAGCGCTCGCGATCGTAAGGAATGGTCGCACGACTAAAATACAAGGCATAACCATCTTTATCACACAACACTTTTACGGCATTTGGATTTAAGGCTTCGGCAACATTATCTATTTTCATGGCTAATGTCGCCATGCGGGCTTGATTTTGGTTCGATAAATTATTCGCTACTTGCGCAATATTTTCGACCGGAATAAAAGGCTCATCGCCTTGAACATTAACAATAACTTGTTGATCTGAAAACTGGTAGCTTTCCATCACTTCAGCGAGGCGTTCTGTACCAGATTGATGGTCAGCACGTGTTTTGCAGACTTCACCGCCAAAACTCTTTACTACACGGGCAACTTCATCGTTGTCAGTTGCAACAATAACTTGCTCAGCACCACTAGCTAAAGCCTTTTCTACCACCCACTGGATCATAGGCTTACCGGCGATATCAGCAAGCACTTTCCCCGGTAAGCGTGACGACTCAAAACGTGCGGGGATCACTACCACAAACGACATATAAACCTCATTAATCTTGTTTTCACTTATTGTCTTGCTAGCACCACTTTCGCGCTATGCATCATCTTCAGTAATACGACGAGCTTCACTTTCAAGCAATACTGGAATGTCTTGTTCTATTGCATAAGCTAAACGGTCAAATTTACACACCAGCTCTTTTTTTTCTTTATTATGCTCTAACTTCCCTTTACACACAGGGCAGGCTAGAATTTCCATTAATTTCGTATCAAACGCCATAACTCTCTCTCTTAAATGTAATACCAATGACTTGATGAAAATCCATCATCAAGGAATAATTTTGTCTACTTGCTAATATACCTGATGAACAATGATCGCAACGCTACTTACCCGTAAGTGCGGCAATTTCATCTATTACCTGGGTAATAGCATCAGCACTGGTATTTTTTGAAAATACCGCATCAACCGGTAAATACCAATAATTTTCTTGCGCAAAGTCAGCGCATTTCACCGCATCTTTTTCTGTCATCAGCAATGGCATATCACGAGGAAACTGCTGTAAATCGTCAATGGCATAGGGTTGATGATCAATAAAGCCTTGAGCACTAGCGACTACAAAACCATATTGCTTTAAGGTCTTAAAAAATCGCTCGGGGTCGCCAATGCCGGCAATAGCATTAACCGCTTGGCTCTTGGCAATATTTTGCGTTAGAAACGTCTTCAGCTCGATACTGACACCCGTTTTAACATTGACCACTTTGTTTGCGCTTAACTGCATGGTTAATATCGGCAGAGTCGAGCTAGCCATTTTTTCTTGCCATAAGCTTTCGCCGTTAACGACCAGGCAGTCGGCACTTTTAATTCGGCTCTTACTTTCTCGCAAGGGTCCTGCAGGTAATAATAAACCGTTGCCAAATAGCCGTTTACCATCGACAACGACAAATTCGAAATCCCGTGCTAAACGATAATGCTGTAAACCATCATCGGCAATGATCAGTTCACAACCTTGCTCGATAAGCAGCCGACAACCGGCAATTCTATCAGCACCAATAGCCACATTGATGCCAGTGCGTTGAAAAATTAATAACGGTTCATCACCGGCTTGCTCTGCGCTGCTTTTTGCACACACTTGATAAGGATAATGCGGTGCCTTTGAGCCGTAACCTCGACTCACGACCCCTACTTTTATCCCTTGCTTACTAAGCTTTTCAACTAAATAAAGCGTCAGTGGTGTTTTACCATTACCACCAATACCAATATTACCAACAATAACAACAGGAACCGACAGCTTTATCTGTTTCAGTAACCCTAATTGATATGCAACACGGCGAATAAAACTCAACATAAAAAATAGCATCATGAATGGCAACAATAATGGCACTAAAATCCATTTTGCTGAATGACCATGAAACCAAACTTTTTCAATCAAGCGCATAATTTATGGCCTTATCATTAATAGCCAGATCATTTAGCAAAACTAAGCGCCAAATTGAAATTTATGTAATTGCGCATAAGCACCATCTTTTGCCAATAACGACTTATGGTCACCTTGCTCTTTAATTTGCCCTTGTTCCATAACAATAATTTTATCAGCACTTTCTATGGTAGATAAACGATGAGCAATCACAATGCAGGTACGATTTTTTTGTAAAACACTTAAGGCATCTTGAATATGGCGTTCCGACTCAGTATCTAAAGCACTAGTCGCTTCATCTAAAATAAGGAATGGCGCATCACATAACAGTGCTCTAGCGATAGCGACACGCTGGCGTTGACCACCTGATAACATAGCACCATTGTCACCAATGTTCGTATCTAAGCCCTCAGGTAATTCTTCAACAAATTCCATGACATGCGCTTTACGTGCTGCATCTTCGATTTCTTCGCGTGTTGCCAACGGCTTGCCATAAGCTATATTGTTAGCAATAGAGTCATTAAAAAGTACAACTTGCTGAGAAACATAAGCAAATTGCTTACGTAGATCTTTTAACTTGTATTCTTTAACGTCTCTACCATCAATTAAAACTCTGCCCGTTGTTGCATTATAAAATCTTAATAATAAAGCGCTAGCAGTAGACTTACCACTACCTGAACGCCCTACTAATGCAACGGTTTCACCAACATTAGCGGTAAAACTTAAATTAGTTAATGCTTGCTTTTCTTTTTCATCATCATAAAAGAAGTTCACCTGCTCAAAAGCTAATGTGCCTTTCGCACGCTCTATCGCGATAGTGCCGGTATCATGCTCGGTTTTTTGATCCAGTACCGCAAAAATACTCACACAGGCCGCCATACCTTTTTGAAATTCACTATTAACGGTCGTCAGTAATTTTAACGGTCTAAGTAGGGTTACCATACACATAAGCACGGTCATAAAAACCCCTGCTGAAATATCAGCGCGCATTGAATCAAGGTTGGCAACATATAAAACAAAAGCTAAGGCAAATGAGGCAATAATTTGAATAATAGGTACGCTTGCTGACTGTGTTGCGACCATTTTCATACGCTGTTGGCGATTGTGCTTATTAATTTTCGCAAATCGCTCAAACTCACGCTGCTGACCATCAAAGGTTAGTACCACCTTATGACCGTTAAACGTTTGCTCCGCAGCAGTCGTCACTTCGCCCATGGCATTTTGAATACCTTTACTGATGCTACGAAAACGCCCTGAAACTACGGTAACTATTACGGCAATCACTGGCGTGATCAGTAAAAATATCGATGCTAACTGCCAACTGTTATAAAACATAACAATTAATAAGCCAATCACGAATGCGCCTTGTTGCACTAGGGTCAATAACGCTTTAGAAACAGCACTGAGCACTTGTTCGGTATCAAAAGTTAGTTTGGAAATTAGGCTGCCTGTAGATTCTTTATCATGATAAGCAACAGGCATCGACATGACATGTTCAAATAATTCTTGACGAATATTAGCCACCACATTATTACCTAACCAAGCCAAGGTATAGTTACCCGCAAAATGACAAATACCGCGTAAAATAAACATTAAAACAATAACAACAGGCGCCCATTTCATAAACTGTGGGTCTTGGCCATCAAGACCTTTATCAATGAGTGGTTGGAGCTGAGAAAATACAAAACTGTCAATAGCGGCATACCCAAGCATACCTAAAATCGACACTACGGCGGCCGCTTTATAGGCTTTCGCATACGCCAATAAACGTTTAAAATTTTGCTTAGTGGAATTTTCGGTAGTCTGTGGTAAGGGTTTTGTCGACATTCATGCTCTCAATACGTTATCTAAAAAATATTATCCCTGCGGGATGATATTATGCTGCACTCTGAAATTTCCTGAGTATTTTAGCGCTATTTTGCCAATCAACCAACTGATAAACTTTTATCAGGGCATTTAATCGTAACACTTCAATATAACCCCTGCCTTGATTATTCAATTTACAAACCAATATGGCCGTATATCCTGATAACTTTCTACTGTAATATTGGTAGAACGATGATTTTTATTATCACGTGTATCATTTGCCCCGATCAAAGCTTTATTGAAGGTAAACCTCACCATCCCCACATCGGCGGTATTAAATGTCTCAATATTTTCAGCGCGATACCGGCTTAATATTTCTGCTGATGGCATATTCCATTGGTTCAAATAACCGCTACTAAATACCGCATAACGTGGTGCAACGGCTTGTAAAAATCGACGACTAGAGGATGATTTAGAACCATGATGTGGTGCAATTAACAGATCACTGGCAAGTTTATTGCGCATGCCATCAAGACTGAGTAAGCGTCTTTCCTGCTTAACCGAAATATCTCCAGATAACAAGACGCGATGCCAGCCATCACTGATGGTGAGCACACATGAATCATCATTCTTGTCGCCATTAGCTTGCATGGGAGACAGCATTTCAAAGCTTAATCCTTGCCAAATAAAACTCTGTCCTGACACACAACGGCTATTAGGCATTAATGACACATCGTTCGCTATCACATTATCAATTGCTATCTTCTCTCGTAAATGCTGTAAACCACCGGCATGATCATTATCATTATGACTAATCATTACCCCGGCAATGTCACGATAGCCCTGATGCTTTAAATAAGGCAATATTGCCGCTTCTGCCATATTAAAACCACTAGGGTAACTTGCTCCGGTATCATAAAGAAAAACAGAACCATTCTTTTCAATAACAACCGCAAGGCCGTGGCCAACATCAAGCACAGACAATTGCCACTCATTTGGTTCATAGTGGCGATAGAACTGAGTACTTATAGCAAAAACGAATAAAGCTAAGCACGCCAAAAGTTTGCCTTTGCTCAGGCGAAAAAATAACGTGCAGGCAATAAAAACAAAAAATAATAATAATACTTGTATTTGTTGATATGAAACAGCCAAAAATGCCCATTTAGCGCTAGCTAAATAACTAAGCCATTGCCAAATTAATGAGAAACTCAACAGTGCTAAATCAACACAGGCTCCAGATAACCAGTCACTAAATGGTAAGGTAATTACCGCTAAGAGCGTTAAAGGGATGACAGTAACACTCATGACTGGTACAGCAACAATATTGGCAAAAAAAGCCGCTAACGGCAGCTGATAACTTAACGATGCCGCAATAGGAAGCATTGCAAGTGTTAACGCCAACTGCATCACGACCAATGTTTTAAGCCAATGTATCGCACGCTCTTTAATGCCACGCCATTGCTTGGAACGTAAGCTTTCAGCTAAAGCATCATCGATGGTTAAGGCTGAGCCATTCGCTATTGCGGTTGATTTTATCGCGGTCATTGAAAAACGCGAAAAGGTTGAAAAAATAATCACTAGCGCTGATATGGATAACCAAAAACTCGCACTGATTATACTTAGAGGCCAAAAGAGTAAAATGACAAAAATTGCCAGTAGCAACCAACGTAATAGCGTCATGTGTACTACCATCAGTTTTAATGACCAAAATAACAGCAACATTACTAAAGCGCGTAAAGTTGGAATAGAAAATCCCGCTAAATATGCGTAATACCATGCCATTAAGCAGCTACATATAATCGGTAAATAACGCAGATTCATTTGCATCAGGGTTAACTGCCAACGCGTCGACAATAACCAATGCAATGGCAGCAACCGCAGAACTGCGCGTAAAAAAGTCAAACTAGCAAACGCCACTATGCCAATATGAAGTCCAGAAATGGCGATTAAATGCTGTGTTGCTGTTGCCGATAGTACCTGCCAATGCTGCTGAGTTAGTTTGCCTCGCTCACCAAAACCCAACGCTAAAATCAATCCACTTAAAGACTTATCATCTAACTCCACACTTAACTCTCGATAAAGATACTGACGCCAAGTTATTTGACTATGCAATAAAATATTATTTGATTTAGCCGTTATTAACGCTTTAGGCGTCGTGTCCGGTTTAACATAACCCGTCGCCACTATTTGCTGTTGCAAAAGCCACACTTGATAATTAAAGCCGCCGATATTCGCTAGCCCATGAGCGGGTTTTAGCTTCACCAGAAATTGCCATTTTTGCCCTTGCATTAAGGTTTTTTTTGGCTCTTTCCAGGTTAATCTAATTTTGAATTTTTGCTTAACTTCTAGCCCTTGCCAGTGCGTCACCAACAAATTGAAACGATGATTACCCGGTTTTGAGTTAACAATATTTATCACCTCCCCCTGGATAAGGTGAGCTTTTTTATGTAACTGCTGAACGGCAATATTATTTTTATTCAAGCTATTATGATATTGACTGCCCGCCATCAAAATCCAAGTAAAGGCGAAAACGGCAATGGCCACTAATCGAAACTTATTAATAAAAATAAAAAATAATGCCAGTAACAATATTACCAATAGCAAAGAAAACTCTGGCACTATGGGTACGAATAATGACAAAATAGCAGTGAAAAAAAATGTTAGTAGCCACCATTCCATAGTGATCAATGTCCATTTAGCCATTTAAAGTTAAGTAATTTTATGCCGAAAAAAATGATTAAACGCCTGATGCCAGACCATCACACGATTAAAAACAACAAACATTTGCAAATTTTCGGTACCTTATTGCATAACGCTAATCTATGGCACCTTAATCGACGTTCCGTAGCTAAAGCATTTGCTGTTGGGTTATTTTGCGCTTTTATTCCCATACCATTTCAAATGGTTTTAGCTGCAGGTATAGCAATTATAGTACATGCAAATTTACCTTTATCTGTTGCCCTTGTTTGGATCACTAACCCTTTGACCATGCCAGCAATTTTTTACTTTTGCTATTTAGTCGGTACCTGGATTATTGGCGTACCAACGAAAAAATTTGTTTTCGAAGCAAGTTGGCAGTGGTTAGTTGAGAGTATTTCAACGATCGGCCCTGCCTTTATTATTGGTTGTGGCGCACTTGCGGTAGTTTTTTCAATGTTGGGTTATTTGACGATAAACACACTGTGGCGTTTTTCAGTAGCAAAGGAATGGAAAAAACGTAAAAATCGCAGAAGTTAAGCTTCGATCGCTTATTAGCCTGATAGTATTAATGTTACGCATAAAAAAATCAGACCTTAGGTCTGATTTTTTTATAACTCTTTTACCTTATCTACTTTTTATTATATCTCAGTATTATGCTTGCCCTAACACTTGTGCTGGCTCGACTTTTGTTGCTCGCCATGCTGGATAGATAGTCGCTAGCAAACTCATAATCAACGCGGTAACTACCGTATTGATAACATCTTGTTTTCGTAATAAGGTTGGTAAATAATCGATAAAATAAACATCAGCAGATAAAAACTCAACCGATAACATCGCTTCTATCCCTCGAATAATGTCAGTTAAATTCAACGAAACTAAGATACCTAAACTTGCACCTAGTGCACAGCCAACAATGCCATTCATTAAGCCTTGAAACATAAAACTGGTCATTATAGTGCTCGACCTTGCTCCCATAGTTTTTAATATAGCAATATCAGATTTTTTCTCATTTACCGCCATAATTAAGGTCGAGACAATATTAAAACTTGCCACCGCAATAACTAGCACTAAAACAATAAACATTACCAAACGTACCAATTGAATATCATTAAACAAATGGCCATGGCTGCGTGTCCAGTCAAGTATGTAGACATAAAAGTCAAAATTAAATGCGACGTCACGAACCACCTGAGGCGCTAAAAAAACATCGTTAACTTTTAAACGAACACCTTGAACTTCATCAGCTTTATAGCCCAGTAATTGACCTGCTTTTTCTAAATTAATAAAGGCTTGCGTATCGTCGATTGTGCCACCAAATTTAAACACCCCGACAATAATAGCTTGTTGCGTCATGGGTACTGGAAACTGTTGTTTTACTTTACGACCTTGCAGATCAGTAGCATCAACGGGTGGCAATAATAATTGTACTTTATCCCCCACTTTCGCTGATAATTTACGCGCAATACCTGCACCAATCACAACACCATTTTCGAGCGCTAGATCTTGCCAATCACCGGCAATCATATAACGCGAAATGGCCGAAACTCGTTGCTCTAACGTCACGTCAACACCACGTATTTCAACGCCTTTAAGTGCCACAGACTTTTGCATCATCGCTTGCGTTTTTATAAACGGTGCCGCTGCAACAACATTTGAGTTTAGCTCTATTTTCGCAACATTTTCTCGCCATTGGTTGATTGGCGTATTAACCGCAACCACTTCACCATGAGGTACGATAGACAGAAGGTGTGTCGCTAATGCACGTTCAAAACCATTCATTGCCGACAGGACCACAATTAGCACCATAACCCCTATGGCGATGCCAATAGTGGATGACGCAGATATAAATGAAGAAAAGCCCTTCTTTTGACGACTGCGAACATAACGCATGCCGATAAATACACTTAACGGTTTTAACACTTAAGCTTCTCCATCCTTAGCCGTTAATAGCTGCGTAGTATCAACAAGTGGTTTTAAATGCCCATGATCTAAGCGCAGTTGACGATCCATTTTTGCTGCTAAAGTAAGATCATGAGTAACAATCACAAAACTGGTATTTACCGTGCGATTTAACGTTTGCAGTAACTGATAAATTTGCTCTGCGGTATCAAAATCCAAATTACCTGTTGGTTCGTCAGCTAACACTAATGAAGGTTTAGTCACCAATGCCCGAGCAATAGCAACACGCTGACGCTCTCCGCCCGATAATTCAGCAGGCCGATGGTGACCACGGTGCGATAACCCAACCTGTTCAAGCATCGCTTTTGCCTCAGCTATCGCTTCTTTAGGTTTATCACCTCGAATTAATAGCGGCATAGCGACGTTTTCTTCGGCGGTAAATTCCATCATTAGATGATGAAATTGATAAATAAAACCAATATGTTGATTACGAAACTTTGCTCTTTTCTTTTCTGATAATTGATGAATATTAACGCCATTGATAAACACTTCACCAGCACTTGGCGTGTCTAGCGCGCCAGCTAAATGCAAAAATGTACTTTTACCGCAGCCAGAACTACCAACAATAGCGACTAACTCCCCTGCGGTTACCGCGAGTTCAAGCTTAGATAATACTTGCGTTGTAACAGGCCCTTGTTGATAGGACTTACTTAACTGACGACACTCAAAACTCAAAGCAAGATCAGGTTTGATGGTATTTTCATTAGCGTTCATGTTTTCGCTCTTCGCCATATTATTGTTCTGACTATTCGTTATTTTATTATTTATTTTACTATTCATTTCTGAGTACCTCCGCCGGCTGAGTTTGCGCAGCACGATAAGCAGGATAAAGTGTAGCGGTAAAGCTCATAGCAAGAGCTGACGCGACAATAACAAGGATATTGAGTGGCTCGATAGCAATGGGTAGTTGTTGTCCTCCCGCTAACAAATTAACCCCAAGTAAGGTAAACAGGCTATTTAGATTCAAGGTTAACAATACACCTAGTACAACTCCTAAGACGACGCCCCAAATACCGTTGACTAGTCCCTGAGTGATAAAAATCTTAACAATACCACTTCGATCTAAACCTAATGTTTGTAAAATACTGATTTCACCTTGTTTATCAATAACCACCATCACTAACGCTGAAACAATATTGAAGGCAGCGACGGCAATAATTAAGCTTAACATCAGCCACATCATGTTTTTTTCCATACTGACAGCAGCAAAAAGCGCCCCCTGGCTTTCTTGCCAACTGACAAATTGATAATCTGGATATTTTACTGATAGCTGAGAAATAACCCGGTTTGCATGAAAGGCATCATCTAAATACAATCTTAACTGGTTAACACCGTCACCTTTTTTTCGATGTAATTTTGCACCGTCTTTAACGCTGATAAAAACCATGGCTTCATCAACCTGAGAGCCGACATTAAAAAGTCCAACAACGGTAAAGGTACGATGTACTGGAACACGCCCCATTGGTGTAAACAAGGTTTTATTTGGCAAGGTTAAGCGTACAGGGTCGCCTAACTTTACGTTTAAGTTACGTGCTAAAGCTTGCCCTAGAATAATGCTAAACGGCTCAGTACCTAAGCGCGCTAATTGACCATATTCCATCGAGCGATTAATAATATTATGTTGCTCAAATTCAGGCAAAATACCATGAACTAAAACCCCTTGCAGTGCAGTTTTAGACTGAATTAACGCTTCACTTTCCTGAAATGGTGTAACTTGTGTAACGTCAGGTAAAGCGAGAATATCACGCTGTAATTCACGCCAATTATCGAAAGGTGTTTTTTGCTGAGACATTAAAACATGAGGTACTAAGCCTAATACCCGCCTTTTTTGCTCGCGCTCTAAGCCATCCATAACCGATACAACGGTAATTAATGAAGCAACACCGAGGACGATGCCGATAATAGAAAAAAAAGTGATGAAAGAAACAAAGCCTTTCCCATGACTGCTGCGACTATACCTTAAGCCGATGTAAACGCTAACTGGCTGAAACATGAATTCTGTCTTTAATTGATAATAGTAAGGGGCATATTTGCGTAGAAGCATAACACAGCTGATAAAGCGATATCTTCAGACTTTATTAACTTTTATGTATTTCACCTATAATTTCCGTAAACTGCCAATTTATTTGCGCTAAACAACAGATTTTAAACAACAAAGAAAAACCTGAAACAATGTAAAGCAGAGTAAAAAAAACAAGACGATTTACGTAAAAAATCATCGATATTGGCAACGGTATTTAATTAATATCTTTACATTTTTTGCTTTGTAAATTTTAAAATACACGCAAAAGTTAATAATGTGTAAACAAAGTCACCATTATCCTAGCAAATCACTGCTATTGCCTTTAATATCGAGCCCTTAAAATGCAAGTTTCGCAGCACAATATAAATTAAATCGTGAGTATTGAATGAAGAATATAATAACAAGTGCAGTTTGCACATCTTTACTGCTTATTGCAGGTTGTAATAATGATACAAGCTCAAAAGCAGAGACGGAAACACCCGTCATACAAAAAACCGCTTTGGCATCGGGTATTGATAAAGCCAATATGGACTTATCGGTTCGTCCACAAGACAACTTTTATCGCTATGTTAACGGCGCATGGTTAAATACTAACGAAATCCCGGGCGATAAAACCTCAATTGGGTCATTTTACGACTTACGTGATGAAGCTGATGATAACGTTAAAGCCATTATCGAAGAACTCGCCGCCACTGAAAATTTAACAATGGGTAGCGATGAACAAAAAGTGGCTGACCTATTCCGTTCTTTCATGAATACAGAAGCTCGTAATTCCGCTGGTACTTCACCAGTACAAGCTATATTCGATAATATAAATAATTTAAAAGATAAAAATGATTTAGCGAGATTTTTTGGCGAAAATCAAAAACTTGGTCTGGCAAGTCCATTGGCGTTTTATGTCAGTGTTGATGCAAAAGACTCAACACGCTACGCCACCCATGTTTGGCAAAGTGGCTTAGGTTTACCCGATAGAGATTACTACTTTAATGAAACAGAACGTTTTGAAAAATTACGCGCTGGTTACATTGCTCATATCGAAAACATGTACAACTTAGCCGGCTTAAAAAATGGCAAAGCGGCAGCACAAACCATCATGGCACTTGAAACAAAGCTAGCCGGTTTTCATTGGACAAAAGTTGAGTCGCGTGACAGCACAAAACGTTACAACAAATTCAACGTTACTGATTTAAACACAGTAACAGACGCCTTTAATTGGACAGCATATCTTGAAGCCCAAGGCGTCGCTACGCAAAAAGATCTGATTATTAACCAACCTTCATTTGTTAAAGGCTTTGGTGAAACATTTGCAACAACATCATTAACTGATTGGCAAACATACTTAACGTTTCATACCTTAAGCAATTTTGCTAGCTCATTAACTACTGAATTAAGTGATGAAAACTTTGATTTTTATTCAAAACAGCTAAGTGGTCGTGAAGAGCAACGCCCAATGTGGAAACGTGGTGTTGCTGTTGTTAATGGCAACTTAGGTGAAGTTATCGGTAAAGTATATGTTGGCCGTCACTTTAAACCTGAAGCTAAAGTGCGTATGACACAACTGGTTGAAAACTTACGCGGTGCATACGGCGCAAGTATTGACGAGCTAGAATGGATGTCTGATGCGACTAAGGCAGCAGCACATGTGAAATTAGCCAGTTTTGATCCAAAAATTGGTTACCCTGACAAATGGGAAGACTACTCAGCACTAGTTATTAAAAGTGATGACTTAGTGGGTAACAAAATGCGCTCTGGCGTGGTTGCACACGAAAAAGAAGTGGCTAAACTTGGTGGTCCTATCGACAGGCAAGAGTGGGGCATGACACCACAAACAGTAAATGCCTATTACAACCCAACTAAAAATGAAATTGTATTTCCAGCCGCAATCTTACAACCACCATTTTTTAACTTAAACGCAGACGACGCAGTAAACTACGGCGGTATTGGCGCAGTTATTGGCCATGAAATGGGCCACGGTTTTGATGACCAAGGTAGCAAATACGACGGCGACGGTAATTTAAGAGATTGGTGGACTGCCGAAGACTTAGCCGCTTTTAAAGTACGTACGGATAACTTAGTTGCCCAATACAGTCAATATGCGGTATTTGATGACTTAAACGTCAATGGTGAGTTAACTTTAGGTGAGAACATCGGTGATTTATCTGGGGTGACTATCGCTTATAAAGCTTACAAAGCCTCATTAAATGGTGAAGCAGCACCAGTGATTGACGGTTTAACCGGTGATCAACGTTTCTTCATGGGTTATGCGCAAGTATGGCGTGGGAAAATGGTTGAAAAGTCACTACGTAACCGTGTAGCAACTGACCCACATTCGCCAGGCGAATTCCGCGCTTTAGGCTCATTATCAAACATGCCTGAATTCTACAAAGCATTTGACGTAAAAGCAGGCGACGCTATGTATATTGCCCCTGAAAAGCGCGTTAAAATTTGGTAATCTTGTTTTTAATCATCATGTAAGGTTAATGGTCTGAAATTTAATTAACCTTGCGATTAAAACACTGAAAAACAAAAAGGAGCAATAGCTCCTTTTTTTACAGCTGTAATTTAACCCTTTCTTAGTCTCACTTTACGGTTTTCGTTGTAAAGCGGCATACTTAACCGTAAAATCTGCTCTTTATTAGACGATACCTTTAGCTATGCCTTGTTATTTTTCCTAGGTTAGCTGATTCATAGGGAACACGGTTAAATGCCGTGACTGTACCCGCAACTGTAAATAGCTAGTAACGCCGGCTATAAGTCAGGACACCTAGTATCAAAATTTTTATCAAGCTAATACTGTTAACACCGTGCGGGAATACACGAGAGTTACACTGTCTTCACGACATTCGTACCCCTAAATCTTTGCGCCTGAGTTAACAATAACTTTCAAAATAAGCTTTTGAATTAACGTTTAGGTCGCAATGAAAATATACGCCTTATGCTTTCCCTACTCTTTTCACACCTTTGTGTGCGTTAAACTAGGCCATTTTTGATGTCAAAACTACTCAACATTGAAGCTGTAACTTGGTCAGTTGAAAAACACGTGATTCTTAATGACATTTCTTTTGATGTTTTTCGTGGCGATATTATTGGCATTATTGGACCCAATGGTGCTGGAAAAACCTCTTTACTTAAGTGTTTATTGAATCAATATAAAAACTGGCAAGGTTGTATTAATTTAAAAAACAAAAGCATACGACATTACAAACCTCACGAACTTGCGCAAACCTTTGCTTTGGTGGTACAAAAATCGCCACCTATCTTTGACTTAAAAGTTTATGACGTGGTGCGAATGGGGTTACTGCCCTATAAAACCTTGTTTGCTCGTGACACCGATGCAGATAAAAAAGAAATTATGTTAGCGTTAGATAAAGTGGGTTTAGCCACCAATGAAAATAAGTTTTTCAACACCTTGTCAGGCGGTGAGCAGCAACGCGTGTTAATCGCTAAAGCGTTAGTGCAAAAAGCAAAAATATTAGTACTTGATGAGCCAACTAATCACCTAGACATTTTCTATCAACACCAAATATTACAACTCGTTAAGGCGTTAAATATTACGGTAATTATGACCATACATGACCTTAATCTTGCCGCGCAATACTGCAATAGATTATTACTGCTAGATAAGGGTACTTTAGTGACTAACAGCAACGTTGATAAAGTATTATCTCCAAAAGTATTAAGCAAAGTGTTTGGTTTACCCTGTTATCGTGATGACGCTCAACATTGCGGAGTACCTAGAGTTTACTTTTACCCTGAATCTGGTGCTGCAGACAATAATAAAATGAAACCATCAAATAGCAGCTTGGATGATATCTTATGAGGCTATTTAACGCTATCAAAGGCAAAAGCGCTTGGGTATTTACCGGGCTTTTAGCGCTAACATTTTGCTCTATCGTGATGTCGATCACGTTTGGCCCTGCAACCATTACCAGCCTTGACATCTTTCACTGTGTGGTTAATGAATGCGCAACACCCATGCACGACATGGTGATTTGGCAAATACGAATTCCTCGCGTATTAGTTGGCTTAGTGGCAGGTATGGGCTTAGCATGTGCCGGCGCAATACTGCAAAATGTCACTCGTAACCCGCTCGCCGATCCGTATTTGTTTGGCATTATTTCTGGGGCAGGTTTAGGGGCAACTATCGCCACTTTAGTATTAAACGAAGAACAGATGCTTGCCCTGCCATTAGCGGCGTTTTTAGGGGCTTTATTTTCCGTTATTATTGTTTTTGGTATCGCGACATTACTACGCAATATGAATCATTTATTATTAACCGGTGTCGCGGTATCTTTTATGCTTGGTTCAATCAGCCACTTCATTCTTTATCTTGGCGATCCCTTCGCCACTAATCGAGTGATTTTTTGGCTTATGGGCAGCTTAACACGTGTAGAAATGTTCCATTTTTATCTGATAAGTGCCATGGTACTGCTCACACTAATCACTATTTTTGCCTTGCATCGACAAATAGACGCCCTGTTGCTGGGTGATGAAAGCGCGGCAAGTCTTGGCGTTAATGTTGATAAACTGCGGATAATATTATTAGCTTTATGTGCCGCCGTTACCGCAACCATAGTCGCTTATTGTGGCGGCATTGGTTTTGTAGGCCTGATGATCCCACATATAGTTCGACAACTTGTCGGAGTCACCACCATGCCACTTATTATCGGCTCAGCACTTGTCGGCGGTTGCTTTTTAGTTTGGGTTGATGTTTTAGCACGCAGTGCCTTAAGCACGGTTGAAATCCCGATTGGCATTATAACCTCAGCCATCGGCAGTATTTTCTTTTTAGCGATCATGTATCGCACTCGTAAAACAGGATAAAAATTATGACCACAGATGCAGAAAAAACACAAAAACATCAAGAGCGCATGCAACGTATCAAAGACAAAGTTGATGCCCGTATTAATTCCGCGCAAGAAGAGCGCGGTTTACTTATTGTCATCACCGGCAATGGTAAAGGTAAGTCAACCTCAGGCTTTGGTACCCTTACCCGCGCAGTTGGCCATGGTTATACCGCCGCTGCCTTACAATTTATTAAAGGCGACTGGGCCTGTGGTGAGCGTAATTTGCTGGAAAAAAATGGTGTCGAGTTTCATGTAATGGCAACAGGTTTTACTTGGGATACCCAAGACAAGTCAAAAGATATTGCAGCAGCAACTAAAGTTTGGGCGCAAGCGAAACGCTTGTTAAAAGATGAAAGCATAGACGTGGTTTTACTCGATGAATTAACGTATATGTTGTCATACAAATACCTAGATTTAGATGAAGTCATCGAAGCACTTGTCAATCGTCCTGCCATGCAACACGTCATTATCACAGGTCGCGCTTGTCATCGCAGCATTATTGAACTTGCCGATACTGTTAGTGAAGTACAGCCTACTAAACATGCATTTGATAACGGTATCAAAGCGCAAAAAGGTATTGACTGGTAGTTAATACACGCGAACGAAAACATGGAATAATAATGAAATTTACTCACTACTTAATAATATTAATGAGCTTGGCTTTTAGTGCGAATGCGCAAGAAGGTGAGCACAATGAAGCTGATTCAACGGCAACAGCAAAACCACGCATCATCGCACTTGCACCGCATATTGTTGAAATGCTATTTGATATCGGCGCAGGTGAACAGATCGTCGCCGCAACCGAACATGCTGACTACCCGCTTGCTGCACAAAAAATCCCTCGCATTGGTAACTCTTTGCGCATTCAGCTTGAACGCGTCATTGAATTACAACCCGATCTCATTATTGCTTGGCAAAGCGGTAACCCTAGCGATGATTTAGCACGTATCAAACAGCTAGGTTTTAATGTTGTCTACTCGCAACCCAATAGCTTTAATGATGTGGCTAAAGAACTGCGATTATTAGGTAGACTATCAGGTCACAGCGAACAAGCCGAACAAGTTGCCAGTAAATTTCTTGCTGATTTAGCCAAACTCAAGCAGCAATATGGCCAAAAGCAGCAACTTACCGGTTTTTACGAGGTTTGGTCTCGGCCATTAACCACCATTGCTAAAGGTAGCTGGCCACAACAGTTTTTAGATATTTGTAGTATCGATAATCCATTTTATCAAGCGGATGCAAGGTACCCACAAGTAAATATTGAACAAATATTACAAACTAATGCCGACATCATTATTCAGCCGTTGTCTGAAAACCAAACCGCTAAAGAAGGCTACACTTGGGAACAGTGGCCAATACTTCCGGCCGTTAAGCATAACCAAATAATCAAACTTGACGCCGATGTGGTCCATCGCATGACCACGCGCAGCTTAAATGCCCTGTCTGACTTATGTCAGCAAGCAGATAAAAGCCGCGCATTTTACAAAAATAAGGTGAGTGAGTAAGTTATCTTAAGTCAGCCGGTAATGAGTTTATCGTAAAGCTCATTACCGATTGTTAAATCAATATATGGCTTTGTTATATAAAGTGTTCTGAAGCGTCAGCGTTTTAAAAAATATTAAAGCGTCGCAAACTCTCTGCCGATAAACAAAATAGATAAGCTGGTCTCTAAACCTTTTAGGGCCAGTTTTTTAAATAGAACCTTTGAGCGGTAAACGTCTCTAAATTGGCAAAATAAACTTAAAGGTCTCATTCTTTATCTTTCCTTGTTAAACAGCGACCTCTCGGCTCATTACCTTCATGTAGAACAATATCAGAATGTAAAAATTGTGCAGCCTCTGCCGAGTCTTGCACTTTGGTTGCGCTGCGTTGTAGCATTTCTGCTTCAAACTCAGTTAGCACGCTATCTCTAACGCCTTTTTCTCGCCATTGAGACAAAGGACGACAGCCTTTTGTGATCCCTCGAGCTAGTGATAGTGCATCTAACAATGCTTGGTTCGCACCCTGCCCTTTAAACGGACTCATTGGGTGAGCTGCATCACCAATCAGCGTCGATTGAGCATCTTTTTGTAATAACTCTGCCTCTAGCAGCGCTCGATCATAGACCGGATAGCCCGACACCTGAGTTTCTAATGTCGCGGCCAAAATTTGAGGAATAGGCTCATGCCATTGGCATCGACGAAGTGCTTCTTCTTTCAATGCCTTCATACCTTTAGCGCCCAAGGCTTTAGCTTTATGTTCCGGCATTGGAAAGCTCAGCTGCCACATTACCGAGTTTGACGTATAAGGCATGATATATATTCGCTCATGACCATTAGCGGTTTGAAATACGGTTGCGGAGTCAAGGAGCGTACTATCGAGACTGGCAATATTTTCTAGAGGACAAATACCCAAAATCACCATACAACCTAAATAACACAGCGGTGAAGCATCTTCGCCAATCAACAATCTGCGCACTGTACTGCGAATACCATCAGCGCCGACCACGAGGTCGGCTGTCGCGTGTTTTATTTGGCCATCAACTTCAAAGCTTAAATTTACCGATTCGCCGGATCGTGAGTGTAAATCCACCAACTGGTGCCCCCATTGCACGCTGTTATTATCACTACCCAATTGTTCAAGTAGCGCTAAGCGCAATAACTGACGAGCGATATGGATATTTGTCCGTTTAGGTGCTGATTTGCTTTCTGAGGTGCCCCATTTTCTGATCCCCCACTCACCAATCACTTTACCTTCGGTGGTATGTACCACGTGCCGGGTTGAAACTACCCCTTCAGCTAAGGTAAAAATCCCTAAACCTTCAATCGCTCGGCTCGCTTGTTGTAACGTCAGACCGTAGCCTTGAGAACGTACATCGAAACCGTTATCACGTTCATAAAGAGTGAAAGGAATGCCGCGATGTAAACAAGCAACAGCAAGCGCAACACCGCCGATACCTCCGCCAATAATGGCCAAGTGTGGATAACGGCTATCCGCTAAAACTTCGCTAGCAGATTCGACTAAACCTGTTCCGTGACAGTTTAAGCAAGTGTGCAGGTGTCCTTTAGGACGAACCGGGGCTACTCCTTCATTTACGAATCCTTCACTGACTGCTTTTTCAAATTGCGCTAGCGCTTTTTGATAACGAAGTTTTACTTTCTTTCGCAGACCCTTACTTTTTTTACCACGCCCCTGACATGCCAAACACATAGCCCAGTTGATATCTTCTTTTTTCATCTTTAGTCTTTCCATCTACTGCTATTTAATCAGCTACGGGTTCTATTTAGAATATCAGTCGATAAAACTGACGTTTGGCCGAATGATAAGAGTGCAGCCTATGATGTGAGTTAGTTCAGAGTAAAAATTTACCACAGTAATTTTTCTGCTTAAGTCTATTTAAAGCGACTTAAATCCATTCACCCAGTTACTTAATATTTTTTATCTTTTTCTAATAGGCACATTTTACCACGCATATTAACTTTTAGTGAACAACGCGTACTCAAATCATTTTGCTTAAGGCGTTGTCCTTCCTAATGAACTTGCCGAATAATATCATTTTTGCTCTAAAGCCTCATTTGTTATCAATAACAGCGATGAGTAGCGTCATTTGAGAAAGATATTATCGCTCGACTTTTATCAAATCAGGTGTGGCTAAGTAGTGCAAGATAACAGTCGATAAATATCGATGCTAAAGTGGCACTTTTGGGGAGGGTTTACACATGGTTAAGTTCGCAGAACGAACCTAACCATCACGTCATATTTTATTATCAGCTAGTTAAACACAGATTCGATTTAACGTTGTATCAACTTCAGCCGCTGTTTGTTGTTGCATTTCGGCAAGCTCTGCCACCGACAATAAACTAGTATTCAGCTCTCGGCTTAATTTCACTACCATCGACATATTGTCGTTTATCGATGCGGTTGAGTGCTGTTGTTCGTTGGTACCTTGAGCGATTTGTGAAGTTAATGTATCAACTTCAGAAAACACCTGCCCAATTTGTTGTAATGCATCAACAACTTGCTCTGAATGAGTCAAACTTTCTTGAGATAAACTTTGTCCGCGGCTAATGGCATTGACCGCGTTGGTCGATTTTTCTTGTAAACCTTCAACCATGGAATGAATTTCAACTGTTGACTCTTGCGTACGATGCGCTAGCGCTCTAACTTCATCTGCTACAACCGCAAAGCCTCGACCTTGTTCACCTGCTCGCGCAGCTTCAATCGCAGCATTTAACGCCAGTAAATTAGTTTGGTCAGCAATACCACGAATAACTTCTAGCACTGAGCCTATACGTGAGCATTCTTCTTGCAATAGTGCCAAATCAGCAGCCATTACCGTAACTTCATTAGCAAAGCTCTCAACCGTATGTTGACTGGTATTTGAAGCGCTGGTTCCTTGCGCCAAAATAGCTAAAACCTGACTTGTTGTTTCACTCACTTGTGTGGCACTAGCAGAAAGTGTTGCGGAAGTTAATGCCACTTGATCGATCGAATTTGCCATCTGTTCAATTTGGCTAGCTGATTCATCAACTGCAGCAACTGAACCATTCATCTGAACAGCTAACGACGCAGAGCCTTGCTTTAAACTATCAGATTCTTGACGAATTTCAGAAACAACATCTGCTAGATTGGCGATAAAGCTTGCTAGATCATTAGTCACTTTAGCTAAGTCATCACTATTCTCATCTTTGACAAGTTTGCTAGGCGCTTCATCAACACTCGCGACTTGATCAATAAATTGCTGTAATTGTGTCAGTCTTTGAGTAAGTTTTTTATCGGAATACAAGTAACCTATAACTAATTGTAAAAAAACCATAACCAACAATAGCAACATCGTTGCGGTTTTACTTAAACTTTCGGCAAGCAGGAATATCGTAATAATGCTCAACATTCCAATTAAAAAGGTAGGCATTAATAGTTTAATACTGAGGCGATTTGACATTAATTTTTCCAAGTACGGAGAGATGTTTGAATTTTTATGATAAACAATTTTATCGGCAACTATTCACTGATCTCAAAATTATAATTATTTTTATCTTTCCACTGGCTAAAGTCATTATCTGTACCATAACCATGTTAAGTTTATAAATAAATTACATGCTATTGTGTTATTTTACTATCTGTTTTTTTAATCAAAATAAAAATCAGTAAATCAACCATAAAAAATTCATTCACAACATTGATTTATAAGGATAAAAAATCATGACATTTACCACTGCGTTAATTATTGTTATTGCCGTTGGCTCAGTTATCGCTGGATTATTACTGATAAAACAGTCAGCCAGTAAGTTTGAACTATCTGACGAACAACAAGATAAAGTTGCCAAGCGAAAATCAGAGCAACTTAAAAAAGATCAAGAACAAGAATAGCGACACGAGTTTTGTCACATAGTTGTTTTATCTAAAAAGCGAGCAAAAAAGAGTCGATAGCAGCTTTTACAAGCCCTGCATTACCTATATATCAAACAAATAACAGTAAAAATAATATCAAAAGTCCAACCGTTCTGCTGTCTCTAATCATTAGACCAGTTTTTTCTTTACTTGTTAGCATAACAACTTAAAATCACAGTATATTTTTCTTAGTTGTTGCCCCTCATGCGTTCTATACAACATTTATTTGATAATAATCAGCAATGGGCTGAGAAAATAAAGCAAGAAGAGCCTAATTTTTTCAAACTTTTATCTGAGCAACAAAATCCAGAATATTTGTGGATAGGCTGCTCTGATTCTCGCGTCCCCGCAAATGAATTATTGGGCATGCAGCCGGGAGAAGTGTTCGTACACAGAAATATTGCTAATTTAGTGGTTCATACCGATCTAAATTGCCTATCGGTTATTCAATATGCTGTTGATGTTTTAAAAGTAAAACATATCATTGTCTGTGGCCATTATGGTTGCGGTGGCGTTATTGCCTCGTTAGATGATCAAAGTCACGGTCTCATTGATAACTGGTTACACCATATTAAAGATGTCTATCGTTTCCATAAAGCTCGGTTAACTGCGATTAAGGATAATACTGAACGCTTAAATTTACTGTGCGAACTCAATGTTATCGAGCAAGTTGCCAACATTTGTAATACCACCATATTGAAAAAAGCTTGGAAAATAGAACAAGACATTACCGTACATGGTTTTGTTTATAATCTACATGATGGTATTTTAAAAAATCTCAATGTTTCGGTTGATAGCAACAAATAATATTGTTCTTACATAACGTAATAAAAGCTTAACTGAAATGCTCAGCTAAGCTTTTTTATTTTAACGCGATAAATTTTAATGCCAACGAAGTTTAATTTAACATCGCTAAGCGTTCATGCTGTCCTTGTTCTCGTTCGACATAATGAAACCATTGCTTGGCAGTTTTTGCTGATGTTGGAATTTTCTGTGCTTGCGTAAAAGCAATTAAAGACTCATCAAAGGCTTGGAGATTAAATTTGGCCATACCAATCACTAAGTACATATCACCTTCTCGGCTGATATCACCGCGTAATAAGGCTTTATTAGCTGAGGCTATCGCAGCTGGCCAGCGTTCTAAATTTAAATAAGCCTGCGCAAGTTGAACATCAAACTTGCCCGTATCTGCAATTTCTGACGCTTTAGTTAATACTGGTAACGCTTTTTCATCTTCTTTAGCGGCAACATAAGCTTGTGCTAACGCTTCTAGACTTTTTTCACTCGCGATAACCGTACCATTTGCAATAGCTTGCTCTAATAAAACCGCAGCTTTATAGGGTACTTGATGAAAACGATATAATTGCGCCAATGTCATCACGTCATTGGCTTTGGTTATATGCCCTGCTTGCCATGAAGCTTCCATCACCGCTAACTGCTTATCTTCTTGGCCAACTTCGCCGTACATACCGGCTAATTGCAGCCAGTATTCCGGTTTATCGTAAAGTCGTACGAGTTGCTCAATCACCTTAATCACTTGCTCGGGTTGTTTTAGCTCATAATAACTAGCACGCTGTAAAATCAACCAATTTTCTTTGATCGTGGCATTGTTTTGCTGTGCCAAGCTAATTGCTTGTTCAACTTCGGTGATCACTTTTTCAAATTGTTTATCTTGGTAATAAATTTGCGCAAACATCATATGCTGCGACGTTGTTAACGCCTTGGTGTTATTCTCTTGCCATTGTTGTAAATATGCTAACGCTTGTGGATAGTTTTGCTGTTGCATTGATAGCTGAGCTAAAGAGTAAACTGTTGATAAATATAAAGAGTCAGGAATAGCTTCTTCTTTTATCACTAATTCAAAATGCTCGATCGCAGAATCAACATCCTCATTACCATAATACATAAAGGCATAAAAATTCCACAACATGGCGCGCTCATAACTATTTAAGCTATCAATTCGTTCTTTTACTTCATCAAGTACCTCGAAGCCGGAAATTTTAACCCCTTCATCAGCTAACTTCTGCGCTCTTGCTAATTGGCTATATACGCGATTTCGCATTGCTGGCACTTTTTTAGCGGTGCGTTTTTTAGTTGTTCTTGCCGCTTGAGTATCTTCCGTCTGAGTATTTGCAGAATTATCTAATACCTGTCCGTAGGCAAGGTTAATACCTGCCAGGTTATACAAAAAACCTGCACCTAATAAGGTTACCGCTAATTTTTTTATTAACATGCTCTGCTCTCCTACTTTTTCAAGTTCATTATTGCTATAAGCTGCAATGAAATATTAGCCATCAATGGCAAAAGATATTTTATTTTGCACGCCAGCAACTTCCATCGCTACGCCATCAACAACACGAGGTTTATATTTAAATTTCAGTACCGCATCTAACGCCGCGCGATCAAAAATACTTTCAGGCTCAGCACTAACCACCACGGCATCACGAACCGCACCGGTTTTAGTCACGGTAAATTCAACAATAACAAAACCTTCAATACCACGAGATTGAGCTCGACGTGGGTAGATAGGCGCTACTTTTACTATCGGTAAATAATCTCCGTCACCGCTTTCAAGACTAAGACCACCACTTAAGCCAGCATCAAGTGCAATATCAGCTGAGAAGCTACTACTGACTGCTTGAGCATTCGGGTTAGCTTGCGCCATTTGTGGCTGTACCATTGGCGGTGGTGGCGTTTTCGGTTTAGCGGGCTTTTGCGGTTTTCGTTCTTTCTTCACCGTTTGTTGCTCTTTCTTTAAGCGAATAAAGTCGAGCACATTGCCACGAGGCGGCTCTGACATCACTTCACTACCACCAGCAATCAAGGCCTGCATGCCCCATAACAAACCAACAGTTGTAACTACCGCTAGCACTAATCCCAGCAGGTATCGACCACCTGTTTGTAAAAATACCAATGACGTTTTTGAGCTGTCAGCCATGTTTGCATGTGCCATCACTAAGCCTCTTGCGCCGCAATAGACACATCGTAAACGCCCGCAGCACGCGCAGAGTCCATCACTTTAATCAATACATCTGTTGTCGCTTTTTTATCTGCTTGAATAACCACAGTACCTTGTGGGTTTTCAGCCTTTAAACGCTCAATGTTAGCTTGTACCGCTCGCACATCGATACGGCGTTTATTGATCCAAATTTCACCTTTGTCACTAATAGCGACTAAAATATTCGCTCGCTCCTTTTTTACTGCCGTTGCCGCCTCTGGTCGATTAACTTCAATACCAGACTCTTTAACAAATGACGCCGTGACAATAAAAAATATCAACAAGATAAAAACGACATCCAACATAGGTGTCATATTTATCTCTTCACTTTCTTCCTGCTCTTGGAGCATTTTATTTAATTGTGAACGCATAACCTGTCCTCTTATCAATTTTTATTAAGATAGTTTTTCTGTAGCGTCGATAACTTGTGCATTGGCTTAATCGAGCACAGTTTATTGACTTAATCGACCAAGGTTAGTGATCGACCTCCATCGCATCTTCAAGCAATTCGGTTTCGCGCTTAGCATGGCGTTGTAACCATGTGGCCGCGAACACCCCAGATAATGAGCCAACCATACCCGCCATGGTTGGTATCGTTGCTCGCGAAACACCTGAAGCCATTGAGCGCGCATTACCACTGCCAGAAATTGCCATCACATCAAACACTTCAATCATGCCCGTTACGGTACCGAGCAGACCTAACAGCGGACACAACACGACCAGGCTTTGAATCAAGGGTAAATTCGTGCTTAGCATGGCACTGCCACGAGCCACTAAAGCTAAGCGAATTTGTTCGGCATGCCACGAATGTTGTTCGCTTCGGCTTTGCCAATGGTGCTTAAGTTGTTTTTTAATACGGCGATAACCCCAAAAAACAAAAATTAAGCGTTCAAATATCAGCAACCACATCACAGCAATAACAACAGCAATAACGGTGAGCACCTGACCACCGGTATCCATAAATTCACCGATGGTATTCATTAATTCGATAAACCAAATCATGGTTTATGCTCCTTGCTCATTGCGCTCCGTCAACTCAGCTCTCTCAGCAATGATACCAGCGCTTTGTTGCTGAAGTAGATTGATGATTGAGCGGCTGCGGGTATGCAATAAAGTAAAGATAAATACCATAGGTATCGCGACAACTAAGCCCAAAACGGTTGTAACTAAGGCTTGTGAAATACCACCAGCCATCAATTTAGGGTCACCAGTACCAAACAAGGTAATCGCTTGGAAGGTGTTAATCATGCCGGTAACGGTACCAAGTAAACCTATTAAAGGAGCGACCACAGAAATGATTTTAATTAACGTTAAGCGGCTCGATAGCTTAGGTACTTCCCGTAAAATCGATTCCGATAACCTTAGCTCTAATGTTTCTGTATCAGCTTTAGGGTTTTGCTCTTTCACCAACATAACGCGACCTAATGGGTTGTCACTGTTTGCCTTATCACTTTTTAACTGGCGATTCACTCTGCCACCAATTAAAAACAAGGTAATAAAGCGCTCAATAGCAATTAGTAAACCAACTAAACCTATCGCTAAAATCACATAACCAACAGGGCCACCTTGTTCAATACGCTCTTGCGTATCAGGTGCCTGTACAAGCAAGCTCAAAATTGAACCACCAGTTGGGTCTAAAGCAAAAGGTACTGCTTGATCAGGCGTTGAACTTAATGCCGCAGCACTGTCAAGATAACGAGTAGATGGTTGACGAATAAGTTCAGCTACTGAACCTGTTTCATCGATGTATTCTAAGTATTTTCCGTTAGCAATAAGATTAAAACCACCCACGCGTGTTACTTGTGTTAACTGCTTCTCACCACTGGCCATCACTACATCACGGGTAAAACTATGTACTTTGCCGCTTTGAGTCATTTCACGTTGTAGTTCAAACCACAAACGTTCAATCTCTTCAATTGATGCGAGTTTTGAAGAAGAACCCATGCTTTGTGCTAGTTCATCTAAAAACTCACCTCGTCCAGCTATTTGAGCGGAAATAACCGAGGTTTGAAACTTACTCTTAGTATCACCCGCCACTTGCTGTAATACACCAAACAACTCTTTTAATTCGCCCATGCGACGCGTTAAGGCTTCAGTTTTATTGCCCAGTTTGACTTCGTTATCTTGAAAGCTGGCTTCTAAGCTTGCACTTGTATTAATCGCTTGATCGCGTTTAGCTTTTGCTTGATTAAGTAAGCGACCTTGCTCGTTTACTTTTAAAGTAAACTCTTGCTCTCTCGCTTGGTTTTGCTTGGTTTGGGCTATTTGCCCTGTTTCTAAGCGCGACAATAATTCATCTAAGTTAGTAGCTTGTTGTGCAAAAACCGAGCTAACAACAAACAATGAACTTAAAGCTAAGGTACTTAAAGTGCTTACCGAACGTAAAGACAATCGTAAAAGCGGTTTGATAAAGGTTTTATTATTGAAAGACATCATGTTTATCCTGCCTTATTCAGCTGAGTTTTGTGCAACAGGCACTATGATTAAATCAGGTGCAAGCTGTTTACGTGCAATACGTAATGCTTTATTAACCGGTAAACGGTATTCACCAGACAATGGCTGCCAAGATTGAGATGATTGCTGCCACATACCTAACTTTTCACCGTCACGTGTTTGGTAAACAAAACTTACTCGGCCAATACGTAAAAAGTCGACATCACGTTCTACCCCTTCTACGGTCAATAAACCCGTATAGGCTTCAATCGTACGACCATAATCAACTTCAACTTGGTAGGCTTCTAACACACGACGAAATTTTTCAGATACCGCAATATCGGCACGTTCGAGCATAGTTTTTAAACCCGTCAAACGCTGACTGCGCTCAGTGGCAAGAAATGGCATATCTAAGGTGACAAACTCTTCAAGTGTGCTGATCATGCGGGCCATCAGAGGCGATATTTGACGTTCAATAATGCTGACTTGTGCCATTGAAATATCGAGCTGAGATAATTCGGCTAGCTGATTTTCAATTTGTTTGTTCATTTGCTTGTTGTAAACATTTAAGCCATCAAGCTCTTTGTTAACCGTTTTAAATTGCTGAAGTTTCGTTAAAATGCTGTTATTAATGACATCAACTTTTTGTTGCGATTTATTAGCAGACTGATTAATTTTTTGTCCTGCAGCAACCACATCAGTTAACTGGTTTTCTTGTGCTAATGCAGGCATTGTCATCGCTGCTGCGATCAAAGCAAGTTGCATACATTGAGGTAAAATATTTTGTTTCATTGTCCATAAAACCTTTTAGAAGCGAGATTTATTAAGCCCTAATGTGTTTAAATAAAACATCTATAGCTTAATCACTTGGCAAAATTTTAATGGTTCAATATGACAATCGGGTTTCACAAATATTGCAGATTTATTAAATCAAGAATTCATAACATTTTTCTTGCCCTGTCTTATTTCCCCCCACGGGCTATAATAATAAAAAACGATGAGGTCAAAAGTATGCGCTTGGTATGTTGTTTAGTGGTATTGTTGTTCGTTTTTACCTCTACTGTTAGTGCCAATTCAGTTAAAACTAAAACTAAAGCCGATTTTCAATTTGCCGCCATTGAGCGCCTTGTTGAACAAGAAATCGGGAAAATAGTACTGACAGAAATTTATCAGCAGTTAGGTTTTAGTATTGAGATCAGCTCATTTTCAGGTAACCGAGCACAATTTGAAGCCAATTCTGGACAAAAAGCCGGTGAAATTATGCGAATTTTTTCGTATGGTGCTGAAAATAAAAACCTCATTAGAGTACCGACCCCGTATTACAGTTTAGTTACTTCCGCTTTTATACGTAAAGATAGTAAGATTAAAATCACGAAAGCCAGTCACTTAAATGGCCATAAAATCGCGCGAGTTAGAGGGGTAAAACATACCAACAATATTACTAGAGACCTGCCAAATGTCTCTGATAGCAACTCTACCGAAGCGATATTTAAATTATTACTGCAAGGCAATGTTGATATTGCCTTAACCAATTACATTGACGGCATCGAAGTATTAAAACGGCTTAAACTGGAAAATGAAATAATCACCGGCCAACCACTCGCGGAACTAAAACTTTATCACTATTTACATAAAGATCATCAAGCGCAGGTCAGTAAAGTTGATAATATGATTAAGCAACTGAAAAAAAATGGCGAGTTAGCTAAAATCGTTAAATCCGCCGAGCGCACCATACTCAATAGTAGTAAAATACATTAAAAATCTACTAACCTTCGGCACTAAAGCATAAAATAAATTTAGTTTTTCTCATAACCTCCCATACAATAGCTAGCTTAACTTCGCATATAGCACTAAATCATGAACAAAATATTTATTATTGGCTTGCCTCGCACAGGTACTACAAGTGTTTGTGCCGCCATGCTCGACCTAGGTTTTCGTGTCGCCCACACCGCTTACACCGATCGTTCATTCATTGAAGCTCAGGTTATTGCCGACACTCCGATATTTTGTGATTACCAAGATTTAGATAAAGCTTACCCTAATGCCAAGTTTATCCACTTAGCTCGCCCAATGGATAAATGGCTACCTTCCATTGGGCAATTACTTGCTCGCATGCACGTTAATCTTATTCGTGAAGACGGCGGTTTTAATCCAATAATTAAACGTTGCTATCAACAAATATTCTCGCCTTATGGCTTAGACAATATCAATGATATAGAATTTTTAGCACAATGTTATCAAAAGCATAAAGCACAAATTCATCAATACTTTCAAGGCAGAGAGCATCATTTTTTATCAATAGATGTTAGCGTTAGCGAAAGTTACACTCAGCTTTTAAACTTCTTAGCTATCGATAAAAGCAAGTCAAAAACCTTAGATTTTAAGCGACTTAATACTGGCGGTAAAATCACCGCCTGGAAAGATATCAAAAGTGAGTTAAAGATCGAGTCAACCAATAAAGGTCGTGTAACAAAACTGCCTTATTTAATTTCAACATGATGACTGAATTAGCTTTATATAATGGTTTACGCCAAAGTGCGACTGAACAATAAAACTTAACAATAAAACATCGTAAGGATGAATGATTTAACAGCGCCCCCTGCTCTTATCTGACACATTAATAACCTAATACACTTGAATGTCAATTAGCCGATAAATAAGGCTCAACATTCTGTTTAACTGGCCGATATAGTAAGCAGCAAGATTAAGGCAATTAATATGAAGACATTATCCAGCAGCAATACAGCAGCTTTGACAGCTCCAGCACAAACCTTGTCTGTTCGAACCAAGAACGATGAATCTCTCGATCATATGAAATATGTTGAGCAGCAGTTAACGTCGACGCCAAAAATATTGGCAGAAGAAAAGCTCAGTATTTCTGAGCAAGCATTAGCCATGTTTCGCCAAGATTCGACTAAAACACAAGATAACGAAAAAAGTACACAAGATAATACCAACGATAAGTTATTAGAAAAAATTAAAGAACAAATTGAAACCGTTAAACGACAATTAAGCCGAATCAAAAACGATAAAGGCGAAGCAATAGAACAACAGCGCAGACAGCTGCAATTGCAGCTAGCGACCCTTAATGCCACCATGCTAGATTTATTGGGTAAAAAATTAGACGCAATATAAAGCAACAGAATTTTTCGGCCGAAATATTTTATTCCTAAACAGGCACTGCTTTTAATGATTGAGTTTAATGAACCTCAGTCGAGGATAAACATTGAACTAGGTGTCTGCTTCCCGAGCAGCTCTTTCCACCAAGAAAAATAAAAAAGGAATATGCATGAATAAATTAATCGAAAGATTAGATCGTTAGATGGGAAATTAGTTCCATCCTCATCCTGTTTTCAGGTTAATTATGATTAAACTATAGATAGTTAGTTTGAACGCACGAATATAAATGATGCTCGCATTATCGTCTATTTTTATTTATAATTTCTCGCAAATAATAAGCAGCCTTTATTTGAGCGCTACTAAGCATACTTTTTTTGTTCAATATCATCATATTAAGATTAATCGCTCGCAGCAAATGGATTGCTACTGTCTTACTTCAAGTCATTTCCGCTCCTTCATGCTAAAAGCAATAACTATACTTTGAAGTAGGAATTTATTCATGAAAATAGAGTTTTTCTCTAAACCCATCACTACATTACTTGCAGCGGCCATTTTTACTGGTTGTGGCGGAGGCGGTGGCGAAAGCAAGCCCACTGTTCCTGAAAATAAGCCGCCTGTAATAGCGGAAATGACAGCGGATGCAATATTTGAACAAAGTTCATTTGAGATTGTGGCTAGTGCTTCAGATAGCGATGGTTCTATAACGAGCTATAATTGGCAACAAACAGCAGGTACCGATGTATCAGACTTAGTGACCGATGCTGAAAATTTATCCTTTACAGCCCCTGATATATCAGCAAATGAAGTATTAACCTTTACACTAACAGTAAATGATAACGCCAATGCGACCGCGTCTTTAAATTTAGATATTTCAGTCATCGCAAATGTTGCTCCTGTGATCACTGAAATGACAATAGCCTCAGTTAAAGAAAGAGCCCACTTAAATTTTTCTCCTGAAGTTATCGACGTTGAAGAACAAGAAGTATCATATCAATGGATACAAACAGCGGGTACACCTGTAGTCATTAATGAGCCAGCGGTATCAACTCTTTCTTTTGATGCCCCTAGCATTTCTGAAGATGAAACCATCACCTTCTCACTTACCGTTACCGATACATATAACGATAGCACGACTGCTGAAGTCGATATTGCATTAAGTGCGTTCGAAGAGATTCAAATAAGTGATATTACCGACAATGGCTTAGCAAAATGTTTGGTCAGCGATTCAGCGGCAGATATGGGCTTAACAAAAATCACGTGTGATGAAGTAAAAATTGAATCACTGGGTGATTTAAACAACTTTCCATTGTTAACAGAAGTCAGTATCACCAATGCAAATATCATTGACATTTCAGCATTGACTGATGTCCCACAACTGACAAAACTCAATTTATCAAACAACAACATTACCGATACCAGTACGCTAACAAAATTAGTAGCACTGATTGAATTAAACTTAAGCAGCAATTTAATTCAAGATAGTAGTACATTGGTTACCCTATTAGCACAATTGCCACAACTGTCGATTTTGAATTTGGACAGAATGCATAAGCATTATAGTGTAAATATAAACGTTGAAAATTTAACTGATTTAACAAACTTAACTAGCTTAACATTGAATAACAATAATGTTTCAAATACTTCAGAGTTGTCACAGCTGAAAAGCCTAACAACACTCAATATTGAAAATATCGGCTATTATTTTAACTCACTTAGTTTTTTATCTGGCTTAACTGAGCTTAACGCATTAAACATTGGTAATAATTACGGCATTAATGATCTAAGCGCACTAAGTCAATTAACGAAGTTAGAAAAATTAAACCTTTCAAATTTAAATATTACCGATTATTCGCCCATCAACTCTCTAAGTAAATTACAAACACTGCATTTAGACAATCAAAATTATTACAGCAATGCCGCACTTGATTTAGACAATTTTAACTTGTTAACAGAATTAACCGAATTGAATATCAATAACATTCGAAATATTGAAAACATATCAGCACTGAGTACATTTACAAAACTTGAATCATTACATGCAAGTAATATTAATACTGCAACAATAGCTTTTGTTAACAAGTTACCAAATCTTAAAGTCTTGGATATCAGTAGTAATAGTCGCTTAGGTGACATAAGTCCGCTAGAAAATCTAACTCAACTAGAAGAGTTAAATATTAATAACAACACCAACCTTGATGACATATCATCTTTAGGTGAACTAACTCAGTTAACTAAACTGAGCCTCAGCAATTTATACTACGGTCAAACGATTAGTTTAAGTCCTTTAACCAATCTTATTGCTCTTGAAGAACTGAAAATTAACAACAATAACCTATCAAACCTTTCAGCCTTAGAGGACTTGAGCCAGTTAAAGACCTTGCAAATGCAAAGCGCCCAGCTTGATGAGTTATTTAACTTCACTAACTTAACATCTTTAACAGATTTAGATGTAAGCTCTAACAATCTTGTTACTATTGACGAATTACTAAATGCCACCTCACTGGAAACTCTTAACTTAAGTAATAATCAACAGTTAACTAACGTTGACGGTTTAGTGAATGCAACGGCTCTTGTCTCTTTAACAATGAATCAACTTTATGCATTGGAAAACATTGATGGTTTAGCCTCGTTAACTAAATTGACAAATTTGAATTTAGAGAACGACAGGAACGTAAAAGATTTAACGGCATTAGCTGAACTGACCTCTCTACAAGAGTTAAACTTAGACAATATGACTGCGCTAACAGATATCAGCGCGTTGTTTAATCTAATCAACCTAGAAACAGTAACGCTTTATAACGACTCATTAGTATTGTGTGACGATTTAGATTCACTAGAAAGCACCTTAGTTGATACTCGAGTTCAACGTCCATATAACTGTATGCAACAGCCGATAGACACGACATTATTCGACGATGAGAATCTACTTAGATGTATTACAAATAACTCGACTGATATTGCCGATTTGACGTCAGTACGTTGTCGCTATAATAATATTGAATCGCTCAATGGTATTGAACAATTAGAAAATTTAACGTCTTTAAACCTTGCTAGTAATACTATTTCAGATATATCGTTATTGAGCTCACTACCTAATTTAACCTCATTATATTTATCTAATAATAATATCAGTGATCTTTCAGCTTTAGTAAACCTAACAAACCTAACAAGACTTGAGCTCAACAATAATAATCTAGCCGATATATCGGCATTAACTAATTTAATCAACCTTGAGCGTATTTACCTAACGGGTAATGCAATTTCAGATATAACAGCAATCTCAACTATCGCCTCACTTCGCTATATAAGCGTAAATGATAACACGATAAGTGTAGTGCCTGATATGTCAGCTTTAGTCAACATATGGGAATTTAATCTTAGCAATAATACGTTAACGGGTATTTCGGCATTGTCAGACTTAACATCATTAAGGTATCTTTATCTGCAAAATAACAGCGATATTGACTGTACCGATATAGACAACATTGAAAGCAGTTTGAATTTATACTCCCTATATCGTCCTAGCCACTGTAACTAATTGAACAAGGTTTAAGCCTTTTAAAACAGCCATAATTATGGCTGTTTTTTTATTTCTATAATCACAAATAACAGGTAATAATTTTTCTATAGTTGGCTTATTTAGAATAATATCGACCACAGCAATACGGTTTTATCATTTCATTAACATAACTAAACGTAAAATAGTTGCGAGTATAGTGCTTAACTTACACAACCTGTATACCTCATAATTATTTATTAGCTTAATTTTCAAGAGTATATATATTGAACTAAATTTAGCGCTTGAAATCGCTGCAAATAAGAATTATTATCAATCGCGTTATCAATCACTAGCGAATTTTTATTATGTTTGTTTGTATTTGCAAAGGCATTACAGATCATCAAATTAAGCAATTAGTCACAGAATCAGGTGTTGGTTCTATACGTGAATTAAAGCAACACCTACCTTTAGGTTCACAATGCGGCACCTGTGTTAAAGTCGCACAAAACATTATAGATAACACTATTATCGATGAAAGCTTATTTAAAGAAGTAGGTTAAAAAACGTAGCGTTTTTCATATAACTGTAATTGATAATAATTAGCATTTTCAAACACTTGTTTTTAAAGGTTTTTTATAAGATATATTTTGCATTTTCGTACTTTCTTTCTATAATTAGAGTCAATATTTGAACCGTTTAAATTTGAGGCTCTAATGAAAGGCAATTCCACTGTACTGGCAATACTTAATAAAGTACTTACCAGCGAACTCACTTCAATTAACCAATACTTTCTTCACGCCCGCATGTATAAAAACTGGGGTATCAATGCCTTAAATAGTCAATGCTATAAAAAATCAATTCTTGATATGAAACAAGCTGATAAAGTTATTGAACGAATATTATTTCTCGAAGGCTTACCCAATTTACAACAACTATCACCCCTTGCTATCGGCGAACACACACAAGAAATGATCAGTTGTGATGTCGGCTTTCAAACCGCTCAAATTGCTGTTGTACGTAACGCTATTACGGTTTGTGAACAAGAACAAGATTACGTCAGCCGCGAAATGCTTGATGGCATATTAAACGACGAAGAAGAACATTTAGATTGGTTAGAAACTCAGCAATACCAAATTAACGCTATGGGTATTGAAAAATACATTCAAGCACAGCTATAAAGCGGCTTAAGCTCGACCAGTTAAAGGAAAAGACAATGAAAGGTAATACCCAAGTTATTTCAGCACTAAACGGCCTTCTCGCCTATGAACTAGCGGCAATGGATCAATACTTCATTCATTCAAGCATGTATGAAGATTGGGGCATTAATAAACTATTTGAACGTATCAGTCATGAGTTTGATGATGAAAAACTGCATGCTTCAATGCTTATTCAGCGTATTCTATTTCTAGAAGGCATACCGGATATGCAAACTCGCCCAGGTTTACATATCGGCAAAACCGTCCCTGAAATGCTGCAAAGTGACTTAGACGTTGAATATGCTGTTGCCAAATCACTCAGAGCAGCGATTGCGCTATGCGAACAAGAAAAAGATTATGTCACTCGTGAAATTTTAGAAAAACTTTTAGACGACACTGAAGTTGATCATGCCTTCTGGCTAGAGCAGCAACTCGGGCTAATTAAAACCATTGGCTTAGAAAACTACATCCAATCTCAGTTATAAATTTGCTCCTAAGTCGTTAGTAAAAAGCCAGCGTAATCGTTGGTTTTTTCATTTTTTAAGTACATAACCGAGCAGCCATATAACCTGCACTTGGAATAAGCCGCCTTCACCAATCCCCTGTTTCTCTTGCTCTGTGCACTAGCAATAATCATATGAAACAATATTATTGTACAAGCCACTAATGAGCATTAATGCTAAGGTTATCATCGACGAAAATCAGATCAGTGGCAGTATTGAGCTGAGTAAATTAGCGATATCAGCTAAGGCAGCAATACCTTAAGTCAGCTCAAACACACATAAAAGGTAACTTTAGAGCGCCCGAATTCAGCTTTACTTCAGATTTAAATAAAGAATTCACTCGTGCGGTGTTGACGAACTTAACCAGTGCGCAGCAAGAAAAACTGGAAACTATCAAACAAAGCTTAACCGCTAAAATACAAAGCCTGTTATCGGATTCGAATAAACAAATGAGCCAGTGGACTCATTGGCAAAAATTAAGTACCGGTAGCCAAAATAAAATCAAAGAAATGTTAGTGGCGCAGTTTAGTAATCAACTCGACAAACAAAAATATAAGCTTAAAGACCTATTTAAAAACAAGTTTTCAGGTGATTAAGCTATATCGAATTTTTTGGGATTAATCCAAGCTATAGCTATCTACCAACGGCGATAAAAGAACACACTATTTATCGACCTCAAGCTTAACAGCCACAGGTAATTAATTGGCCCCCCGTACTTTAGTGCCTAACAATATTTACATTACAGCAATAAAAACACTCATCACGTTTTATGTGATGAGTGTTAGTAAACATTAGATTACTTCTAACCTCTATACTTAAAAGTTAAGAGTCCAAGTGTCAATGTAACCGGTATCACCACGAGCTCTATCGTATACTTCCAAGCTCCAATTACCATTACGGTCAATGCCCGTTGCATCGATAACATAACTGTCAGTAATGTCGTCAGCTGAACCACCAGTATATTCACGTAGTACCGCAGAAGCCCCCGTTGGTGATACTAAGGTAAGTTTTAAATCACCAACCCAAGTATGCTTAATATCAACATTAACCGTCACCGAGCCTGAATCGCCAGTACCGGTAACATCAATGACGCTAGTGCTGGTTTTTCTGTCAGAAATACTAACATCGGTATCATTAGTGTATGAACCACCGCCCGGAGGAGGATTCGACGCATCAGTATAGTTGCCCACTAAGCTGACGCCGCTAAAAGCACTATAACCATTCATCATGACATAATACGTGCCATTGTCATTGGCACCTGCGCAACTCTCGTTGTTGCCATTAGCATAAGGGCGACAGTCATAGGTAGCCGTTGTTGGCGCTGCACCAAAACGCACATATAAATCAGCATCACCGGCGCCACCACTCATATCAAAACTAATACCTGTAGCGCCAGCTGGCACTTGCATTGTAAAGTTCAGTTGTTCAGATGTACTACCTGACAACCCGGTTTGTGCCACACCATTTTCTAATACACCAGATGTTGGCGGTGGTGGTGGTGGCGTTATACCGCTACAACCATCTGCAGCAAGTGCATCGTACATAGCTTTCGCCTGCACTAAACCATAACCATAGCTATTATCTCGTCCTGACGCGCCTAAATCTTGTGCGGTCAAATTCATTGCTTGGCGAATTTCTTCACCTGTACAGCTAGGGAAGTGACTCCACACTAACGCTGCAACACCCGATGCGTGTGGCGTTGCCATAGAAGTCCCATCCCATGTAGCATAACTATTACCAATAATCGTTGAAGTAACGGCAACACCTGGAGCGGCAATTTCTACTTGTGAATTGCGTTGTGAAAATGACGCATGATTTTTATTTGAATCTAACGCAGCAACTGACATTACGGAATCGTATGAAGCAGGGTAAGAAAGTGCGGTATTGCCATCATTACCTGCTGCGGCGATATTAAGTAAACCTGCATTAGCTGCAGCAATAAAGGCATTTTCTTCTGTCGTACTAGAAGCGCCACCACCAATACTCATGCTAATAACTTTCGCACCGGCAGCTTGACACTGCTCAACTGCGCGCACCATGTCAGAGCCATAGCCCCAGGTTCCGGCATTATTAAATATTTTAACATTGTGAATATCAAGCAAACCACTTGGATTGACGCCAACAACACCCGTACCGTTGTTACCAAGGCCAGCAATCGTACCCGCGACGTGCGTACCGTGCGAATGGCCCGGTTGCCACCAATTGCCCGTGTTGTTACCTAAACCATCGTCATTGTCGCCGGTAATACCTGCATCGGTATAAGGTCGTAAGTCTTCATGATTACCTTCATAACCGGTATCGGTAATACAAATTGACATATTACCTGTTGCCGCATCACTGACTTGATCAGCTTGTACTAAGGCAATGCCATAAGGCGCCGACTCAGCAGCAGGTGCAATTGCAGCGATTTTAGCGTTGCCAAAGGTACGGGTAACACTATCAATTAAATAACGGACAGGATCTTCTTCAATATATTCAACATCAGGATCGCTTTGTAAAAGTTTAAATTGTTTACGACTGAGTTTAGCGGCGACAGCATTTGATCTATCCATATGCAAGAGTGTTTTTGCACCATGTTTTTCCAAATGCTTTGAATTAACTGAGCGTTTTTCTTTGGTTGAGACTTTTTCTTTCGCAAGCCCCCGATTGGCTTTAAATTTGACGATATAGCGTTTTTCTGACTTTTTCTCCACATTGTTTTTTGCTGCTAAGGCTGAAACCAATTCTGAATTGGCTTCAGCAGTCATGGCTGTTATGGTTAACGAACTCGCTATTGATACAGCAAGAAATGTTTTGGTTAAAAACTTATTGCTTTTCATGTTAAGTAAAACCTCTATTTTTTATTTTTGCTTCGGTATTAACGAGGAGAGAAACTCTCCATAGCTTAATGTGAATTAACTATAAATAACGTCTTTCAATACGCTGTTCACATGAACTAAAGCTATGGCTGAAGATATGTTTTCTGTCAAAAAGTAGCGTTTTCAATCAAAATGAACCATAAAAATCCTGGCTATTTCTTGGAATAAAATACAAATCGCATCACACTATAAAGTTTGTAACACTATATAGAATAGCGGTCAGATACTAAAAAACAGCTTTTTAAAAGACAAAAAACAGCAGTATTACAAACAAAGAAAAGTGAATTAAAATCCACATAAAGTAAATGTAAATTCAAAAATAAATATATCAAACAAATAAAATGTCGTTTTTATATTAAAAAAAGTCGCCATATTTTGAAAAATAAAATGCATATTATATTTTGATATCGAAGCAAGGTTCAGATTGGTTTACTAAAGCTTGTAGTCGGGCTAATTATTTCTCTATAAATCGCTATGAAAATAATTCAGAAAGGTTAATCGATTGAAGTTCTTGATGCGAAATGGGCAATCTGTTGCTCTCATTTTGCAAGCTAAGGTTAAAATGCAAAAAACCAGTTAGTTTCCTAACTGGCTTTTAGCACAACGACATTCATCACATTAAATTACTTAAAAGTCATAGGTATAGCTAACACTGAATATTGTGCCCACTTCTTTCGAGCGCACAGTAATATCAGATTGCGTGACTTTTTGATCTTCACCAAGTAAATTCTTCACCTTAACTTTTATTTTCGAATTAAAGTCTGGGTAATAAGTATATACCGCATCAAGTGAATGAAATGGCTGCTCTAATGCATCTTCTCTGCCACCCACACCTGACGCCACAATACGTTCACCAAAGACGTTATAGACCAACGAACTGCTATGATTACCGCTTGCGGCATCGTAATTTAGTTGTAAGTTCACGACATATTTTGAGTGCCCTGTCATACGCTTTTTCGGATTGGTTAAGTTACCGGCAAAGGCTGGGTTTATCGATACTTCGGAATCACTTAAAGTAATATTACCTGAAGTAAAAAAACCGTCGGCAAGCCAAGTTAAATCATGTAACCACTCAGCCTCAATACCATAAACTTCTGCCGTTTCACCATTAACAAATGACAAGGTATAGTCTTCGTCACCTATCGATAACACAGACTCAATAGGGTTTTCGATATCTTTGTAAAATAAACCGACTGAGTAGTTATCACCACTATTAGCATAATATTCGTAACGCGCATCGTAGTTTTTAATTGGACTGCTTGCTAAACCAACCCGCCCGATAGTACGAATGTCGGTCAATGGGTCGTAATAAGCTACTGGCACCACTTCACGCAAATCTGGGCGCACAACCGTTTCACCATAACCGAAACGAATTTGATAATCATCGCCAGCAATATAAGTAAGTGCTAGCGCACTGAAAAAGTCATCCTCTATAATACTGCCATTTTCGATTTTTTCTTCAGAAAAGAAAATATCTAAATCTTCTTTTTTAAAAATCAAGCTAGAGGTCGCTAATGATGTTTGCTTAAACTCTTCATAGCGCACACCACCACTGATACGCCACTTACCTTGGTAAATAAGATCAAAGGCACCATAACCGGCATCAATTTTTTGTCCGGCAATATAGTCATCTGCATCTGGTGCCGTTGGTTCGTTAAAATCAACTAAAATATTGTTATTGTTGAGTAACTCATCACTTAGATAACTTGTTACACCTAGTACTGAATCTGCGCCACTGTTTACCGCTATTTTTACACCACTGTTATTGTTAACCGTAAAGCTCGAAGTTGTGTAATAGCGGCCTTTATCAGAAAAGTCATAACCGGCTTTAAATTCAAGTTCAATATCAGAAAAATATAACGGTAAGGTCACATTACCGCTATAAGACTTCACATCATCTTCTAACGATAAATACGAGTAAACCACACGGTTGTCATCGCCGGTAATCGCCGAGCTTTGATATTTTCCATCACTGTAAGTATCAATAAATTTGTATTTTACATCGGTTGGAATATCGGTTTCTGCTGTAGATTCGGTATATTGCCAATCAAACCCTACCCCTGCGTAGTCGGTAAAGGTGTGCTTACCGCTAAACTGCATAATTTTTAACGAACGCTCTTCATAGTTAAACTCATGCGAACGCTGCGCTTGGCCATTACCAAAAATGGTATCTACGGTGCTACCGTTAGGGCTTTCAATAAGGCCGATGACGCTTTCATCCTCATTGTCTTCAAGGTAGATATTGCTCCATGATAATTTATGATTATCAACTTGATAGCCTAAGTTAAACACCGCACTTAAGCGTTCATTTTCAGTGGTTACTTGTGAGGTTTTTACTGTGTTATAACAGGCGTTAGCGATTTGCTCATCGGATAATAATCTCTCGCTACAATCATTAGAAAAATTTTCACTGACCACAGCTGACTTTTTATTAGCAAACTGCCATTTATTGTCATACGAAATAGCGGCTAAAAAACCAAACTGACCACCAAAATAATTTTCGTCGAATGAATTACCAATACTCGCTTTTACGTTATAGGTAGGATCAAGCGAGTCATCTTTCATCACCATATTACGTGGTAATGATTTTAATAATTTTTGGTTAATTGCTGTCGCTTGTTCACCACGCGTTGCGGCGTCTGTATCAACCAAGTTATCCGTTAAAATGATATTACGCAGTGAAAAATCACCTTTGTATTGCACGATGGCATTTTGTAACTCACTGGAAAGTCCATTGCCTTTGCGGCCATAAGTAAAACCGTCTTGCGAGTTTTCATCGTATGCTAGACCCAGTTCAAAACTGGCAACAAAGTCCTTAGGTACAGACTTAGTTCGAATATCAATCGCACCGCCACCAAAGGCTGCCGGCATTGAAGGCGAATAAGACTTTTGCACTGATAAACTTTCAATAATACTCGCAGGAAAAATATCGAGCGGTATAACATTGCGGGTTAAATCTGGGCTTGGAATATTAGCGCCATTTAAGCGCGCACTAGAGTAACGCTCACCCAAACCGCGAACATAAATATACTTACCGTCGACTAAAGTTAAGCCGGTCACACGCCTTAGCGCTGAGGCCGCATCGCTATCACCGGTTTTTGATATTTGCTCTGAACCGAGAATATCAGCGACAAAGGCTTGATTTCGGCGTTCTTCAATCACTGCCGCAGCACTACCTTGTAAGCGAGTTGCTTTTACTACAACTTCTTCCATTACGTCGTTCTCTGCGGGTGTTTCTTGAGCGAACACATTGGGGACATTAGCTAATAACCCCAGACCAACGGCAAGCGAAACTCTTTTAAGTCTATGTTGAGTTGTCATGTTTAAATCCTGCTTCCAAATCAAGTTAAAAAAGACCCAGCATGACTGGGCCTAATTATTGTTTAATAAGTGTTTAATTAATCTTGATCTGCTGCTGTTACGGCGGCTTCAACCCACTTGTACCAATCAGAGTTAGTATCATTTTCTGATACTGCACCGATATAATTACCCGCTTGAAAGAATGCATCTAGGCCCGATAGGTCATGTGCTGAAATGGTAATATCTGCTGAATCAGCATCTGTGGCAAAGGCATTGGCTAATACCGTTGATGTGCTCGCAATACGTACATTAGCAGCGTTATTATCAAACCAATCAGCTTTTGCAGTGCCTGTCAGGGCTGCAGGCTCTTTACCTGAAATAAACGTTTGCTCACCTTTAAATTCATTTACACAGGCCATAACAGAGTTAGAGAATGACACGGCATCAACATTAATTTCACCATCTGATTTATGCTCAACACAGTGAGTACCATTAGTACCATCTTCTTTAATAATCAATACGTTGTAGTACGCAGATTTAATCGCATCATCAAATTTAAATGCTTGTGATGGGTCATCATCTCGTACTGAGCTACCATCTGTGGTGATAACTGTCACGTTAGCAAATGTTGGATTAGACGTTGGTGCTTGTGAGTATTCTGCACCGCTATTTTTCTCGCCGTCAGTTTCAAAACCATTGTTGCCCATGAAAACATCGGAGCCCGCAGGAATCGTCACGCCGTCAACAATTACGTCGCTTTTAGTTTCAACGGTGCCGTGCTTAACAAAAATATACTGACCATTACCTTGCCAGCCAGCATCAATATCAATTGCGTCATCTTGGGTATCCGTTACGACAATGTGACTAATATCTGCAGCACCACCGAAGAATTCAATACCATCATCAAAACCTTGGTGAATATGGATATAGTCAAACGCAGAGCCTGAGCCTACGGCATTTAATGTTAATGAGTTCAGGTCATCACCTTCGCCGCCAGAACGAGGACCTGAACCGGCATACCAAATTTTTGCAAACTCAATAGTGCCACTACTGTCGGCGTTATTATTACCACCAAAATAGCTAGTAATACCTTCAGTTGTTACATTACAAGTGGTTGCTGTACGCTGGGCATCTGTACATTGGTTGGTAATACCAAAACCATTAATAATAATACCACCCCAATCAGCAAACTGTGCGCCGTTACCCACAACATCTAAGCGCTCATAAGCGTTAGCTGAAGTGAAATTAATCGGTTTTTCTAAAGTGCCAACAGCATTAATTTTTGCGCCACGTGCAATACGAATAATCGCTTCACCAGAAGTGAAAGCAAGGTTAGCCCCTTCAGAAACCGTCAATGTTGGGCCATTGGCAACAACTGAACATCCGGTAGCCGTATCACAGTCTTTACCCATTAATAACGCACCGTTAAACACGTGCACACCATCATTAGGTAACTCGCTAAAAACTAAGTCTGTTTCAATTTCAATATTTTTGCTGGCAAATGCGGCAGTGTAATTACAGTCGCGACCATCATACGAGCCTTGAAGCTCACCGCGGCTTGCACAAGGATTATTATCACCAGCACCTGCACCACCATCGGTGTTATTTGAGTTATTAGTGCTATTATCGACACTGTTATCATTGACGGTAGGTTCAATTTTAATGTCACCACCACAACCAGCTAAAGCTATAGCACTTGCAATTACACTTACTTTAAATAGAGTTTTGATATTCATTACAGTTCTGCTCCGCAGATTTATTATTAAAAAATTTGCGCTAATAGTACGGAGAATAAATGACAGAATTGTTGAAGTAATATGTAGTTTTTATTTCGTTAACTTGACGAAGAGATGACAGTAGTGAGTCATAAATATGACATGGCATTAAGAAGTATATGAATATACTGCTCTGTGGCAGCATTAGTTTTATAAGCTGGCTTTACAGCGAGTTTGAGTTGGCACGATTAAAAATTATTTCCATTAACGTTAAGCACATTAAAAATAAAAAAACCGAGCAACGATGCTCGGTTTTTAAGTTTACTTATATACCCAAAAGTTAAGGCGTCATTTGCTCTTGATCAGCACCTTCTTTTTCAATCACTTCTGGGATTAAGTCTTCTTTGGAAATACCTAATGCTAAAGCAACTGAACTCGCAACATAAACTGAAGAGTAAGTACCAACAAAAACACCTAAAAGTAAAGCCGTAGCAAAACCATGTATCAGTGCGCCACCTTGAAAGAACAAGGCTGCTAGTACTAATAATGTTGTTATTGAGGTAATCACAGTACGCGATAAGGTTTGGGTTAAAGAAATATTAATAATTTCTTCTGGGGTACCTACTCGTACTTTTCTGAAGTTTTCTCGAATACGATCCGAGACCACAATAGTATCGTTGAGCGAGTAACCTATCACCGCTAGTATCGCCGCAAGCACGGTTAAATCGAACTCTAATTGTAATACTGAGAATAAACCTAAGGTCAGTAATACATCGTGAAATAACGCGATAACTGAACCTAAAGCGAAGCGCCATTCAAAACGAAAGGCAACATAAACCAAGATACAAATAAGTGCGGTTAGCATGGCTAAACCACCCTGCTCAGCTAGTTCATCACCAACACTGGCACCAACAAATTCAATGCGACGCATATCTATCGTTACCCCAGTACCTGCTTGCAGAATATCAAGCACTTGGTTGCCAAGCATTTCGGCTTTTACACCTTCACGTGTCGCTAAACGAATCACCACATCGCGACTTGAACCATAAAACTTAACAACCGCATCATCAAAGCCGTTAGCTTCCATAATAGCGCGAATTTTATTTAAGTCTGCTGTTTTCTCAAAGCCAACTTCGATTAAGGTGCCACCGGTAAAGTCTAAACCAAAGTTAAGTTTATTTGTTGCTAATGAAACTACCGAAGCCAGCATAAGCACGATACTTAACAATAGCGCTGCCTTACGGTAACTCATAAAGGCAACAGTATCTTTTAATTGTAAAATTTGCATAATATTGAAGCCTTATATAGACAATTTATCGAGACGTTTACCGCCCCAAACAGCGTTAACAACAGTACGTGTACCGATAACAGCAGTAAACATTGAAGTAATAATACCGATTGATAATGTTATCGCGAAACCTTTAATAGGTCCGGTGCCGACGGCAAACAATATCAATGCTGCAATTAGTGTCGTGATGTTCGCATCAATAATAGTTGAAAATGCGGCATCATAACCTTGGTGAATAGATTGCTGAACTGACTTACCTGCACGCATTTCTTCACGTATACGCTCAAATATAAGTACGTTGGCATCAACTGCCATACCCACTGTTAATACGATACCCGCCATGCCAGGTAAGGTTAAGGCGGCGCCTGGGATCATTGACATAACGCCAATAATCAAGACTAAATTTGCGCCTAACGCTAAGTTTGCCACTACGCCAAAGGCGCGGTAATAAATCAACATAAACAGGAACACTAAACCAAAACCTAGCATAATAGCTTGGAAGCCCAGCTGTACGTTTTCAGCACCTAATGTTGGGCCAACGGTGCGCTCTTCTACGATTTGAATTGGCGCAACCAAAGCACCGGCTCTAAGTAGTAACGCTAAGTTATGCGCTTCAGCTTGGCTACCCGCACCAGTAATTCTGAAGGTTTTACCTAAGCGTGCTTGAATTGTTGCAACACTGATCACTTCTTCAACTTTTTCGAAGATAGTATTACCTTCGCCGTCAACGCGATTAGTCGGTTTGAATTCAATAAATACCGTCGCCATCGGCTTACCAATATTGCTTTTAGTACTGCTAGACATTTTGTTACCGCCAGCAGAATCTAGAGTAATGTTAACTTGTGGACGGCTATATTCATCAAAACTTGAACCGGCATCAACAATATGATCACCGGTAAGCATCACGCGTTTTTTCAATAAAACTGGTTTACCATCACGCTCTCTTAATAACTGTGAGCTACCCGGTACACGACCATTAAGCGCAGCACCTAAGTCGCCTTCAGTATCAACTAAGCGAAACTCTATGGTGGCTGTTGCGCTTAAAATTTCTTTTGCTTTCGCAGTATCTTGAACACCCGGCAATTCGATAACGATGTGCTTTTTACCTTGGCGTTGCACTAATGGCTCAGCAACACCGAGTTCATTAACACGGTTACGAATAATGGTAATATTTTGCTGTAATGCATATTCGCGAGTTTCTTTTAACTTTTGTTCAGTCATCTTAGCTGATAGCGTTAAGTTACTGTCATTACTGACAAACAATAAATCACGATTTTGCTTTTCTAAATATGACTCTGCATTTTCTAAGTCTTGTGCATTACGAAACTGAACATTAATGGTGTCATCAACTTGCTTAACAGAGCGATAACGAATATTTTCGCCACGTAAACCTGTGCGAAAGTCATCAACTAAGCTCTTTTGAACTTTAACGATAGCTTCCTGCATGTTAACTTCCATCAAGAAGCTAACACCACCACTTAAATCTAAACCTAACTTCATTGGTGTGCCGCCAATGCCTGCTAACCATGCAGGTGTTGCAGGTGTAAGATTTAAGGCGACTGAGTATTCTTTACCCATATTATCGTCAAGTAAATCACGAGCTTTAAGCTGCTGCTCTGTGTCTTTAAATCGCGCTAAAACTTGACCATTTTCCATCGCAATACTTGCGTAAGAAATATTATTCTCTTCTAATTGAGACTTCACCGTATCTAAAGTTGCTGCGGTTGTTTCTATGCCACGTAAGCCAGAAATTTGCACTGCAGGATCTTCAGGGTATAGGTTTGGCGACGCATAGATTGCACCAATGGCCACTATAAATAGCACCATCAATGTCTTCCATAATGGATATTTGTTTAACACAATATCATCCTATTTTCTTTTTATCGCTTTAATATAATGACTTAGTACTAAAGTGAAATTTATAAATTTTTCATTGTTATAGTTACACAAAAGTGCCAATTGATAATTTATCAATAAGCACTTTTAATGTAACCACAGCTAAAACAACCAAATCTCGTTATAGAGACTTCATTGTGCCTTTTGGCAATACAGCGTTGATTGCGCCTTTTTGTACAGTAACTTCAGTACCTTCAGCAATGCTTACGACGATAAAATCTTTTTCATCAGAAACTTTAACAATTTTACCCACAATGCCGCCTTGTGTTAATACTTCATCACCTTTCGACAATTCAGCCATTAAACTTTTGTGCTCTTTTACACGTTTAGCTTGCGGACGATAGATCATAAAATAAAACACTAAACCAAATACCGCTAACATAATTAACATTGATGTACCATCAGCACCTTGAGCTGGACCTGCTGCTGCGTGGGCTTGACTAATAAATAAACTCATAAATTCCTCTTATTATTTTTTCTAATTAATTTTTATAAAATGGTGAAGTTGAACTGTTTTAACCTGCTGCTGCGCCAGCTAAGGGTGGCACAGGTAAATCGCGTAGTGCATAGAATTCGGCAACAAACTCTTCTAGTTTGCCTTGCTCTATCGCATCACGCAATCCTTTCATAACACGTTGATAAAAACGTAGGTTATGCATGGTATTCAATTGTGACCCTAAAATTTCATTACACTTATCTAAATGATGTAGATAAGCACGTGAATAATTTTTACAAGTATAACAATCACACTCTGGGTCTAATGGACCTGTATCTGTTTTGTGACGAGCGTTTCTAATTTTTATCACGCCATTAGTAACAAATAAATGTCCGTTACGAGCGTTACGCGTTGGCATAACACAATCGAACATATCAATGCCGCGACGCACGCCTTCCACTAAATCTTCAGGTTTGCCTACTCCCATAAGATATCGGGGTTTATTTTCTGGTATCAAGGGCGCGGTATGATCTAATATTCGAATCATATCTTCTTTAGGTTCACCTACGGATAGGCCACCGATGGCATAGCCGTCAAAATCAATACTGGTTAAACCATTTACCGATACTTCACGTAAATCTTCATACATGCCACCTTGAATAATGCCGAACAAGGCATTTTTATTACCTTGATGGGCATCTTTTGAACGCTGAGCCCAGCGCAATGAAAGTTCCATAGAAACTTTTGACTCTTCATGGCTGGCTGGATATGGCGTACATTCATCAAATATCATGACAACATCTGAGCCTAAGCTATTCTGTACTTCCATTGAACGCTCAGGGGTTAGCATAATTTTTTCACCATTAACCGGTGAGCTAAATTTAACCCCTTCTTCGGTAATTTTACGCATTTTGCCTAAACTAAAGACTTGGAAGCCGCCAGAGTCAGTCAAAATAGGCTTATTCCAATTCATAAAACCATGTAAACCACCATGTTGCTCAATAATCTCTGTACCTGGGCGCAACATCAAATGAAAGGTATTACCTAACAAGATTTCAGCGCCAGTATCAGCAACTTCTTCAGTTTTCATGCCTTTTACTGTGCCGTAAGTTCCTACCGGCATAAATGCTGGGGTTTCTACGGTGCCACGCTCAAAGGTTAAGCGACCACGCCTTGCTTTACCGTCAGTGGTTAGCAATTCGTATTGCATAGCTTTCTTATCTGTCATATCTGTCATATTTTATCCTTTGCCCACTAGCGAAACAGGCTAGCAGCTTATCAATGTCAGCGGCTAAGTTATTGCACTCGGCCACTATAATCTATTACTAATCTGTTACTAATCTATGGGCGATCTTGTTTTGTTAAAAACATCGCATCACCATAGCTAAAAAAACGATATTGCTCAGCAACGGCGTGTTTATATGCAGCGATAATATTATTGTAGCCAGAAAAGGCACTCACGAGCATTAACAACGTTGATTCCGATAAATGAAAATTAGTCACTAAGGCATCAACAATTTGAAATTCATAACCTGGGGTAATAAAAATATCGGTATCACCATAAAATTCACTGAACGGCTTGCCCTGATCTTTCGCTATCTTGGCGGCACTTTCTAGTGAACGTACTGATGTAGTACCAACAGCAATCACTTTGCCGCCATTGGCTTTGGTTTGTTTTACTTGCTCAACAACACTTGCCGGCACTTCAATATATTCTGCATGCATAATATGATCGGCAATTTCATCCACTTTCACGGGCTGAAAAGTTCCCGCACCAACATGTAAGGTTACAAAAGCAAAATCAGCACCTTTGGCTTTTAATTTTGCCATTAATGCATCATCAAAATGCAAACCTGCCGTAGGCGCTGCTACGGCGCCAGGCTTTTCGTTATATACCGTTTGATAACGTTCACGGTCACTGTCTTCATCTGGACGATCAATATAAGGCGGTAATGGCATGTGGCCAATGTCATCTAATATCGACAACACCGTTTGCTGACTATGAAACTCTAGTTCAAATAAAGCATCATGCCTTGCCACCATTGTAGCTTTAATTTTGCCTTCCAATAGTATTTCACTACCGGCTTTAGGCGATTTACTACAGCGGATATGAGCTAACACCCTATGTTCATCTAATAAGCGTTCAACCAGTACTTCCAACTTACCGCCGCTGGTTTTTTGACCAAACATACGTGCTGGAATGACGCGGGTATTGTTAAACACCAACAAGTCACCTGGTTCAACGTGATTAATAAGGTCGGTAAAGGTTTCATCGCGGTATTCACCGCTATTACCACTCAGTGTTAATAAGCGACTAGCAGAACGGTCAGCTTTTGGATATCGAGCAATAAGCTCTTCTGGTAAGTCAAATGAAAAATCGGCAACGCGCATGATAAATAAACTAGTTTAAAGATTAAAAAACGCGTAATTTTAGTGCTGCATGTAACGAATAGCAAGTATTAACTTGTAAAACTGGGCTTGAGCGAATGACGAGATCACGCAATAAGCTTTATAGTAGTATCACTGTTATTAATAGCGACTATAATTTAAAAATAATCACCTAAAACCGCTATTTTGGCGTATGCTGAAATCAAACTCTACTGCTAGGTAAGCCCATGAAAAATCTTGCTTTCGCCATCGCTAAAACTATTATTAACGGTTTCGAGCGCCATATTTATCTTTACAGTGAAATTACTCAAACAGCCAAACAGCGTTTTGAACAATATCGTTGGCACGATATACAGGCAGCAGCAAAAGCGCGCACCGACTTTTATGACCAACGTATTGACGAAACGTTAGATACCATCAAACAAGATTTTCACATCTCCAAACTTGACAATGAGCTTTGGCAATATGTTAAAAGTTGTTATATCGAGTTACTCAGCCTACATCCGCAACCAGAATTAGCAGAAAGTTTTTATAACTCGGTTTTTTGTCATTTATTTGAGCGAAAGTATTATCACAACGCTTATATTTTCGTGCAATCAACGGCTACCCGACTCGATACATTACCGACCCCGAAAATATTCACTAGCTATCATCCTGACAAACATGGGCTTTTTCAAACCATTACACATATTATAAAGAGTCAAAATTTTTCACTGCCATTTGCGCATTTGAAAAAAGATATCAATACCCTGATTGCCAAGTTTCGTCAGCAAGCCCACAAAACCCGTTATCAATTATCCGATTTACAATTCGATATACTCGATTCAGTTTTTTACCGTAATAAAGGGGCGTATATCATTGGTCGAGTGATATCGCCAGCCGGTGAAACGCCTTTTATTATTTCCTTATTAAATACCGAAAAAGATGGACTATTTATTGATGCCTTGATCACCGAAGGTGAACATATGGCGGTGGTATTCGGTTTTGCTCGTGCTTATTTCTTTGTTGATTGTCAGCATCCACATGCCTTAGTCGATTTTCTTAATCGCTTAATTCCCCATAAAACGCGTGCTGACTTATATTCTGCTATTGGCTTTCACAAGCAAGGAAAAACCCAGTTTTATCGAGACTTTTTAAACCATCTTAATAACAGCGATGATAAACTTGAACTTGCCCCGGGTATCAAAGGTATGGTGATGTCGGTATTTACCCTGCCCTCATACCCCTATGTATTTAAAATTATTAAAGACAAGTTTTCGCCCAGCAAAAATATGACCCGAGCGGATGTAAAAGGTAAGTATCGCTTGGTTAAATTACACGACCGCGTAGGTCGAATGGCCGATACCATGGAGTATTCTGAAGTCGCATTTCCCAAACAGCGTTTTTCAGCTGAACTACTCGAAGAACTTAACACGGTTGCGCCATCACTGCTGCGCTATGAAAGTGACTTAGTGATCATCAAGCATATGTACATTGAACGCAAAATGACGCCACTAAATTTATATTTAGCACAAGCGAGCGATGAAGAAGTCGACAACGCAATGTATGGTTACGGTAAAGCGATTAAACAATTAATTGCCGCTGATATCTTCCCGGGTGATATGTTGTTAAAAAACTTTGGTGTTACCCGTCATGGCCGGGTAATTTTTTACGACTATGATGAAATTACGTATATGAACGAAGTTAATTTTCGTGTCAAACCAGAAGCCGTGACTGAAGAACAAATTTATGCTTCAGAGCCATGGTACTCTGTTGCGCCGGGCGATGTATTTCCAGAAGAAATTGCCACCTTTGCCTTAGCTAATAATCGCTATCGCCAAGCATTTTTGCGCCACCATGCTAATTTGCTCGAAGCAAAGTATTGGCAGAATTGTCAGGCCAATGTTGCTAAAGGGGTGTTTGCCGATGTTTATCCCTATCCTGAAAAATCACGTTTTTGTCATTGGAAAAATAATTAGCGGTCAATAAAGCAACAAAACTTTACTTTAACGACTTAAAATGACTGTATATGCTGTTTATTTAGCCGAACAGTCATTTATTTTAAATTTGTTCTTTACCTTTAGCCTTGCATCAGTATAATCCGAATCTGTTGCAGGGGTGTAGTTCCAATTGGTAGAACAGCGGTCTCCAAAACCGACGGTTGGGAGTTCGAATCTCTCCACCCCTGCCATTTTCCTTTCTATATATATCATTTTATTTTCACAATTTTAATGAATTCTAGTTTTTCCTATTTCAAAACTCTGTCATGATAAACATGATTTTTAACCTACTTGAAATGATATGAGCATTAACAAAAGACAGTTTGATTTATTACAAGCCATGGGGATTACTGTTTGGCAGAGGCGTGAATTATCCGAGCATGACGCCTTGGTGATAAAATCCCCTGAAGATAGTCAAAATTCACTTCAAGCTGAAGAGTCTGTCCATAGCAATGTCACTCAGTCACCCTCAAGTCCACAGCAGAATAAGCCTCAAACATCTACTGATGATGAAAAACCTGCGCTAGATCTAAAAACCTTACTCAAACAACCATTATTTAACGATATCATACGTTGTTTAGGGGTAAGCAGTACCGATTTATCAATGAGTCAAAATCAGCTTGATTTGGGCATCATAAACTGGAAATTTACTGGCGCTGATCGCATAGAATTTTCCCATAATTGTTTAACGACACCTACGTTAGATACCCTGACTAACTCGCCGGCCTTAAAAAAGGCTTTATGGCAATCTATTGGACCTTTAAGCGCAATATGACATCATTAGTTAACGCTCAGTTCAGCCCTATTACTCAAGATATCGTTGAGTCTCTTATGAGCATTGAAGTTGCTTGCCACCCTCATCCATGGACTGAGAAGACTTTTCGCAGTTGTATCGACGGCCGCTATTTTGGTAATTACTTGACTGTTGACAATAATACCGTCGGCTTTTACGTTGCTGAGCACGTAGCAGGTGAGTCAACTTTAATGGATATTTGTGTCGCCCCTGAACAACAAGGAAAAGGTTACGGTAAAATCCTGTTATTGCAGTTTTTTGAGCATTGTAAGCAACAAGCGACTAAAACCATTTTCCTAGAAGTGCGAGCAAAAAACATCAGTGCACAAATGCTATATATCAATCAAGGATTTACCGAAATATCACGTAGGACCGGCTATTATCCAAGTAACACCGGCTTCGGCTACGAAGACGCTATCGTGATGTCGAAGAAGCTGTAACGTCATATTTTTCCTTGACATAATCGCGATAAAGCATATCTTAAAGCTAAAAAAGCAAACCTAGTGGTTTGCTTTTTTACTTTTACCTAGTGAGTATTTATCCGTTACCAGTTTTCAACACCTTTCATGTCAGGCAGTTCATGAGCAATACCTTTATGACAATCAATACAGGTTTTTTCACCTGACGCTAACGCATCAGAATGCATTTTAACACTACGATTACCTTGCTCAGAAAAATCCATGTACTCAAAGTTATGACAATTTCGGCATTCCAATGAGTCATTTTCCTTCATGCGCTTCCATTCACGTTCAGCCATAGAGCGACGGTGATCAACGAACTTTTCTCGTGTGTCGATAACACCCGTTAACATCCCCCAAACTTCTTTACTTGCGGCAATTTTACGGACAATTTTATCAGTCCATTTTTTCGGCACATGACAGTCAGGACACGTAGCACGCACACCTGAACGGTTGGCATAATGTATTGTCTCACGGTATTCCTCATACACATTATCTTGCATTTCATGACAACTAATACAAAACTCTTCTGTGTTCGTCACTTCTAGCGCAGTGTTAAAACCACCCCAAAAAATAACACCACCAGCAAAACCAATAGCGAGAATAAACCATAACGCGGCACTACTGGGTGACTTTAAAAATGTCCAAAAATTCTTTAGCATTTTATGCTCCTTAACGTTACAAGCGCTTACTCGTTACCTAATGATTCAACTGGTTCAAAGGTGTTTTCTACCAATGGAGCAGCATCAGCTTGCGTAACGTGACATTGCGAACAGAAATAACGACGAGGAGAAACATCAGACAATGTTTTACCGTCACGAGTTTCATAGTGCGTTAAGCTTATTTTGGTTGCCCCCGTTTCTACCGCGTGTTTCCAGCTATGGCAACTCAAACATTTGTTACTATTTAAATCAACGCGGTAGCCTCGTGTTTGATGCGGAACAACCGGTGGTTGATGAACATAATTACGCGCTATTGGGTTTTTGTCTTTGATAACACGTTTTAGCTTTTCAGCAGGACGCGTTTCATCAATAGGTGATGCACCACGAATAGTCGCCAATCCACCCGGATTTACCGTTTCTTGCGCTATAACATTAGCCGTAATAGCAAAAGCAGCCACGGCAACGAGTAAAGATAATAATTTCATTTTTTCTCTCCACCGCACCGATAATGGATATTACCGATGCATTAATTCGTCAAGATTAGGCTTTTGTCACTTTAACCGCACATTTTTTGTAGTCGGTTTCTTTTGACAACGGATCAGTTGCATCGAGTGTTAATTTATTCACTAATTGCTTGGCATCAAACCAAGGCATAAACACTAAACCTCTTGGTGGTCTGTTACGGCCTCGCGTTTCAATACGTGATTCAACTTCACCGCGACGCGACTCCATTAACACTTTGTCGCCACGGCGAAGGTTTCGCTCTCTCGCATCATCTGGGTGCATGAATATCACGGCATCAGGAAACGCTTTATGAAGTTCAGGCACTCGCGATGTCATTGAACCTGAATGCCAATGTTCAAGCACACGGCCGGTGCTTAACCATAAGTTATATTCTTCATCGGGTGATTCTGCTGCCGGTTCATAAGGTAGAGCAAAAATAATAGCCTTGTTATCCTTTTTACCGTAGAACTGCACTTCACTGCCCTTCTCAACGTAAGGATCGTGCCCTTCTCTAAAACGCCATTTGGTTTCTTTGCCATTAACAACCGGCCATCTCAAACCACGCTCTTCATGATAGCGATCAAATGGTGCTAAATCATGGCCATGTCCGCGACCAAATTCAGCATATTCTTCGAATAAGCCTTTTTGAATGTAGTAACCAAAATAGTCACCTTCAAAATTATTGTCGCCTTTTGATTCACTCATCGGGAACTTATTCACTTGACCATTAGCAAACAGCACGTCATACATAGTTTTATTGCGGTATTCAGGCATTTTTGCAATAAGTTCTTCAGGCCAAACTTCTTCAATCTTAAAGCGTTTTGAAAACTCAACCAATTGCCATAAATCTGAACGAGCTTCACCTGGCGCCTTAACTTGTTGATGCCAAAATTGTGTGCGACGTTCGGCATTACCGTAAGCACCTTCTTTTTCTACCCACATTGCTGTTGGTAAAATCAGATCCGCTGCTTGTGCGGTAACGGTTGGGTAAGGATCTGAAACCACTATAAAGTTTTCTGGATTACGATAGCCTGGGATGGCTTCTTCATTAATGTTGGCAGCCGCTTGCATATTGTTATTACACATTACCCAATAAGCATTGAGCTTGCCGTCTTTTAGCATCCGGTTTTGCATTACCGCATGATAACCAGGCTTTGGTGGAATTGCCCCTTCAGGTAGCTTCCAAATTTTCTCTGCTACGGCTCTGTGTTTAGGGTTTTTAACCACTAAATCAGCAGGTAGTCGATGGGAGAATGTACCCACTTCACGCGCTGTACCACAAGCTGAAGGCTGACCCGTTAATGAGAATGGACTATTACCTGGTTCTGAAATTTTACCGGTTAATAGATGCACATTGTACATTAAGTTGTTGGCCCAAACGCCACGGGTATGTTGGTTAAAGCCCATAGTCCAGAAAGACGTTACTTTCACTTTCGGATCCGCGTACAACTTAGCCATTTCAATCAAGTTAGCTTCAGGAACACCCGAAAGCTTAGAAACAGATTCAACAGTATAGGTACTAACAAATTTAGCATAAGCTTCAAAGCTCATGGGTGTTGAGGCACCAGAGCCGGCATTTTTAGCGGCTTTTTCTAATGGGTGGGTCGGACGTAAACCATAACCAATGTCAGTAACACCTTCACGAACATTGACATGTTTTTTCATGAAATCTTCATTAACGGCATTATTTTGAATAATGTAATTGGCGATAAAGTTTAAAATGGCTAAATCTGTTTGTGGTGTAAAAATCATGCCATTATCGGCAAGTTCAAAACTACGATGCTTGTAGGTTGATAATACATTCACTTTTACGTGTGGCGCACTCAAACGACGATCAGTTAGACGCGACCATAAAATAGGATGCATTTCCGCCATATTAGAACCCCAAAGCACAAAAGCATCAGCATGTTCTAAATCATCGTAACAGCCCATAGGCTCGTCAATACCAAAGGTGCGCATAAAGCCACCAACAGCAGAGGCCATACAGTGACGCGCATTTGGGTCAATATTGTTCGTTAAAAATCCCGCTTTCATTAACTTAGAGGCAGCATAGCCTTCCCAAACGGTCCACTGCCCTGAGCCAAACATACCAACTGATGTTGGGCCTTTTTTCTTGATAGCTGCTTTAAATTTATCAGCCATGACATCAAAGGCTTTATCCCAACTTACCGGAGCAAAATCACCTTCTTTATCATATTTACCGTCGGTCATTCTTAATAGCGGTTGAGTTAACCTATCTTTACCGTACATAATTTTCGATAAAAAATAGCCCTTAATACAATTTAGACCTTTATTAACTTCAGCTTCAGGATCACCTTGTGTTGCCACTACTTTGCCATGTTGCGTACCGACTAAAACACTACACCCTGTACCGCAGAAACGACACGGCGCCTTATCCCATTTAATGGCACTTTCTGATGATTTGGTAATTAAGTTGGACGCTGAGGCGGGCACAGCGACACCAGCGGCTACTGCAGTTGCCGCAATAGCGTTAGCTTTAATAAAGTCACGTCGAGTTAACGTCATAGTTTTTTCCCCTGATGCTGCTCTAACCCTGCATCGTTATGGTGAAATATGAGCGACGATGAAATAACGCCACAAACATTGCTCATATCAGTAATGGTATCAATGATACGTTTGGCTTGATTGGTTTCACCTTCAAGCCCTTCCACAGTAAATACTAAGCTGCCATTTTCGCCCTTTGCATGTATTTCAGCACCAGGAAATGTTTTTAATGTATCAGCAACTTTGTCTGCTTTGTCTGGATAAGCCATAAACATAACCCCAGCTATATTTACTGGGCTTTCTTCTAAAAGGTTAATCACACTATTGCACTCTTATCGCTAGCGTAAACGCTAACTGAAATAATTAGCTATTTGGTTTAGCACCAAATATTTTTAAAATAACAACAGCGACTAACGCAGTTGCGACAAAACCAAATAAAAATATGAATGGCATTGAGGTGTAGCCCAATACATTCCATATTAATTGTTCTAAATCACTCATGATTTACTCCTAAAATGGATGGTGACAACTTAATGGCCGATTCTGGACAAACAGCGACACAGGCCCCACAACCAGTGCAATCATCTAATGCAATATTAGGTTGAGGCACACTGCCGTGCTGATAATCAAAAACGATCGCTTCAGGTTCGCAGCTGTCCTGACAAATTTGGCAATGAACTTGTTTATTAGCCAGACAACCAGCTTGAATTTCAATAGTTAACTTCCAAGGTAACGTGTCCAGCGGATTGAACAATGGTTCGTTGCAAACGGTGACACACGCCTGGCAAAACGTGCACTCGCCAGCAGAAAAGTCAATTTCAGGAAAGCCACCATCGCCTTTAATAATAATATTTTCTTCACAGGCATTGATGCAGTCACCACATTGCGTACAGCCTCGCGTAAATGATTGCTCATCCGCGACCCAAGGAAGCCTAATGGCGGGTGGCGAAGAGACACTCTTAGCGCGCATAAAATTACGACGACTTAAATCAACCATAAATTCCTAATACATAAACATAAAGAAGCGACACTTAAGTGACATTTATCACAGCAGATATCATCTGTTGAAGATACAGCATCTAAGCATTAGCTTTCTTGATGTAAATCAAGTTTATCTAGCACTTAGCACAGGCCCCCTAAATAAAGTAAGGATTAGACTTAACATAAAAGTAGAAAACACGATATGAGCAGCCGTTGTTTATCGCCCTCAACAACATTCGTATGGCTCTATAAAGCCCAGTACAAAAAAAGGCCAACAAATGTGGCCTTTTTTACTGATTTTGATTTCCCGTTTTAATGCGAAACTTGAATTCTCTCAACGAGGTGTCGAGGTTTCGACTCTGCGCTTAATAAGTAATCCAATTGCACCATATGATTACGGCTGAGCATTTTTTGTTCTGAGCTGTATTGCCATTGTGCTAAAGCGTCAATGGAGACTTGATCAAAAACATTCTCAGGCTCAGAGGCAACAATACGAATGTTTGTCGTGTTACCCTGGGCATCAACATCAAACTTCAATAACACAGCACCTTCAATATTATCCTTTGCTGCGTGTCCTGGGTATATTGGCTCTACTCTCATCGTGGGATAAACATTTTTCATCACTTGAAATTGCTTTGTCTTAGCGCCAACAATTCCCTCTTGTCCAACATAACTGGCATAACTGATACTGCTTATTAACGTTGCCGCAATAAGTCCAAAGAGTGCATAAACGCTTTTCCCTAATACTCTCGTGCTTTTAATTTGTTTAATTCTTTCTAACATAACCGCTTTATCTCCATATTCATTAAACGATAAGTGAGCGAATGCTAACTTGGGCGTTTTTTGCGCCGTAATAAGCAATGCTCGACTATAATTAATCCTGCTTTCAAACGGCTTGCGCGCCAGCGTTGTTTGATCACAAGAAAGCTCTTGATCTCGGCGAAACCTAAAATAAGCCAGCCAAACCAAGGGGTGGAACCAAAACAGCGCTAAAAAAGCAAACGCTAAAAGATTCCAATAAATGTCATTACGATCAAAATGACAAATTTCATGACTCAAAATCAATTGCTGCTGCTCTAAGTTGTACAGCGTAAAAAAATCACCAGGTAATACCAAGTATGGTTTCATGACACCAAGAATTATAGGACTTTGAATTTGCTTACTGATATTAACTTCAAGTGACCGGTTACCTAGCATTGCGATAATGTCAGTGCTATTTACCGGTAAATTTGAATGGTCTAACTTGCGGCTTTTAGCTAATAACTTGTGTTTAAAATAAAGGTGATTAATGAACGAGAATAATATCAGCAAGCCACTAACGCATGTGCTAAATAATACTAACCAATGGCTATCGCTAACTTGTTGAATAGCCTTTGTCGAATAGATCAATATCCGTTCAAAATTGTTAGTACTGCTTACTATCGGATCAACAAATAACAATTGCTGTAACAAGGTATAAATCATCAGCCCCATTGGTACAGCTAGCCAACTTAGTTAAGCCGCATTAGCTCCCAAGTTTTGCAAAACCATAGTGTGCACAAGCAATAAGATGCTCAGCAAGAGTGTTAGTGGCACAATTGCCGCGACTATTAATTCACTCATGCTCTTGTTCCCATTGGTCGATCAGTGACTTAAGCTCATCAACATCTTCTTTTTTTAAGTTTTTATTTTTCGCAAAACCGGCAACCAGTGGTGAAATACGACCGCTAAATAACCGTTCGACTAAGCTTTGGCTTGCCTCATTGGTGTAATCTTCTCGTGCAAATAATGGCGAATATAAATAACGACGTTGTTCCTTTACGAAACTTACCGCCTGTTTTTTCACCAAGCGATTTAATAAAGTTTTAACGGTTTTTTCATGCCAAGGTTTTGTTTGATTTAATCTCTCGATAATGTCATTTGCGCCGACTGGGTGCTGTTGCCATAACGCTTCAAGCACATCGAATTCTGCTTTACTAATATCTACCATTTGCTGTTTCATACAGACCTACTCTTTTTGCTGAATATTTCACACTGTTACACGTCAAACATAATTGATTACACCTGTAATCACACCACCAAGATTACAACCGTAATCATTAAAGTCAAGCATTTACTGCCAAAACTTATCGTTAGACTAGGGTCTGTTGATCTTTCGAGATTGTTTTTGCAGCAGTTTGTTGGGTATTTAT
>OJDR01000035.1_pt1 | contig 62466 bp, 52 predicted proteins | sample 1593081 | NCBI WGS metagenome assembly OJDR01 (sample SAMN05416873, study PRJEB24817) | seawater metagenome | isolation source: Sea water | place: Canada:Atlantic | collected 2013-11
GCATATAAGTTGATCTAAATAGATAATTTGCTATCTATTTAGATCTATATTTTCTTCTGTTGAAATCTTCATTTTTTATTTTATTCTTTTAAATCAATAGGTTATCTGATATTTGATAACTTGGCATCATACTTGTAATAAGTACTTTATCAATTTGAAACAATGGAGTACAAAAATGAATTACGAAGTTATGGATGTGGGTGGGGTTCCTGTTAAATCATGGACAAAGGGTGTGAGCTTTGAAGAAAAGGCTCGTGCGCAATTAGCCAACATTTCCAAAATGCCATTTATCCATAAGTGGGTGGCGGCCATGCCCGATGTTCACCTAGGCATGGGCGCCACGATTGGTTCGGTCATTCCTGCAAAAGGTGCGGTTATACCTGCCGCGGTGGGGGTTGATATTGGTTGCGGCATGATGGCCGTGCGTACTGAATTAATGGCAACCGATCTGCCGGATAGTTTAGCGCCTATGCGCAGCGCAATTGAAGCTGCCGTTCCTCATGGAAGGAGCGTTAATCGAGGGAAAAGAGATAAAGGTTCATGGAATGATCTGCCTGATGATATAGCAATTCAGTGGAATACCCATCTTGCCAGTGGATTCAAGACACTCACTGAAAAACATAAAGTGCTTGAAAAGACGAACAATGCCAAGCATCTGGGGACATTGGGAACCGGTAATCACTTTATTGAAATTTGTTTAGATGAATACAATCAAGTGTGGGTGATGTTGCACTCAGGTTCACGGGGGGTTGGGAATCGAATTGGCACTCACTTTATTGAGCTTGCTAAGAAAGATATGCAAAAGTGGATGATTGATTTACCAGATCAGGATTTGGCTTACTTCCCAGAGGGGACAGATCACTTTGATGATTACGTGGAAGCGGTTGAGTGGGCGCAGCATTATGCGCGCATTAATCGGGAATCTATGATGCAGCGTACATTAAATGCAATGGTAGATGTTTTGAAGCGCCCAGTGTTGGGGCAAATGGAGGCGGTTAACTGCCACCACAATTATGTTAACCGTGAGCATCATTACGGTGAGGATGTATTGATTACTCGTAAAGGGGCGGTTAGTGCACAAAAAGGCCAGATGGGAATTATCCCAGGCAGCATGGGGGCTAAATCATTCATTGTGCGAGGGCTAGGTAACCAAGAGAGTTTTTGTTCTTGTAGTCATGGAGCTGGCCGGGTGATGTCTCGAACTAAGGCAAAAAAAATGGTAACGGTGGATGAGCACGTCAAGGCAACCGAAGGGGTTGAGTGTCGTAAAGACGCTGGTGTGGTGGATGAAACTCCATCAGCTTATAAAGATATCGAAGCGGTTATGGCAGCGCAAAGTGACTTGGTTGAAATTGTATACACCCTCAAGCAAGTTGTGTGTGTTAAAGGATAAGCCATGATAGAAATTGATGGTGCTTACGGTGAAGGTGGTGGACAGATTTTACGCACCACCTTAACGCTTGCGATGTTAAATAACACGCCAGTTAAGATTAAAAATATACGAGCAAAGCGACCTAAACCTGGGTTAATGCGCCAGCACTTGGCCTGCGTGAAAGCATCCCAGGAAATTAGTAATGCAGCCGTTCAGGGGGCTTATTTAGGCTCCACTGAATTGGTGTTTATTCCCAGTGAGATTAGGGCGGGAAATTATGAATTTGATATTGGCAGTGCTGGTAGCACGACCTTGGTATTTCAAACCATTCTTTTGCCGCTACTTTCTGCCAGTGGGGAGTCCCGAGTGTGCTTTAAAGGTGGGACGCATAATCCCATGGCCCCTTCTTTAACCTGTATTAAATACGGCTTCATTCCATTGATACATAAAATGGGTGGAGAGGTTGAATTGGATATTAAGCAATGGGGTTATGCGCCAATTGGTGGAGGTGAGTGGAGTGCCAAAGTGCAGCCATCCCTCTTGTCTCCACTTTGGCTTACTAAGCCGGGCCCGTTAATAGATAGCAGGGTGCGTTGTTATTCATCTAATATTAAACCTGGCGTGGCTGAGCGGGAATTAGAGACCTATAAGAAGTCGTGTAAAACCAATATTGAGGTACTGGATCAGAAGTTTCCAAGAGCCGTATCCACAGGCAATTTACTGTCACACAGATTAGTATTTGATGATTACCAAACCTGTATGTCTATGCTGGGTCGTCAAAGGGTTTCAGCAGAAAGGATTGCTCAGGAACTTGCAAGCCAAGTAAACGAGTTTATGGAGTCAGGCTGTACTTTAAATTCCTATTTGGCTGATCAAATGATGTTGCCCTTGTATGTGGCAGGCGCAGGTGTTTATACGACGCCAGAAATGACACTGCACGCCGAAACCAATATTTATACGATTAAGAAACTAACAGGAAAAGAACTTAATGTTAGTGAAATTGATGGTTGTAACACAATTTCATTTGGCTAAGTAACAGTGTTTAAAATCAAATCGGTAAGAATTATAAAAAATACTTTCTAATAATAGATTGGGAGTTTTTATTACAAGGGAAACTAAAGAGTAAGTGATGATGGAAAAAAGTAAATTATTAAAAAGTATCGGAAATCTTTTTTCTAAGGAAGAAGGTTTGGATGAGCTTTTGAAAATGTCCGAACATTGGGATGGTTATAAAAGGGAGAGTGCAGTCAGGCGGCTGGGTATGCTAGGAAATCCAATTGCTATTCCTAATTTAATATTAAGAGTAAATGATTGGGTTCCTCAGGTACGGATTGCAGCATTAAAAGCAATGAAGATGTTGGCAGTGCCTGAAAATTCTGCTGCATTCGTTATGAGTCTGCCTTCCTTGTATCACTTAGATAAATGCACAAGATCAAGTCATGCTGAGCTAATTGAATTTATTGAAAAGTATTTGATATTAGATATTAATAAGAAACATCTTATACAGGGTCTTGAAAGTGGCAATTCTATGGTAGCCCGTGCCTGTATTTCATTAATAATTAAAAATAACCTTTTGGATATTTCTCCCATAGTAATAGCTGGCTTATCCCATAGGGACTTTATTGTTAGGGCAAAGGCTTCATCATTAATTAGAAAACTAAAGCCTAGCGATCAGCAGGTCGCATTAGAGCTGGCAATAAAAGATAGGTTTATGCCTATTAGAAGAGAAGCCTTTCAAATTCATATAAAAGCTGGCGCTTCCAGTGAATTTATTGAGCCTTTTTTGTTTGATCTCCATTCATCCATAAGAGAAATAGCCATTAAACACTTGCTAGATCGTGATGTTGATGTTGCTTCTATCTATATTAATTCTTTGGTAGCTGCTTCATTAGCATCGAGGCTAAAAATTGCAATATGGGGTGTGGCAGAGCTTTCTGAGGTGGTTGCTATATCCAGAGTTGAGGAATTGCTAGCAAGCCCTTATGCCAGTGTTCGAAAACAATCATTAATGACCATGGTAGGGCTGCAAGGAGAAAAATTTGAAGGAAAGTTGATTGAGTTTTTACTGGACTCGTCCCCTGCTGTATGTAAAGAAGCCGCTAGATTGTGTATGAAATTAGATATTACCTTTACAGCAGTTAAGCTTAAAAAAATTTGCAGTTCATCTTTTTACAAGCACTCTATTGCCAGTAGTATTGGCCTATCAAAAAAGATAAATAAGTGGGAAAGGTTATTGTTTTTGCTGTGTTTAGTAGGTTTGCTTGATCAATCTGAATTTATTGATATGTCGATGGTTGATAATGAAGTAGTGACGTGGAATGCCGATTTTAATAAAAGTTTTAGCCAGCCAACGGTTAGGCAAATCGAGGAATTGCTTAATGCATATGATAAAAATAGAGTTAGATTAAGCCTCTGTCTGCAACGAAGCTTAATTATTACTTTCAAAACCTGTGGGTTTTTAAAGTGAGCATTAGAAGTAGTGTAAAAAAGGCGTTGTTTAAATGGCTACTTGTAAGTCTATCTTCAAGTATCGCTTCTCCCAAATGCTCTGCTCTAGACCAATACACTTGAACAAATGCTTCTTGGCCATTTTGTTCTTCTACCAAGCATGTATACAAGTTAATCCTCATACTCCCTTCCAAAGAGCTAACAATTTATTCTACGTCACCCAACGTCTTTTAAGGCAACGCCTTTTGCAACTAAATTTTTAAAGGTGGCCATAATCTCGTCTCCAGCTAGATTGGACAATAAACACCACCTTTTCGTGTCTTATTTTACCTTAACAAGCCTTCTATCAGCCGTTATTAGCAAAGGGCGTCATTAAGCATTACTTTTTGAGTAATCTAAGAGAACTCCGCTATCACCATCACTTTCTTAAGCTCTGATTGATAGAACACTATACATTCTCCACCACCATTCATGTATGTGTCGTAGCTGAATAGGCCTAGGTAAATAAATTCCTTTTCAAGATCTTCATCGAAATAGGTAATTTCTCGAGTACTCATGCGCTCGAATTCTTCACCCTCTTCTTCGTCCATTGCATCATGGTAATGATCAAGTTCTGGATTGTCGCCCATTTCATCAAACATTATTGAATCCCAGTTTTGACCTAGTGGCGGCTGACCACCCAGTTCAAATAATGGAGATTTCTTTTGATCATCCTTTTTGAAGTTTCGTACTATACATTTGTTTTGCTGAAAGAATGCTTTTGTTTTGTTATAGTATTCGACATAGTTATCTTCGATTTTATATTTTAATGCTTCTACATATTCGTCATCTAATACCCAGCCATCATCAGTCAATGAGTACGTAATCCAAGGCCAATCGCCGTCAAATGTCCCTTGGATGTTTGGAATGGCGATTAAAATATCTTCTTTAACCGCATCTTTTAGTTTGCTGCCTGATAACAATCCTACTGGAAATAATATATCTGAATTAAATGAAACGGATTCATTTTGTGGAAATGCGGTATAACCTTCATCGTTCTGAATAATATCTTTTTTAGCTAGTTGTACTTCTGTATCTTTAATAAAAAATGCCATTTTTAGAACTTTCCTTTTTACTTATGTTAAAACTAAGATCAAGTGCGTAATTTCTACTGAAGTGGGTATATAAGCAACTAAAGTATATTAACGCCGCAATTTACGAGCGGAGTTTCGCAAGATCGCCTTGTTACATTTTTACTATATAACAAGCTCATAACCTATTTGGGATAGAGTCTCATTTACAGTATTCTTTAGTTCTTGAATACTCTTACTAGTGTTCATCTGTTCGCGAACCGCTATGTTTAATACCGATGATAATTGATTATTTCTTTCATTGGCATCAACCAATGAAATACGCTTTTGAGCCTTTAAAATTGATTCTTCTGAGTCCACAACCTGCACTGACAGCGAAGAAATTTTTAGCGAAAATTGCTCATGAAATATATCTTGAAGGTCGCTTTCAATTTCAATTGGCACAACGTTAAGATTAACATTTGACGCACTATGAATGATGGGGTAAACCAGAGCGCCAGTTCTTACGAGCAAGGGAGTAAGCGTCATCGAGTTAACAATCATTACCTCTCCAGGCGGAACCTTTTTGTAGAATGATTTAAATAATGCTGCAACCCCAAGCAATATCATTGACATCATTCCAGCCATCGTAATAACTGGTATTAACGCGTTTAAATCTGCCAAACTTTGCTCCTTTTTAAAATGTAATGTCCGCCACACAGGCGGGCTTGCGAGTCCAAGGCACGCAGTGCCTGATTGTGTTGGCGTTTGTTATGAGTAAACAGATGGCTCAAATCTTTCCATAAATATTTCAGGCCGCGCCAGCTCTTTAAATCCAAATTTCGCATAGAGTTCCTGTTTGTCTGAGGTTGCTAAAGTAATACGCCTCAATCCTTGTAGTTCTGGATGGTCATTAACGGCATTAAGAATTACCCTAGAAATTCCATTACCTCTAAACTCTTCAATTACGAATACATCAACTAAATTTCCAAATGTTGCATAATCGGTAACCATACGAGCAAAACCAACTTGCTGTGTTCCGATAAAGGCACCAAAACAAAGACTATTTTTTATAGATTTCTCTACGATATTTCGTGGTATTCTCTTGCACCACCGAGCTTCATTATGAAGAAAATTGAAAATCAACTCCCTATCCAACTCATTTTTATCAGTCGAAATTCTAATTTTATTCATACTTCGAATACTCATAACAGTGCGATAGAGCGGTCCCTTCGGTCCGTATATTCGCTTTTTGAAAGCTATTTTATTTCCCAACTTTACCTTAAAATTTAAGGTCTTACCATTTACCGACCACTCATCCTGCTTACTGAATATACGGACCAAGAGCTCTGTGTATACACGCCTGCTGAATTCGGGAATATCTAGTTTTTTGCTTTAGATCCAACCACGTAAATCACAAAAGGGGCGACCCTTATGAGGTAATATACAGGCCCTGAATAATCCCATTAAGCTTTTGTATAGAATGCAGGATGCAATCTGGCGCCGACATTACAGCCAAGCACTGAGAAAACCTATATATACTAGGTTAAGCAGTTGATTTACTTTCACGATAGACAACACCCAAAAAATCTGAACAGCTCTCATATTGAACAACTCCCAACCAATTTAGCTACAACTAAAAATGTTGCGGGCAGCACTCAAGCTCAAGCACTTAACTGCGTGGTGTTTCTTTATCGGCATGTTCTAAAGCAAGACTTGGACTACTTACGTAATGTTCGACGCTCAAAAACATTCTTACAGTACTGAGTAAAGAAGAAGTGGTTCAGTTATTTCAGTAGATGAAAGGGACTTCAAAAATAATGGCTGGCTTACTGTACGGTGCAGGGCTTCGAGTAAATGAATACGTAACCCTTCGGGTTCAGGATATTGATTTATCTCTAAGGACGATCACTATAAGAAATGCCAAGGGTCAAAAAGCCCGTGTAATATTAATTCCCCAGCGGCTTCTTAAAGCATTAGAGCGACAATTATTGAAGCGAAAACAATTACATGTTGAAGATATACATAAAGGCTGGGGGTATGTAGATCTACCTAATGCGCTAAATCTTAAGTACAAAAATGCTGCAACTAGCTTTCAATGGCAATACCTATTTCCATCTAGTGCATCGAGAAAAGATATAAAAACGGGAGTCACCAAACGGTGGCATTGCTCAACATCGACACTACAGAAGGCGGTAAGGAGTGCTGTGCGCATAATTGAGTTAAACAAACGTGTGACATGTCATACTTTACGGCACTCTTTCGCAACACATCTTCTGGGGGCTGGGACGGATATCCGAACTATTCAGGAGTTGATGGGGCATGAAGATGTTCGAACTACGATGATATATACGCATGTTCTAAGACAGGATATTTGTTCTGTCACCAGCCCATTAGACCAGCTATAGCAGGCCATACATAAGGTGAATACCATAAAATGTCTATTTTATGGTATCAAAAAGCGGACACTTTATGGGTAAGCGAACACTACCCTAGTGTTCAAACTTTATTATCACATCACACACATTTAAACCGCCTGCCCACAACAGTAACCACTGGCCCAAGCCCATTGAAAGTTAAAGCCCCCTAGGTGCCCAGTCACATCTAGCACTTCTCCAATAAAAAATAAGCCTTTTACTTTTTTACTTTCAAACGTTTTAGAGCTCACTTCATCTGTGTTTACGCCACCTAGGGTGACTTCGGCTTTTTTATAGCCTTCGGTGCCACTGGGAATGAAATGCCATTTTTGAAATAGATTAGCGATATCTTCCAATTCACTGTGTTTGTAATTTTGTAAAGGCTGGCTTACATCTAACGGGTTGCAAAAAGCCTTTATGGTGCGCTCGGGGAAATGATTTTTTAAAATGCTAACAAGATGCTTGTTGGGGTTTTTCTTTTGTTGTTCCTTTAATGATTCGCCTAAGTCGAAATCGGGCAAACAGTTTACCGTGACGGTATTGCCTGGCTGCCAGTATGAGCTAATTTGTAAAACCGCCGGTCCCGACAAACCTTTATGTGTGAATAAAATGTTTTCTCTGAAGCTTTGGCCATTGCATTCAATGTCGCTGTCCATGCTCACACCAGATAAACCATCAAAGCGATCTTTTTCAAAGGCGTCAAAGGTGAAAGGCACGAGCCCTGGGGTGGTGGCGGTTACATTGATATCAAACTGCTTGGCCAAGCGGTGGCCAAAATCGGTGGCTCCCATGGTGGGGAACGACATAGCCCCTGTGGCCACTACTAAGGAAGGGCAGCTGTATTGCGCTATATTGGTTTGTAATACAAAGTGTTCATCGTTTGTTTTTTCAATGTTTTCAATGCTGCAGTCTAGTTGTATATGAACCCCTAGATCGTCACAGCGATCTAGTAGCATATTTAATATGGCTTCACTTTTTTTGTCGCTAAACAGCTGGCCGAGTTTCTTCTCGCTCCACGGTAATCCGGCTTTATCCACTTCACTAATGAAGTCCCATTGGGTATAGCGCTTTAAAGCCGACTTACAAAAGTGTGGATTTTGGCTAATGAAGTTACTGGGTTCGGTGTACAAATTGGTGAAGTTACAACGGCCACCACCACTGATTAGAATTTTTTTACCGGCTTTATTGGCGTGGTCTAATACTTGTACTTGCTTACCCGATTCAGCAGCCGAGATAGCACACATTAATCCGGCGGCCCCTGCTCCAATAATAATGACATCTGAGGTGGAAGATTGGCTAACAGGGGAGGGAGTCATACACGTATCTCTGGGCGGGCAATAGATTCAAAAAAACCTATTTTAACAAAACTTAGGGAATTAGCGAAACAGACTTACATTTGCGCCACATTTTTTCACAGTTTTAAGAATCTGGCTCGATATAATGCTTGGCCATTGGAATTAGGAGGCTAAGAATGCGTTGTGTTTATTGTGAGGGGCCAGTGGTTGGCCATGAAGATGTGATGGTGGTGTCGGGACTGGGGCCTAGCCATAAGCGGTGTTATGAACAAGAGCAGCACAAAGAAGACTGGATGGAATTTGAAGGCATTGTGCTGGAAAGTTGGGATAATGAACGTTTATTGGAATTAAAAGAACGGGTGCTCATAGAGCTTAATAGCCGCTTTTATAAAACCCAAGCCATAGAGCTATTCTAAGTAAATTAGATAAGACGCTTCTTTATAATGCATCTAATATGGCCACAAGCGATGCATCATTTTTAAAGTATTCATTAAGTAATACCACCTGATTTTTATCTATCACCACGATACTGCCCATGGTGCCTTGCAATAGATCTTGAAGCGCATCGTCGGTATCGGCGATGACGTCAAAGTCGCTGTAGCCAGAAGCCAATTGTGACGCTCGGCTATCTTGTAAACTGCCAGATACATAATCCACCATAATGAAGCTTACATTAGGGTAGCTGTCTACTAGGTGATTGCGGATGTGTGTCATGTGGCTATCGCAAATGGGGCACCACATGGTGAAGTATAAAACTACTGCATCATGAGTGGTGAGGGTTTGCGTTAACCCAAGCTGGGTATCGGTATTAAGGGATACGCTAAAGTCGTCCAGCGTCATGCCGGTGGCATCTTGTGATAAAGCACTATCGCTAGGAACTAAATCTTCTTCGCAGGCGCTTAGCAGCGTTAAGAGACTGGCCAAAACAGTTAAACGAATTAAAGCTGAACCGAGAGCTGCAAGACTTTTTATATTAGTAAACATGGCTAATTCCTAAATTGCTCACCGTGGTTTTATCTACCCCTTTACCTGATTGCGCTTGGCTAATGCCCAGCTTCACAATCCAGTCGCGTACTGCACTGGAATAAGAGAGCGTTAAACCTAGCCCTTGTTTCTCAGATCCGCTAGAAGGGTCTTTTACACCGTCGTATTTTGTTTGTCCTTGATCAAGGCGAGTGTGACTCAAGGTGGCATTTAACATGGCTAGGTTAGGTAAAAAGAAAGTGTAAGCGGCGCTAAACGTATGCAGGGTTCTGTCACCTAATTGTTTATCGTAGGGGGTGACGGCTTTGCCACTTTCTTCGTTTACTGGGCGCTCCAAGTGTTGGCCATAGGTGGCTTGCCAAGACACGCTATAGGGGTAAATGGTTTTCTCAATAAGCATGTTGGCATCTAACCGATAAAAACCATTGCCTGTGGTTTCAAAGCTATTGTCTACCCTGTCGCCGTATTCACTTATCCCTGTGGGTAACGTGAGCGCGGCGCCTAAATACACAGAAGGCTTGAGGCTCTGCCAAGAGTTAACCTGATATACACAGGTGACATTTTCAAAGGTTTCGTACCAAACTCCTATTTGGCTATCGCCAATGTTGGTGACGTCGGTTTGTTCGCCACCTGAATAATGGTTTTGGTTTTGCACTAGGGGAATAAAGCCACTGAGTTGCCAGTTATCACTCACACGCTGTGCATAACTTAAGGTTAGAGAGGTTTTACTTAAGTCAGAGCCAGCGGATGCGGGGCGACTATCCCCATCTTGATTCCAAGAGCCGTCGTAGGCTTCTTGTGAAAAGCTCATTTCCCACATGGCCTGATTAAACTTAGGCAAAATAACACCGCCACTGGCACCGCCGCCGCAGCAGGAGGCAGCGAGGGTGTTACCGCAAAGGGAAGCGGCAGCTAAGGCGGCTGCCACCTTTAAGATAGATACTGGCATATTCATTACATGGCCATGGCATCGCTGGCTTCAAAAGCGAATCTGGCATTCGATCCATTTTCAGTACCGTCACTTGTTTTCTGAACATCATTTATGGTTAAACGTACGTCCACTTCATCATTATCATCGCCCATTAGGCCCAGCCCCATAACCTTATAAACGCCCGCCTCTCCCTCTATTGCGCTGGCACTGATCCAATTAACGCTTTGTTTGGAGCAGTCGTTTTGCATATTGCACATTTCCACTTGTACGTTATTGATCGTTAGGTTGGCACCCATGACGCCTTCATTTAGGGTGACGTCTTCCTCTATAGCGGCATAGTTCATCATGTCTTCGCGGGCGGCAATGAACACTTCAAAACTGTTCATGTTATCCATGACCATGCGTTCACGCTCAAATAAGTAATAAGTACGGTTCTCCATGGCCATCGCCATTTCCATGGTGCTGTCCATATTCATATCCATGGATGGAATTTGGTCTGAATCACCGCCGCTGAGTTTTTTCACGTCACTGGTGGCCATTTCCACGGTGATATCAAATGTCTCACTTTCCCCTTCAAATGCCATGGTAATACTCCAATCACCCATGGGGGTATCACCCATGGCGGAGGGCATTAAGAAATAAGCTGTGGTGGAGAATTCACCGTCATCATCAAGCTCGCCACTATTGGCTGAGAACGGCGTGCCGTGTTGCATGCCGCTGGTCATGTTCATCATTGGCGTAACAGTTACGCTACTACTCGGTAGGTCATCACCATTGTTGTCGGTCACCTTTACAGACACTTCGGCCACTCCGTTGCTGACTTCCCCCAAGGTTAAATCAAATGAATAAGTACCTGTCGAAGCATCGCTATTAGAGTCTGAATCATCTAATTCGCAGCCACTTAAAGTGAGCGCGGCTAGAGTGGCTAAGGTGAATTGCTTAAGCATGGAAAGTCCCTTAATGGCATAAAATAATGACTTAATTGTAAGGGTTTAAAAGGCACTTTAGGATGCGACAAATTGTCGCATCTCTTACGGAGTACTCCTTAGTAGACTTAATAAAAAAGAAGAGTGAGTACCTTGCAGGAAAGGTGAGACTGAATGAAAATAGCGGCAACTAAAGGAGCAATTATGAACTTAGTATGCAGCACTTGCATGGGCGTAAATAGAGTACCTGACGAGCGCATTGTGGATAACCCAAAATGTGGAAAATGTAAGGAATTGCTGATTAATGGCAATGTTATTGAAGCGAACCAGGCATTGTTTAATAAGTTTGTCGCGAACAGTGGTTTGCCGGTAGTGGTTGATTTTTGGGCCACTTGGTGTGGGCCATGCCAAGCCATGGCACCTGTGTTTAGTCAGCTAGCGCAAGAAATGAAAGGAAAATGCATTTTTTTGAAGGTGGATACTGAAAGCGAACAAGAGCTGGCCACACGTTTTGCCATTAGAAGCATTCCTAGCCTTAAACTGTTTAAGGGTGGAAAAGTAGTGGCCGATACAGCGGGCGCCTTGCCTAAGGCACAATTGAAAGGGTTTATTGCCCCTCATATTTAAAGGTTATTAGCTGTTCGCACCGCTTAAAAAGGGTGCGGACTGGTCAAAAAATCAACAAATCATCCTTTTGAGTCATACCAATGTGTGGTAAAAGTTATATGGTGGGTAGGATGGAAAAATAATAATAAGCAATCATGGATGTCCTCGCGCATTTAAATAATAAAAAAATTGTGAGTGAATCATAAGGTACCCACTATGATTGAACCGTGTCGAAAACTTTTGTATGCCCTTCTATTCTTTGTTTCATATCAGGCCCATGCCTCATCACCCTTAACCGAGCACACCTTAGCAGTAAGCCAGTCTATGTCTGCATTTTACATGTTTGCCCTAACAGACGGCGATAAACGTTATGAAGAAGAATATAAACATTATTTTTCTGTGGCAGATCAGCATTTAAAAACCTATCAGCAACAAGAGGCTCAATTTGCTGGGGAGCTAAAATCTAAATGGGACAAAATACGCCAGTATTTAGTTTTTGAATATGTAGAAGACGCGGGTTATATCGTTTCTAGCCAAATGCGTACACAGTACCGACAGTACCTAAATACTTTGTATGGGAAGCTATCCGGTAGTATTAATAGTGAAACCAATTTTCAAGAACAGCTAATATTAATGCTGCTAGATGTAGAGTTAATGAGTGCACGCTTCTTTGATGTAGCCAGCTCTGTGACAGGCCCCATGAATCTTTCCAGTAATGACCGAATCATTGACCCGCCAGTCATGGCCAAGGCACTTGATGTGAAACTGCAGAAATTAATTCAATCCAGTGCCACTCAACCCATTAGTAAAAACCTGAAATTGGTGAGCCGGAAATGGCAGTTTATTGAAGACAGTGTGATCAATTACAAAGAACAATCGGCTTATTTATTGGTTTATTACAATAAGGGGCAAATCAATAAACTAATAAATAAAAGCAGAAATGTGATGGCTGGCACATAACTGAAATTTGTTTTGGTGTAGTTAGTTTGGGTTTATTGCGCCACTTAAAACAGTATATGCTTTTTCCGTCTATATCAGTGCTGAAAAAATAGGCTAAGATGTGGACGTTCGCCAAAAAAATAAAAAACGGAGGCGTCTCTTATGTTGAAAATACAGCACGTTTTTACGCTATGTCTTTTGCTTGTTGCAAGTCAGCTCTCGTTTGCGGTGTCCGCATTAACTGAGCACACCTTGAGCGTGAGCAAATCAATGTCTGCTTTTTACATGTATAGCCTCACCGAGGGCGATAAGCAGTATAAAACCGATTACGAGCAATACTTATCAGATGCCGAATTACATTTAAGTGCTTTTGAAAAGCAAGACTCTGTGTCGGCTACGGAACTGAAAAGACAATGGGATAAATTTAAAGGGCATTTGAAATTTGAGTATGTCGATGGTGCGGGCTTTATTATTCCGGTGACCTTGCGCATGGAATACCGCTCTTATTTAAATGTTTTATATACAAAAATTTCAGAAATATCTAATAGTGAAGCCAACTTAGCAGAGCAATTAGCGCTTATGTCTTTAAGCATTGAAGTTATGTCGGCCCGATTTTTTGATATTGCCAGTGCTTTATACGGCACACTTTCTATATCCAATAAAGACGTTGTTATTGACGCGCCTAAAATGGCAAAAGCGTTTAATGCTCGTTTAAAATCCCTTCAGAAATTAAAGCTCTCAGGTAAGGTGCAAAAGAATTTAAAGGCAGTGGCAAGAAAATGGGCCTTTATTGAAGACAGTGTGACCAATTATAAAGGCGAAGCTGCTTACCTTTTGGTGTATTACAATAAACAAAAAATCAGCCGCTTACTGAATAAAAGCCAAAGCTTATTAGCGGGCGCGTGATTTTCCTTTAGCCTTAGTGGTGTATTTCCATTAAGGCTTTCTCTTTCCCTTCTATATTTTAGTCCCCAATCTTTTTAAGTGCGTTGATATTTTTAGTGCTGGTATCACGGCGTTTTTAACGTGCGGCTTTGTTCTTCTTTATTTCTTTTTGTGTGTCACTGACTGGGGCCACGGGATTGCTTGGCGAGTGCATTAAAGTTACAAGGGGAGGGTAAAATTTCTGAGAATCTAAAACCAAAAAATCCCGATTAACGTGTGCTAATCGGGATTTTAAAATTTGGTGGCTACACCAAGATTCGAACTAGGGACCCCATCATTATGAGCACCGCTTTTAGCCTTTCTGTAGCCCCCGTGATAACTGCCATTTAATCTATAAGTTGTTGTATTTAAAGAATAAAATAGACCTATAGGGATTTATAGGTATTTGTAAAAAAACATGTCCGTGGCTAGAATGTGGCTAGAATATAAAGTAAATCTGATGAATCTGGCGGGTATTATTCGTGGCAACACTACGTATTAAATCAAGCATTACAGAAGCGGCATTAAAGCGGTTTATCAGCAATGCCAATGAAGGTGATGCATTAAGCTGTACTGCCATCAAAGGTTTTTCAGTTGTTAAAAATCGCGCAAAAGGCAGTGCATCTTTTCGTTACCGTCCCTCACTAAGAGGCGCCTCTAGAAATCCAGCGATCATTGGGAAGGCTAATGTTTTAAAATTATCTGAGGCCACCAAGATAGCGTTAGAAATGATGGAAGCCATTAACGAAGGTGGTGAGGCGAAAGATGCGTTGAAAGGGTCGCGTGTAGCCCCTACCGCTCGCTTACAAGCCATTAGTAAAGATGACCCTGCCATACTGGGTAATTTTATTGATCAGGTCTACATGCCTTTTAAGCTGCGCCAGAACCCAGATACCGCCTACGATAATTTCAATACCCTTAAACGAGAATTTGGTCATTTGTTTAAAAAACCCATGAGCAAACTTACCGGTAAAGATATTAAGGATTGGCAGAATAAAAAAGAAAAACAGGGCTTGGTTTTTAAAACCATAGAACGCTACTACGCGATTTTAATTGCTTTAATCAATATGGCCGTAAAAATTAGCCACGATAGCAGCGGCGAATACGCGGGTTTGTTATATGACTCCCCATTTCCAGTTAAGCCATTGCAAGGAGCTTCTAAAGCTCAGCGCGATGCAATATTAAAACAAGAAAGGGAAATCGGAATCCATGTTCGTCGCATGCTTACAGACGAAGAGCTAATTAAAATAGAGCAAGCCATGTATCGTTTTGGCGAGGACTGCATTCAACAAAGGGCACGTTCTCGTCAGCACTCAAACAGATTGCACCTACCTTGCTTAAAGGATGTGGCTTTTCCTCATTGGATTATTCCGTACATCTATGTCGCTTATTACACAGGCTTAAGGCCAGGAGATGTTGCAGGTTTGGAGTGGGAAGATATACATGCTGGTAAAATTACCAGGACCACTAACAAATCAAAGCACCTTGTTAAGCCTTCGGTAGTCATACTGCCTATCAAAGATAACGCATCCGTTTTTAAGTACAGCCTCAAAGAAGTCTTGGCGCTTTGGCAAGAGCAGAATGATAACCCAAAGAGAGGCTGGGTATTTCCGCAAACACAGGACAACTCTAAACCTTTAAGTGCCAAGGGTTACAAAAAATCTTGGGCAAAAATTACAGAATACGCAGGTCTTAACTTACACATGTACAGCTTTCGTCATCACTTTATTTCTAATCTCATACGAGCAGGTGTAAACATGATGCAAATCGCTGGCATTTCGGGTCATAAAAGCATCGCAATGATAGAGGCGCATTATGCTCACCATTTCCCAAGTGATATAGAAGATGCCTTGAGTATTTTTTGATTATAATTCAATCAAAAACCGGTGTTACATCATATTAGCCTCATTTGTAGACGAACCTGTCTGCTATAGCCATTGCCCATTTTGTCTTGTGTATGTATAACTTCTAGGAAACGAAAGTACCAAAGAAGTAAGGACATCCACGGCACATGGACAAAAAAGCACTCAGCGAAGCCGATATCATTAGTAAATACATCCTGCCCGCTGTTGTGAGTGCAGGCTGGGATTCCATGCTTCAAATTCGCCAAGAAGTGAAGCTACGTGACGGCAAGGTTATCGTGCGTGGCAACATCGGCATGCGTAAAACCGTAAAATCTGCAGATATCGTTCTATATCATAAACCCAGCATGCCGCTGGCAGTCATTGAAGCCAAAGCCAACAAACATAGTGTAAATAAGGGGATGCAGCAGGGCTTGGATTACGCCCGCTTACTCGATGTGCCCTTTATCTTTACCAGTAATGGCGATGGCTTTATTTTTCACGATAAAACGGCTCCCGCCAATGGCGGTAAATTAGAAACTGAAATTAGTCTAGAAGACTTCCCGTCACCACAAGCATTAAGAGCAAAATTTAATGCTTTTAAAGCCTACACCCCAGATCAATTAAGCTACGTAGAGCAAGACTATTACGACGATGGCACCGACAAAGCCCCTCGTTATTATCAACTGCAAGCCGTTAATAAAACCATAGAAGCCATATCCCGTGGCGAAAAACGCATATTATTGGTCATGGCCACAGGTGTAGGTAAAACCTATACCGCCTTTCAAATAGCGTGGCGTTTGTGGAAGGCCAAGAAAAAGAAACGTATTTTATTTTTAGCGGATCGCAATATTCTAATTGATGATCCCAAGCAAAAAGACTTTCAGCCCTTTGGCGAGGCTATGACCAAAATCACTGGCCGTAAAGTCGATCCTGCCTTTGAAGTACACCTAGGTATTTACCAAGCGTTAACAGGGCCAGAAGAACATCAAAAAGCCTTTAAGCAGGTATCCAAAGACTTCTTTGACTTAATCGTCATAGACGAGTGCCACCGCGGCAGTGCAGATGAAGAAAGCGCATGGCGTGAGATTCTAGAATACTTTGATTCAGCCACCCAAATCGGTTTAACCGCCACACCCAAAGAAACGACAGAAGTCTCGAACATCGACTACTTTGGCGAGCCGGTATACACCTACTCACTTAAAGAAGGCATAGAGGATGGCTTTTTATCCCCCTATAAAGTCATTCGGGTAGATTTAGACGTAGATGCTCAAGGCTGGCGGCCAGAAAAAGGCCAAACAGATAAAAACGGCGAGTTAATTAAAGACCGAATTTATAACCAAAAGGACTTTGACCGTACGCTAATTATTGATGAACGTACGGAGTTAGTCGCCCAGACCATTACCGCGTATTTAAAGCGTACCGACCCCATGGCCAAAACCATTGTGTTTTGTAACGACATTAACCACGCAGAACGCATGCGCAGTGCCTTGGCGAATCTAAACCCAGAGCAAATGGCCATTAACGAAAAATACGTCATGAAAATCACCGGGGATGATGATCTTGGCAAAAACCAGCTTGTTAACTTCATGAACCCTAAAAAACCCTATCCGGTTATTGCGACTACTTCTGAGTTAATGACCACAGGGGTAGACGCCCAAACCTGTAAACTCATCGTGCTAGATCAAAACATCCAATCCATGACCAAGTTCAAACAGATCATTGGCCGTGGCACCCGTATCAACGATCGCTACAACAAGCTTTGGTTTACCATTTTAGACTTTAAAAAAGCCACCGAATTGTTTGCCGATGAGCGCTTTGATGGTATTCCCGAAAAAGTAATGATCACTACGCCAGAAGAAATCATTGAAGGCGAGGGGGAGATTGATAGCGCTAGTACAGACAGTGAAGAGAGAGATGGCCAAGACCACGAGAATATAGATGAAGGTGTTTCCGAAGAAGAGGGTGAGTACAGCGCCAAAGACAACGGCCAAGGCAGCGATAAAGAATGGACCGACGGCCCCATAGATGATGAAAAAGAAAAATTCATCAAGTTCCACGTAAGTGGCGTAACCGTTAAGAAAATGGCTGAGCGTGTGCAGTATTATGACACCGACGGCAAGCTCGTGACCGAATCGTTTAAAGACTACACCCGCAAAACGGTGATGCAGCAATTTAGCTCGCTAGATGATTTCATTAAAAAATGGAACGCCACCGAGCGCAAACAAGCCATCATAGATGAACTGGCCGATGCAGGTGTCATCTGGCAAGCCCTAGAAGACGACGTAAGCCGTGACCTAGATCCATTCGATCTGATCTGCCATGTGGCCTTCGACCAGCCACCCCTTACCCGTAAAGAGCGGGCTAACAATGTGAAAAAGCGTAACTACTTTGGGAAATACAGTGAAACTGCTCAACAAGTACTCAATAGCCTGTTAGATAAGTACGAAAACAGCGGTGTTAGTGAAATAGAGTCTAAGCAAGTGCTTAAAGTCACGCCGTTTGATAAAATTGGCCGACCAATCGAAATCAAAAAGAAAGCCTTTGGTGGTAAAGAGCAATACGAGCAAGCCATCAGTGAGTTAGAAGATGCGCTCTATCAGGCAAGTAACGAACCTGAACCTAAAAGTGCTTAAACAGAAAATAGCAGTCGCGTAAAAGATAAAAAGCCACCTTTACAGTCAGGTGGCTTTTTTACGTTTTAACGCTGATTAAACAGAATTAATACAAAATTTTAAACGAGCCTATTCATGTCCATTTCGTCATCAATCAAATCCATACAAGACATCATGCGCAAAGACGCAGGGGTCGACGGCGATGCACAGCGCTTAGGGCAGTTATCTTGGTTGTTGTTCCTTAAAATATTCGACGCCCAAGAAGAAGAACTAGAAGACGAGCAAGACAACTACAAAGCCCCCATTCCAACAAAATACCTATGGCGCAACTGGGCAGCCGATAGCCAGGGCATAACAGGTAACGAGCTACTAGAATTCGTAAACAACGACCTTATTCAAAACCTAAAAGACTTACCCGCCCCCATTAATACCAACCCGCGCGGTTACGTGGCCAAAGAAGCCTTTAGCGATGCCTTTAACTACATGAAAAACGGCACACTGTTGCGCCAAGTTATTAACAAGCTAAACGACATAGACTTCACCGATTCAAAGCAACGTCACCTGTTTGGTGATTTGTACGAGCAAATCTTAAAAGACCTACAAAGCGCCGGTAACGCCGGTGAGTTTTATACCCCCCGTGCCGTCACCCGTTTTATCATTCACATGATGCAGCCCAAGCTAGGCGAAAGTGTACTTGACCCAGCCTGCGGCACAGGCGGCTTTTTAGCCTGCACCGTAGACTTATTAAAAAAGCAGGTTAAAAACTCCGAAGACCAGCAAAAGCTGCAAGACAGCGTGCACGGGGTAGAGAAAAAACAACTGCCACACTTACTGTGTACCACCAACATGTTATTGCACGGCATAGAAGTGCCCAAAAACATTCGCCACGGCAACACCCTAAGCAAACCGCTATCCAGTTTAGATGACGACGACATGGTTGACGTAGTGGTATCTAACCCACCTTTTGGTGGCACCGAAGAAGACGGCATAGAAAAAAACTTTCCATCGGAATATCAAACCCGCGAAACCGCCGACTTGTTTTTGCAATACATCATTGAGGTACTTAAAGACAAAGGCCGTGCCGCCGTAGTATTGCCCGACGGCACCTTATTTGGTGAGGGTGTAAAAACCAAAATTAAAAAACTGTTATTAGACGAATGCAATTTACACACAGTGGTGCGTTTGCCTAATTCTGTATTCGCCCCTTACACCAGTATTAAAACCAACATACTTTTCTTCGAGAAAAAAGCAGCCGGTAAAACAGGTGCAACCAAAGACGTTTGGTATTACGAAGTACCCTTGCCAGCAGGTGTGAAAGCCTTTAATAAAACCAAGCCCATGAAGCTAGCAGACTTTGAAGCCTGCGCCGACTGGTGGGGTGAGGGCAAAGACATAGCAGCTAAAACCAAGCGTAAAAATCGCCAAGAAAATGAGCAGGCTTGGAAAGTTAGCATAAAAGACATTATTGCCCGCAATTACAATCTAGACATTAAAAATCCCCACGTGGGCGAAGTGATTAGTCATGACCCAGAAGAGTTGCTGGCGGATTACTCAACACAGCAGGCAGATATCCAAAAGTTGCGTGACCAGTTAAAAGGCATTCTGGCCGATGCACTTTCAGGTAATGAGGGTGAAAAATAGTGGCTGCCTCAAAACCAACAGCTAAGCAGCTGATAACAGATAATATTGATGTTTGGACATCCGCAATTAAAAAACGCGGCTCCCAAGGCCGTGGTAGTAATAAAAAAATCACACTGTACGGCATTAATAAACTACGTGAGCTGATTTTAGAATTGGCCGTGCGGGGGTTGTTGGTTCCGCAAGATTCCAATGATGAACCTGCTTCGGTATTGTTAGAGAAGATTGCTGCTGAGAAAGAACGGTTGGTAAAAGATGGCAAGATTAAAAAGCAGAAGGCTTTGGTTGAGATTAGTGATGATGAAAAATTATTTGAACTGCCAAGTGGGTGGAGATGGGTTCGATTTCAAGATGTAAGTGAATATATTCAGCGTGGAAAAGGGCCCCAATACGTAGATGTAGGTGAAGTTCGCGTTGTTTCACAAAAGTGCATACAGGCTTCAGGATTTATTCTTGACCCTGCTAAGTATGTTGAGGATTCCAGCTTAGATAAATATCAGCAAGAAAGGTTTTTGAAAAATAATGACTTGCTTTGGAATTCAACTGGGACAGGTACAGTTGGCCGAATTAATATCATTACTGATATTATCCCAAAAACCTTAGTCGCAGATTCACATGTTACTGTTATACGTACATTGTTAGTAAACACAGGATTCATTTGGAGTTACATATCTGCACCTGGCGTTCAATCACGAATTGAGCCTACTCATGAAAATGCTCTAGTTTCTGGTTCTACAAAACAGGTAGAATTAAATACTAGTTCAGTGATTAATTTACTGGTCCCTATTCCCCCTGAAGCCGAGCAACCCCGTATCGTCGCCAAAGTAAACGAACTCATGGCCCTATGCGATCAATTAGAACAGCAAACCGAAACCAGTTTAACTGCACACCAAACCCTAGTAGAAGCCCTGCTCAATACACTCTTAACCGCCGCACAAACCAGCACTCATTCCAGTGCAGGCCTTGCTAAGCCAGATAAGGCTAACCCAAAAGCAACTGTCGCTAAAGAAAGCGGTTTGACCGCCAAGAATACCCAAAGCACTCGCGTTGCTCGCGGGGCAGGCTTTGCTGGAAATGAAGACGCGCTTGTTTCAAATACGGGAGACAATTCCTCCTCCTCTAGTTTTGATAGTGCATGGAACCGTATAGCACAACACTTCGACGTACTGTTCACCACAGAACACAGCATCGACCAGCTAAAACAAACCATCCTGCAACTGGCCGTCATGGGTAAGCTAGTTCCACAAGATCCCAACGACGAACCCGCCAGTGCACTGCTAGAAAAAATCGCCAAAGAAAAAGAGCAGTTGATAAAAGATAAGAAAATTAAAAAACAAAAGCCACTGCCAGCGATTAGTGATGATGAAAAGCCGTTTGATCTGCCGGTTGGGTGGGAGTGGGTTAGGCTTCAAGATGTTACAAGTTTGATCACGGATGGCAAACACGGAGATTGCAATAATCTTACAGACTCTGGCTATTTCTTTCTTTCTGCAAAGAATATATCCGGCGGTCATTTATCATATGATAATGCAAGGCAGATTGTACCGAGTGAATTTGATGAGGTGCATCAGAGGACCAATTTGGAAGCTGGTGACATATGTATGGTGAATACTGGTGCTACTGTCGGAAAACTAGCTATCGCTCAAGACCATGAATTTACAAGAAGAAGCACATTCCAAAAAAGTGTTGCCGTTATTAAAGTAGTTAATCCATACATTGACAGTGTCTATGTTTCACATTTTCTAGTTTCTGAAAGGCCTAAGCTATTAAAAAAATCAGGAGGCAGTGCGATCAATAACCTGCTCCTAGGTGACTTAAAGAAAAAAATATTTCCGTTACCACCATTTAATGAGCAGCAGAAGATAAATAGTAAGGTCGACGAACTCATGATCTTATGCGAAACCCTAAAATCACGCATCAGTGAATCCCAATCCGCCCAGCTTCACCTAGCCGATGCCATGGCCGAACAGGCGTTAAGTTAAGATGACCATAATCAACAAGGACGTTGTGAGTGTAAAGGGTATTCTATCCAACGGATTGTCCATTAATAATGCAAGTGTAGAAATTGAATCAGATGATGTTATGTCTGCTAGGCTGATTAATACTACGAAGTTTTTATATCACAAGTAATGATAAATCATGAGAAAGTGAAGTGTATGGATGCTGCTTGGGATATACAGTTTACAGAAGAATTTAGGAAAGATTTAGCGGCTTTCAAAAAGAACGGTAATGTTGGTTGGATCACTAAATTAGACTTTCTCAAAAATGGCCCCATTACAAAGAACAATAATCCAAAGCCAATTAAGCCTCGTCAAAAATCCTATCGCTGGCGAAAAGGAGGGGTAAGAGTTATTTTCAGACTACTGTCTGACAGTAAGGTGATTCTGCTTTTAAGAGCTGGTGTTCGTGGCAGCATACACGACAAAAAAATCCCCCAAATAAATAATGCAGCAGGGGGATTGTCCGAACTTTATCCTCCTTCAAGCGACTCGATTTTAAATGATGAAAATGAATATGTAGAAATAAACCCCACTCTTAATATTTCATCTGATTTGTTTGGCTATGATGAAGTTGAAGATGGTGTCATAGAAGAGTTATTTATAGAGGAGCATGAGTTGTATTTATTAGGTATACCTGAAGAATATCATGTACCCCTATTAAAATGTGAATCTATCGAAGACGCGGTGTCTCTTGGTGTTAGGCCTGATATTGTGCGAGATATAGAAGATTACATTACTTCTCCAGTTTCCCATCAAATAGGGCGTGTGTATTCGCTAGATCGATTGGATAGAGTAAACGCTATTCAAGAAATGCCTTTGCAGCACTTCTTAGTTGCTTTAGACCCTCAGCAAACCAGAATAGTTGAAAAAGATATCCTAAATGGCCCTTGGATGGTGAGGGGAGGACCAGGGACTGGAAAGACGTTAATTAATCTGGCCCGAATGAAACGCGTATTAGACGAGGATATTGGTCGTGATATGTTTTCAGAAGGGGGGATCAACATTGGCTTCGTCACATATACTAAACCGTTGTCTGAATGCGCGCGCTCCATGTTTGGGGCTATTGTTCGTGGTTATAAAGAGAATAATGTTGAATTCACAACATTGGATGGATTAGTTTCTAGGTTGCTTAATAGCGTAAATGTACGATCCTCAAATATTCCTAAAGAAAATATTCTTATAGAGTTAATAGGAAGGGCGATTGATAATCCAAATCTTGAAGCATTTGGTAAGGCTGACTTGGATAGGCTGATCAAGAACAGGGGGTTCAAATTTTTATTTGATGAGTTTGAAGGGGTGTTGCTGTCAAACGATCTGATGAAAGTATCTGACTATGAAGACTTTTCTCGATCAGGTCGAAAGAGTCGTGTTAGTAAACAGCAAAGGCCGTTAATTCATCAGATATTCAAAAACTGGCTACGTGAACTAAAGACCCATAAATACGCAACTTTTTCTTCAAAACGTTTAAAAGCTTTAAAGTGGTTGGAAAAAGGAGTTGTTGACTTACCGTATAAATTTGAATTCTTATTTGTGGATGAGCTTCAAGATCTATCGGTTGTAGCCATAAGATTGCTCACTTATTTGGTGCCTGATGTGTCAAGATTGTCATTTACTGCTGATACGGCACAATCAATATATTTAAAATCGCCATCGTGGAGCAATGTATCTCCTAGTATTAAGTTTACAAATCGTAATAGCTTTATTCTTAAAAAGTCCTATCGAATGACGAAACAAATATCGAAAGCCGTTGCACCATTGAGACAGAACTCTGGTGAAGGTGAAGGCGAAATTGATGGAGTTGAGGACGCGTTATTTTCTGGTGAAAAACCAGTTTGGTTGCAATGTGATAGCAGTCGCCACAGTGGGGTGGTTAGTGACTTGATATCGAGCATTAGTCATCGCCAGCAAATAAATCTGAGTCAATTTGCCGTTATAACCCCTGATAGATCATCATGCACTGAGGTTTCGACTTATTTAACAAGAGCAGGTATACCAAATCAGATTGTGAGTAGAGATGAAAGAATTAAGTTAAATGTTAATCATGTAAATATTATGAATGCACATGTTGCGAAAGGCTTGGAATTTCCATTTGTATTTGTCACTTCGGTTATCGGTGATAAATACCCTCAGTTTGCCGCTCTAAGAGGTTTGGTTGATGATGATCAAATTCAAGAGGAGCACGAAAAAGCGAAGAGACTTTTATATGTCGCATTATCTCGAGCACAAAGTGAGTTATGGATGTTAACAGACTCAATAAATCCAAGTTCTTTGCTTTCTAGTTTAAATACAGAAGATTGGAAACTTGAGACATTTAAGGACAGTTGATGTGTCAAAAAGTATAGAAGAGCTGAGTAAAGAATTTTTGGGTGAGTCTGGTTTAGGTTTGAAGGACTTATCGAAAATAGAATCAAAAATAGCACCCAATATACCAAGACGAGAATCAGGTACATATACTTCAAGGACAGATGTAGATCTGACTAAGATAGATATATTGCCCGAATATAAACTCTCTTTAGAGTTACTAGGGCGACCAGATTGCCCTATTTTATTCGTTACTGGTGAAGCGGGTACGGGTAAATCGACATTTATACACTGGCTTGTTCGCCAGTTAGATAGTTGTGCTATTGTTGCTCCGACTTCAATTGCGGCAATTAATGTAAATGGCGGAACAATACATTCATTTTTTTCATTACCGCCTAAACACATTGATCCCGATGAAAATTTCCAATTAAGCCAGAAGAATAGGGTGGTAATTGAAAATCTAAAATATTTAATTATTGATGAGATATCTATGGTTTCTGCAAATATCATAGATGTTATCGATAAAATGCTTAAGGCCGCCCTTCATAGTAATTTACCATTTGGAGGTGTGAAATTAATATTTGTCGGTGATTTATATCAGCTTCCACCTGTTGTGAAAGGTGACGAAGAGAGAGTGTATTTTAGCCATAGGTATTTAACTCCCTATTTTTTTTCTGCTGATGTATTTAAAACCGTGAAGGTATATCCGGTTGTACTTAAGCAAATTCACAGACAAGAAGATGATGAGTTTAAGAGTGCTCTTAGTTGTATTAGAACAGGAATCGAGCATCGTGAAAGTGTGGCCTTACTAAATAGACAGTGTTTTAGGGATAAGCAAAATATTCACAATGATCATGTTTGCTTGGTACCGACTAATGCGAAGTGTAATGCAATAAATATTAAAAAGCTAAAAGAGATAGACGCTCACGAAGTTATTTTTAATGCCATCGTTACAGGGCGTATACCTGCGAATAAATGGAGTTTGGCTGTTCCTGATAGATTGCATTTAAAGGTTGGTGCTAAAGTTATTTTTATGAAAAACAACTTGCCTAATTGGATTAATGGATCATCAGGGGTTGTAGTGGAAATAGTTAAAGATAATGTAAAAGTGAAACTGTTAAAAAATGATATTATAGTTATCGTGGAACGTGAAACTTGGGAACAGGGTGAATATACTTATAACTATGCGACTAAAAAATTAGAGTCAAATGTAGTGGCTACATTCACACAGTTTCCTTTGACGCTAGGTTGGGCAATTACAATACATAAATCCCAAGGAATGACATTAGATCCAGTCTCAATCGACATTGGAAATGGGGCTTTTGAAAACGGGCAGTGTTACGTCGCATTATCGAGGGCAAAAAGCTTGGAGGGGTTAAGGCTAATATCTCCTTTGCGTATGAGTGACATAAAAGTATCACCTGAAATAAATATATTCTATCAGCAGATACTTGCTCCTAGTTAATGCCTACTAATAGCTTCTAATAAAACGTATATTAGGGTGTTCAGTGTCTCAGGTTAAACGGATCTTTATATGGAAACCTTATTTGAAAAAATAGTAATATTCTATAAGCCACAACAAAACTATCCTTAACCGACAGTAAACTAGCTGGTATTTGCACTGGGACGGGCAAAGCCCACACTCTGAGCTAGCGTAGCTATTACAGCATGAAGAACGGTTCAGTCCTGGTGTCTACTCCCTGACCGGAGTTGATGCCGATAGTGATAAATCAACACTCTATATTGATGATGGCGACTCAGGTTACTATGCGCTTAAAGCAGCATGATAAACGAGAGTGAAATCAAGTTGCTGCATTTATCCCTCTTTGTGTGGGGAGAAGATGAAAACCTTACCAAGGCGCACATACGGTACTTGGAAGGTGCGCTTATCGTACTGGCAGGCCAATCAAATGCCGTTGAGTTATTAAACAGTGCCAATAGTGGTGCTAAGTTACCTGAATCAGATCAAGCGGAGATGGCTTTATTGAGTAAAAGTGTTTTTAGAAAAAGTACTTCAATTATTGCCGCTGCTTTCATTGGGTAATGTAGTCGATGTGTTTAATGTGACAGACAATAACTTCAGCCAGAAAAAAGAATACACCCACCTTATTACTTTACAGATTGAAGTTAGTGATCAACGGAACCAATAAAATGAGAGAATATTATAGTGAAAGCTATAAAAGTCGAAAATCCCGAGGGGCGACTTTAAAGTTGCTCCAGGGGTTAACGCACCTAGAAGGACGGATTGATAGTGCCTTATTGGCTTTAAATAAGTATGCAGATGGAAACACCGACTTAGATATTGTTCATTCTCAAGTTATGCTCCATTCTTTTGGTTACCCAAATTTATCGAAAGGTGCGTTGCAGGTACTATCTGGTGAAAAAGAATGGATGGCTTCGAACTACCGTGTGTATTGCAGCTATTTGCAGGAAGCAATAAAACAACAATATGTTTGGCATGATTTTGTGCATTTTCACGCTGAGGAAATTAATTCCTTGCAGAGAATACTATCAGATCAGTCGGGGTTATTGCTGGGGTTTAGCAGTTTATACTCTTCTATGGAAACGTTTAAACAGCTGCATTTGGTAATTCTCAATGCATACGATAAATATTTCATGGTTGTTAAGACTGAGAGAAAATATGGTGCTCAAACTTTTATGGTCCAACTGGCTACTGATTATTTAGGTTTACCGCAGCGGGATTGGTCTGAGTACTTTGGAGGTGAGCCGCTTTTCGATGAGATCTTAACTCACTGGAAAGATGAAGATGCAACTGTATTAAATGAACTGTTAGTTCAATTGTGTAACCGTCATACGCATCATACTCGTGCCAGTACTGCAAAAAACAATCATGATTTTGATCATTTGGCCCTTTACCATTTTCCAGTGGAAGTGCTTATGGTGTACCGCTTGCGTCAGTGGAAAGGATTATCATTACCGCAGGTAAAGCATCCTTTGATGAAGGCTCCTTTTGATCAATTGCCTGAAATTCAAGAGGGTTACAGTGATGAATTACTGGAAAAAGTGAAAATTAGAGCCCGTTGTGAATACCCTAACTTTGAGCGAGTAATTGCTCAAGGTATTGAGCAAGCTAAGCAATGGCAGCCAACAGATGTTAATCCAGAAAAAGAAGTTAAATCAAGACAGGTAGATATTAAGCAGCAGTTACTGGATACATGGTTAGCAAATAGAGTGACTTTCGCGCCTTTGCAGGATGGGCAAAAGGTAACCCTTGAAATGGCCAATGGCTTAATTCAAAGTGGAGAAACAAAAGAAATTGGAGTGCTGTTAAGTCATAGCCGGCAAGGTTATAAGCATTTAAAAACCACCCCTGTTGCCAATTTTGTTTCTTTACCTAATACAGATGAAATTTGGCACCCCGCTGCATTACTTCAAGATTGGTCTATATTACGAGATTGGGCCATGGATATGGCGGATGATCTAGATGAAATCCAAAACTTCATTGAGCGCCGCTTAGATTTACTACACATACCAGTCCCTAGCTTAATTGGCATATCTGATGTTATGGATAAGTGGAATAGGGAAGGGGGTTCCAGCCCCTATGATCTCTTTGATGCTCAAGTGGCAGCCGCCAATCAAACTCTTGAATCGCTTGGTTACTGTTTGGTTTCTATGGATCTTGGTCGTGATGAATATGTCATTTATCTTGTATCACTAGATCAGAAAAAAATTCTGAAGTCATCGACCTCAATCAGTGGTATAGAAGTAAATATAGAGAAATAAATTTTATGTACCGAAACGGAAGCCTTAATCTCGTTAAGGCTTTCTATTTCTTTTGTACAAAATAACCACACTTAGTTCGTGATTTAGCACTTACCTAAACCCCTGTTATGTATTTGCAAAGCCATTGGCGAGAATATTAATAAAGAGCAGGTGAGTATTCAAAGCCAGATAGGAAAAGAAGTATCAAAAAATCTGTTCTGGCGGCTTGAAAGGGCAATTCCTTCGAAAAGTAATGGGAGATATTGCTGTGAAACTTAATCAAGTCTAGATCCATTCTTAATAAACTAGTTGTTACAGTCATTCGCACAATTATACGACTTGGTTTCCAAATATTGAAAACTGTCTGAGAGGATAGTAACTGTCATACTTCAAAGGTAGCGGCGGGGTCGGGTACGCCCCCCCTATTGAACCTTAAATAGACTCGTATTTCTTTTTATTCATAAAATGTCACCAAAAATATCACCAAATTCCCCCAAGCCCACTAATAACGGCACTTTCAAGTCCCTAGTACTAGGGGCTTGAATCGTAGAGTTCTACGAGCCTGCGCTGTTTTATGAAAATAGCCTTATTCTCCATTAGAAGGTTCGAACTTATCAAAATTAGTAACCAGAGCAAAAATCAATCGAACAAGTTTTTTTTGCTCGTATCCTTTTGCGAATCAGAATTATAGAGCCAGAGTAGATTTGACTATGAAGGAACAAAGACTCAAAGTAACATCAAAGTTATTGCTAAGTAGGGGTTTAGTAGCCCATATAGGATGAATGAGTGGATATTAACGAACTGACAGATTATGTGCTTCGCTTAAAAGAAGAAGTGGGAGAGCTTGGCAAAGAGAATAGGGAGATGCTGAAGCGCATAGAAGCGCTTGAGGGTGCGGGTACAGTTAAAGTTAACCTCTTACCTCAAGTTAATATGTTGGATGTGTCACAAGCGACTGAGCTATTCTGGGTATGTACCCCAAGACAACATGCACTTATTCAATTGATCTTTGAGGGATTCAGTAACAAAGAAATCGCTGACAGGTTAGATTCTTCAGAATCGAGTATTAAAACAAGGTTTAGGCATCTGTGTGGACGATTAAGTATCAAAGGTCGTGCTGACTTAGAAGCTAACTATAAGTCGATACTGGCGAATGCTGAAGTGGAAAGATATGAAAATTCGGCCCGAATAATTAAAACTTGGGCTAAGGAATATGGTCGCTTAACTTATAAACAAGCCAGAAAGGACGACCCTTACTTTAAAATTATTTGTGAAACCAATTATCGCGGAATTACCATTGGGTAAATAAGATAGTAATAGCTCAGAATTGAACTGACGCTTCTAATATTTGAATGTAAGCAAGCCTTACAGTTGAGCCTGCTAATTAAGTCAGGCTTTTACTTTTATATGTTCTGTAGATGGCATTGTACCTTCTGGCTCATAGTTCACGGCTTGCATTAACAACCCCTTAGTCCAACTTGCCTTACCAAGTTTTTCACCAGACTTTAAGCTGATTGGATCGTCTTCATGCTTCAGCTTTTCAGTATTTAAGAATTCCCTGCCGCTAATCTTTTCAGAGAAATTCTCTTTGCTTAACCCTGCTTTTCTCATGTGAAATGAGTCATTCATTGTATTAATGGCGGTATCGGCAAAGTCAGCATAGGCATCATCTAAACCAGACTTTTCAAACTTGTCTTTAAGGTAGGCCATTTCATCGTCAGATAGCTTGTCATTACCTTCAAGGATGACAAACTCACCAGCTTCATCTATTGAAAAGTCCCAGTCCTTTTCTGCTAGCTTAGGTGCTTCCAAAGACATTTCTTCCATTAAGCCTTCAAAGCCATCACTCATAGCGGTAACGGAAGGCTGCACGTTATTTTCTATGTGCATTAACCGCCCCATTGCTAAGCCGTCATAAGTCATTTGAGATATTGGCCTATCTCTGCCTTCGGTTACACCAGTGCCCGCAGCTTCCATATCAGATAATTTCTTTTCATAACTATCACCCTTCACACCACTTCCAGCAGCAGCATCACCAAACAAGAGCTTATCGGTCTGTCTCTCTCCTGCAAAATAGGAAGGTGGCAGGTAGCTATTAATGTCCATTATGACCTCGTTTTCTAGGTTAGCCTAATGGTTATCGGCGGGATTGCCGACTAACTAGGCCTGCTCAATTACTCCATGCTTTATATTCATGCATTGCTCTCATGGCTAGGCATTAGCATGTGAAGATCCTCGGTTATATGTGTATGGCCTAGACAGGTAAAAAAATCACAAAAAAATCAACTGCTGCGCCTTGCGCTATATTTACAGCATTGATATTCATGGTATCGCCTTATATAGGTAGCATTAAAGGTTAACGGCAGGCATTGCAGGCTATTTAGGTCAATAACGAAATATGAGCCAGAAGTACAAGGTTGGGGCTACAGGCAAGGTTGCTGTACTTCGCTTGAAGGCGCTATGAAAAAAGCGATCAGGATGTAATCGTTATATGGATGGCAGCCTGACTTTTAAATGGGTCAGATAAAATTTGAGTCACTACATATAATTCTTATGAATATTTCAATATATGAGCTTGTAAGGTTAAACATATATCAGGCGAGAGCCGTGGCCGAAGGCCAATAGGCGCTATCAATTAAGCTAATGGATAATTACCGTACTCTCTACCCTTATTCATTTTTTCAACTTCAGCCCACTGACAACTAATACAATAATCGGTAAGTGTATTGCCTAGCCAGGTATGTAGGCATTCGATAATTTTTTGTTCAAACTAGAATTCGTATAATTTTACGAACTTGCTAGTTTATTGGAAATTAATCCTGTGAAATTTTTTTAACTTCGACCTTCCAGCCAGATAAAAAAAGAAAAAATCATAACAGTCCTCGCTCACGTTGCTTGCATCTGCACTTGGCGCAGATGTATTGATTTTTGTTTAAGGTCTTGGGGGTTTTGCAGACTAGGCATTTTCGCTTGTTGGAATCAGCCAGAGTAGAGCGGCCTTGTTGATATTTTTGGGAAGGGGCGTTAATCAATCCTAGCCGTACTAAGATTCTAATTGCTGTATGAACATGTACTTTTAAATAGGCTGCTACATCATGTGCGGTGATTTCTGGGAAAGCGTTTCTTATCCAGAATTCTTCCGACTGAGTAAGCTGTCTAATGGCTGGCATGGTCAGTACCTTAATTATTAAGCTGTATACTTTTTAACATGCTTAGCCAGATCTTACACTAACTTTATTTAAACTCTAGTACTTAAGTGTGGTTTAAGTGCTGTTAGGGTTTACCTTTGATTTTTTATCAGCTACCCTCAACACTGCTTTTTGGGTAAGGCCCACAAGCAAAGCTAAAGAAGGAGAGGGGCGCATAGTGCGCTTTTTTTGTGTCTAAAAAAATAGCCTTTCGGCTACTTGGGAATGGTTATATTTAATTCTTCTGCCCATTTCTCTAGCGTACTTAATGGTCTTTGCATTCTGCCTACTAACTGATCTTTGGTGTACTTCCCTGATCTAATATCATTTGCAAAGCGGCTCTTAGGTGATCGGCTAAAACAAATTCGTGTTCGGCCATCTGGCATCATTGCTAATCCCATATATTGCTTAGGCTCATGCAAATCTGTCCACTCTCTGACTTTGCCATAGGATAACTCGAACACCATTTGAAGGACTGCGCTAGCTTTGATCTGTTGGCGCATGTAGTAATAAGGGTTTTCCGGTAAGTCACCAGCGAAGATACCGCCCCTTGATTTGGCAAAGTCAGCGTCTTCAAATACTTGGGTGACTCTTAACTGTGTCTCAAGAGTGGTGAGCTGGTTAGATGATCCCGCTTCACGACCTAACCCTTCTTTATCTGGCTTATTAGAGTGGTGAACCATCACTACTGTGCAGCCTGCATTACGGATTTTTAAAGAGAGTTGATTTATAGCTGACCATTCTTCGGCTGAATTTTCCTTTAAACCTGGGAAGGCGCTGCGCAAAGTATCAATGACTAATATATCTGGTTGAACTTCTTGCAGCATGGATAACAACTTGGCTAAGCCTTCTGTATCTCTCAGGTTCATCTGTTCATCATCATTCCATTGCGCCCAAATCAATAACTTTTCTTCAGTATCGCCAAAGCTTTTCTTTAGTTGGTGCATTCTTTTTCCAAGGGTTTGCGGCCCATTTTCAAAATCTAAATACAACACATTGGCTTTGTTGTCTGTTCGCTCGAATGGCCCACAATGAATATTCTTAGTGGCGCATACTAAAGCGTGTTGCAGAAACATGGATTTACCATGACCTGAGTAACCATACACTTGAACGATAGAGGTTTTGGGTAGCCATGGGGATTGCCAACACTGTTGGGCATGTTCATCACCCGCATATACTTCAGCTTGCGCCATTGTTAGTAGTTTGGATGAAAACGGGATTTTCGGAATAGTGGCAAGGTTTGTCGTTACGCCTTGCGTGGTCTGGTTATAAATATAATTGCCGTTGGCATCAAAGCGTTCTGGGTGATTGATGCATTCTTTGTCACGCACATTCTTTAAACTGGTTTCAAACCGCCCATCTTTAAGTGGTTCGGAAAAGTAATTGTCCATGAAGTTGCGGCCTGCTGCTTCTAATTCTGGCCCTATACCTACCAATAGAGCTTCTTCAGCCAGATAGTGATAAGTAGCATCGTGGATGCCGGAGCCGCCCCGCGCTATTTTACCGTCTGGGTATTGAGCGGCTATCTCAGCAAACTTTTTTTCTGTTAGGTTTTCAGATTTTCCAAACTCGGTTGTGGTGTTGCTTAAATCTATGTCGGCAAAACTGTTTATTGGCGGGGCGCTTGGTATTAATTCTGGCTGTTCTTCTTCATACGTTGCGCCTGCCCAGTCAGGGTAAACGGTTAACTCATCTTCTAAATCTTCTATTTCAATTTCCCATTCATAACCATCGCTTGGTGGTAATAACGCATACCCACCTTCATACCTTAAATCTAATCCTTTTACTTCTGGCCAATAAGTGCCTTGGCTAACATGACCTGACACAGTTTTTCTAAGTTTCCCATCATTAGGTAAGCGAAAATAATAGTGCATACCATGGGGCGTTTTTACTGCTGCGCTGCTGGTTAGGTCTAATGCTTCGGCGGCTTGTATGGCTTCGGCATTGTCGCAATCTACTACCATTACTTTAGACACACTCCCCGTTATAACCGCCCATCGAGTTGGGTTAAATTTTTCAACCCATTCAATGACTTGCGCCATGGTCGGTGCTATATGCTGATACTCCTTCCAATCCACTAATGGTGTTTTTAACCCTGTTTTTATAGGGATAATTGCGAATCCAAGTTTTATATATTCTTCTAATACTGCGAGGTTGGTATGTGAGGTCATAATTGATTAAATCCATTTTGTTTCTTATTGTTGTTACTTTGATGCTTGAGAAACAATAGCAGGCAAGTTACATTAGTGCTACACCGGTTGGTGTTTATAAATACTTAGGGAGTTCGATTATGGGTGTGACAGAGCAAGGAATGGAAAGAGTCGTTCCACCAAAAGAAGCGGCACTTATGTTGGGGATATCTACCTCAACTCTATGGGTGCTAGCGGCTGAGGATGAGAACTTCCCACCGAGGGTTCAAATGACTGAACGAAGGTGTGGTTGGCGGTATTCTGATTTAGATGGATATATTAAGAAGAAAACTTTAAAAGGAGTTGTTCATTAAGAAATACAGATATGGGTAGTCAGATATAGGTTTGCATGGGTATTTAAAGGAGGTTGCCGAGAATAACTGAAAGTGTGGCTAGAATGTGGCTAGAACGCCAAACTTTCCTTCAACCAAAAAAAAATCAGTAACCGCTAAGTTACTGATTTTCTTATAAAATTTGGTGGCTACACCAAGATTCGAACTAGGGACCCCATCATTATGAGTGATGTGCTCTAACCAACTGAGCTATGTAGCCAAAAGCGGGGCGCATTATTAACTTAGAGTGGGGTTAAGTCAAGAAACTATTTTAAATTAATCAGGTACTTAGGGAAAAATCTGGCCTAATTGGCCCTAGCTTGGCTTTTAAGGCCGTAGTTTTAAATATTTGCTCACTTTATACTCATTAACGCTGAAAATAATCACTTTATAGCTGTGTTCAGGGGGCCTTGGCTTTGCTTATTTGTCACATGTTATATAAGTGTTAATAGAGGCCAAGAATTTATGGGTTAAGCATGGCCATTGAGGGGCGGTTAATTAAACGCTCTGTCAACAACCTAAGCATGCAGTTACCCATGTTTAAAGAAGGGGGGCTAAGGAAAAGTGCCCTGTTAAACGGTGACTAACAGCAGAGTAACCTCTAAACCATTTCAAGAAAGAGGCAGTAGAAAGGTCTTAGAGCAGTAGCCGTAAACCGATTAAAAGAATCCATGCAAAACTAAACCGTCAATCACAAAAATAAAAAAGGAAATTTAATGAATAAATTAACAAGTTTTGTTGTTGCAGTGGCTTTATTGGGAGGGATGCTATTTGGCCTTGGTAATGTATATAAGTACGAAATTTACCAAGCAGCCATTAATTTTGAAGCAGGTCTGTCTGATCTTAAAGAAAGAGATACTGATATTAGTATTGGCGAGATTGTTTATTTTGAAAACAGCCAAGTAGATAAAAAACCGAGCGTTTTATTGGTCCATGGTTTTGGTGCTAATAAAGAAAACTGGCTGCGTTTCTCGCGCTCATTTAAAGAGAATTACCATGTGGTCATTGTGGATTTGCCAGGGCATGGCAAAAGTGTGAATTCTTTTGATTTAAATTACAGCTTAGAAAACCAAGTGGCTTGGCTACATGAATTCACCCAGAATATAGGTCTAAAATCGTTTCACTTAGCGGGTAATTCTATGGGTGGTGCCATTAGTGCGTTGTATGCGGTGAACTACCCCGATCAAGTGATCAGCGCCACACTCATTGACCCTGCCGGTATACACGACTTTAGAAGCGTTATGCAGGATTTAATAGACGAGGGTAATAATCCGTTATTGGTGGAAGACGCTCAGGGTTTTAATGAATTGCTAAACTTCGCCCTAGAGCAACGCCCGTTTATTCCTTGGCCTATTACGGTAGTGAGTGCTGAAAAAGCGCAAGCTCGTAAACCTTTATACGATAAACTTTGGCACGATATGAAGGTGGGGCAAGGGGAAAGTTTTAAGCCTTTGCTTGAACAAATTCGTGTGCCCACCTTGGTGCAGTGGGGTGAGGAAGATCGAGTGATCAACTATAAAAATATAGAAGTCTTTAAAACACTTATTCCATCTGTTAAAACCCATGTTTGGCCTAACGTGGGTCATGCGCCTATGGTGGAAATTCCTAAAAAATCGGCAGCGCTGATGCTAAGTCATATTCAAGAATAACTTTTAGAAGGCCTGCGCATCTCATGCTAAAGTTGGTGCGTTGGTCTCAAAATAAGTAATTGGAATAATTAATTCAGTCTAAAGTTGCAATTTTAGCACTCTAAATCCTACCCCTTAATAATAATACTGTTAATATGCGCCACTATACGAAAAGGTTGCCTTAGGTGATGTGGATTTAGATATATGGAAATATTAACGCGAGAAGAATACAGCAGTGATGCGGTTATGCGTATGGTGCACAGCGTCACCTTTTTAAAAAATCTAGCCAACCAAGATAAATCACAATTTGATTTACTGCTAAGCGTTAGTGAGTTTGTTCGCCATGATCAAGGCGAAATACTAATGAAAAAAGGCGAAGCTGCCGATTGCCTTTATTTTTTATTAAAAGGCCAGGTGTCTGTTTTCCCTTCAGCCGATTTTCAAGAATCCAGTATTTTAAACCCTGGTGAAGTGGTGGGTACCATGTCTATGGTGACAGGCTGCATGCGCAGTGCCACGGTCATTGCCCATAGCGATGTGGTGTTACTGGCTTTAAAGTATGAGCACTGTGTTGATCTTAACGATTATGGATTATTTAATTTACATACAAAGCTCATGGCATACAGAATGGTTATTCACCATATTCGTTGGCTTTTAGAATTAAATAAAATGAAACAACCTAATCACCCATTAGCCCCTAAAATATTTAAGTTACCCATTTATGCTGGTGAGAAAGGTACTCAACAAGAGCTTTTGGCTTTGCATGAGCAGGCGCGTGTATTGGCCGAGCTACTAAGTGAATGGAATGATAGTCACGATCAAGCCTTCACAAGTAAAGACTCTGATTCTAATTTTTTAGCCCCTGATTTGGTCGTTAGTTAATTTGACTCTGTTGGCGTGATGCAAAAAAGGCGGCCATTTAATGGCCGCCTTTTTTATTGGAAAATAATGTAGCTATTTATTAGCCAAATAAATAGGGAAACAGTTTTGTTTTTTCTTGTTCTGTTAAATCCTGCATACGTTGAATATTTGTATGGGGAATATTTTCAGGCTCTGGGTATCTGGCAAGGGCCTCTTCTAAACTGTCCTCTCGAATTAAATGCAATAACGGATAAGGAGAGCGATTGGTTAGGTTTTCTGCATCTTGTTTTTGTGTGCCACCAAACTGATAGTCTGGGTGGAAACTGGCGATTTGAAATATTCCTTGCCAGCCCTCTTGCTCTAGCAGTTTATCGGCATAATCTAAGAAATCATTATAATCTTCAAAGCTTTGTAGGTGGTTAGGAATAATAATGACGGTGGTTTCACGCTTGTCGCTTGGTAAGCCTTCCAAATCTAACAGGGCATTTTGCACATGCTCTAATAAATCCACATCCTTGTTGCCGCTAAATACATCCAGATGAATTTGCTTTTGTCGTTGCGGTTTGGCTGCAAACGGGCATAAATTAAGGCCAATGACCACATCATTAAGCCAAGTATTAACGTTTTCTAGTATCTGTTGCGACATACAATATCTGATTTATAAAAAGGGCCATTGTAACCAAGTAGCGAGTTAAACCCCAGTGTGGCGCTAACTTCACGTTATATTGGTTGAAACAAAGCCTCCCTTTATTATAAATGATTATATGCGGAAAGTGCCTTTGTTTAATTACCAACTATATTTAGGTTGGGTAAGTGTACAGGGTGCGTTTATGGAGCATGTTCTTAGAAGCATTATTGAGGGTATTTCTAATAATTACGGGAAAGCCTTCTTTGAAACCATTGCTCTTAAATTACATGAAGCAGTGGAAGCCGATTTTACATTTATTACCCGCATAGATGACAAAGACAGAATGTCTCGAACCATCGTATTGGTGGAGGCAGGCAACATAATCAATAATATTGAATACGGCTTGAAAGATACTCCTTGCGCTGAAGTGAGTAGCGACAACATGTGTTTATACCCAAGGGATATCTGCAAGTATTTTCCTAATGACCAGTTGTTGGTCGACATGGGAATAGAGGGTTATGTGGGCACCCCTTTAAACGACTCCAATGGCACGTTAATTGGTTTGGCTGTGGCCTTGTATAAAGAACCCATTAAAGACATAGATTTTGTTCAAATGGTTTTTCAATTGTTTTCGGGGCGTATTGCCGCCGAAATTGAACGCAGCGAATATGAAGAAAATTTAGAGGCAGTGGTCACTCAACGCACCGCTCATCTTGAAGACGCTATGCACAGTTTAAAGCGCACCCAAGCCCAGCTTATTCAGCAAGAGAAACTCGCCTCATTGGGAGGTGTAGTAGCGGGGGTGGCCCATGAGATTAATACACCATTAGGCATTGCTAAAACAGGCCATAGTTTTCATACAGATCTTTTGACGAAAGTTAAAAAAAGTTTTTCTGATAAAACCTTAACCGCTTCGGCCATGCAAGATTATATTGATCAAGCATTGGAAATTATGGCAACCGTAGAAGGGAATTTAGAGCGCGCCATTGATTTAGTTAATAATTTTAAACACGCCGCGGTAGATCGAATAGATTCAGAAATTCATTTGCATAATGTACATGACATTATTTCTCGCATCATTATATCGCTGGCGGCTGAATTTCAGCGTAATCAAATCAGCTGTACTGCTGACATAAACGAATCATTGGAAATTAGTACTTTTGGCAGTGATTTAACCCAGGTGATAAGCAACTTAATAATGAATGCTTCTGTGCATGCGTTTGATGGAAAACCAGATAAACAAATACACATTCAAGCACAATCAAGTGGCGATAATATAGAATTACTGGTAACAGATAACGGTGTGGGCGTGAGTGAATCTATACGTCATTGTGTGTTTGACCCATTTGTGACCACTAAGCGTCACTCAGGTAGCACAGGCCTTGGAATGAACATTGTTTACAACTTGGTGACAGCCAAACTAAAAGGCAGCATTGAATTGTTTTTACCTGAAGAGGGGGGCACTCAATGGAAAATGATTTTTCCAAAGAGCATTGAAAATATAAGCCCTGTTAGTACTACGTAGAGTGGCAGTATTCCAGCCAGCGTTGTACGCCAGCACTTTTAAATTTCTTTTTATGCATAATAAAATACAGGGTACGAGAGAAATCTCTGTTGGGTGGATTAAGCACTACTAGGTCACCGCGTATAAAGGCATCTAATAATGTAATGCGAGACAAGCAGCCAAGCCCCAAGCCATTGCCAACCGCACGCTTAATGGCTTCGGTATGTTGTAGTTCTAAGCTAATTTTAATTTCAGGCAGTATGCCGTGCATGGCTCGGTCAAAGGCTTGGCGTGTTCCAGATCCTGCTTCTCGCATAACCCAAGCATGCTTAATTAAGTCGGCATCGGTAATATCGGTTTTATTGGCTAGCGGGTGATCCGGTGCGCAAAATACACATAAATTATCTTCTCGCCAGGGAATGATGTCTAAATCACTGTGTTGAACTTCCCCTTCAATCATACCGATGTCGATGTCGTAATTAAGCACTTGTTTCATGACTTGCTCGGTGTTGGCAACGGTTAGGCTTACTTCGGCATCGGGCTGTTCGGCCAGTAATTTACCTAAAATATTTACCGCTAAATAGTTGCCTATGGTGAGCGTGGCGCCAACTTTTACCGGCCCTGCATCTTTGTGCTGCATGAGGGCAAATTCAACTTCACGAGCTTGTTCAAGCAAGGCTTCGGCACGGCTGCGAATAAGGCGCCCTTGTTCGTTTAGTTGCAAGCGTTTGCCCACGCGATCAAATAATAAAATATCAAATTGCTGCTCTAATTCTTTTAATGCGCTGCTGGCGGCACTTTGTGACATGGCTAATTTGTCGGCGGCTTTTGATATGTTTTGAAAGTGAGCCGTGGCTAAAAATACTTCCAGTTGACGCAGGCTGAATCTCATAATAGATTCCTTAGGGCAGTATTTTTAATGAATTTAATTTTCAATATTTTTTCAAAAGTCGCCTTAAAATTAATCATAAAGGATCCTTTTGAAGATCATCTTTAATTAATGCCAAGCTTTCTTCCGCAAAGCCAGTACCGGCTTCTACATAATAGTTAAAGACATTATCCACACCAAATTCGACTAGCTGTTTGCGCTCATCTTCATAGCGGGCAATAGCAGCAATATGACCCTTGTAGCCACTAATTTTTAACTGGTTGGTAATATCGTGAATATCGGTAACCGCTGGCATGGCCAGCATTACAAGCTTGATGTGCCATAGCTCGCGGGTCTCCCAAAAATCGGCATCTTCTGCGTCTCCTAAAATAACGTGGCGACCATCTTTACGGTGACGCTTTACTTTATCTATATCCGATTCCACCCCCCATACGCGTTCGCCTAAGTCTTTGTGCAGCACATCATAAGCACTGCGTCCTACGCGGCCCATTCCTATTACCAGCACTTCGGCCGTTTTTAATTGCTCTTGATATATGGGTGTCGGTTGCTTACGTTCAAAATATTTTACGAAGCTTCGCATGTAGGCATAGGCCGTGTGCGCGTATTCATAAAAAACACTGGTAAAGATAAAGGAAACGCTTACCGCTAAGGCAATGATCACCAGCCAGTCTTTTTGTAGCCAGCCATTTTGTACACACAAAGCGGTGACGATGAGGCCAAATTCACTGTAATTGGTCAGTAGCATACTGCCTAAAAACATATTTCGCCCAGGGGCTTTTAGGGCGGCTAACACTTGGAATAATAATGCGCCTTTTACAATCAGTAAAAGGCTAACCACGGCAATGGGAGCCAGCATGTCTAGTGTGGGTAGGGCAGTGAAGCCGATGGATAAGAAAAAGCCAATTAAGAACAAGTCTTTAAAACTCAATAGTGATTTAGCCAGTTCTACAGACTTTGGATGCTGGCTAACTAATATGCCTACCACAAGTGCGCCTAAGTCCCCTTTTAAATTCACTAGGCTAAATAACTCATAGCCACCCATGGCCAGAAAAAAGCCTATTAATGGCAGTAACTCTCCATGGCCACTTAAATTTAAAAAACGCCCTAATAAATGCCTAGCTGGCCATAACAGCACAAGGCCTAGTGCGTAAGGGCTGGGCAGTTCTCCCGTGGCCAGTACTAAAAACACCACCGCCACGATATCCTGCATAACCAGTATGCCCACCGCCAACTTACCATGGCGGCTTTTCATTTCGCTTTTGTCTTCAAGTAGTTTTACTACGCAAACCGTACTGGAGAAGCTTAAAGCGAACGCGATAAGAGTTAAGGCTGGCCAGTCAAGTTCATCGAAACGACTCATGCCCAGCATGGCAAAGCCTTTGAGAATAAAGGTCCCTAGTACCACCCAAACTAACATGTGGATGCTGCTGCCAGCCCATACCGGAGCCTTTAATAGGCTTTGAACATTGATCTTTAAGCCGATAGTAAACAGCATGAGGGTAATGCCCAAGTGGGCCAGAGTTTGCAGGCTTTCATGGGGTTGAACCCCATAAAAATGCAAAGCGAATCCCGCTGCCAAATAGCCAATAAGAGGGGGTAATTTGAATTGCTTCGCTACAAATCCGCAGGCAAAAGCAATGAGAATCCAAATAAAATCCATGGTGAGCAACCTAAATACTTACCTAGAGTGTAGGTAGAATTTCATATATAAGTAAAATTGATAATATATAGTGCTTTTAACCATTTTTCAAATATAAAGTTAAGGCCTATTCTGATTGCACGTTAATTAAGTTGATACGCAAGCGGGGACACCATGAAAGGATTTAACACCGAAAAAGTGACCAGTGTTCATCATTGGAATGATAGCTTGTTCAGCTTCAAAGTGACACGTGACGCGGGCCTACGTTATAAAAACGGCCACTTCATCATGATTGGTTTACAGGTAGAAGATAAGCCGATAATGCGTGCTTACAGTATTGCCAGCGCCAACTATGAGGAAGAAATGGAGTTCTTCAGCATTAAGGTAGAAGACGGCCCATTAACGTCTCGTTTGCAAAAAATTCAACCAGGAGATGACATTCTCATTAGTAAAAAGCCCACAGGCACCTTATTAGTGGACGACTTATTACCAGGCAAGCACCTATATTTATTAAGTACAGGCACAGGGCTTGCACCGTTTTTAAGTATTATTCGCGACCCATATACCTATGAAAAATTTGATAAAGTTATTATCACTCATGGTGTGCGCTACGAAAGTGAATTGGCTTATCAAGATCTTATTTTGAACCAACTACCGGATGATGAATATCTAGGGGAATTGGTAAAAGAAAAGTTAATTTACTACCCAACAGTTACCCGTGAAGAATACGCCAACCAAGGTCGTTTAACCGACTTATTGCAAAGCGGCAAACTTTACAGTGACCTAGGATTACCGGCTCCCAATAAAGAAGATGATCGCTTTATGTTGTGTGGCAGCCCAAGTATGTTGAAAGACTTCACTAATATTCTTGACGAGCAGGGCTTTAAAGAAACTCGCCAAGGGGAATTAGCGGAATACGTTATAGAGCGTGCTTTTGTTGAGTAACTTTTAAGTTATCAATAAGCGTAATCAATAAAAAAGGCCAATTTGTTATCTGCAAATTGGCCTTTTCATTTTTTATTAATGAGGCAGCTAAACTGGCGAGTGGCTATCTCTTGTGGCATCTGGCTCTAAATGGGCTGTGCAATTTAAGAATTCAATATTCCAAGGTGGCGTATCTTGAATTTTTGTTAAAGAGGTATTGCCATATTGCGAAAGGCTTTTCACATCCTTAGGCAATTGAAGGTGTGGCATTAAGGCTCTACAAACCAAGCCGTGCGTGACGATTAATAAATGCCCATTGCTGTGGGTAACTTGCTGGGCGATAAACTGCCAGGCACGTGCCACTCTTTTATGAAAATCGGTCCAGCTTTCGCCATTGGGGGGGATGTAATCAAGCGCAAATGGGTCGAGGTCTAAGCTATCGTATGACTGACCACGAATATCCCCTAAATTTCGTTCTCGTAATAATGGGTTTAATTCTATCTCTATTTGGGTGAGTTGACTTAATGCCTGGGCAGTTTGGGCGGCTCTTAAATAATCACTGCTGATAATACGAGTGATGTTTTCATTTTGTAAGCGCTGGGCCAAGCACTTAGCTTGCTGTTCACCGGTGGCAGACAGGGGGGTGCTGGGCAATTGTAATATGCGGTTTTTGTTGTGGTCGGTTTCACCGTGTCGTGCAACAAAGATACTCATAATACAGCCTGTGAAATGACACTAATTTAAATGATTGGAAGGTTTATCATGATTAACCTACGTTTATCACAGAAGAATATCAACACAGAAAAGATTTATAAGGACTTTTGAAGTAGCCATGTGTGAAGAGTGACGACTTACCAACGGATCATTAGTAAGTCGTCATTCACAGCATGTATTTATAAAAGACTCACCAGTTTTTCAGTAAGCGCCGCGGTAGATTTGTTCAGGCCGTTCACTTGCGACACTAGAACCCCCTTTTTATCTAGCAAACTAATAATATTTGAGTGAGAGAATTCTCCTTCGGCCACTTCTTTATAATTAACCCCCAACACCCCAGCAAGGCGTCGAATATTACTGTCGTCTGCTCTTAATAATTGCCAGTGGTTATCTAATTTTCTTTTCATTTTATAGTCATTTAAAGCGCTTACTGTGTCACCTTTTGAGTCGAAGGTAATCAATGCGTAAATCACCCCTTCTTGCTGGCGAGCCTTTAATTGCTTTTGAATATCCAACACTTTTGTGGTCATCATCGAGCAGGTGTGCACGCAAGAGGTATACACCATGGCCGCGACAACGGGTTTACCGGCTAGCTCTTGCAATGAGAGAGACTTACCCTCTTGATTGGTCCATTCCCCCTCTAGATGATAAACCGACATATCAGGAAGGGGTTCACTGGCATAAAGGGGAGATATTATCAGGCTGTTTAAAATCAACGCCCATAAGCCTAGCCAACTTTTTTTAACTTTATTCATGATCATTCCTTGTATTTTCGGGTTCGACATTTAAGTGCATTAACCCCCAAACTTTTTTAGGCTATTGGTTATGGGGTAATTTCTTGGACACAACGAAAGCCGAGGTTTTTTACCGTATAATTTCCTTTTAATGAGCTTCTGTAGCCAAACCGCATAAAGGCGCCATAATCCAGTTTGTCTTTAGCGCCTAATGAACCACTGCCGCAAAAAAGGTTTTTATTGAGCTTTGAATCTTCTCTTGATTCTCCTGTTACTAAAGCGGTGTTGTAATCTAAATTCCATTCCCAGTGCAGGCCATGAAGGTCATGTATCCCCCAAATGTTTTTTTCTCCCATCATTACATCGGCAGTTTCTTGGTTGCTGGGTTGTCCATACCAATTTAGTATTTTCTTTCGATATTCATCCGTGCCGGTGGCTACTTTTTGTTTGTCGTCGCTGGCGGCTACGTATTCCCACTGCATCATGGTGGGCAGTTGTTTATTTTGGCTTTCACAATACGCTGTGGCAGCGAACCAAGACACGTAGTTCACAGGTTTTTGACGGATGTTTTTTGAAAGTGAAAAGTCTCCATTCCAATGCTTCAAATAAGAAGGCTCTGCGAAAATGCCTTTCACTTTAGTTTTTGACCATTTTGAATTGTCTAAAACAAACCTTAAGTAATCAGCATTCGTCACAGGGGCAATATCCATATAGAAGGTGGCCATATTCAATTGCTGGCTATTGCCGTCTTTGTCCTTATCAAAGAAGGGGCTGAAGGTGCCACCTTCAATCTTTGCCATGCCCTTAGGTATCGCTTGGACCGAAGAAATTAAAAAAGTCAGTAGTGCAGCCAAGATGGCTGCATGCTTTAGAGTTAGCAATTAATGCCCCGCAATCTCAGATGAGTCGTCAGGTTTAACCTCATCCACTTCTTCAGGAGTGACCACCCACTTAGCATTGCCCCACGAGTGGTAAACATAGGTGAGCACGTTAGCAATGGATTCGTTGCTAAGGCCAAGATTGGGCATGATGCCGTTATAGCTATGGTTGTTCACTTTTAACTCACCGCTTAAACCATTTTTCACCGCTGCAATGCTATTGTTTTTATCAAGCAAGTAATCAGATTGTGCAAGCGGAGGGAAAGCACCTTCAAGACCTTGGCCATTGCCTTGGTGGCAGCCGACACAGCTTGCTTGGTAGATTTTTTCCCCTAGGTGAATTCGTTCCTGAGTGTTGCTGGCTACTTGTTCAGTTATCGAGGTATCTGCCACCATGCTTCCTTCAGGTTGATATAACCCATCGGACTGCTTGCCCGAATACATGGCTAAATCATCGCTTCCTGTGACATTTAGCATGCCGAGAGCACCTTTGTTAAAGGCTCGAAAAATGGAGTGATCAACCAAAATAAAGGTGCCAGGAACGTCTACGCCAAACTCTACAATGGTCGAGCCACCGGCAGGTACCATGGTGGTTTGCACATTGTTATTAGCAATCAAGCCTCCTTCAGTGAACGCTTTGTCAAAAATTTCACCAATGACGTGAAAAGAAGACACCAAGTTAGGGCCACCATTGCCGACATATAAACGCACGGTTTCCCCTTTCTCGGCCGTAATTGAGTTGTCACCGGTAATGGCCCCTACTGAGCCGTTAAAAACCACATAATCGGGGTTTTCTGCCAACGCTTTTTCCATGCTGAAAGGTTGATGGCCAGCTTCCCCGTATGCGCCCTTGGTGTAAAACTCGCTTTGCATGATGTAATACTCTTTGTCCACTTTTGGCAGGCCAGCTTCGGGTTCCACCAATATCAAACCGTACATGCCGTTGGCAATGTGCATGCCCACAGGCGCAGTGGCACAGTGATAAACAAATAAGCCGGGAATGGCCGCGGTGAATGAAAATTTTGAGGTATGGCCCGGAGCCGTTAGCGATGAAGTGGCGCCACCACCTGGGCCGGTTACCGCATGCAGATCTATATTGTGTGGCATCTTACTGTCAGGGTGATTATTAAGGTTAAATTCCACCAGATCGCCCTCGCGTACTCGGATAAATTTTCCTGGTACTTGCCCACCAAATGTCCAAAAGGTGTAATCAACTCCATCGGCTAAGCGTTGGGTGACCTCTTTGGTTTCCAGGTTGACAATGACTTTAGTGGGGTGGTCTCGAGTGATCGGCGGCGGCACATTGGGAGCATGGCTAAGCTGGGCGATCTCTTGCCCTGTTATGGCTTTTTTAATGGGTTCCTTCTTTACTACCTCTGTTTCAGGGCTATTTTCATTACAACCCGTCACTGAAATTGCCAGAGTAAGAAAGAGTGAGATAAATGTAAGGTTTTTCATCTACAGCATCCTCTAAATAAAAGTAAATTCAGTCGTTATTAACAACTGAAATTGTTAAATCATCGGCACATAAAACGCCAAAAAGATGCTTACTTTTAAATAATGTGCAAATGAGAAAGCCATATCAAATTAGCATCAATGAAAATTTGTATATAGGAAAATTCAACGGAAAATGCACAGCTATCCACTATGAAACAATTTGAGTCTTTTGCTTATTTCTTATGGAATATCTAAATGTAAAAGAAGTAATTAGTTGGTGGTATGAAAGGTGATTCATTCTCAATGGCAGTGCTGTATGGGTTTATTTAATGGGCTCTAAAGGGGGCGAAAATAAATAATGAAGAAGTGCTAGTTATTGCCCAATTTGCTCATGGCTTTCTTAACTGTAGCTGATAAATTCATCTTTTTAATCGATGTCATAATCAAGTGGCTTCGCCTTATTTTAGCCATTTTAAAATAACTAACAGGGGTTGAAATTCAGCACTGGCATTCTTCTATTTATGATTGTTTGTACGAAAAGCGAACAGTTTTTTAAGGGTTGGAAGTTAGAAAAGGCCAATTACAGGGCGCTGCAAGAATTAAAGAACCATGTCTTTATAGTGATGAAATCGTCGGTGGCCAATTTCAATATATGAGACTAAGCCCACATCAATTGGCACCTGAGTCTTAATGGTTTGATTCTAATTGAGTGCTGTGTCTCAAAAGTCTGCTTTGTTACATCATAAAACCAATTTTCAAACTCTGTCACGAATTGAAATATTTCCCCAAATTAGTCCAGCAAACTGTCGATTGGTTCCTCGTCTAAAAATACTAGCCCCCTATAGTGACGCCACATATTGCTAGGCAGCTAAAAGTATTAGTTTTAATAATAAATACTGCCTTGCACTGCCAGAATTCAAGAGAGAGTAACTATGTTAGATCTATTAAATAGCGGTGGTTCCTTCATGTACGTAATTTTATTTACGTCCATTGGTGCTCTTGCGTTGTTTTGCGAACGTGCATTCTTTTTGTACGGCAAGTTAAGCCTGAACATGGATAACGCTTTTGACAAAGTATCGGCTTTGTTGAGCACGTCAAACTATCGAGCTGCACTTGAAGAAGTGAATCGCTTCCAAAACCATCCCATGGGCAGAACCCTTAAGAGTGGTTTGCTTAAAGCGGGTAAGCGCGACAAAGACATCGAGCAAGCCATGCAAGAAAGTATTTTGCGCGAAATGCCATTGCTTAAAAAACGTATTAACTACCTAAGTATGTTTGCCAACGTTGCAACCTTACTGGGTCTGCTAGGTACCATTATCGGTTTGATCGCGGCGTTCGCCGGTGTGGCAGGCGCATCTGCCGCCGAGAAACAACAGGTGTTAGCGGCAGGTATTTCGGTTGCGATGTTTACCACGGCCTTTGGTTTGATTGTATCTATTCCAAGTTTGGTAGGCTTTTATTTGTTGAATAACCGCGGTGATCACATCATTGAAAAAATGGATGAAAAATCATTGGCGTTATTCAATATCCTTTCTGGTTTGAAGCGCGAGAATTAAACGATGGCTGGCTTAGGACAACGCAGGCGTACCGGAGGCGATCTTGATTGTGAGATTGATATGGTACCGATCATGAACATGTTTTTGGTATTGATACCATTTCTATTGGCATCATCTAGTTTCCTAAACCTTAAGGCCATTAATACCTCTGTGCCGGTAATGGCTGAGACATCGGCTCCTGCCGAGCAAGACAAAAAGAAACCTGAAATTAAAATAACTGCCACGGTTAAGCTTGAAGTAAACCGTATTAGCTTAGAAGCAACCTCTTCTGAATTGCCTGAAGCTAAATTGAAAGTTATGGATGCGGTGGTTAAAAAAGACAGCAAAGGGGAGTACGCCTACGATCAGTTGGCTGTGGCACTTTTGAAAATTAAAGAGCTGTATCCCAAAAGCGACACGCTAATTTTGGTGCCCAGTGACGCCATCTTGTATGACGCCATTGTAAAAACAATGGATGTAGCGCGATCATATGAAGGGCAAAAATTATTCCCAAGTGTCGTGATTTCCGGCCAGGTTCAATAGGAGGCAATTATGGCATTGGGTAATTCAAAGGCTATGCGTCCACAAGAGCCAGAGCCAACCATTAACATCACATCAATGATGGATATGTTTACCATTATTGTGTTTTTTCTACTTTTTTCATATGCCTCTAAGCCAGATGAATTTGCAGTAGATAAAAATGTAGAGCTGCCTGAGTCTAATTCCGTTTTTGATTACAGTAATTCGGTGAAATTATTTTTAAGTGACGTCACCATTAAAATTGAAGATGACATCGTCGCTCAAATGAAAAATGGCAAAGTAGTGGGTCTAGATCCCGCTAAACCAGAGCGTTCGGGTCTTTATCAGAAGCTAAAGCAGTTTAAAGAAAAACAGTTAAGCGATGCTAAATTAGTGGCATTGGAGACAGGTGAAAAAGCAAAAGATGATTTTCATGTGTTGTTCTTTTGTGATCGAAACCTGTCATTCAAAACCATGAATAGCATTATCAAGGTAGCGGCTGCGGCCGGTTATCCTAATTTTCAATTGGCGGTTATGGAGAGATAGTAATGAGAAAAATATTATTACTTTGCTTGATGACTTGTTCTTTATCTACTTTGTCTTTTGCCGAAGGTGAAGAAGGTGGGAAATCTAACCGAATCGACTTTGGTAATTCCTATGTGAATGGCCAATCTATTAAATCTGGTGCTGTTTATCTTATGAATCGTAAGAAAAACAAAATTACCAGCATGCTAAAACGCCGTGAAAGCTACCGTTCTGAAATATTAGACGAGTACCCTGAGTTTCGCAGCGAAACATTTGAAAAGCAAAGACAAGCCAGTTCATATTAATGGCTGATTTGCCTAACCAGATACACGCTGTGGCGGAACCATATCATGCAAGCAAATAATACGGTAAAAAAACCACCGGTAGGATCCGGCGCTGCCAAACCCCAAGGGCAAACGATCAACCTGAAAAACCAACAGGTCGACGTGGCTAAGTTAAAGCCTGAAGCCAAAACCCGTTTGATTGAAATACTGTCTAATCGATATGAAAAAAACACAAGCAGTGTTCATATTAAAGATAATCAAGCCATTGACCGCACTACCTCTGATTTCAATGAATTAGTCAGTCTAATTCGTACTGAGCTAAATCCTCAGTCAATGTCTGAAGTGGGTAAGGCTAAACTAATTTACCTTTTGCATAATAAGGTAGAGCAGCAAGACAAAATTATCAGTTTAAAAGGTAGGTCTGATCAATCTGGCACCCCATTGTCGCTAGGTGGTAAAGCGGTTAAGTCAGTACGTGCAGCACAAGCTAAGGGTAATGGTGTTGCTCTTAGAGAGCCTCAGAAACAACAAGAAAAAATAGCTAATCACACTCTAGCAGGTCAAGCCCCTTCGGCTGATGTTACTAAGAATAAGATTACAGCTGCCAAGGCCGCTCAAAAAACGACACAAGAAAGAACAAATAAAGCCCTGAGCACAGCACTTAATACTGCAAGGGCTAATCAGCCTGCAGCTCAGAAAGCAGTTGCGCAAAAAGCTCGTCAGCCCATCGATTTAACCGATGCTCATGGTCAAGATGAGCAAATGCCTGCTGAAGAGATAACGCTAATTCAGCGGATATTAAATAGTCTTAAGCAACTGACTGGGCTAATTAAACTGCCTAATAAAGCAGAGCCTGCCAATAAGGTAACCCAGAACCCCCCTCAAAACTTACCTAATCAAGGTATGCCAGCATTTGATGGTGTGGAAGATGATGAGGATGACGAAGACGACGAAGTTGATAACGAACAGCTTTTTGAATTAAAAGATCACTTTACTCAGCACAGTCAAAAAGCATGGCCCACTGAAGCCAGCAATAGAGTGATTGAAGTGCTGCACCTTAATCAAGGGGAAGTAATTGATGTTACTTATCTTGAAAAAGGTCAGAGCTACCAAATTAAACAAGCTGGCAAAAGCGTTACGCTGGCTAAGCATAAAGGCAACGATAAGTGCCTGTATGTTTTTAATAGCGATAAGTTCAAAGGGGAAGTTCGAAATCGAGCACCTGGTGGGAAGCTGTCGGTTAATGAACTAACCAATCAAGGTGCGGGCGTCTTTTCGGGTAACTCTGTTCAAGCTGAAATACCCAGTGACTCTGATGTTTGCATGCGCAATGGTCATGACACTTATATCGTGCGTGCCAGCTTTGCCATTAAAGTGCCCCGTGTCAAAGAAGAAGTAAAAGATTACAAAACCATTTACAAAAGCATCGCCGGCTCCACTGGTTTTCACTTATTGGTACTGGCCATTGCGGCTATTGTTATTAATTTCACGGCCGTCGAACCTAAAGAGAAAGAGCCCGATTTTGTAAAAATGGAGCTGCCAAAAGAACTGCCAAAAATTGAAAAACCTAAGCCAAAGCCTAAGGTAGAAAAACCAAAACCTAAGCCAAAAGCGAAGCCAAAACCCAAGCCAAAGCCTAAGGCCAAAGCGAAACCTAAACCAAAGGCCAAGCCTAAGACTAAAGCTAAGGAAAAACCAAAACCCAAGGCCAAGCCTAAAGCGGGTGGTGGTGCTAAGGGTAATATCAAGAAACGTGATGTGAAAAAGTCTGGGCTATTGGCGTCTTTGGGTACCACAAGTGGTAAAACCAAACCTAAAAGAAGTTTGGCTAATGTCACCAGTTTGGATGCGGTTTCTTCAAGCTCAAGTTCAGCCAAATTAAAAGTGTCTGGTTTAAAAGCCAAAGTGGGCAGTTCACGTATGACCTTGCCAACAGGAGAGCTTATTACCAGTAAGGGTGCAGCTGATGTATTACGCAGTGGCGGAGTCGGCGGCAAGGGTTCAGTAGCAGCACTTTCTCGTGGTGGTACCGGTACCCAAGCTGTGGCAGGGCGTGTAACGGCCAGTATGTCGAAGCGTGTGAAAATTAAAGGCGGCTTGAGTCGTGATCAAGTGAAACGTGTGATTGATGCCAACATGGATGATGTGACTTATTGCTACGAAACTTCTTTGATGAACACGCCTAGCTTAGCGGGTAAAGCGGTATTTGAATGGAAAGTGTTAGCCAGCGGAAAAGTAGGGGCTGTGAACATTAAGTCTTCAACCGTTAAGTCTGATGAAATTCATTCTTGTATTAAGTCGGCGATTAAAACCTGGAAATTCCCACAGCCAAGTGGTGGTGATGCAGTGTTTGTTTCGTATCCATTTATTTTCGATACAGTTGGCTTTTAGCCTTTATTGAGCCTTGTGGTCTGTGTGAGTGAGACGATTATTATGAATAAAATATTTACAATTTTTATAGGATTTTTAAGCTTGGTGCTGGTCCCTGGCGCTCAAGCTGAAAATGCCTTTGATAAAGAATCCGTTTCTGTGATTCAAGAGCGTATTTATGACCGTACCCATGAACTGGGTTTTCATGTGGGTTACATTCCTGATGATGACTTTTATGAAGAGTATCCATTAGGAGTGAGCTACACCTACCATTTCAATAAGAATATCGCGTGGGAAGTGGCACGCTTACAGTATTTTTTGACCAGTGAAAAAGATCTTAAAGGCACGTTATCTGAATATGATTTAGCGGCGGTATCATTTGATAAACCTACGGTTATGGTACACAGCTCGTTTGTATTGAAACCTACCTATGGCAAAGATGCGGTATGGGATAAAAATATCATTAACCATGAAGGATTTTTCTCATTTGGCGCTGGTATTGCCCAGTTTGATCGAGAGTACCCTGTAGATGCTGATAGCAGTACTGAAACTGTGTTGTCTGTGACTTTTGGTGCCGGTCGTCGTTATTTCTTATCTAAGAAAACTGCAATTGTGGCCGAATTAAAAAGCTATACGCAGTTCAAAGACTCTTCTACTGAAACCAATATCTATATGGGCTTAGGATTAGCTCACCGATTTAATTTCTCTAATCGTAATTCAAGAGTACGAGAGAAAACCGATTCTGTGTACAGGTACCTGAATGATGATGAAGAATAAATTATTTCAGATTGCTGCGGTACTCATTTTCTTTGGAGTGCCAGCCAGCTACGCTGAAGACTATCAAAGCGATGATATTAGCGATATTCCTGATGTAGAGGATTATCAAACTGATGACATTAGCGATATTCCTGATGTTGAAGATGACGAGTCTGAAAACTCAAATGACGAAGCTGATTTCGCCAGTTTAGAGGACGAAGCTGATTTTTCTGAATCAGAGAGTGAAAGCGAAATTAGTGATGAAGCCGAATTTGCCTCTCTAGAAGATGAAGAGTCTATTCAAATAGAAGAAAGCCAAGCACCGCAGAGCCAAGCGGAAGCGGAGCTATTTGCTGAAACACCACAAGAACAAGCTATTAATGAACAAATAACGGATAGCCAAGAGCAAGCGTCTCAAGCAGATAATGAAAACATAAGTGAAGATCAAGAAGATCTGAGCGAAGAAGATGCTGCTCAAATTGCTAAATCCAATGAAGAAGCGCTAGAGGATGCGCAATACGGTATTGCTGAAGCTGAAGTTGATCCACAGGATCTGTTTCAGTTTGGATATGAATTATTTAAGTCAGAGAAATGGGAGTTTGCAGCGGCCAGCTTTTTAGAATTTATTCAACTAACCTCATCAGATGAGAAAAACTATGAGTGGGCTGAGTTTTTCATGGCCATCAGCCTTGAACATTTGGGTTACACCCATGTGGCTGTAGATCGCTTTTCCAATTTAGCTTCTCGTAAGCCTAATACTAAGATAGTGAGTTATATCTTAGATATGTTTGAAGAAATCAGCCGTACCAAGCCATTTGATTACGATCAGGTAATCTTGCAAGTAGTCAATGATAAAGACTATGGTTTTATCAGTAGTGAAGTGAGCGGTTTTGTTGATTACTACCAAGGCATTCAAGATTGGAAAACCGGTTACAGAGATTGGGCCGAAGATCACTTTAAGAAAATTCCAGAAGACAGCTATTACTACAGTCGTTACCTGCACCAACAGGCTTTATATCAAATAGAAATCAACAAGCCTAAAAAAGCGCTAAAAATCATTGCGCAGATCTTACAGGTTGAAAATTTAGATCAAAAGCTTCGTGATGAGTCTTTATGGATTGCCGCACGTTTGCATTATGAGTTAGGTGACTTAAAAGAAGCAGGATTTCTATACAGTAAAATTGAAACCCCAGTGATAGAACAAGCCTCATTTTTACTTGAGCAAGCTTGGATTGAATATCAAAAGCAAGATTATGAGCGTGCCATGGGGTATTTGTATGCATTCGAAGCGCCAAGCTTTAGGCAGTTCTTCACCCCCGAATACTTTTTGTTAAAGAGCTTTATTTACAAAGATGTTTGTCACTATGAATCCGCTTTGACAGTGGTAGAAGAATTTAATCAGCGCTACGGTACTTCCTTAGAAGCCATCTACAACCGAAAAGATGAAACGGATGTGGAAACAGAAGAGCTTCTATATGTCATTCTGGCCAAAAAGAATGTTAAGAAAATCTGGGATTTTATTACCATGTTGGAAAGTGAGAAATCCCAAGTTAGTAACTTACACAATGATAATTTAACTAAATATATTGAAGGGGTTTATGATCTTCAAATTCAAGATAGTACCTATCAATTACGTCATTTAATTAAAAATGAGTATGCTACTCGTGCTAATGCATTGCTTCAATTTGAAGAAGAGTCGAATTTAATGCGTTACGAAATTGGCGTCGATATGTATCAACGAGTGGCACAAAACACGTATGTGGATGCCAGCAAGCAAGAAAATGCTCTAAAAAAGAAGAAGGAAAAGCTAAACGCACAAGTGGTATTCCCATTTCAAAGGGAATACTGGAACGACGAACTGGGTTTCTATCAGGTATCACTACCTAATAAATGCGATACCTTTAAAGACTGGGATTTGTTTTTCTAATGAAGTATTCAACCCTAATATTATTGGCAAGCCTCAGTGGCAGCTTCTTAACTTCCATTTCACAAGCTAATGAAGAACAAGAAGCGCCTTCTAAGCCTGCTACTGAAAAGCCTGAGCTGGATCGTTATGGTTTTGAAAAAGTAGATAAAACCGTTGAGCAAGAACGCTTAATTGGAAAATTTACCCGTGATCGTGATCAACTAGATAAAGCCATAGACAACACCAAAGCGCTGATTTATCAATCACAGGGCAAGCTGTACTTACCTGAATTGTATTTACGCCTAGCTGAACTCTACATTGAAAAATCTCGTGTGGCCTACTTTCTTAGACGTACCGAATCAGGTGCTGCCGTTAAAAGTGCGTTAGAGTCTTTAGAGTCCAACAATCTTAAAAGCCAAGCCATAGAAACCTATAAGCGTATTATTAACCAATACCCGGATTACAAAGAACGCGACAAGGTGCACTTCTACTTAGCCCACGAATTTCGTGAGTTAAATCGTTTAGAAGAAATGAAGCAAGAATACTTAACGCTGATTAAACTACATCCTAAAAGTGACCTTGTGGCAGAAAGCCATTTGTTGTTGGCCGATTATTATGCGGGCATTAAGAATTTAACCGGTGCTAAAAAGCATTACGAAGAAGTGTTGAAATACCCAGATAGCTCAGCCATTACCCTTGCTCAGTATAAATTGGCATGGGTGCATATCTCCAAAAAGGATTTTGCAACGGCCATTAAGCTGCTTGAAAAGTCAGTAGCCGGACCCGGCGCTGGTGAAGAAGTAGATATAGACACTTATGGTCGTGTGGATATTCGCACTGAAGCCTTTAACGATATGGCGTTTATTTATTCTAACCATTACAAGAAAGCCACCCCAGAACAGGCATTAAAATACTTTAAGGGTTTTGCTTGGTCTCGCCCAGCTTACATTGTTGTGCTTGAAAAATTGGCTTATCGCTACATTGTGAAGAAAAAATGGTCCCATGGCGCTAGCATTTATCGTGAGCTTTCTCGTATTCAACATGACCCTGCTAAGTTATTAGAATATGCCGATAATATTTACACCGCCAGTAAAGAGCTTAAATCATACGATAATGCTTTTGATGATGTTCGCGTGGTGGTGGCAGCGTTGCGACGCACTAAATACAGTGTGTACGTGGACGATGAAGTTAAGCAAAAAGCCATTAAAGATTACGAAATTTACGTACGTGATGTGATTACTCAGCTGCATGTTAAAGCCAAAAAAGACAAGAAAATTGAATACTTCTCGCAAAGTGCCGATGCCTACGAGTTGTACTTAGATTTCTTTGAAGAAAGTGAATTTAATGTAGAAATGCGCTTAAACCTTGCGGAATCTTTGTTTAACTCAAAGCGTTTTACACAGGCGGGTAAGGTATATGAAGAATTGGCTAAGCACTCTGATAAAGCCGAAAAGAAACAAGACTTTTTATACAGCGCTACTTTGTCTTTTTATGAAGCGCTTAAAGATCGTAAAGGCCTAAACTATTATCAAACTGTGCAGGCTCAGTCCGGTTTGGCTCAAACCGGTGAGCAGTTTGCCAGTAGTTTCCCTAAATCAGACAAAGTTCCTAATGTGTTATTCAACGTTGCTTGGATTCGCTATGACGAAGGTAAGTTTGAAGAGTCTATTGAAGAATTTACCCGTTTTGTTGAAAAGTATCCCACCGGAAAAGAAGCTAAGGCGGCGGTTAAGCTGATCGTAGATGCCTACAGCATAATGGAAGACTACGAAGGGCTAATTGCCTTTAATGAAGTGGTTGCAAAAATTCCTAAATTAGATGGTGCTATAAAACAGGGGGTGAATGAATTGGCTTCTACTGCTGAAGCGAAAATGGTTAGTAACCTAACAGTGGCATCCATTGAGGATTGGGAAACTGGTAAAGATGAATTGTTAGAGTTTGCCCAGAAGCATAAATCTTCTGCCATGGGGGCTCAGGCATTAAGTGCGTTGTTTATTTCAAGTAAGGAAAAAAACGACTTAGAAACCATGCAAATGACTGGGCAAAACATCATTGCTAATTACCCTGACTCTAAAGAAGCCGAGCAAGTACTTAATGGCATGATAGAAGCGTCTATTCGAACTTCACAATATCGTGTATTAGCGGCCAATCTAGAACAGTACTCTAAGCAGTTTAAAGGCTCGGCTACATCCAAAGAGTTTTTAATGCAGGCTGCGCAAATTCGTCAAAGCTTGAATCAGCCAGGCATGGCTAATGGTTTGTACCGCTCATTAATGACGCAATACAAATGGAGTGCCGGCACTTACAGAGACATGGCAGTATCCATGGCCGATAACGAATTGATTCGAGGAAATCCAAGAGGTGCCATTCAAGCGCTGGAAGCACAAAGAAAGAATGTATCAGGTGGATTTCGTGTTGATCTAGATGGCCGTATCGCAGCACTTTACTGGGACTTAGGTGAAAGTGATAAAGCCAATAAGTTCTTTAGTTCAGCATTAAAGGGTTTTCAGCAGGGCGCTGGAAAAGATATTCCTGAAGTGCGCAATAACATAGCTAAATTGGTGTATGCCAGTGCGGGCTCTCAAATGCAGCAATTTAAAAATACCCGCTTAAAAGGCGTAATAGATAACGACATCGTATCTGCAAAAACTCAGTTATTTGAAAGCTTACAAGGGGGTTATTACTCGGTACTCGATTTTGAATCGGCACAGTGGAGCCTATTAGCTTTATATCGTTTATATGAAGTAAATCAAGAGTACGCATCGTTTTTAGAAGACGCGCCACTGCCTGAAATGTCTTCAGAAGAGAGTGAGCAATACCGAGCGATCATTGCCCAAAAAGTGGCAGAAATTCGCAACGAAGGGCAAGAATTTATTCAGTCAGGCGAACAGCTGTCCATGCGTCTTAAAGAGCTAGATCCTAAATTGTCTGATTACCAAACGTCGTTGGCAGCCACGGATGAAAGTGTGCAGTTGTATGCACCCACTACGCGCAGTACAGCAATTTCAATTGATGCCTTTAAAGACGATGAACTGCGAGACCTTCATAATCGCATGTCTCGTGATCCTAAAGATATGGATTCGTTGGTGGGTTTATCTAAGGCGTATCTTAAACGCGGTGATTTAGGTCAGGCTGGCGTGATAGCACAAACGGTTATCGACGGGGAAACGGCCAAAGGTACGATTTTAGCAGATGCTTTCACCGTGCGAGGCTTAACGGCCATTGCACAGGGTAAAGATAAACTGGCCCGGGAAATGTTTAACAAAGCCATAGAAGAAGAGCCTCATCATAATGCTGCCAATACCAATTTGGCCAGCTTGTTAACTCATTATGGGTTTCATAAAGAGGCAAAGGTTAGGCTTCGCCAAGTTACTAATAGTGATGATGTAAGTGGCTTGATACATAAAAAAGCCAGTCAATCTACTTTGGCTAATAACTAACAAGGGCGAGATGAATGATTAATTTTAAAATTGTATTACGCTCAGTATTTATTGTATTAGTGCCGTTAATATTAACGGCTTGCTTAGGCAATACCGCAGAAGATAAAAAAGAAGACGTGAACCCAAATCCTGGTGAACTTACCGATAATGAAACCTATTGGGAAGAGTTTAAGTTGATCGAGCCTAAACGGAACGGATTAATGAACCCTTATTTTGAAGCGGTAATTGATTCAGATAAAAATATCCATATTGTTTATTATTCTGTGTCAGAAAAAGCAGAGAATATTAGTGATGGTCTTTATGACTTAAACTATGCAATTTGGAATACTACGACTCAAGAATTTGCGCCTCATCCCACTGCCCCTATCATATCTACGCAAACTTACACCGAGCGTATGGCTCTGGCTATAGATGGACAAAATCAACTGTATGTAAGCTACCGCGGTGGTAAAAATAGAGCCTGTCGGGGTGGGACGGTTCCTTCAGATGCAATGTTTAGTGTATTCGATGGCACTCAGTGGACTGAATACACAGGTGCCATAGGTTATGTAGAGCGGGCCGGCGGTGTCTTACTGGATGGCTATGCAGGTCCCCATACAGACTTAGTGGTGGATGGCGAAGATAATGTCCATATGATTTATCAGTTTCTTTACGAAGGCTGTGATGCGACTAGCGCTGCTTACCCAGATTTATTTTATGCGAGTAAAATGCCCTCGCAGTTTGCGAATGATAATCGCAGTGATGCAGAAATAGAAGAGCAGGTATCGGGTAATGATGCAGACAACGGTGGTACATTTCAAAACTATACAGGGGAAGTAAGCAATATTATTTTAGATGCGGATGGTAATCCCTTAGTTTTTTATTATTCAGAAGACAGTACCCGTAGTAATTACGGGTTATTCATGGGCTATAGAGATGACGAAAACAACTGGATTACTGAAGCCATTCGTAAAAATTGTAAAGTTGTTGATATCAGTGCTGGTCTTGCGCCCAATGGTGATATTCACGTGGCCTATGTGATTGATGTTTGTAACGATGAAACGGGAGATTCAAAGTTCTCATTACGCCATGCTCGAAAACAGCCGTCTGTGGTCGTTGAAACTGAAGGTGGTGACCCCATCGTCGTATTTGAAACAGAATGGGAAAATGGCTACGTAGTGGATGATATTTATGTTGGGGGAACTGGGCGTCATTTGAGCATGGTGATGAATAAAAATGGTTTACCGCAAATTGCCTACTTTGAGTTACAGACTTATGACGATAAAGATCTTAAAAATTTAAAGTCTATTGAAGTGACTATAGATGGCCGTTATTTAAAAGATGATATTGCACGCTGGAATGATATTGGCCGCTATAATAAAATGCTAACGGATCAAGACGGTGAGATTTATGTGTTGTCTTATGACAGCGAAAGTCATTCTATACATTTGTTTGTTGAGGGTGTAAACGGCCGACTGGTTTCAGAAGATTAGAGTTTTTAATTTATGCGCCAAGCTAAAGGAATTACTCTAACTCCTCAAGAAAAATTACGACTACAATGGCTTGTTGGCTGCGACTCAGTCGCCTTTAAGGTGGTTGAGCGCGCCAAAATGTTGTTGCTAGCCGAAACGGGTTTTAGCAATAAAGAAATTGCTGAACAATTAAGCACCACACGGCAAAAAGTGGCGCGTTGGCGTCAACGATTTCTTGAACAGGGTTTAGAAGGCATTGAAAAGGATGCCAGTCGCCCTGGCGGAAAAGAAAAACTAGATGATCGAACCATTGAAAAGATCATTGACCTCACGCTTCATCATCAACCCAGTGTCGGTAAATATTGGACGCAACAATCCATGGCAAAGTTGTGTGGTGTGAGTCGCTCTTCTGTGGGGCGCATTTGGAAAAGCCACAAAATATCCCCTAAATAACAGCGCTTTTTTAAATAAAAACTCATTATCTATTTAGAAAGTTACATTCTGTTGGAGCCATGTTAAACGATGTGTCTCAGTTCTCAGACAGTATGTAGAGCCCGTCCATAAATCATTTTTTCATCTCCGGTATTATTCCCTCATAAACCTAAAACACTGCACCTAATAAAAAAATAAAATATTTATTTGAGGAAAGAACAATGAAAAAAATGAGATTAGCATTAATTCTGGCCATGCAAATGACCATGTTAGGGTCGCTGGCATACGCTGAATTAGATTTAAGTGATCTTGATGGCATTGAACTGCCAAATGAGTGTGGCGAGGATGTTTGTGGTGCTCCACCAGTGGGCAGCCCTGGCAAAGGTGGCGCGCCGGTTCAGGTGGTTTTGGATTTAGGTCCGACTATTTCTGTTGATGAAGATTTTGATTCAGATGGCGCCGTGGATACCGTTGATAATTGCCCGTCAGTGCCTAATGGCATTTCAGCGGTTATTGCAAATGGTATTGAATGTGTATATGAGGGAGAGTTGATTAGCTCTAATCTTACTCAAAATTTACCTTCAGATAACGAATGTCCTGCTGTGGAAGGTGTCCCTCAATTTCCTCAATTTAACTTTGCAGAAGTGTCTGAAGCCTTTGCCAATAAAGATGGCGATGACCATGGCGATGCCTGTGATAACTGCCCACAAGCGGCCAACAATGATCAGTCGGATATTGATGGTGACGGCATTGGCGATGCATGTGATAACAATATAGATGGCGACGCCTGGCCTAATGATGAAGACAACTGCCCAGTAACGTCGAGTGATACAGACACAGATACCGACGGTGATGGCATTGGTGACGCATGTGATACAGATGATGATGGCGACTCAATTCCGGATACAGTGGATAACTGCAAGTTAATTGCCAATAGTGATCAAGCTAACAGCGATGGCTTTATGGTAGGTGATTCGGCAGGGGATGCTTGTGAGCAAGATTTCGACAACGATGGTTTTGCTAACGGTGTTGACATGTGTCCGCGTACTAAGTCTGAGAAAAATGATGACACCGATTTAGATGGGATTGGTGATGCGTGCGATAACTGCCCTTCTACTGCGAATCCAAATCAAGAAGATACTAACCTAAATGGTGTTGGCGATGCTTGTCAGGCTTAATTTAAAAGCCATCACAGGGTTGATCATTATGATCAGCCTAGTGACAGGCTGTAAAGAATCTCCAGACCTTGAATGGACCCAGTCCCGTAGTCAATCGTCAATTAAGGGCCAGTTTTTAACTCAAGACCCTGACACCATTGATTTCCCTGTGAAGGTTTTGTTTGCCATTGACTCTTCCTTATCTATGGGGGTCGCAGTTGACGGTGCTGAAACGGGAGCTGATCCGCGTCATGAACGAGTTGATGCGGTTAGGGATTTCATTAGAGAATATAACGTCAATGAAAATATTTCCTTTAGCGTCATATTGTGGAACTCCTCAATACTTAAGCAGACTACTAACGATGCTGGTGAACCTGGGTTCACTAAAAATACAGAAGATTTGGAAGCAGTTTTGTTTGAGCCAGAGAATTCTGGAGAGACCGATTATCTAGGTACACTAACGACAATTAGTACAGTCATTGAGGATGATATTCGGAACGAAAGCAGCTCAGAAAACTTAAAGCGTACTAAATATATTGTGGTGTTTTTGAGTGACGGTATTCCACAGCTTGGGGGTAAGGCTCAGGATGATGATGTGATTGCGCAGGAGGTGCTTGATATTCGAGAAATGACCGAATTTTATGACGTGGCTGACTTTGCCTTTCATACTTTTCTTTTGTTAGGCGGCTTTGCTAGTGGTGGTGACGGAGATACGCTTAGAGAATATGCCACTCAGGTTTTAAATAAAATGGCTAATAATGGTAATGGTACTTTCACTGAATTTGAAAATGCAGAAGCCATTAGCTTTTTAAGTTTTATTGATCTTCGCCTTACGGTTGAGTACTTATTGAAATATGTCATTGCCTATAACATGAATACCATTCCAGGTACCGAGCTTATTGCTTTGGATACCGATGGCGATGGTCTTTCTGATGAAAAAGAACTGGAATGGGGATCCTACCCTTGGTTAAAGGATTCGGATAATGATGGTGCCAGCGATTTTGTTGAATACTCGTTAACCACGCCGGACCATATTTTTAATCCGCTAAGCCTGATTGGTGATCCTGATGGTGACGGTCCTATGGAAATGAACATACAAGATAACAACTGCACCGCAGGAATTGGTGGCATCTGGCCGGATACCGATCAAGATCTTTTAAACGATTGCGAAGAAGAGCTGATTGGAACGAATCGACGTGTAGCCGATACCGATGCTGACGGCATTCCCGATGGCTTGGAATTTTTTGCCGGCACCAATATTTTCAATCGAGAAGATACGGTGGATACAGACTTGGATGGTTTTCCTAATCCCATAGAAATTCGTCAACACACCAATATTTCATCCGATGATCCAAAGTTGAGAGAGCGTTATGCCTATCAATACAGCCTAACCGATCAAGGTAAGGTTTTGATAAATCAGGGAACCGGAAGTGGCCAGGTCCAGTCTGTGCGTAAGCTGTTTACCTTGGGTGTGGACAACATAGATATTATGGATGTGGGTGTAAACCCTTTGACTAACAAGCCGTATGTTATTGAAAATTACGATGATGTGGATTTTGTTCCGGGTGAGAATACCATTCAAGTTTTTGTTGCCCAGGTGCCTGCAGATAAACCAGAAAGCGCGCCGTATTTTTCAAAAGTTGAATTTAAAGTCAACATTAAGTCAGATAAAAATGCCAGTGGTACAAAGGTAATGGAGTTTCATTCTGATGAACTATTTTTTCAGGCAGGAGATTATTCTCTGCCGCTTAACGAAATGAATTAAAAGAGGCAGCACTATGAATAATAATACTTTTAAAAAAACGGCACTTTGTGCATTTATAGCCACATTGGCTACAGGTTGTGGCAGTAGCGGTGGCGGTGACTCTGAATCACAGGGTGATGCCAATACCTTTGCAGTAGGTTCTATTGCTAAAATAGGTGAGGTAGATTGGTACGAATATGAAACTACCGAAGCCAATCAAACGATTGCCCTTAAAGTAACCAGTGATACCCAGCGCCCAGATGTAGATCTGCTAGTGGGCGCTTATGTAATGAAAGATGGCAAAAAAGAATTGCTATACGCCGACCACTCAGCGGAAGGCACGGTCTCTTCAGCAGATATTGAATTGAATTTGGTGATTGACGAGCCGCAAACGGTGTATTTTTCAGTGCGTGATTTGCGTGATGATGAAGCAGACGAAAATGATACTTATAGAATGACCCTGAATGTCGCGAAAACTGATGGTACTTCAGGTTTTGATGATGCTATTGGCTTGCAAGTGACAGAACAGCCTAGTTGCTTTAAAGATACTATTGGTGAGTCTGGTGATTTAGATACCTTCAAAGTGGAGGTCACTGAAGCAGGTGTTTATCACCTTGTGACGACATTTGATAAAAAACTCGATTCTAGTGTAAGTCTTCTAGTGGGTTTATATGATGAAGCCGGTACTTTAATTACTGGTGTATCTGAAAGTGAAGCGGTTAATAGTAATAGAACATACCCTATGATTGTGCAGTTAGATCCGGGTACTTATTACGTATTGGCGAAGGACAGC